>JACCDK010143604.1_pt1 | contig 44829 bp, 33 predicted proteins | sample 7445871 | NCBI WGS metagenome assembly JACCDK01 (sample SAMN15323436, study PRJNA562643) | freshwater metagenome | isolation source: river surface water | place: USA:Blue River Watershed | collected 2017-08-15 | reverse complement strand
GGTCTATTGGAAAAACTCGCGTTTGGATTCCAGATTCTTGTAGTCGCGGTCAATCTTGGTGGGAAGGTCAAACGGCGTGGCAAGTGTGCTCACATCTTCCATATATTTGATGTATGCAGTTGCCTCATTAAACACATAAGGCACCGAATAATCGAGCACCAATTTATTCATTGTTTCAACCTGTTTTGGAATATTTGTGGGAAGATGTTCAGCATATTGAAGATAGATGCTGCGCATAATAATCTTGATGGTATCTACATTTTGTGGTAGAACCGTAAATTGGTTTTTTGACATTTTGTAGACACCGGCGCGAATGCCATTTTGTATGATTTGGATATTTTCGGCAGAAAAGTAGGCGCGGGATAGGGCAGATTCTTCCCATTGACCGGCGAGAGGGGCGCGATATTCAGTTGCTTTATTTTTGATGGCAACCCGTTCTGCCATAGAGAATTGAATACTGGGGTCGGGTGTTTCCATAAGATTTACGCGTCCATTGTATCTTGCTAAATCTAACATTTTTGCATTATATGTATCCATTTCTTGAAGACTTTTAGGCATTCAGTTGATAATACAATAGAGACAGAAAAAAAGAGGATTATTTTCACCTGTTTTATTATACTAAATGGATTCTTTTTATTTGATAGTTTTGGCAGTTGCAACAATAATTTTAATTTTGTTACTGGCATTTTTGGGATGGAATATGAGTAATGCGAAAAAAGGCGAAAAGTATCCCACAATAACTACCAGTTGTCCCGACAATTGGACTTTGTCTACCACAACTGCTGATAATAAAGTGCAGATTGTGTGCACAAGACCTGCCTCGGGTAAATACAATTTTGGAGGCACTGGAACTCCCAATGATTTAACCACATATATGACAACAATCAGTAGTGTTGGATACAATGGTGTTGCGGATGCCACCAAAAATTCTTTAATTTTCACAGACGATGCGTGGAGCAAAGATACTGATACACCAAATCCTGTATGTGCCAAAAAGAAGTGGGCGTCAAAATATGGTATAAAGTGGGATTCGATAGAGAATGCTAACTACTGTTAGCGAGGGCGGAATCGCCCTCGGCTCCGATTAGCGTTGCTCGGTCTTGAGTTCAACCTTCGGTTTCACTAAGACCTCACTAACGCGGGTTTTCCTTATAAGGAGGGTTCTTAAGGGAACCATTGGTTCCCTTACATGAGGTAACTCGCATACATTGTCACCACACTTGCTAAAGAAACCCACGTTGCTGCAGACACGTGTCTTTTGCGCACAACCATAGTCAACAAGTCATACAGGTCTTGGACTTTGGGGTCGGGTTTATTTTTGTCCGGCAATTTTATTTTGATTTTACCATTTTCATCAAAATAAGAATCATCAATAAACACATTTTTGAAACGGTTCAGATTAATATTTGAACCTATTGGCGCATCTTTTTTCATACACGTCAAATAATATTTAAAATTCTCTTCAAACAGTTGTGTGGTGATGATGCTATAATCATTGTAGTTACCATTACCGCCAAACATTTTCTGTGTGAGTTCCTGCAATGGTTTGCCGTTAATCCAAGAAAACCCAAATGTATTTTCAAAAGAACGCATCATAAGTGGCAAATTCTCTATTGTCATAATAGTGATTGCAAGCACCGGAACACCAATTGTGAATACAGATGATATTATGCCAATCACCATCTTCTTATTCACATCTGTTTTCATAATAACACCTTTGAATATTACTAAAAAGAATGAAATCACGACAAGAATTATGGCAATGAATGCAAAATGCAACAATGGAGAATTGCCCGATTTAGTGTCATTTATTATGGCGCCAATATAATTTTTGCTGTATTTAATAAAATAGAGACCGAAGACAATTGCAACTGCAATCAGCACAAAAGCAAAGAATATTAAACTGTATGACTTTTTACTATTGGATGGTTTGTTAAATGCTGGGGATTCTTCTTCGGGTTCCTTTAATTCTTCATTGGGTGGTGGTGGGGTTATGAGTGGTTCTTGCGATGCTTGCGATGCTTGCGATGCTTGCGATGCTTGCGATGGTGGTTTGGTTGGTGGTTTAGTTGTGGTGGACTTGCTAGATTTGCTTGATTTCTTGGATTTGCTTGATTTCTTGGATTTCTTGGATTTTTTTTTTGATTTGAAACCTTCAAACAAACCACTTAAAAATCCTTCGTCTTCATCTGCAAAACCTTCATTGTCATCATCATCTGTAAAACCGTCGTCTTCGTCGTCATCATCATCTGTAAAACCGTCGTCTTCGTCGTCAGCAAATTTCTCTCTTTTCGTGTATTGCATCTATAGAATTGAAATATATAGTATTTTGCGCCTTTGTGCGGACACATAAAATTAAATACAAACTCGTGTATGAATATAATGGAAAATCAACCTAGTTTAGTAGAACCAAATGTAAAATATTTTCTGTCGGATGCCCTTAAAAAAACCCATGAATACAAGATGAAGACATATTCATTTATTCTAAATTTGGCAATAGGTCTCGTGTTTTTCATAGTATTTGGAGGGTTTCTCTATTACCGTTACAAATCAAAACCATCAGAGAAAGAAAAACACGAAAAGATGATGCGCGACCAAGCAATCATAATGTCAAAAATACGCGGATACAAGGAAAACAAAAACGCCTCTGATATTACAAATTTGCCTTTTGTTGATATGGATTATTATGTTTCCAGAGCATAAATTTAAAACCAATATAATATAGAAAATGGAATACGATGACCAAAATAGAATAGATGCCTACATACACAAAATGCCCGTTAAAACAAGTGAATATTTGTTGCCCAGTGTGGTTGGACCCATTAATTTGGAAACATTTGAATCCGAGGGACGCAGTCCCACCACAATCCAATTTGACCGAGGCAAACTCACTCATCTTTTGAACATTCCCAATACAGTTCGCATATTAAAAGCAGACAACAATGCAATTGACAATTTGCCCCAAGATGGTGTCCGACATTTGAAAATTCTGAGTTGCAACAATAACAATCTCACACAGTTTGATGCAAGCAATTTCACAGATTTAGAAGAATTGTATTTAAATAACAACAAATTAATTGAGTTGTCAGGTTTGCCGAAAAAATTAAAAATCCTCGAAATAAACAACAACCCCGATTTGGCATTTTTGGATTTAGGAAATGCGCCAGACCTGAAAAAAATAAGTTGCACAGGCAATGACAATTTGCATACGATAGAGAATGTGTGCCAAGCAGATAATGCCGGATTCATTTTCAAACACGACCCCGATGTGGAGGTCAAATATGTGGAAAAGTGTTCTACAAAAATGGTTAAAAAAACCAACGAGGAAACCACGCTTGACCATTATTATTCATTAAAACACCTGTATGAAATAAATTACAAAAAGGATTTGCACGCAAATTTGCCCAAACATACGGCAACGATAAAAACCAAAAGAAACATAGTGCGCAAAATCCCCCGAAAGTGCGTAAACTGTGGTAAATCCGGCGGAACCAAATTTTGGCGCAAAGACGACACATTGTATGCGGAGTGTGCGGCAACACCCAAGTGCGATTTGAATTTGAAAGTGTCTGCTGGGTTTTATTCAAATGTGCGGGATTTAATACACATCACACAGGAAGATATGCAGGAGAAGCGCGCCAACATCATAAGAATGAAGATGGACACTCTGTTTAATTATATGACCGAGACGGAATCGGCAAAAAAGTTCAAACAGGATTTAGAAATGTATCAAGGGGACGAGGCGATGTGCAATACCTACATTGATTATGAGCAAAATGTGGTGTCCGACCCCGTTCGCGAGCGTCTCATAAAGAAGAAAACACAGGAAATCTATCGCATATTGCGCGATGTGCGCACAATATTGGAGGAATACAACAAGACTGGCAACAAACAGTTGCTCAAAGATGCAGTGGACAAACAGTGCACCGAATTGCATCCCGAGATAGAGATGTTGCGAAATCTCAAATATCCTGTAATGGAAATGGTGGAAAACGCGTCAATGAAAATGTTGAAACAGATGCAATATAAACCCGAAATGTTGGATTATAATATTTTGCGCGGGGGCAAATAAATAGGGAGATTGTATAGAAAGTCCCCCGATGTTTTCTCTATTGGCAATGATAATTTGTGCGGGATTTGTGCTGGTGCGCGGAAACACCAATGACACCCAGTGTCCCAATATTGGCGCAAATGAAAAACCCAGCATAATTTCTGTAGGAACCCCTGTGCGATTGATGCAGTATAATGTAGAATGGTTTTTCTTAAAAACCTATAATGGATGTCCGGGGTCAAGTTGTGCGTGGCAAACATTGTATGATGCCACGACTCATATGGAATATGTGGCAGATGTGATAAAGAATTATGACCCCGACATAATCAACTTGTGTGAAGTGGAGGGATGTTATGAACTGGGGCAATTGAATGGACTTTTAGGCAACGCCTATCAACCCTATTTGCTGTTTGGCACGGATACATCCACGGGGCAAAATGTGGGATTAATGACAAAATGGACACCGGCGTCAGATTTGCAGCGGACATCGGCAACCCACACATATCCTGTAATAGGGACGCACTGCAATTATTCGGGCGCGGGGTCGTCGGGTGTTTCGAAACATTATTACACGAGTTATGTGATGGGTGATCTTACAGTATATTTGATTGGCGTGCATTTGCTGGCAATTCCAACGGAACCGTCGCGATGCGCATCGCGCGAAGCACAAGCATCTGTATTACAGGCGTTGATTGTGGAATTGCTGGGGTCTTCGCCAAATAAGGTTGGTATTATTTTGATGGGAGATATGAATGATTATGATGGCGTGGTATTGGACTCTAATAATAATATGCCGACATCCAATGTGTTGAACATTTTGAAAGGTGCTGCTGGGGATTATGCGGGGGCATATACTTTGGAAACTGCGGCACAAAAAGTGGCGCAAAATGAGCGATACACGGATTGGTGGGACCCCAATGGGGATTGCAAATCTAGCACAAACGAGATGTCGATGATAGACCATGTGCTAATGACGCCGAATATGTTGGACAAAGTGGTGAAAGTGATTATGCTTCACCCATATGCGGAGTATTGTGATACATACAACTCGGACCATTATCCAATTGTGGTTGATATGATTGTGTAATGTGATTATAATGTACATTTTTAATAAAAACATAAGTTTTATTAAAAAACTGCTACTAGAAGAGGTTATGAATACTTATGGTTTTTACCTTCTATAAAAACTTTCCCCATATAGGGGGTCCTGGGGGGATAATTTCACGGGTGAACACCTATGGTGTTCACCTATAAAATATCCCCCCAGTATATAATTGTATGAGAACACGCAGAAATAAAACAAGGAGGGGCGGAGGACCCAAAAAAACCAAGTCTGCGTCCACAAAAAAGAAGGACCCCGATAGAGAATTTGAGGAAACAGTAGAAATGATTAATCTTTTGAACACTAAATATTCAGAAACCGGCGTAAAAACAGGAGATGTAGAAAAATTAATAAGCGCGCTTGAAGATTTAATTCCATCCAAGGGATTTAATGCAAAACAGAAGATGATGTTAAAATCTATTTTAGATATAAATGAGGAAAATACTATCAATTGCCAACTGTTGAACCCCAAAAAGAGGGATTGCGATTTTTTAGAAGGATTTGTTGACCGCATTGCTGCTCTTATTGGACCCGATTCACCACCTGTTGCAATTCCCCAAAAGGTTATTAAACCTGCACCATTTAATGAAAGTTTTGCTGCCATTATGAAAAAAAATGAACCCATAAAATCTCTATCGCCTCCTGATGCAGAACTGCCAAAGAAACCAGAACCACCAAAGAAACCAGAATCTCAAAAGAATTCTCCATTAATTCCTGATGCAGAACTACCAAAGAAATCAGAAACTAGAAAACATAAAAAGAAATCCAGAAAATCACACACAGAACCATTAATAGCATCTGTATTAAAACCTCCTGCAGAACCATTAATAGCATCTGTATTAAAACCTCCTGCAGAACCATTAATAGCATCTGTATTAAAACCTCCTGCGGAATCTGTGGAATTCGGTGCAAATTCTGCACCAAATTCAGCACCAAATTCAGCACCAAATTCTGCTGTCGCAAAATCCAAAACAGCAGCAATGATTACTAATGAAACCGTTGCCAGAACATTTATTAAAAAATATGTATTTCCCAACATCAAAGATGAAAATAATGAATTAACAGAACTGCGAGAAACTGGTCACACAGAAGATTTATGTGTTTTCTTAAAATCTCTATTTCCATCATTTCAAATCAAGTCCAGCAAACACAAAACAATTTTATGCACCATGTTGTTTTTGATTGGCAAATTATCATATTTGTTAAATATGAATTATGCCATTGGCGCGGGCGATTATTATATTTTGGTAAAAGGCGGAACTGCCTTGAAACTGATGGCAAACCATCCCGAATTTATTTATGAATCCGAAGACATTGACTTATTAGTCATGACAAGACCCGGAATTCCATATGACCAAGACAAACTCTCCGATTTTGTAGATGGACTAGCAAATTATGTAAAATGGTTTTTAAATGACCCCCAAATCATCATTGAACCTCAAAAAGGTGGTCTAAAAGTGCTGAAATTATATTATGGAAAACACGGATTGTGTGACATCGATTATCAAGATCACAGCGCGGAAGACACACATATGTTTTATGAAAATGTGCACACCATATTACACAAAAATCACAAACTGTTGTTTAATTATCAGCGTGAAGATGATTTCTACCGCGAAAAAGTGTATTTATACCAAAAATATAAACACGAGTGCACCATACACGAGTGTGACAAAGAAGAAAATAAAAAAAACCCAGAATGCCGTTTGTGTTTATATTTGCAAACCAAGTTTGAAAAATCGATTAAGGCAATGACGCGTCTTAATTTTTTGAGAAGATAACCCAGTTATGCAATCATATTTGCACTTGTCATTGTTAATAATATTTTCACCGGGTCTGCCTTCAAAAGTGCCGATTTTTCTCCATAATTTTCGATGATTTCGCCTTCATACTCACTGTATAAATAACTGGAAAGACTCGGAATATCAATGAAAATGCGTTTATAGAAATTCAGGAGCACCGCGTATTTGTCTTTTTGCGATTTGGGAATAGAGTATGGGGTGAGCGTGGTGTTGTGCAACTGCGAATTCAGTATCATCAGCGACCACGATTGACAAAACACATCGTCAAACGAGATTTGCGCGGGGTGCGATAGAGGCACAAAGCAAAATTCATAATCGGGGGCATATTCCTCGAAGAACGGTTTCACAACATCGTATGTGATCTCGGCATAATAGATGCCTTGGTGGGGTTGCAATTCATCTGTTTCAAGCACTGCCGCATTGTATGCCGGGTCTATCACCCACACAGTCTTGGCATCATTATTCACGATGTATGACTGAAAATGTGTCTCGTGGTCATCGGCATCCCGCTGTATATTAGTTGCCGTAAATGTCACGATGCCCTTTAATTTCACAATTTCAAACAGATAATCCTGTAGTATTTTCTGTTTTTTCTCTATTGCTGCCTGGAAATCTTCATCCTCCGAAACCTCTGCAAAAGCATCGAATGTGCGAATGTGGGAATCGGTCTTGGTGATTTTCGCCAGTTTCTTCACATTACCTTTGTGAAGATTGGGGTGATAATGCATCAAGATTTCTTGGCGGATGGACTCGTCGCCCAACATAATTTTTAGAGAATGCAATATCCAACTGATAGCATCCGATTTGCTGTATGGTTTGTTTGTCATTTTGTATTATTGCGCGTGTTGTTTCTAATAGTTTTGGTTAGTTAATATTGCCACTAATAATATCGTGTTTTGTAATATATTTTATGGCGCAAAATATTTTTTATTATAGTAATTATTGTAAACATAGTCAAAAAGTGTTGCAGTGTTTGGTGAAGGCAAATTTAACAAATGAAATCAATTTTTTGTGCATTGACAAACGGGGGCGCGACCCCAATACAAATCAGATGTTTATCATCACAGAAGGCGGCGAGCGAGTCTTGATGCCGCCAAATGTGCATAGTGTGCCCGCAATGTTGTTGGTGAAAGAGCAATACAGAGTGATTTATGGGGATGAGATATTACAGAATTACGAATCACGCATAGTAAATGACAAAATGAATGCGACGAATTTCAATGGAGAACCGATGGGATATAGTTTAGGAGGAAGTGGAATGAATTTAGGAGGGGGTGGTGCTTTAAATTCATTGTCGGCAAGTTATAGTGGTCGCCAGAGCATTGTGACACCACCCGAAGAGTTTGCTTCTAATAAAATCAAGGGCGACGACAGTATTGTGTCGAGTTATGAACAAATGCGAAAGGCGCAAGATGCCCAATTGGGAATTGGCAAGATGCCTGCAAATCCATTTGCCCCGTCCAGATAAGTTATTTATGTATTAAAAAATATAAAACTATTGTTATATCAATAATTAGTCATATAAGAATGTCTTCGCAAATAGACCGTCCTACATTAATACGCTCATTTAATGATTATTTTATAGAATTTTTAGAAGATATTTTGAAAGTGTTGCCGGAGAATAAATCAATAATGACAGCAACAAAATCGTTCAAGACATTGATAGAGATAAATAAGACAATATTGATAAAATCGTGGTATAAATTCGTGTATGCAAAATACAAAAATGAGTTGGAGAATGGTGATGTTGAGTTCTTTTTCAACAAGGATTATGCGGAGGATTTAACGGCGTTAAGCAATTCACAACACATAATGGATATCATTGATTCGGTGCGCGGACCGGCGCGAGAGGTTTGCGAGAATCCTAAAAACAAGGAATATATTTTTACCTATATAATAAATCTGTGCAAATTGTCGGAATTATTTAATGTGGGCAACTTTAGTTAATTTTCTTTATTAATTATATAATAATGTCGCGGAGAAACACAACAACACAAATGGAAATAGACGCATTTGAGAATCAAATGGTCAATCAATTTCCAGTTATTTTTGATATATTGATTCGCATAGAACGCCAATTGCACAGAGGCGTAAGCAATGACCAAATTATTCGAAATGTGCGACAGAATTTAAGTATAACAGGACGAATTGCACAAACTGATTTGATAACTGCTCAAGAGAATACGCTTACGCGAATTTTATATGCTGAAGCAGTAAGAGCAATGGGATTATTATTTGAAAATACACACCCAGCATTAGAAGTGAATTCTCATAATGTCAGAGACCAAGCAAATATAAATATGATTTGTGAACTTAATAATTGGATTTTGAACAATCGACCACCCCCACTAGTTGTTGGTGACAATGATTACAGTGATGACTCTGATGACGAAAATGATATTAATGCTTCACACGGAGGACGCAAAAGAAAGTCAAGAAAATCTAGAAAGACAAGAAAATCTAGAAAGTTAAGAAAATCTAGAAAATAATTGTTCAAAATATTTAACAAAAAATTATGTTTTTTTGTTAAACAAAATAATTGCACAAAATAATTGCTCAAAATAATTGCACAAAATAATTGCACAAAATAATTGCTCAAAATAATTGCACAAAATAATTGCTCAAAATAATTGCTCAAAATAATTGCTCCTTAAAAGGAGGGATCATAAGGGAACCTTGGTTCCCTTAGAGGGATCATAAGGAAACCTTGGTTCCCCTTAAATGGGGACCATTACATTTTCGCCATCCAAATATTCCACAACAATTTTTCTAGTAATTCGCGGTTTCGGCAACTGCGAATCTTGTTTCGACAATTTTAGCGCCGGAATATAATGCTCATAATGCAACTTCTCTATGTGATATTTATCTCTTTTGTCGGTGACACTTTCCAAAGTGATGGTCTTCGTCACATGCACCTCCACATACAGTTTATGAATACGCGTCGCAAACAACTCAAAATGCTCCCTGAATTTCGAAAAATGTGCTCTGTATTGTGGAAAACACTGGAGAAATAAATCACACTTATCCACCTTTCGCAACACCAAATATTGATAATGCAGATTCGGGTTATTTCCTCGCAACAACTTGGCAGTAGTATATGCAACATTCTCATATGATGTGCGGAATCCTGTAGGAATGTGCGTAACCATTGCCCCAGGAATAGAAAAAGAATTCAACGGATGGTTCATACAGGATTTGACATTTTCAATAATATGTGTTTCTTGTCCAACCAAATATATTTTTTCATCTTCCACAAATGCATTGTCTATTGGGGTTGCATTATGTCCACACAAATCATTGAAAAAGCGGGGGAATTTCACATTGGTATTCTCAAACACGGGTCTCAGCAAAAACACATCTACATAGTTAAAAGAATGGTTTCGAATGTCATAACAACTCACCAAATACACTGCAGGTGAATTCACATTTACAACAATGTGATTTGCCGGATGCTGCATAACAAAAGAATAACAATGCGTTTTTGACAAATTTAGTGAATTGGCAAATTCCTGAATATCCCCAGAAATGCCCAACCCATCCATAAACATCTGTTTGAAAGTCTTTTGCTCATTTTCGGGCAAATCGGGGAAATACTGGTTCCGGAAAAAATGATAATTGCCTCCCACACTCCTTTTAGTGGCAATTTCCCATTTGTCATTGTCCCAAAACATATTAATCATTGTGCCCTCTATGATTTCTGTTATCCTGATTTCATTCTTCTCAGAAGGCGACACACTAATCATTTGATTGAAATTGTCAATGGGCAATGATTGCGCAGGTGCAATACAGATAATTTCACCTGTTTGATTGGTGATTAGACTTCTATACATACGGAGATTCAAATCGGCATTTGCCAAATATTCGGGTTCAAGAGTTCTGATGGTGTATTTGCCCTTTGTGGCAGTTTTGATTATTTGGGGCATTGCCGACAAATTATCCAATTCAACTGTGTGAGTAATCATTGTGTATTAATAAATAAGTGTTTGTATTTCTAAATTGATTTAAAAAATATATATTGTCAGTAAAATTATATGCTATACTTTATTATAGTATAGTATATAATGTCGCATGAAATAGTGGATTGGGATGAGGAATCAGAGGATATAGAAGAAAAAATGTCTTCCGACGAACCACAAAAAACAATGGGCGGAGTAGTTTTAAAATTGGGCGATATTATTGAAATATTTTCACCATCCAACAAAGAATATCACGAAAAAACATTTTTTATAGATTATATTGATGACCAAACACTAGAGATTTTAGATGTAACAAGTGGATTTAAACACACTTTAACAATGTATGAAACAGGAAAATTAACCGAAGAATCCATCACACAAATTCATTTGCTATCGCGCGCACCTGAAGAAGGATATGCCCGACAAAATGGTTTAACTACAGGTGTGTGGATAAATGTGCATTTCGGGGGCGAAATACCCACTGTAATAACCGGCGAAATCACCAATGTGGATGAAGATATGATTGAAATTATTACTTATCCGGACACAGATATGATTTATCTGAATTTTGAATACAAAGGTATTCCGAAAAACTTGCAAATAGAGAAAATCGAAACAAGAGAAATGCCCAAATCGGTTAAAGGAAGTTTAAGACAAATCGTGGAATCCTCCGAAAGTGGTGTTCCCGATTCTGGCGAAGTGGCGTCAATGAGTGTTTCTGATGCCGGCGAAATTGCCATTATTATGCCCGACAATCCTCGTTTAGACCCCAATTTCAAAGATATAATGAAAGACCTCATATTAAATATAGATGATATTGAGTTTGGCGAAGAAGAAGAAATTGTGATGCGCACCGAAGTGAAACGCTCCGAACAACGCTATGGCATTGATATTCAATTAAATGACCTGTTGGATGAACTCTATTCCACCATACCCACCAACAAACGCACCAATGCCGTAAATCGCCGCATTCATACAATTGTGAGTAGATTCAAAGAATTGCGCGAAAAATTCTCTACATTTGACGAGAATGGAAATGTGATTGGATACAACAATTTTGATGCGGCATATAAACCATTGGTGGAGCATTTGGAGGCGATGGATTGCACACTGCGGTGGATTTTACCTGTTGTGAAACAGCAGACCAAATTATATAATGTGGTGGAGGAATTTGAAAGCAATGACATTTCCAAGAAATCATATATAATGGATGTATTGGAGATGGATTCCAAGAAAAAATTGTACACGGATTATTCGGGATATTATGATAATTTGGACGAAAATATGACACCATTTGAGAGAAATGATGGAAAAAGAGTGAATGCAAATATCGAGGCAATCATTGACAATTTGGACAATTACTACACTCACGTTTGCAAAAAGGTGAATATTGAACGACGCCGATTTGTGATACAGAAATATAATTTGGGATTATCCAAGATGCATCAACATATTATGAAATCGGGCAAAACAGTGTATGTGCGCGGTCCCTTAACTGCTTCTGACAAAATGGATGTAAAATCGGTGATTATGTTGCCCAATTCGGCAATTGAATTCTCGCGCGTTGATTTGCCCGGAACAAATGTGCTGGACCGCGTAAACAAGAGTCACAACTGGTTGTATTATTACAGGATGTTGCGTGAAAAAACGCAAACCCAAACCATTTCTGCGAATCAAACAATAGAGGAAGTGCCCGGATTCTTAGAATTTGTCACTGATTTTGATATGGAAAACCGCACCGAAACCAATTATCGAGAATTCTTGCAAAATATAATTCCAAGGTCGCGCTCTATCATTAATCTGATGCGCGACCGCATTCCTGACCCCTACAGTTTTTATAGCATCATTAGTTTTTTTGAACCCTTTTTGCTATATCCGGACAATATCACATATTCGGCAAAAACCTTGGAAGACAAGCGGGCAAATGTGGAAATAACGCACGGCGGTTCTTATCAAGAAATCCGATATTTTGTAAAAGAAATGGTGAAAAAATACAAGGCAAGTATGGCATCCAAAGGTGCCGAATTTGGCAATATGAGTTCCAAGAAATACGAAAAAGAGGGCAAAATGCAAAACGCCATTTACCGTGTATTAAAAGAAAACAGCGAATTCCTCAAAATGGTGCAAGAAAGATATTCCAAAGATGATGCACTGGGGTCAATAGAGACTTTATCGTCTTTGTTGAAAACCGATGGTGGATTGGCATATATGTCCACTGTATCACTTATGTTGGGCGTTCTTTTCAAACCCGATTTGTCGCGCATTCTTGCAATGAATGAGACAGACATAGAATCTTCTGTATTAAAAACGAAATCGTGCGCCACACGCTCTATTGCCAAACATTACAAATCGGTAAAAGATATGCAAAAAGATAATAACACCGAGGATGTATTTTATGACAAGGAATACGATGAAACACCCTACAACATAATGGATAAATATCAAGAGGAAAAGGGCAAAATGTTGCCCGAACGATTTTCAGAATATTTGAAGATGGTGTTGATAGAGAAACACGACATTAATCCCGAATTAGCAGAAGAAATGGCACAAACACTCATTGCTGGGCGTCGCCGCATTCATACAGGAAATTATGCAATGTTAACTATAGTTCCTGTCGCAGTGGACAAGGATTCTCTATCAGGCGTTGATGTGAGTGCCGAAGAAAACGCAAAAAAGAAAACATCGTTTTATGTGAGACATAAAAACACGTGGGTCCGCGAAGATGTGGATGACGACACCTTTTGCAACATATCTCCCAAATGTTATTTGAACGAAGATGCTAAGAAGAAGACTTGTGATTCAGACACATATACTGCACAACGATTGCACCAGAAAGATATGAAATCCGTCCAAAACATCGAATATGCGATTGAATCCACCACACAGGAATTGAGCGAGGAATTGAAGGCGCGCGCCAAATATCATCTGGAACTACTCAAGAAAATCAGATGGATTAAAGACAGCACCGAAAAACAGCAAAACATAATTGCCTATATGATGGGGACACAAGTTGCCGAAAACACAATAATTCAATCACCCTATGTAAAATTGCGCGACTACATTTTGGGTCAGTCCGATTTCCCCAAAAGACAGTCCGACATTTTGCGATTCCGCGACCATTTTTGTCGCGAAGCAGTGATATCCGACACTGTTGCCGAATCCGAACACTGGTTTTATTGTGTTGATACCAATTCTCAATTATTGCCGAAATTCCTGTATGACCTCGCCTACAGTTATGTAGTTGGAAATAATTATGAGGAAATGCTGGACACTGTGTGTCGCAGAGTGGGTAGGTTGAGTGAGGACCAAGATTCGATAATAGATAGACACAGCGGATACATAATCAAGATGATTGATTTCATTGACGAAGAAGAATACAACGAGGCGGGATTCAAAGTATCACACGCGGACATTATGATGGCAGGAGCAGGTGAAACATTGCTAGATGTGCAACCCGTGTTGGGACGCAAAACGCACACGGGTAAAAAGGTATTTGAGGACATTAATACACAACACATATATAATATAGCAAGCACCCTGTGTGAATATATGGGGGTGGATTTCACTATATTGGAAGAACGCATAATGTTGCTCTCTATTGATTTTGTGAAAAACTTGGATAGCGTGGATGCATACAAAGTGAAACAGGAAAAGGCAGCAAAAAAGAATATCAAGATAGTGTCATATCAGACATATTTTGACCAAAACAAGTTGTATTTTACTGCGTGTGTGACTTTTGTGGCAATACAGACAGCAATACCATCTTTTACACCGCGCAAGACTTTTCCTGGATGCATATTTAGTTTTGGCGGATATCCATTGGAGGCAGGCGAAGATGATAATGCGGGAGTCCGATATATGGCGTGTGTGATAGATAGTGTAAAAAGCACGGTGGAACCGTGGAACAGCATTTCCAATCAGAAACGCGAAGTCATCACACAGCGATTGATGGAACTATTATCAAAACGAGTATTGTTAAATGAAGAGGTGGCAAATCTCTATCTGCGCAAGAAACAAGATATGATTGACAATCCCGATTTGTATAAAATACCCAAAGACCACGCTGTTACAAAATGGATGCATTATCAACCGCCCATCGTGGATATTAATTTGAAAGGAATCCAAAGTGTAACTCCCGAATTCAAAGAAGAATTGGCAATGGCGCTTAAAAAGGGCGATAAAGTCCAACAGGAAATGTTGGGCGCACTTTATGCAAAAATCATTGCAAATACTTATGGTGTAATAGAGAATGTGAATGCAACGGTGGCGATTTATGGAAAGGAGGCATTGTTGCGCGCGGGGTCTATTGTGTTTTTGGAGAATGCTTGTTGCGAAGATGAGGGAAAAGACCACAAGAAACGAAAGGCGTTGGATTTCTTCATTGACAAGGATGCAAATATAATCAAATACATAAATGAAGTGAAATCCCACGAGGAAATCATAAATGACGCAAAACATTTGTGCACACCGTCTTATTTGATTTGTCCTGTAGATAAAAAGAAAATGTTGGAAATGGGAAAACAAACTCACAAATATTCGGAAGAGCAAATCTATTTGGCATTTATTCATTATTGCAAATTGATGGTGGATGCGCCTGTGCCGGATGATTTGCAAGCATTTTATCCAGAAAAACCGGCAATGAGTCCAATGGATTTGCCGCAAACAATAGAGCATTTGAAGAGTTCGGGACACAATCATACACAAAAGTCATTGCAGGATTTAATGCAGACTGTCGCAGTTCGCAATAAAGTGGCAGTTGATTTAACTGAGAAAAAGGTAGATTATGGAATTATGGCATTTGTGGATTTAATAGAGCACTTGTCTGACAAAAAAGTGATAGAGACGCCGCTTGCCAATCATATAATGAAATTGGTGGATTTGTATAAAGAAGGTGCCCGCGATAAGATTGATGCAATGAATGCATTAAAGCGCTATTTAATGAAGGCAAACAAGACAATGTTGTCAATAATCGACACATATGTGATTGAATTCTCCTCTATGAATAAGCGCGAAAAGACGAGAATCGGCAATTTTTTGACAAATATCGGGTCTTGGAAGAGTCAGACAGATGCGGAAGTGATGTTTAAATCATCGCAGTTCATAAAGGATTGCGTGCACACAACAACAAAGGTGGTGCCGGCAATGTTGCAGAATTCCAACAACCAGATTGGCGCATTTACGAGGGAAGCAATTGGATTATTTAATGTGGAAGCAATGAAACACTGGGAACTGTCGAAAATACACGAAGACACTATTGTAAGAAACATTGCGAATTATTATGAAAAACTGAACACATATCAAAAAGACGAAATGGTGTGTTTGTTTTTCAGAGATATGGAAAATACATTGGTGAATCTCAATTTGTTTGCTGAACATATTCCTGTATTTGAAGACCAAAACCTGCTGTTTGATAGAGAAATCGTCCAAATGTTGTATGTTTATATATATTATTCGGTATTTCACGACCTCATTGTGGAGAGCAACAATGAAGATTATGTGAAATTGGAAATGGCAAAGGTCAAACAGATGCGGCGAAATATGTCAATGACCGCGGAAGAAATAGAGTTTGATGCATTATTTAGTGCCGAAGATGATGAAGACCCGCGGGTGGGAGATGAATACAACATTCTTGTAGGAAAGAAACAGGATTTCAAGAAACAAATTTGCCAGTTATTGACAATATTAATAGAGACACATATGGATAACAAGGAAATCATAAATGTGAATTACGCAGAATTGTCGGACAAGATATATAAGGCAAACAAGATGGAAAAGAAGACCATCACTGACCGTTTTGAAAATATGAGCATTGAGGAACGCGCGGTAGAGAACGCAATGAAGAAATACAAAATGGGTGCTTGGAATGTGGGAGAAGAAAAGGGGATTTTCATTTATGACAAACGCACATATGATAAGGAAGTTTCGGGACAGATGATTGCAAACACGGCAAATATGGAGAGTGTTGGAGTGGAAGAATTGAATGCGCACGATGATGCAATTGCGGATGCAGATGCCGATAGAGAAGCGTATGACATAAGTGGATTGGGAGAAAATTATATGGACGGTGTTTATTATGAAGAAGATGTGGAACGCGATGAATAGAAAAAAGACATAAACACATATGATATTATTACGCAATGACAACCATTGTTTCAGCATTTTTGTCGGATGTGAATCATTACAGAAAAATAGAGGAATACATCGAGTATGGAAAAAAACTAGTAAATTTGCCGATTCACAAAGTGATATTTATAGAATATGAAATATATAACAAATATTTTAAGATTGAAGCAACAAATATATTTACAGTATTTTTATTTATAAAAAGGGAAAATCTCTATTTGTATGAATATTTGGACACAATCACAGAATTCTGTGTAAATACGGACAATCCATCAAAAGACACTGTGGAATATATGTTTGCAATTTGCAACAAAACGGAATGGATGCGCAAGGCAATAAATATGAATCCCCATTGTTCAGACCAATTTGTGTGGATAGATTTCGGAATATGGCACGTTATTAAAGACGATGAAATATTTACCAATTCTTGTGTTAAACTTGCACAAACAGTGCATAAATGGGCAACCGGAGTGAGAATTGCCAGCGGGGGTGAAATATATTTGCAAAATCCGAATGTGTATCAGTATATTTCGTGGTTTTTTCTTGGCGGCGTTTTCGGCGGAAATAGAGAATCCTTAATTCAATTTGCAGAATTAGTAAAACAGGAATGCATTGATACCATTAAAGAAAAACGCACAATTATGTGGGAGGTCAATATTTGGCATTTGGTTTATGAAAAACATCCATCACTATTTAATTATTATTATGCTGACCACAATGAAAGCATTTTGCTGAATTGGTAAAAATTGATTCTTTTTTTGCTTTTGTTTTACAAAAGCAAAAATAAAACACACACATTAAAAAATATATTGAAGCACTAAAAATGTTTCAATTCAAATTATCAGATAACGGAAAAAAACAGACCAAGACTTTTGAGAAGTCTACATCTTCAACCCACAAACGCTACTTTATGAAAGACCAGGCAAACAGGGTTTGGGAAGAAAACACATATGCAGGTGACGCCGTCTTTGGTGGCAAGAATTTCTTTGAACTTATTGCTGAACTAAATAAATCGCCTGCAGAATTAAAAACACTAAACTGCACTCCTGTCGAATTCGGACAGAAGTTATACAAAGGAACTACTAAGATTATCAAAAAGGTGGATGGAAAAATTGTAAATGTAGAATTGAAGTTTCCTGAAATATTGGAAGATGATGAAAGATTATGGAAAAATCGCAAACCTCTATTGGTTGGAGATTTGGATGCATTGTTGCCAGACAATGAAGAAATTGTATGCGAATGCGATAAATGTTTGGAATCGCAAGAATTAGAAACGATGACAAAAGAAGATGTCAATATGACCGAAAAGGAAACCCATAATAGAGATTTTCTAAAAGAATTGCTTGATTTGCACAAAGCATTTGCCGAGTTTAAATCGCAAAAAAGAGAATTGGAAAATATGGAAGCACCAACACAGAAGTTGAAGAATGCCAAATCGCGCGCATTAAAACATATGTTGTATGCATACAAAACATATGTTGATGTCAAAACACAACACAGGGAATTACAAGATATGGCAAAACAAGATATTCCTATGGAGAAAATACTTAAACACAAAACCACAACAAATGTAACTATGAAACGCGTCCCAGTTGCCAATCTAATTAAACAATACTTGGAATACGGACTTCCTGTATTAGATGGATTTTCCGAGAAGCAATTGTCCGATATGCTTCTTAAGGCAAATTCGGAATATCACAGCAACAAAAAACCCATTATGTCGGATGCGCAATATGATATTCTCCGAAATCATATTGAGGACAAATATCCAAACAATGAGGCAATACAGCAAATCGGCGCACCGGTGAAAGGCGCGAAAAATAAGGTAAGACTGCCTTTCAATATGCCTTCGATGGACAAGATTAAACAAGACACAACGGCACTATCAAACTGGACCCACAAATACACTGGACCTTATGTGATTTCGTGCAAATTGGATGGTGTGAGCGGAATGTATTCAATGGATACAGATGGTGCCAAACTCTACACTCGCGGGGACGGCAGCGTCGGACAAGACATATCACATTTGATTAAATTGCTGGGTCTGCCAACAATTCCTGTAGGAACAGTTGTGCGAGGCGAATTTATTATACCGAAGACCACTTTTGATGCCAAATACAAAGACGAGTTTTCCAATCCTCGCAATTTTGTTGCAGGATTGATAAATTCCAAGACTATGCGCGGGGGCATTAAAGACTTGGATTTCATCGTGTATGAAATGATACAACCCGCGCTTAGTCCCAGCAAACAGATGGAACAATTAGTAAAATGCGGATTTAATGTGGTTCAGTATGACACATTTAAGACCGTTTCGCAGGACCTTCTTACACAGACCTTAATGACTTGGCGCACAAACAACAAATACGAAATTGATGGTATTATTGTTGCCGATGACAATGTGTATCAAAGAACTGCTAAGAATCCCGAACACGCATTTGCATTTAAGATGGCAATAAGTGACCAAATCGCGGAAACAGAAGTAGTTGATGTTATTTGGGAGGCGAGCAAGGATGGATATTTAAAACCGCGTGTTAAAATTGTGCCAATTAGCATTGGGGGTGTAAACATTGAATATACCACTGGTTTTAATGCCAAATTCATAGAGGATAATAAAATCGGCGTGGGTGCTAAAATACAAATGATACGGTCGGGGGATGTCATTCCCTACATTAAATCTGTATTGGTCCCTGCTGCCCAAGGCAATATGCCAGATGCCGATGCTATGCCATATGAGTGGAATGCCACGCGCGTTGATATTGTATTAACAAATGTGGATAACAATGATACTGTAAAAGAGAAGAATATTGTGGGATTCTTCTCTGCATTGGAAGTAGACGGATTAGCAACAGGAAATGTGCGCCGAATTATGGCAGCAGGATTTGATACTGTGCCCAAGATTATTAAAATGACCGAGGAGGATTTCAAAACAGTAGAGGGTTTCAAAAAGAAAATGATAGAGAAGGTGCAAGGTTCAATTAAAGAAAAGGTTGGTGCTGCCTCTATTGTTCAACTTATGTCGGCATCTAATAAATTTGGGCGCGGAATTGGAATCAAGATACTCACACCCTTAATGGATGCTAATCCCGACTTTCTCACAAAGGACGAGTCAAAGGCAGAAAAGATTGCCAAATTAAATGCGGCAGGCATACATAAGAATGCTGAGGTATTTTATGATAATATTTCTGTGTTTAATGAATTTATGCGCGAATGTGGATTGACTGGTGCCAAATCCGCGGAACCTTCTGAGAAAGTTGCCTTTGACACAACAAATATTCTGTATGACAAGTCTATTGTTATGACAAAAATCCGGGAAAAGAGTATTATTGCACATTTGGAAAAAGTGGGTGCTACATTGGAGGATTCATTTAAGAAAAATACAGTGGCACTTGTGGTAAAAGACAAGAATGATGTATCAAACAAAATTCGCGATGCTCAAAAGAGAGGCATTGAAATATTAAGTGTAGAAGAATTTAAAGCAAAATATATGAATTAAACCTTTGCACTTTTAAAACGCCGATTATTCCCGTAGGGAGTGAACCCACCGAAGGTGGGTTCTAGGATATAAAAGGATGATTTATGAGTGTCAAAGTGACAGTTACTTTGCATATTCAAAGATTTCGACCCTTCGGGTCGGCATTTAGAATGTGCAAAGGTGTAAAAATGTATAAAATTTAATTAAATAAAATATGAGATTTACACATGTATAATTTCCTTTTTTTACAATTTACTAATAATTTTTATTTTATTCCATTCGGAACTTCTTACAACATTTTATGAAAAACTTGTATTTTTCATAAAATAGAGAAAATCAACCAAAATGCAGATAATGATTCTTATACTTGTCTATGATTTAAACCACTAAATACTGCTTGACAATTCCACATCCAATCTGGATCAGAATTTCTCAATGGTCTTTTTGGCATATATTCCAATAATACATGTAAATATCTTATATGCCAAATTTTTGACTTTAATTGGTGTTCATACAAATTTTGCACATTTGCAATAAATCCCTTTAAATGAGTTATTAAATCTACTTGGTCTTCTGGTATTACTTCTAACATTTCTGTATGAATATCACGAATACTTCTTTCCATTTCGAACATTTTTTTTACAATAATATTTGCATTGTTGTCTTTAAGTGGTTTCCTTAAACATATTACACATTATGTTCTAGAATTGCACCCTCGAGACATTTGCAAAATTTCACGGGGTCCTTGGTTTCATTAATATAAATATTAATGATTTCGGCAGGCGAATGTACAAATTCCGGAATGCGTTCTAATGCATCATCATCAATATCCTGTTTGAACAAATGTTTATACATTTCAGATATGATTTTCCGCGACGATTTTTGCATTTCAAGAGTAATATCAATTCGCCCAGGGCGTTTTAAAGCAGGGTCCAACTTTTCATAATGATTTGAAGTCATCACCATTATTCTTCCCGGAGTTTCACAAATACCATCCCACAAATTTAATATATCATCAAGCGTGAGTGGGTCTTCATCTGCCGTCAGTTTTGAAATATTATTATTATTTCCTTTCTGTTTCACACACTGCTTAATATCAAATCCGGGTTCGCGCGTTTTCACAATATCGCCAATGCAATCTATCTCTTCAAATACTATGATTTTCTTATCAAACCCAATGCTATTTTTTTTATTATTTGAGTTGTAACGATTTTCAAAAAACACCGATTCCAATTGTTTCTTCGTTTTTATCATCTTGAGCGAAATCGTAATAATATGCCTGTTTGTGTAATTTGCCAATGCCTTGATAAATGATGTCTTGCCCGTCCCCGGCGGTCCATAAATCCCTATTCCCAAAGAATATGGTATTCCCATTTCATAATACCAATCCTTATTGTGTAGGAAAAAATCCACCTTTCCAATCACCATTTTACTGCCTTCAAAAAACAGATTATTAAAGTTGCGCGTGCTTTCAAATGGGGTTTCGGTCCATCGTTCATAGGATTCTTCTTCAATTTTCATTTTTGACAAAGAATATACAAATTTCTTATTTTTGCGTTTTGCCTCTATTTCTGCCAAATATGTTTGGGTCAAATCTTCAACAAATTTTTTGATGCACATCACACTGCTCTTTGTTGAAAACAATTCGGCAATAATTACATCGGTTTTGTCATTGCGCGTTGCTTTAGCATTATTTGACTTTGAGTCTTCATAATCATCCACGGTTTTTCTCACAACTGCATAGATTTGCTTTTCCTCGTCAATCAAAAATTCATCTGTCTGATTCACTATGTAAATATTATCAGCATCGTCCTTTTCCAAATCCGTTTTTAAAGTGATGTTGCACTCCTTAATCGAATGCACATAATTATTTTCATCCCTGTTTTTGATTATGTGTTTCCATATGGCGCAAAAACTGGGACTAAAACACGATGACTGTATGATGCGATTTTCATACACGTCAATGCGAGATAATATTTTTCCTTCATACTCAATCTTGTTTTTTCTGCAAAATTTTTTCAAAATATAATCATAATTCAACAGTCTTTTCCAATCTCGGTCCAGCGTTATTCTTGACGCATTTTCCACAGAAAATTTAAAAAAAAACAGCGCAACAAATGTTATAATAATTTGCACAATTCCTGTGTCGGAATTTAAGCGATTCACCAACATCGCATTCAACATAAATGATGGGTCCATTTTTTACTATTAGCAATAGAGAAATAATGTCTATATTGTTTTGCATCTTTGAATGTGCTTACATTTAGTCAAATTTTTCCTGTAATACATCCTGTTTGAGTAGAAACAAATAACACCCAGTTTCCGCACATTTGTCCAAGGATTTTTGACTAATTTTTTTCGGCAAATCTTGGCGAATCTTGTGATTCATTTCATACAAGTATTCTTCTAATTTGTGGGGATTGGTGCTCCTGTTTATGCAATATTTGTCACACAGGAAATCTAGTAATTCAATGAATCGGTCTCTATTGGTGTTGGGCACATTTGGTTTAGGATTCGCGCTGAAATGACTGCGATATTGGTCGGACCATTTTTTGGCAATGTCTTCGACAAGACATTTTTTGTCATAATCGGGATTCTGCATATAAAGTGTCGGCACAGGATTGCTCATATTGAGTTGGCGGAAAAGGTCTATTTCCTCGCCTTCGCTTGTATTTGTCCGCAAACTCACCAACACATATTGGTCATAAAACCACGAGGCATCGCCCGCAAATATAGATGGAGTCAACATATCCATCGGTTTTTGATTTTCTTCATAAATGAGTTTGAATGCTGTGAAGCGATGAATTCCGTCAATTACATACATAATTCCTGTAGTGGAATCCTGAATCATATATAATAACCAATCTGTGTTGGATTTTCTTTTCCATATGACTGATGCGATTTCTTTGCACCGATTATAATCCGGTGGTCTATTGAATTTCCAATTTTGTATTATATTTTGGTTTGCAAGAATTTCGCTAATTTTGCATTTTAGAATAACGTGGTCGGCAGAATATGTGTGAATAATCGTGTTCATTATTTATTATTTATCATTATCAAACCTTTGCACCCGTGCATTTTCAAAATCAATTTTTCCTCTTTGTGGCGATTTTTCTGCAATTTGCTCATTGTTTAGAAATCATTTTATAAATCAAATATATAATAATGGCAACTGCATTTTCAAATGTCATTTCAATAGAGGAAATTGAATCCATATTAAATCTGCAAAATGTGATTGATTCCCGAACCCAATTGGCAAATGGCAAAACCAAAATAGATTTCACAATTCACCTGTCTGAATCCATTAAACAAAAATTGTTAGATGTGCTTGGACTAAACTTATTCTCTGTGTCCGAAATTCCTATGAGATGGATATGCGGCAACACACACGCACACGCCGATTCTGATGCATCGCACGACCATTTTGACAATACTTATTTAATGTATTTAACCGACAGTGTGGGAACTTTGAATATTGGCAACCAATCATATGCAATGACAAAAGGGTCGGCATATGTGTTTGAAAAAGGAATAATGCACGGAACAACAAATACAGATGATGAACCACGACTGCTTCTTGGACCAATGAGTAATATGGGCGCCCAAGTTGGTGGTTTTACTGGAATAAGTTCAAACGGTTCATCAAATGTGTATATTCGCGAAATAGAGGGAACCATAGAATACAGTGTGGATAATAAAGAATCGTGGTATAATATTGGATGGCCTTGTTCTATTACAAACAATAACCGTGCGGATTATGGAATGATGTATGTATTTTTTGACACAGATATCACATTGACAGATGCAAATCAGTATTTTGTTTGCGCATCGGAATTTATAACATTTGGTTCGGAAACATTAAATGAAGACTGGATTAGACCAGTCATAACCATAGATGGCGTGACAAATTATCCTGGATTAGTTCAAAATGGAACTAATTCTGACAATGGATATTTTAGGGTTAACATTTTTAATTTAGAAATAACAACCCAGAACTCATCAACACTTGCTGAATTTGGTGGTTGGTTTGGACAAAGGTTTTTTGCGAAAGGTGCTATTGGCACTCCTTGTTCTATTGTAAATTGCCGCACAGATGCACCAATTAGTCAAACATCTGGAGGCATAGTTGGTGCATATGCTGGGTCTTTCAATGGATATATTGTATTTTTCAATTGTCAATCAACTGGCACAATTGGACAAAGTGCGGGTGGCATATGTGGACCATATGCTTGTTATTCAAGTGGTCGTATAGTATTTTACTATTGTTTTTCATCTGGCGCGATCGGCAATTTTTCAGGCGGAATTTGTGGTCCTCATGTTGCTGCTTATTCTGGATATTTAGTTATTGTCAGTTGCTATTCTGGAGGACAAATATCTGCTAATGCAGGTGGCATTTTAGGAATTAATACAGGAACTGACGATTCTGGTTTATTGGGAAGTTGTTTTGTGTATTATAGTTATTCAACTGGCGCAATTGGTGAAAATGCAGGTGGAATAGTTGCTCCTACACCATATGATAGAGGATACATTCGTGTCGAAAATTGTTTTACAACCGGCACAATCAGCAATGTCGGTTATGCGGGAGGAATTTATGGCGGTTATTATTTTGATACTTCGCGAGAATCTGCCCATTATTGTTACACAAGTGGATTGAAATTGGGTGCCCCCACGGGAATCGGCGGAATCTATGGAAACATCAGTTCAGATGTTATTGCTGGTTCAAGTAATAATTATTCTGAGGAAAATAATTCGAGATCTGGATGGAGTGATGAAAACGCCAAATCTGTTTTGCAAGATACACCAAATTCTTCTTTATATGGAGACACCTGGTGCCAACCAAATGGAATCAACACTCCTTTCAAACTATCACATTCGCAATTATCACCCTTTACACTTTCGACAAATTCAGAAAATTATGTTGTAACCACTGCTGTTGCTGGTCAGTCAACTTCTCTTACACCTTATGCGAGTGGGTTCACCTACAAATTATTGAGAATTAATACTGATTCGCCCACTCTGTATCCCGGAATAACAATAAATCCAACTACTGGTGCAATTACCTTTGCCTCATCCAATGTTGACAATTATTATTATATTTATGTTTTCAGTGAAAAAGACGATTTTGAATATTCTACCACACTTATTAATGTTACAGTTGCAAAAACGATTGAAGTTATAAATGTTGTGAAAAAATTTGTTGGCGGCAATAGAGACTCCAGTGCTGTGATTCGAAATAAATCCAGACTCACTGTGGAAAGTATGCGCACAGACCAACTGCGAAATAAATCGGATGCTGTCAATATACAAAACCGAAGACAAGCGCTTAATCGTGTGCGGTCAGGCGGATATATTGTTCCCAAAAAAGTGACACAACGATATTTGTTGTAATACTGGAGAGAATTATATAAAAATGTGTATTAATATTATCATAAATGATAGTATTAGTTTCGGCAGCATCAAACAATTATTCCCATATGTTGGAATTTTTTATAGAAAGTGCTTTTACACATATTGAATTTCCTTTCACATTTTTTGTGTATGATTTGGGCGATTTGTCTGAAACATATAAACAAAAATTATCTGAAAAATATCCAAAAATATTATGGAAAGTATTTGATTACAGTAAATATCCAGATTATTATAATGTTCAGGTGTCTGCAGGAGAATATGCTTGGAAATCAGCGTGTATTTATGAATCATATTTGGAATTTAAACCAGCGAAGAATTCAATCCGCACAGCAGATTTAAATTCCAAATTAAATATAGATGAAGATAATTTTTTAATATGGTGTGATGCAGGAAATTGTGTTCGCACACCCATTGAAAATTTACTTTTATATATAAAAAAATACAAAATGTATTCTCCACATTCTAGTGGATTTATTAAAACTTGGACGCATCCTACAGTATTGGATTTTTTTAATATAAAAAAAAATGACAATCTTTTAAATAAAAGGAATCGCAATGGAGCAATTATGGGATTTTATCTTAATTATAATCCGATTGTTGCGTTTATAGAACAGTTTTATAAATATTCAAAAATAAAAAATGCTATTTGTCCGGAAGGAAGCAACCGCACAAATCATAGACAAGATCAGGCATTGTTTTCAATAATGTATTATAAATTTCTAGATGAATGTAAAATTGTGGATTACAGCAATTGGTATGGTTGCATTATGTATCATTATCACTATCTGAAATTAAACCAAACCTAGAAGAATTAAAATAATATTTTTATAAAATATATAATGTCTATCAACATATCAAGAGTGATTAATATTGTCACAGGAGTTATTTTCATTTTCATTGTTTTGAAAATTGTGAAATTCATTGAGTCAATGCCTCAATGTGGATGTTCTGTCCCCACCAAAACACTAGACCGCATCGAGTTTCTAGAAAAAATAGTAATTGCAATTGCTTCTTTGGGAATCTTCTACAATCTCTATGTTTTGAATAAAGGAGATGACACAATGATGTTGAAAATGTTTAGCAACGACACCTTCTTTTTTATTCCACAAATAGCGTATTTTGGAATTATATTTTTGGTTTATGTGATTTTCATATATAATGTGAATGAGTTTAGAAACTCTATTGGAAAAAAGTGTGAATGTGCGGACAAATGGGAGAAAATTGCCATGTACATTCAAGCAATTTTATACATTATCATTTTGTCATTGCTTCTGATAAGTGTAATGTTATTGCTGTATTCGGGCATTTTGAAGATGTCATCTCCTCAAGGAAAACTACTTGCTATTATAGGTTTCTCTATTGTTGCAATTTTCGCGTTTGCCGTTTTTGGCGGAGATATGAATGTGTTTTTGGATTATGCAATGAAATATGTTGACAAAGAAGAGGGTTTCAGTTCCGATGGTTCTTGCGATTGCGATAAAGACAAAAAGAAATGGTCGACGGTTTAAACCGGTGAACATTTAACTTCAATCAAATAAAATCATATATGAAAAAACAAAGAAATGTAGAAAATTATCAACAGTTGGAAAATAATGTTGATAAGGTAATAGAAAAAGTAAAACCTTAAATTACAGAAATTATTTTGAGTATGCTTATAATCTTAAAGAATGGATGGAAATAAAACGGATACCATATACAAGAAGACAAAAATTAAAATAGTATAAATAATATACTTAAAATTTATTTGTTAAGTATATTATGTGATTAAAAAGTGAATTATATAAAAAATAACAAGATGAAATTGTTAATAATCTAATGCAAATATTAGATTTGGAAAATAACAATGAATATACACTTTATGAATTAGATAATAATGAGTCATTACATAATGACATTATGAATATGATACCGGAAATAAGAAAATACTATATTGAGAGTAAAGATTTTCATTTTACACAAGATGGTAAATATATTAGAACACATAAATATACATTTGCTAATCTATAAGTATTTTTTTCATACCTCTTGTAATAGCCACATAATAGATATTTTCATTGTCATATATATCAATATCATTTGCTAAACGGATGATATCATTTTCCATTCCTTTATACGAATGCACTGTATAGAATTTACATTTGCTATTTTCATAACTTACAAGGTTGTTTGTAATATTTTCAATCATTTCTTCTAATTGAGACGAATCTATAGAGGATAGAAATTTTGGCAAATCATCTTCATATTGATTTTCTTCTTCGTATTCATTAAATGAAAATGATTGTAACTTTTTGTGTAAAATTCTAATATCTTGTAACTTTTTACTGAAATTATATATCCATATATTTTCTTTTACTTCTGCGGTTTCTAATAACACTCTCCAACTTCTAAACAAATACACATAATTATCTGTGTCATCCAAACATGTAACAAAGTTCGTTTCATTTTTACTTTTTGAAATCATCCAGCAATTTTCAAATTTTTCTTGTATCATATCACATGCAGGATTACCAACTCTAAATGTTGAATAAAACTCAATTACAAGTGAGGTTGATGGTAAATATTTGAATGCATTTATACACCCTCTAAAATCATATATAGATTGAAGTGGGTCACCAACAAATATTTTTGGTATTGTCGTATCATTTAATAACATTTTTAACATAATCATATCAAAATCTTGTGTTTCATCAATCATAATCATATCATAATTTGAATCAATGTATTGTTTGAACCATCTATTTACATATGCTTGTTTTCTAATTGTTTCAAAAGTTGTAAGTTTATTTTGAATTGTTTTCTCCCAAAATTGTTCTAATAGAGGTTTTCGTTCGCCAATTACTCTTATAGAAAATTGGCGAATATCATTATATTCAGCATTATTACAAAACTGACTGAATTTGTTACAATAATATTGTTTCAATTTAAATGGCTTGCCATCCAAAAAATTAATTATTTTTCCAATAAACTGTGGTCTCAAATCTACAATATCAGGTTCAGTTTTCTTTATAGAAATATATAATCTATATAAAAGTGCATCAAATGTCTGCGGGAATAAGTTTTTTATTTTTTGTTGTTTTATTTTATCTTGTATTTCTGTAATTAAACTTTTATTGAATGCAAGATATAATATCCTTTTATTACTACAAATTTTTGATAAATTCAAAAGAGTTGTAGTTTTTCCACTACCTGCAACTGATTTTATAGCAACAATATCATTTGTTTTGAATTCATGATGATTTATATATTCTCTATGTATATCATCTAATAAAAACATAGATTTTTTGCATCTTGCATAAATATTAGTAACTTTTGATATTTCTTCTTTTATAGAAGTAAAATATTGTTTTCCTTCGTTAGTTATTATATGCTGCAAACAAGTATTTTCTAATACATCATTAAAATAACAAATTTCACCAATCCATACATTTCGTTTAATGTTTTCAATCTCTATTCTATAACTATCTCTATTTACTAACCATATCCATTCTTTTTTACCAGTGAATAAAAAACAATTATCTTTTACTACCTTAACTGCTTTTTCCCAATTATCATGAGGTATTTCACATACTACAAAATTTCCTATATTTATTTTTCTAACAAATTGATTTTCAACATTAAAAATCCAATCCAATTCTGTAATGCTATCCCTACTAATAATATCATTTTCTGATATTTTTGAATTTTGAAATTCAACCCCCATATTGTGCTCATAAGAATACCCATCAACAATATGTTTTTTGAAATCAATATTCCTTAATATTTCTTTACAATTTTCTTGTAAATATCCAGAGAATAAACTGTGAAATTTACTCATATCTTTTTTGACATTTTGATAAGTATTTTTTTCACATTCAATATGTGTATCTTTTATAGTATTTTGGTGGTAAAAATGTTCAGTATATTCACTATCGCCATTCCTTGATTGTCTAAACTGTAATCGTTTTTCACAAGTATAACATACAAATTCACTACTTTTATCAATATTAAATTTATAAATATCCTCTGTCGTTATTACTTTATTATTTAAAATGCAAAAATTTGGCATGTTTATGTAGCTAAATATTTGTGTAAAAATATATTTAAGTAAGTTTAAATGAACGATTTATGTTTTGTGTTAAATGACTTAAAAACAGATGCTATATAAAGAACTTTCTAAAGGAAAAAGAATGAGAATTTTATTTCAAAAATCAGGATGCCAAACCCACTTGGTAGATGAATGTAAAACCAGTTGTATATGTTCCAAGTGTGGTATAGGAAGATGTGAAAAAAAGATTGTTTGTGACAATCCAAGATCATATAGAACTGGTAATATTTTGATTCATAGACTGCTCTATTGTAAGAATGGATATGGTTATTAGAATCGGGATGTAAATGGTGCTACAAATATTTTTAAAATAGTTTGGAATGCGATAAATAACAAAGAAAGACCAAATTATTTATCAAGAAAAACTTATCATGATATTTAGAAGAGAATCCAAACCCAAAATTTACACGCCCTTAAATGGGCAAATCTTTTTGATTTTTATTGGGATTTGTCCCATTTTAATTCTTCGACGGTTTAAACCGATAACCACACAAATATCCCTGCATAATTTATAATTCTCTCTATGGCAGACAGTATTCAATTCATCAAAATCATCTCAAGTGCTTTTGTAATATTCATTGTGTTACGCATTATCGAGTTTCTCAAAACTCTTCCTCAATGTCCTTGTTATTCGGAAAAAACCGGAAAATCAAACAATTTAGATAAAATTATGTTTTTGGAAAAATCCGTAATTTTCATTGCACTTGTTAAAATTGTTCACACTATTTACACAATGTATGACAATAAAACCAGCAAAGATTCTCTCTACCCGGTGTTTATGACAATTCTTGTTGCTATAACATACACCTTCTTCATATACAATGTATATGAACACCAGAAATCGGCAGGCAGTCAATGCGAGTGTGCCGACAAATGGCAACAGAATGTAATGTATTTGCAGGCGCTATTTTATGCTTTAATTATTGCACTTATGTTTATTGCGGGTCTAATAATACTTTCCACAGGGTCTATTGGGGATAGCAATCTTAAACGAATTACTGTGTTGTTTGTTGTTTTCATTATAGGATTGGGCATTTTCTCTTTTTATGGTGGTGATATGAATATTTTTGTGGAGTATGTTATGAAACATTTTGCACCTACCGACGGATTTGGTGGCAGCATTGCGCCCAAAAAGACTACTGGTGCACCCACCGATGGATTTGGTGGCAGCATTGCGCCCGAAAAGACTACTGGTGCACCTACCGACGGATTTGGTGGCATTGAACCCGGAATAAATACACGAAGTGCGCCTCGCTAAAAATTCAAATAAAGACCATAAAATCTAAGTATAGGACACAAATAAATATTAAAGACTAATAATATAGATATGATGTTTGACATAAAATCCAACAGATTGATGTATTCAGTTTTACTGTTTTTGGCATTGTTCTCTATTGTCCATTTTTTGAAACCCGGATTGATTTACAATCAAAATGGTGGTTTCCGCCAATTTGGCATAGGTTACAAACAGAAAACTGTGGTCCCCATTTGGTTAGTTTCAATCATTTTAGCAATTGTGTGTTACCTTTTCCTGTTTTATTTGGAAAAATACTAATTGCAAAACTCTTCAACAAAAAACTGGTTGTTTATTGTTGAACTATGCACCGTTTACATACTTTTGGAGCACATTGAATACAACAATCTGCTGATGTAATAGAGAATGAACCAATAGAGAGACGCGCTCAACACACTGGCGTAAAACATAGCACCCTTGCTTTTAGTCAATCCAACAATGACACCGGAAATCACAGTTAAAATGGCAAACGCAAAGGTGAAAATCATTACAGCATAAAAGAATGTGCATTGGTCTCCCGATAGAGGAGAAAATAAAGTATCCATAAAAGCAGGCATTATATATTTGGTGAAGAAAAAACAATACAGAAAAGAATATATTTGTATTGTATATTTCACGAGTTATAATGGATACCAAATTTGTGTGGGATATTATTGACAAGCATTTTGAAGAGAATCCGCAAAGTTTAGTAAGACACCATCTAGAATCATACAATGATTTTTACAAACACGGAATTTTTAAATTGTTCAAAGAGAAGAATCCAATCACCATTGTTTCTAAATATGATGAATCCATTGGTGAATACAGGTCAAAATGCAATATGTATATTGGTGGCAAAAATGGCGACCTCGTATATTTTGCTAAACCTGTCATATATGATTCAAATGCTCACTATATGTTTCCCAATGAAGCGCGATTGCGAAATATGACCTATGCGGTCACTATTCACGTAGATGTTGAATTGGAGTTTATTGATATTTTAGAAAAAGATGAAATGCCTCATATCAATGTTGAAATTGACCCCAATGCCGACCCCGTTGATAGACCCGCACCAATAAAGAACTACAAAGCAACTGCGACTGATGCTGAAGATATCACCATTAAAGGCGGAGATCCCAGTTATTATGAGACCGCGGATCCGACGGATAGTATTCCCTATATGACTGGTGGTGCTGCTGCCGGGAAGCGCAAAGTGCAAAAACAATTGACTCCGAATGAACGCGCAATACTGCGAGAAAATATGGAAAAATCGGTAAATGCCCAAAATGTGCAGACGCGATATGCGACAATAGAGAAGATATTTTTTGGCAAATTTCCTATTATGGTTCAATCTGACCTGTGTGTATTGGCAGGATTGCCCAGAGAAATGCGATTCAATATGGGCGAATGCCGCAATGACCTCGGTGGTTATTTTATCATTGATGGCAAAGAAAAAACGGTTGTCCCACAGGAAAAATTCGGCAACAATATGTTGCGTGTAAGCAAGGTTGAATCCGACACTGTTTTATATACTTCGGAAATCAAGAGTGTGTCTGAGAATACATCAAAACCGATTCGCACATTAAGTGTAGATTTGGTTGCACCGAGTGGCAAATATTCAAATATGAATATTGTGGTAAATATTCCAAATGTGCGAAAACCAGTGCCTCTATTTATTGTGTTTCGTGCCCTCGGCATTGTCACCGACAAAGACATAATAGAAATGTGCTTGTTGGATGACACAATGCAAGATTTATTTATTCCCTCGGTGCACGACGCCGGTCCTGTGATGACACAGGCAGCAGCACTCCACTATATTGCCCATCTCACCAAAACAAAAACAAATACAAATGCTCTGTTTATTTTGACCGATTATTTCCTGCCGCACATTGGAGAGACAAATTACACCGAAAAAGCATACTTTTTGGGATATATGACAAAACGATTGTTGTTGGCATATCAGGGCGTAGAGTTGCCGGTGGACCGCGACAGTTTCAGATACAAGAGAGTGGAATTGGTGGGGTCATTGATACACGAACTGTTTCGCGAATACTACAAAATGCAACTAAAACATATTCACGTGTCTTTTGAAAAGAAATTGTATTACAATATGCAGATGTATGAAAATGATTTGCAGGGTCTCATTATGACAAATTACAAAAGTATTTTCGGCGAAAGAATTGTGGAAGAAGGTTTCCGAAAAGCATTTAAAGGAAATTGGGGGGCAACCGAACACACGAAAATCATAGGTGTGGTTCAAGATTTGAATCGTCTGTCTTTTAATTCGGCACTAAGTCATTTGCGAAAAACCAATTTGTCCGTAAATGCCGGCGGAAAATTGGTGGGTCCTCGTGTATTAAATGGGTCGCAATGGGGATTGGTGGACCCGATTGACACGCCCGACGGCGGCAATATTGGACTTCACAAACAGTTGTGTATTATGACACAAGTGTCGCGCGGCGTTTCACGCGAACCAATGATAAGATGGTTACGAGACAAATGCGCGCTTAGAAGTGTGGAAGAATGCGGCAAAACCAGTTTGGCAAAAATGACCAAAGTTATGGTAAATGGATATTGGGCAGGTTCCACCGACAATCCATATGAAATCGTGGAACGATTCAAGATTCACAGACGCAATGGTCTGATTCCCATTTTCATTAGCATCTGTTTTGAAAGCAGAACAAACACGATTTCTATCTTTACTGATGAAGGACGACTTTGTCGCCCCATTTTCTACTATGACAATGATTTAAAACAGATGTCATTTGAATCCAAGATTATCAAAGACGGCAATTTTTCGTGGGTCTCCCTTCTGAATGGGTCAAACAAGAGAATTATGGATGATGCAACCGTCAATTCGGACAAATTCTATGAATTATACACCCTGTATGAAGGCATTGACAACGGCGAAACAAACCCGCATAAATTGAAACGCTTCATCGAAAATAAGGGTATCATTGACTACATTGACCCCAACGAAGAAGAAACTGCCTACATCTCTTTAAGAGTCGGCGAACACACAAATAAACACACACACTGCGAAATACACGAATCGCTCATTTTTGGTATGATGTGCAATCTGGTCATTTACCCGCATCACAATCCCGCCACGCGTAACTCGTTTTCCACCGGACAGAGCAAACAAGCAGTCTCTCTATATCACACCAATTTCTCTATGAGAATGGACAAAACCTCGCTCATCTTAAATCAAGGACAAAAACCCCTTGTGAAATCCCGATATTTGGAGCATATTTGTCACGAAGAAAATTCTTACGGCGAGAATGCGATTGTTGCGCTTATGTGTTACACAGGTTATAATGTGGAGGACGCGGTCCTCATCAATGAAGGTGCCATACAGCGCGGATTATTCCGCACCACTTATTATTCCGTGTATGAAACCCACGAAGAAAAAACCACGGTTGGCGGCACCACCATTACTAAGAAATTTTTAAATGTGGGTGCCGACGAATCGGTCAAAGGTCTCAAAGCAGAACACGATTATAGCAAATTAGATGCACACGGACTCGTAAAAGAAGGCACCGAAATGAATGACCGCACCGTGGTTATTGGATGCGCCTATTCTGTGGTCGGAGACCCCAATCCGCACGATTCGTCCAAGACTACCAAAAAAGGACAACTTGGCATCGTCGATAAGACCTACATTACTGAAGGCGAAGAAGGCACCAAAATTGCCAAAGTCCGCATCAGGGAGGAACGATTGCCGGCAATTGGCGACAAAATGGCATCGCGCTCGGGTCAAAAAGGAACAATTGGGCAAATCATACCCGAACGAGATATGCCTTTTACCAAAGACGGATTGAAACCGGACATTATTGTGAATCCGCACGCAATGCCTACGCGTATGACTGTGGGACAGTTAGTGGAATGTTTGGTTGGCAAGGCGTGTTTAAATATGGGATATCACGGCGATTGCACGGCGTTTGGTTCAACCAATAAACAAATCGGCGAGTTTGGCAAAGTGCTGAATGCGTGCAATTACCATTCATCCGGCAATGAGTTGTTATATAATGGTATGACCGGCGAACAGTTGGAGGCAGAAGTGTATATTGGTCCCAACTATTATATGCGTCTCAAACATATGGTCAAAGACAAAATTAATTATAGGTCGAAGGGACCGCGCACCCAATTAACGCGCCAACCGGTGAGTGGTCGCGCCAATGATGGTGGATTGCGCATAGGTGAAATGGAGCGCGATGTTATGATTGCGCACGGCGCCACCGATTTCTTGCGCGAATCTATGTTGGACCGTGGTGACCAATACTATATGGCGATTTGCAATAAAACGGGCGCCATTGCGATTTACAATCCCGACAGAAATATATTTATGAGTCCAATGGCAGATGGTCCGCTCAAATATGTGGAATCGCTGGATGGCAAGGAACTAAATGTTGAACATATCACCAAATATGGTCGCGATTTCAGTATTGTTCGTGTGCCGTATGTGTTTAAACTGTTGATGCAGGAATTGCAGACGATTAATATCAAGATGTGCATTATCACAGAGGATAATATTAATCAGTTTGACAATATGAATTTCTCCAATAATATTACTTTGTTGACGGGGGCAAAAGAACCGAATGATGTGATTGTCAAGGTGAAACAAATACTGTCCAAAACAAAGGAACCCCAAATAGAGGAAGTTGAGGAAATACTAAGCAAACCTTCTAAGGAACACGCATTTGACAAAATGTCCAAATTGGAATCATCCGAGAATGCATCTGGACAAATAGACCCTGTGGATGCAATGAATACTAATGATGAATGGGAAACTTTCCAAAGAGAAGACAAGAGAATAATGGAAGAATATTATGCAAAACAGAAACGCGACTGGACACAGGACACAAATGACAAAACACCCGAAAAATTCATTTATATGAATGGAGGCAACACAAGTCCCGAATTGCAAGTAAATGATGTCGTGGTTTTTAATGGCGATTTCAAAAAAGACCGCAAATGGTTGATTCGTAAAATTACAGGTGATTTTGCGAAAATAGAGACCAATGACACGAGTGGCGGTTTAGACCCTGAGAATACTACTAACATAGTTAATCTGTATGACCTTAAGAAAGCAGATAGTCTCATACCTGAAGCACCGATTATTCCTGTGGGAAATTTAACACCTACAACTCCATTGACGCCGATTACCAATCCTGTGCAACCATTGCATATAAATGTTGTAACAGGAAATAATAATAATCTGCCGGCAGCAGCAGCAGAACAAACAACAGCATCGGCAATAGATACAATGCCGATGATTAAAAAACCGGTAGAGAAGGCAGTATCATTTAATAACCTTTCTCTATCGTCGGATACAGAAGAAGCGTTGGAAAATATTCCAACGGGAACAAAGACGGGACCGATTATTGTGAAGAAAGTCTAAAGGGAACCTACGGTTCCCCTTGGACCCCTCCCTTAGATTATACTGCATTAATTAGAAAACTTAAAATTGAACTTACTGTAGGTTTTCCTTAAAGGGAAGGATCCAAAGGAAACCTACGGTTTCCTTTGAAAATTGATTTTCACCTGCACATTTGATTTCAACACACAAACTATATAAATAATATATTATAAACAAGATAATGTCAAGTGAAACCACCACTATTTACAATTCCCGCAAAACTCTATTGGAAGTTTTGTCAAATTTAGGATACATAGTTGATGATTACAATTCATTCTCTATGAACGAAGTCGAGGCAATGTCTCGCAATTCGCAACTTGATATGCTTGTTGAATATTCACCCGAATTAGACACTGCATATAAAAATACCAAAATCTATGTAAAATATTTGCTCACTTCAAAAGCAATTCGTTTAAAATCCTTGCTTGATGAGTTGATTGAAGAATTATTTGATTTAGAAGAAATTTTAAAAAAAAATGACACGCTCATAATGATTGTAAATGACGAACCCAATGACACAATGATTGAACGTCTAAAATTCCTGTTTGACTCTCGCGGCATATTTGTTGTCATACACAATGTCAAACGCTTGCAACGAAACATTCTAAATCACACTATGGTTCCAAAACACGAAATTTTGACGGGTAGTCAAACAGAAGAATTGAAAATAAAATACAACCTCACTTCTGTGAAACAATTGCCCGAGATATCTCGTTTTGACCCCGTTTCATTATTAATCTGTATGAGACCCGGTCAAGTTTGTCATATTGAACGCAAAAGTGCAACCTCTATTGTGTCCGACTATTACAGAGTTTGTGTGTAAAATATGAATATTATGTATATATGTCGGAATTTTTTTTTAATCGTCACAATAACATTTCACCAAACATAGAACCATTTAATGTGAATTATTCCACAAACGATTTGTATTATAAAGATGCATCTGGATGCGATTCGGCAGGGTTATGTAGTGGATACACTCGTGCCACAACAGATGCCAGTAGAAATGAAATCATCAACAACTGTATGTGCGAATACAAAAAAAATGTAGATAATTATTTAGCAAAAACATCATCCGATGCAACAATTAATGGAGTTACTAATGACAGCAGTGAGAAGTATAACCATATGACAATGAAAAATGTGAATTTAGGAATAGGACTGGGGTTGATGTTAATCTACATTTATTCAACAAAAACAACAGCATAAAATAATATCAATTGTATATAGAACATATTATATACAATTATGGAAATTAATAAAGTAGTATTTTTGTGTTTAATTTTATTATTTGTTCTTGTGTTGTCTAACTATTTTTCACAAATGAATGAAGGTTTTAGGGCAAATACAACATCGACACCCACCACAAAACCTCCTACCACAAAACCCCCTACAAAACCCCCCACTACAAAACCCCCTACCAAAGCACCTACCACAAAACCCCCTTCCAGTGCTGCCTCTGCTGCCATTGCAAAAGAAAATGCGGACAAAGCAGTAAAAGCAAAGACTGACATTGAAACATTGGTTAGAAGTAATAAAGAATCAAATAATAAAGTGTTGGAACAAACTTCAACAATTAAACAAAATGTAATAAACACAGCAACTACTGCTGAATCATTGAACACTAAAATAGCAAAAATCGATGCAAATCTCGAAACTTCCAAAAAAAATTCCGATGCTGCTATAACAACAATTTCCGATAAGGCAGCAAATGTTGATAAATCAGTCGAAGCAAATAAACTCATCAAGACAGAAATAGAGGCAAAAGTTGCTGAAATTGATCCCAAATTAACCACTATTCAAAATTACGCAGACAGTGTAACACAAATCAAAAAGGATGTTGATACTGCTATGAATGATTTTCAAATCAACTCGGCAGCAATGTTGAAAACTATTCAATTGGCAATTGATAAATTTGATTCTGCCAAACTTGCCTCGTCTGCGCCCACAACATCGGCGCCCACAACATCGGTGCAGGGATTCCAAAATATGGATAAAACAAAAGACAATTTAGTTGCTGCAGGGGGATTCAAACTTTTGAATTCTTCCGAGTCCGCGAACATTGATGCGGCATATGATGGAACACTAATGTTGGAAGGAATTGGAACACCGATGGCAACAATTAGTGCAACACTTTCGCCGGCAACAGCAGATTCTGTTTATTTGAAAAATGCCAATCTGTTTGACCTTGAGAAAGATGTAATTGATAAATTGGGAGTATTTAATAATGCATATTTAAGTTATAATACTTGTTTGAGTATATCGAATGCAACACCAAGACAAACTTGTCCCCCTAATTCTAAAACAATTGCAGATGTTCGAACTGCAGCAAATAATGTAAATACTGCTGCTGCCGCATTAAATGCTGCACTTGTTAATGCAAATGCTGCCGGAAATCCTGACAGAAGAGTTTCTAAAAACGAATTTATAACAAGACACGCCGAAATCAAAAGAGTTTCGGACAAGATTAGAGAAGTCCGTTATGATTTGGATTCAAAAATGGCAGAATTGTTAGACAAGTCCAAGGGACCTTTGCCAGAGGCGCAAACCCGATACAATTTTGAAAATTACACAATGGTTGCTTGGTCTGTTTTAGCAACTTCTATATTGTATTACACTTTTGTGAAAATGGAATAATTTGATTTTTATCTATATAGTTTATATCAACACTATATAGATGTCTTCCACTGACTATCCTGAACAATATCAACACGATAGCAAAGTAGCAAATATGATACTTACTATAGATTCCGACCAAAAAGCATTTGAGAAATGGTCAAGTGGCAAATATACCCAACTGAATTTTCCATACAACAATGATTATATTACTAAAATAAAAATCGGCAATAATGGCAGTGCTCCGTCTGGAACCCCCCTGCGTGGAATGCACACATTAGACACTTGTGCTATGAACGCGTCTCTTGTTTATAATAAAAATAATTCTGTTTCCCTTGGCACAACCTATGTTGATGACATTATGTGCAAAATCACATCAAATTCGACACCGATATTTGAAGGATTGTATAGCAAAGTGAATGCATCATTGGATGTAAGTGCAACTTCATACAACATTGTGTTGTCCGGATTAATGTTGCCGGATGACGGCGACCGAAACGGGCAAATTGAATTGGCAAATAATTATTCTGTGAACAGATACAAAACAATGGGTGTGTGGATAGGAATAAAACCCGAAACTTGCACCCCCGAAAATGCTTTTCTGTATTATGAAAATGGCGCATTAAAGACCAAAATTTTGCCAAAATTTTTAATTTTGAAAAATACATTTATACCTTTTGTGATAAAATACACAACAGATGATAAAACTGCTTTTCGCTTGTATCCAGAGAGCGACGGGGCAACGAAGATACCATTTGTATTGAAATCCATCACAAAACAAATACTATACTCTATAAAAACCACTCCAAATGGAGACAATACAGGAAATTTGGTGTATTATAATTTTCAAGAGTCATCAAAAGGCAGCAATTTAGGAAAATGCACAATTTACAACAGCAGCACTTTGACAAGTGCTGATAAAAACCTAATAGAGAATTCAGAAAATTATGAAACTCTTCCGCCAAAATTGTTAACATCATTTCAATTGAGTTATGGTCCAACCGAAAAAGTGGAGTTCGTGGGTTTAAATGAAACGGGCACATTGACAACATATTATTTGGATTCGACCACCAATTTTTTGAAATCGCGTCCAGTAAAGGATGCCAAAGAAGTGTCAATAGAGGCGAAAAATAAGGGGTCAAAAGGCATAAATAAAAAGGACAATTATTCAATGGTGTTGGACGATTCATTGCGAAAAATGAGTTCCACAAAACGAAAATTTGCATTTCCAATAGAGAATTTAGAAAGAAATCAATTAATTCAAAACGAAAAATGGATGAAAACCGAGACACATTATTTGGAATCCATTAACAATTCTGGACAGAAATCTGAACGCGGAATTTTGATGCCTTCTATGAAAATCACTCAATCAATGCCTCTTTTTTCAAAGAACTACAAACTACAGATGGTATTGGAGAAGAAGTTGGAAGACGAGCATTATTATTTGCGCGTGTATGGAACTTTCAAAAACAACAATTCCATTTATTCTGTAATACCCGATTTCAAAATGGGGCAATTGTTTGTTGCCGACGAAAATGCAACTGCGAAAACTATGTATTTAGTCAAAGATGCTAATAAAACGACCGACAGAACTGTTGATGGAAAACTAGTATATTCAGTAAATGATTACAATAATTTTCATCCGCCGAAAGGTTACACTTCAAAAGATAGTGAATATTCCGTGTTTGACAAGGTGCGCGATGGATATTGCAAGGAAAAGGCGCGAGGCAAAAGTCATTTTTTTGTGATTGAAAAAAAAAGCGACAAACCAAAGTGTGTTATTCCCAAGAATTCCAATAAAGAGATTCTGTTTTTGCCAAAACAACTCAATTCTGATATTAAAAAATCCACATTGTATGTGCCAAATATGCGTGTGACATCTGGCAATGTTGAAATCGATAAAAAATTGGGTGTCAATAAATACAATTATTTAGAAGATGCTTATGTTGTAAAACCGTATGCAGATTATAAAATATCATCCAGCGAATGGAATTCATCAATCAATCTTTCTGAACAAAATACTTTTTTTAATCAAACAAACAACTATATGAAAAATTCAGTGGGAATAAATTCTCAAGATATTTCAAAAGACACCGCAGAAATTATGTTACAAGGAAAAGAAAGTTTTCAAACCATTACTGATGCAACTCGAAATCAAATAAATAATTATATTTTGCCCAAGGCAAATAGTTATGCCACTAAACAGGCGCAAGTTAATAAATATGCGAGAGACATTTCAAACAATATTGTTGGAATTAATGCCAAATATGGTGTTATGAGTGATACAGTTGCAGAAACACGAGGCGTGCAAAATAATAAATTTTATGATTTCACAGGACCGGAAATATATTCATTAAAAGAGGACCGGTCATTAACACCTGCATTGTTAAAAGACCAGCAAACAATGGCAGTTGAGCATAATAATCTCCTTATTATTGGCACAATCACTTTAACCACATTGGTAATTTCGGCAGTTTTTGTGTCATCATCCAAATAAACACTGAATTTAGGGCAATAATTAATTTGACTATAATATATAATTCAATGAATAACTGGATTGATTTTAATAGTCAAATTACAATGCAGAGAGATTTGGTGGCAGCAATGGGAAATAGTCCATCTGCTTCAGAAGCACCAGATATTGCAAGAATTAATTCAAACTTGGCTGCTATTGCCGGAAATCTTGATGCAGCACAGTCTTCAGTTGAGTCTACATTGACATTTCAAAAAGAGGTAAATGATATTTTGGTGAGAGAAAATAACCGTCTTGTTGATAGAAAAAATGCCATTGATAAAGCATATGATGGTCAAAAACGAATGGTCGCATTGACCGATAGCACTACTGCCAAAAACAAGGCATACAATCAGATTTTATTTATATTAGTGGTTGTATTGGTTGTGGTAGTTGTAATCAAGTTTTTGTATTCATTTGAAATGATTCCTGCCATTTTGCTTGATATTATTAATATTGTTGTGATTTCGGTTGGTGTAATTTACTGCGTGTATTTATACATTGACATCAAACGCAGGTCAAATATGGATTTTAACCAAATTACTTTAGCAGAACCCAAGAAGAAATCTGCAGAAGATATGCAGAAAGATGCCGAGAAAAATGCAAAGAGTGGTAATTTGCTTGGTGCCGCATTAAATACAAATATGGCGTCTGGTTGCAAAGGGTCGGCGTGCTGTCCAACTGGTTCCACCTTTAATGAAAAATACAATGTGTGTGCGCCCAATGTTGTTCCTTATGGCACAACTGGGTTGACTTCTTCTAATTCTGGAGATTTTAGATTTTTTGCAAACACTGCTGCTTCACCTATAACATTTGAGTGGGGAAATGCAAATGCTAGATGCACTGGACTTGCCAATTATGATGCTACAATATTGGGATGCAAACCCACTACATCTGGATTCACCACAATGACTCAAAAAAATTCGGCACACGCCGAACCATTTAGTGCCACCGAATACACAAAATATAGCAGAGTATAAGGTTTAAAATCCAAATGAAATCTTTAATATATATATAATGTCAACGCCATCACCATCGCCTTCACCTTCACCTTCACCATCAGAGTTGCTATTAAAGTCCAAATATGATGCCATAGAAGAAGAAAATAAAAAAATTAAAAAAGAAATAGATTTATTAAATGACAGCACAACATTAAATGCGCGACTAAACACCTATTATTCAGAAGACCGCGCATTTTCGATTTATTTGAATCGCGTGTTGTTAATAGCATACATCATAGTGTATGTATTTCTTTTATTAACCCTGTATTTAAACCGCGCAACTATGCCAATAATATCAATTGTGGCAATGGTGGTCGTATTTTTTGCATTTCCATTTTTCATTGATTCATTTTCAAAATATGCGTATTCCCAATTTTTGAATATAATGCATTTATTTTACAAGGGCAATTCATTTTATTTATACAAACCGCCAGAAAAAACGGATACATTATAAATTTTGACCCATAGTCATAGAATTAATAATATTCATTTTTTCCATAGATTTTGCAAATGATTGTTGTTTTTCTAAACCGGCAAACAAATAATCCGTGTTTGGACTTTCCTCGTTTTTTTTTATTTGACGATAAATATCATCTATATTAGTTATCGCCAATTCAACACTGCGTTTATCGGCAACAATTTCAACTGTATGGTCCACTGTTTCGGTGCACAATGAAACCGCAAAATAAAGCATATAACGGCGTTTTTTGCAACAAGCATTGGTATAATGCAACGAAAACAGAGAAAACAAGGACTGCATCACTTTATTCAAAAACGGCGATTCGCGTTCTTTTATGTAGTAAAACAATGTGTCCCACAAAATCCAAACTAAATCGTGAGTGGATTTGGGGTCCACTGTGACAAAAGGGCGAGCAACACACAAACATTTGTCTTTGCGTTTTTTGCATATTGCTTCAAATTCAATAATCCATTCAATCCAATAGCAAGCAATCACCGTGTTTCTAACAGAATGTGAAATATTGTAGGCAAATTCATTCATAGCAATAAAGATTTCTTTGGGGTCTTCATCTTTGAATATAGGAGTGATGTAATTAATATTGGGTGCTTTTAAGCGTTCGGTCATTTGCGTGATGTCGAATTCTTCAATGCGATTTATTTTAATAACTTCAAAACTGTGTTTCTTTGGCGATAGAGAAAGGATGCATAGTATTTCGGCAAACAAATTGCGAATGGTGGAATTATTGCGGAGTTCAATTTCAGACAGATATTGCCTGCCATTTATGATGGATTTAAAACAATCAAATCTTTTTTCTAAATAACATATTAATTTGGGATTGCCGCAATGGATGTGTTTGGCGCAATAATAGATGATGTTTTCCCAGAGTTCGAGATAATGTCCGGCACAAATAAGTTCGGCACCCCAATGACAAACGGGTTCAATTTTGCCTTTCAGAAGATTATCAATCAACGCTTTTTTGACATCTGCTTTCTTATGTTTAGAAAAACTGATTCCGCGAAAATGCGCAGAAGTGCGGATATCATTTATATCTGAGGTATTCATACACTATAATTTATGTTTTATTATTGGCGCATTAGAGAAAACGCATAGAATAAAAATGTTTTAAAATTATATATCAAATATGGACACTTCATTTATTATTTTAGGAGTAGTGTTAGTTCTAATTGTTTACTTTATTTTCTTTTTTGTTTCCGGAAAGGAATCGTTGGCAGACAAACTGGATTTGGCGCAGGTGCAGACCCCAATTACTCTGTCTGACCCCACCAAAACTAGATATTCCTATGAATTGTGGATGTATGTTTATGGAACAAAGGAAAACTCGACAAGTGCTGCAGGAAACTACATTTTCTACAAAAATGGCGATGCTGGAACTCCACCAAACAAAAATATTGGACTAAAACTGCAATCCACCAACTTGAAACTGGAATATCTTAAGTCTCCCGCATCATCGAGTGCGTCAGCAACACCACAAACTATAACAATTACTGACAATCTGCCTTTACAGTCGTGGGTCCATGTGATTATTAGT
>JACCDK010104948.1_pt1 | contig 44847 bp, 48 predicted proteins | sample 7445871 | NCBI WGS metagenome assembly JACCDK01 (sample SAMN15323436, study PRJNA562643) | freshwater metagenome | isolation source: river surface water | place: USA:Blue River Watershed | collected 2017-08-15 | reverse complement strand
TCCATTCGCTTTACCAATTCCAATTTTACACGTGAAATGGCCATTGCGCCTTTTCAATACCGCCAAATCCGAAGCCGTGATTTTTATGCATTTGTCTTTGATTTTATTTCCCAGCACAGCCAAGTAGATGTGGTGCAAGAAAAAGTAATCGCCATTACCGAAACAGAAGCAGCTGCAGTGGTTCAAACTGAATCCAATCAATACCAAGGCCAAGTGGTTTTCAATTCTATTTTAGATTGGGAAATACTGCAAAACCAAACCAAGTATCCGCTGTTGCAACAGCATTTTGTGGGTTGGTTTATAAAATCTAAGGAAGCCGCGTTCCAAAAAGAAACCGCTACTTTCATGGATTTTTCTGTGGAGCAAAGAGGCAACACCCGATTCATGTATGTTTTACCGACTTCCTCAACAGAAGCTTTATTGGAATATACCTTGTTTTCAAAAGAGTTACTTCCAAAATCGGAATACGAAGATGAAATTGTAAAATACATTCAAAAACTGGGAATTACCGAATATGAAATTGTAGAAAAAGAACAAGGAAACATCCCAATGACCTGTTATCCTTTTTGGGAAAACAACACCAAAAATATTTTACATATTGGCTCAGCTGGCGGATGGACCAAAGCCAGCACGGGTTATACTTTTAAAAATACCACAAAAAAAGCAAAACATTTAGTTTCATTTATTGAAGGTAATTCCGACTTTAGAAAATTCCAAAAAAGAGATAAATTTTGGTTTTATGATTTATTGCTTTTGGATATTTTAGATCAGAAAAATCATCTGGGATCTACTATTTTTTCTTCGATGTTTCAAAGAGGAAAAACCTCCGTTATCTTTAAATTTTTAGATGAAGAAACTTCCCTTTTGGAAGACCTTCAAGTAATTTGGAAATGTCCAAAAATGCTTTTTGTTAAAGCGTTGTTCCGAAGACTCTTCCGATTTTAATTTTTCTATTCTGCTATAACAAATCTTTATGATCAGAAGTATTTAAAGAATAGAATTCTGATTATCTTTGCAACAGTAAAACAATTTTAAATCACATATAATTATGTATCCAGAAGAAATGGTAAACCCAATGCGTGCTGAGTTAACAGATGCAGGTTTTCAAAATTTATATAGCGCAGGCGACGTAGAAAATGCAATTAAAGCAGATGGAACTACCTTAGTGGTTGTAAATTCAGTTTGTGGATGAGCGGCAAGAAATGCGCGTCCAGGAGCAAAAATGAGTTTAGACGGAGCAAAAAAACCAGATCATTTAATCACTGTTTTTGCAGGTGTAGATAAAGAAGCAGTAGATGCAGCGCGTCAACAAATGTTTCCTTTTCCACCCTCATCACCAAGTATGGCGTTGTTTAAAAACGGAGAATTGGTGCACATGTTAGAGCGCCACCACATTGAAGGTCGCCCTGCTGAGATGATTGCAGAAAACTTAAAAGACGCTTACGCAGAATTCTGTTAATTCAAAAAACAACTTTAGAAAACCTCTTAGAATTATTTTTTAAGAGGTTTTTTTATTTTCAAATTTTCAAATTATCTTTGCAAAGGAGTTCTTCCATTTAGAACTCAACCTTTTCTAACCTTAAACGTTTATAGCATGCAACTGTATAACACCTTAAGCGCAGAAGAAAGAGCCGAATTAATAGACCAAGCCGGCAAACAACGTCTTACGTTGTCTTTCTATGCGTATGCCAAAATTGAAGACCCTAAAAAATTTCGCGACGATTTATTTATTGCTTGGAACCAACTGGATGCACTAGGCAGAACCTATGTTGCCAAAGAAGGAATTAATGCTCAAATGAGTGTTCCTGCAGAAAATTTTGAAGCTTTTAGAGCCACTCTAGAAGTATATGATTTTATGAAAAACATTCGCCTGAATGTGGCGGTTGAACACGACGATCATTCGTTTTTAAAACTAACGGTTAAAGTTCGAGACAAAATTGTAGCCGACGGATTAAATGATGAAACTTTTGATGTGACCAATATTGGTGTGCACTTAAAAGCCAGAGAATTCAACCAGATTTTAGAAGATCCCAATACTATTGTAGTCGATTTTAGAAACCACTACGAAAGTGAAATTGGTCATTTTAAAGGAGCCATTACTCCCGATGTAGAAACGTTTCGCGAATCGTTACCGATCATCAACGAGCAATTAAAAGATTTTAAAGAAGATAAAAACTTGGTGATGTATTGCACCGGAGGGATCCGTTGTGAAAAAGCATCGGCTTATTTCAAACACCAAGGATTTAAAAATGTATTCCAATTGGAAGGCGGAATTATTAATTATGCCAAACAAGTCAAGGAAGAAAATATTGAAAGTAAATTCATAGGGAAGAACTTTGTTTTTGACCACCGATTGGGAGAGCGTATTACCGATGATATCATTTCTCAATGCCACCAATGCGGAAAACCGTGCGACAATCACACCAATTGTGAAAACGATGGTTGTCATTTATTATTCATTCAATGTGATGAATGCAAAGCCGCAATGGAAAATTGCTGTTCAACAGAATGTTTAGAAACCATTCATTTACCGCTAGTGGAACAAGTAAAATTGCGCCGAGGAATTCAAGTTGGTAATAAAGTGTTCCGAAAAGGAAAATCAGAAAAATTATTATTCAAACATTCAGGGGATCTATCGGATATTGCTTTGGCTGTAGCCGAAAATAATTCGGGAAAACCAAAAGATATACGTCAGAAAATAAAAGTAAAAAAAGCACTTCTTGGCAAAGCCGAACATTATTATGTAAAAGCTCAAGTCGCTCTTTTTATTATTCAGAATAACGAACTAAATGTTGGCGATAAGCTCCTAATTTCGGGTCCAACAACAGGTGCTGAGGAGTATATTTTAGAAAAAATGTTCGTTAACGGACAAGAAAATACTACCGCAAAACCAGGAGATAAAGTAACTTTTGAAGTGCCATTTAGAGTGCGATTATCAGATAAATTATTTAAAATTATCTCTTAATCTTAGCTGCAAAATACCTTATAAATTCCAAATTCCGGAGGTTATTTTTATCCTCGGTTTTTGGAATTTTTTTATTGGAATATATTTTATAAAAATACTATCTTTACCAATTAATCGTTTTATGAACTTACATTGCTTACTTAGCAATACTACTATATAATTATGGCATGTACAAGTTGTTCAACTTCAGATGGTGGTGCACCAAAGGGTTGTAAAAATAATGGAACTTGTGGCTCGGATAGCTGCAATAAATTAACCGTTTTCGATTGGCTTTCTAACATGAGTTTGCCAAATGGCGAAGCTCCTTTTGATTGCGTAGAAGTTCGTTTTAAAAACGGTCGAAAAGAATTTTATAGAAATACCGAAAAACTTACACTTAGCATTGGAGATATTGTTGCAACAGAAGCTTCCCCAGGTCATGATGTTGGAATTGTAACCTTAACAGGCGAATTGGTTAAAATTCAAATGAAGAAAAAAGGGGTAAATCATACCAGTGCAGAAATTCCAAAAGTATACCGAAAAGCCTCTCAAAAAGACATCGATATTTGGAGCGATGCTCGCGACAAAGAAGAAGCGATGAAGGTTAAAGCAAGGGAAATTGCTATTGCTTTAAAATTGCAAATGAAAATTTCTGATATTGAATTTCAGGGAGATGGTTCGAAAGCAATTTTCTATTATACTGCCGAAGACCGAGTAGATTTTAGACAACTTATTAAAGAATTTGCGCAAGTTTTTAAGGCAAGAATTGAAATGAAGCAAGTTGGTTTCAGACAAGAAGCTTCTCGTCTTGGAGGAATTGGTTCTTGTGGTAGAGAACTGTGTTGTTCAACTTGGCTAACCGATTTTAGAAGTGTAAATACTTCTGCAGCACGATACCAACAATTGTCTTTAAACCCTCAAAAATTGGCCGGACAATGTGGAAAATTAAAATGTTGTTTGAATTACGAATTAGACACTTATTTGGATGCTCTTAAAGATTTCCCAGAATTTGAAACTAAATTACACACCGAAAAAGGGGATGCCATTTGTCAAAAACAAGATATTTTTAAAGGTCTAATGTGGTTTGCCTACACCGATAATTTTTCGAGTTGGCATGTTCTTAAAATCGATCAGGTTAAAGAAATAATTGCTCAAAATAAAGAAAAGAAACGCGTTTCTTCTTTAGAAGATTTTGCGATTGAAATTATTGCTGAGCCAGAAGCAAACTTTACTAATGCTATGGGTCAAGAAAGTTTAACTCGTTTTGATCAGCCAAAAAGAAATAAAAATAAATCAAAAAATAAATCGCATAATTCCAACTTCAAGCAAGGGCAAAACCAAAATCAGAATCCAAATCAAAACCCAAGACCAGAAGGTAAAAGACCTGCAATTATTATTAAAAAAAATGAAGATAAAAAGTAGCCTTCTATTTATTTTAATGGTGTTTTTTGTTATTTCTTGCGACAAAAAACTTGTTTTTGACGAGTACAAATCAGTAGGAAATTCATGGCATCAAGACAGTATTCTCACTTTTAAATTACCTAAATTAGAAAGTGAAAAAAAATACAATCTTTATGTAAATGTTAGAGACAACAATGATTATCCTTTTGATAATTTATTTTTAATTGTTTCTCTAGATCAACCCAACAAAAAGGTGGTAGTTGATACATTAGAATATAAAATGGCAAATCCTGATGGAACGCTTATGGGTGATGGATTTACAGATGTAAAGGAGAGTAAGCTTTTTTATAAAGATAATGTTTCTTTTAATCTAAAAGGGGAATATAAAGTTCATATTCAGCAAGCCGTTAGACAAACAGGAAAAATTGCTGGTGTAGAAAATTTAAAGGGAATTACAGAAATAGGTTTTAGAGTAGAATCTACAAATGAATAACTATGGCACTACAAAACAATAAAAAAAATACGCCTGTTAAAGACATTCAATATTACCAAAAGAAGTTTTGGAAATTGTTTTTTTATAGCATTGGAGGAATTTTCTTATTCTTCTTATTTGCTTCTTGGGGATTATTCGGAAAAATGCCTTCTTTTGAAGATTTAGAAAATCCAAACTCCAATTTAGCAACTGAAATTATTTCATCAGACGGGGTTACATTAGGGAAATTTTATAACGAAAACCGTACTGCTGTCAAATACAAAGATTTGCCAAAATCTCTTGTTGACGCCTTAGTTTCAACTGAAGACGAACGTTTTTACGAACACTCTGGCATAGATGCTCGTAGAACTTTTGGAGCTGCAGCTAAATTGGGTTCCAATGGAGGTGCGAGTACTATTACCCAACAATTAGCTAAATTATTATTTCATGGTGAGGGATCAAAGTTTTTGCCTTTCCGTATCATTCAAAAAGCAAAAGAATGGATCATTGCGGTTCGTTTAGAAAGACAATATACCAAAAATGAAATCATCGCTTTGTATTTTAATGAAGTCGATTTTGTGAATGGTGCTGTTGGAATTCGTTCTGCTGCCAAAGTATATTTCAATAAAGAACCTCGTGATTTAAATGTAGAGGAAAGTGCTTTATTAGTTGGAATGCTAACCAACCCATCGCTGTTTAATCCGGTGCGTCGTCCTGAAAAAGCATTAAAAAGAAGAAATATTGTATTGGGACAATTGGTTAGAAACAACCATTTAGAAGAATCTGCAAAAAAAATATTGGAAAAAAAACCTATTGTTCTCGATTTTCATCCAGAAAGTCACTTAGACGGAACGGCAACTTATTTTAGAGAATATCTTAGAGATTTCATGAAGAATTGGATTAAAGAAAATAAAAGGCCAGATGGTGAAGAATACGATATTTATGGGGATGGTTTAAAAATTTATGTGACCTTAGATTCTAAAATTCAAGAACATGCTGAAGAAGCGGTTCAAGCTCACATGAAAAATTTACAAGAGGAGTTTTTTATCCAACAAAAAGAAAATAAAAATGCCCCTTTTGTTAATATTACCGAACAAGAAACCGATAAAATCATCAATCAAGCGATGAAAAATTCGGAAAGATGGCGAATACTAAAAGCAGAGGACAAAACCGATGAAGAAATTATTGCGTCTTTCAGCAGAAAAACAAAAATGACTGTTTTCACTTGGAAAGGCGACCGCGATACCATTATGACACCATTGGATTCTATTCGTTATTACAAACATTTCCTACAAGCTGGATTAATGTCAATGGAACCACAAACTGGTCAAATTAAAGCTTGGGTTGGTGGTATTAATTATAAATATTTTCAATACGATCACGTAGGCCAAGGTGCACGTCAAGTAGGATCTACTTTTAAACCATTTGTTTATGCAACCGCTATTGAACAATTAGGAATGTCACCATGCGACACTTTATTAGATTCTCCATTTATGATTCGTAAAGGACGTCACCATGTAACCGAAGATTGGGAGCCAAGAAATTCCGATCAAAAATACCGTGGAATGATGACTTTGAAGCGCGCATTAGCAAACTCAGTAAATATCATATCCGCTAAATTAATTGACAAAACAGGACCAGAAGCTGTTGTAGAATTAACTAAAAAATTAGGAGTTAGTTCCGAGATTCCGGTACAACCTTCTATAGCGTTAGGAGCAGTAGATATTACTGTTCAAGACATGGTTGCTGCCTACAGCACATTTGCAAATCAAGGGGTTTATATAAAACCACAATTCATTTCTAGAATTGAAGATAAAAACGGAGCGGTAATTTTTGAACCTGTTCCAGAATCGCATGATGTATTGAGTAAAGATGTTTCGTTTGCAGTAATAAAACTATTGGAAGGGGTTACCGAAGGTGGTTCGGGTGAACGTCTTAGAACAGAAAGTGGCGGAAGCGGAGATAACCGCTGGACCGGCTACCCATATGTATTTAAAAACCCTATTGCAGGTAAAACGGGAACTTCCCAAAATCAATCGGACGGTTGGTTTATCGGAATGGTGCCTAATTTAGTAACTGGTGTTTGGGTTGGATGTGAAGACCGTTCGGCGCATTTTAAAAGCATTACTTATGGTCAAGGAGCTACTGCTGCCTTACCAATTTGGGGTTATTTTATGGAAAAATGTTATGAAGATCCAGATCTTTTAATTTCTAAAGATGAATTCCAAAGGCCCGAAAATTTCTCAATTAAAGTGGATTGTTATTCTGCTCCAAAAGAAGTAGTTAAAGACTCTACAGATACCGAAGAACAAAATCCAGACGAATTTGGACTTTAGTAAAATTTAGTGTTATGATAAACAAAAAAGTAAACTCCGTAAAAGAAGCACTTGAAGGAATTCAAGATGATATGACGATCCTTTTAGGTGGATTTGGCCTTTGCGGAATTCCAGAAAATTCTATTGCAGAATTAGTAAAAAAAGGAACTAAAAATTTGACTTGTATTTCTAATAATGCGGGGGTTGATGATTTCGGTCTAGGCTTATTATTACAACAAAAGCAAGTCAAAAAAATGATTTCGTCTTATGTTGGTGAAAATGCCGAGTTTGAAAGACAGATGCTTTCTGGCGAATTGGATGTAGAACTTATTCCACAAGGAACATTAGCAGAAAGATGTCGCGCAGCACAAGCTGGTATTCCTGCATTTTTTACTCCTGCTGGCTTTGGAACTGAAGTTGCTGAAGGTAAAGAAACACGAGAATTTAACGGAAAAATGCACGTAATGGAACACGCATTTAAAGCTGATTTCTCCATTGTAAAAGCATGGAAAGGTGACGAAGCAGGAAATTTAATTTTTAAAGGAACGGCAAGAAACTTCAACCCGTGTATGTGTGGCGCAGCCAAAATAACGATTGCCGAAGTAGAAGAATTAGTGCCTGCTGGAACATTAGACCCAAACCAAGTGCACATACCAGGAATATTAATTCAGCGTATTTTCCAAGGTGAAAAATTTGAAAAAAGAATTGAGCAACGTACTGTGAGACAGAAATAATTAGACAATTCTTTAATTTGAAAATTTGAAGATGAGAAATGATACAGATAATCTAATTGTAAAATTAACTTTTGAACTTGCTTTAGAAATAATAAGTTATTCGGAAGAAATTAGAAAATCAAATCGTTTCGAAATGGCTTCACAAATTTTCAGAAGTGGAACTTCGATAGGAGCGAATATAAGAGAGGCTCAAAACGCTGAAAGCAAAGCCGATTTTATTCATAAATTCAAAATTTCGGCAAAGGAAGCAGATGAATTATTTTTTTGGCTTGAATTATGTCAAAATTCAGAATTCTATCCAAACCCAAGTGCAGAACTGATAAATAAGTTAAAATCCATAAATTTGATAATTTCTAAAATAATATCTACTTCAAAGAAAAATTAATTTTCAAATCATCAAATTTTCAAATCATCAAATTATAAATGGCATTAGATAAAAACGACATAGCAAAAAGAATAGCTAAAGAAGTAAAAGACGGCTATTATGTGAACTTAGGGATTGGAATTCCAACTTTGGTAGCCAACTATGTTCGAAACGATATTTCGGTTGAATTTCAAAGTGAAAACGGAGTTCTAGGAATGGGGCCATTTCCATTTGAAGGTGAAGAAGATGCCGATTTAATTAATGCAGGAAAACAAACAATTACCACGTTGCCTGGTGCTAGTTTTTTTGATTCTGCCTTTAGTTTTGGAATGATTCGTGGGCAACACGTAGATTTAACCATTCTTGGAGCAATGGAAGTTTCAGAAAATGGAGACATTGCCAACTGGAAAATTCCCGGAAAAATGGTAAAAGGGATGGGAGGCGCTATGGATTTAGTTGCTTCTGCGGATAATATTATCGTAGCTATGATGCACGTTAATAAAGCCGGTGAAAGCAAAATTCTTAAAAAATGTACCTTGCCCTTAACTGGAGTTGGTTGTGTGAAAAAAGTGGTAACGGAATTGGCTGTTCTAGAAATAACTCCAAAAGGCTTCAAACTGTTAGAACGCGCTCCTGGAGTTTCTGTAGAACACATTATTGCTTCAACTGAAGCGGATTTAATTATTGAAGGTGAAATACCAGAGATGGTAATCGATTAAAGAAATCCTTATTTTATTTATTAATTTCCAAAAAAGCGGTTGACGGATGCGCAAAACTTGGTGCTTGCTCATTTACACTTACTGCTCTTTTTTTGTTTAATTTATAGGTTAAATCCCTTTCGGTAGTGAATAAAATGGCACTTAAAAATGGGTTATTAATAAATGCTACCAATCGGTTGAAAGCGGAATCAATTGTATGAATTTCAACTATTTCTTCTTTTTGAAATTTAAACTTCAATTCCAATTGTAAGTCGTTTTCTATTACAATTAAACGCACATATATATTCATTAACTCCGTATTTCCGATAGTTTTAGCTAAAGTTAATTTAGCAAAAGTCTCCTCTTTAATACTTGTTTTTACTTCCGAATAAAATTCTGAAAAAGAATCCTTAAAAGGCATAAGCGTTATGTTTAATTAAAAATAAAACCCACAAGGAAACCTTGCAGGTTTTATAAATTTTATAGTGATTGATTACAAATTAGCAAAGAAATCATTCCCTTTATCATCGGTGATAATAAATGCAGGGAAATTTTTAACTGTAATTTTTCTTACAGCTTCCATTCCTAATTCTTCGAAATCTACTACCTCAACTTTCAAAATGTTGTCTTGTGCTAAAATAGCAGCAGGGCCTCCAATAGAACCTAAATAAAAACCACCATATTTTTGGCACGCTTCTTTAACCTCGTTAGTTCTATTTCCTTTTGCAAGCATCACCATGCTTCCACCCACTTTTTGAAATTCTTCTACGTACACATCCATTCTTCCAGCAGTTGTTGGCCCAAAACTTCCCGATGGCATTCCATCTGGAGTTTTTGCTGGACCGGCATAATAAATTGGATGGTTTTTAAAATATTCTGGCATTGGTTTACCTGCATCTAAAAGCTCTTTGATCTTAGCATGTGCAATATCTCGAGCCACGATTAAGGTTCCGTTTAATATTAATCTTGTCTTAATTGGATGCTTGGTTAATTCAGCTAAAATTTCAGGCATTGGTCTATTCAAATCAATCACAACCGCTTGTTCCATATGTGGAGGAATTTCTGGTAAAAATTGCTTCGGATTTACTTCCAATTGCTCTAAAAATATTCCGTCTTTGGTGATTTTTCCTTTAATGTTGCGATCGGCAGAACAAGAAACACCCAGTCCAACCGGACACGAAGCAGCGTGTCTTGGCAAACGAATTACACGCACATCATGAGCAAAATATTTACCTCCAAATTGTGCGCCAATAGAACTTTCCTGACATATTTTATGCACTCGCTTTTCCCATTCTAAATCACGAAAAGCCTGTCCCGACATATTTCCGGAAGTTGGTAAATTATCAAAATATCCAGCAGATGCTTTTTTCACTGCTGCCAAATTCGCTTCGGCAGAAGTGCCTCCAATTACTAAAGCCAAATGGTACGGCGGGCAAGCAGAAGTTCCAAGGTCTTTGATTTTCTCGCGGATGAATTCATCCATCGATTTATCATTTAATAACGATTTGGTTTTTTGATACAAAAACGTTTTGTTCGCAGATCCTCCTCCTTTTGCAAGGAATAAGAATTCGTAGGTGCTTCCTTTTTTTGAATAAATATCGATTTGTGCTGGAAGATTTGAACCCGAATTTTTTTCTTCAAACATTGAAATCGGAACGATTTGAGAATAACGAAGGTTTTTATTTTGGTAGGTATTAAATATCCCTTTTGACAAATACTGGGCATCATCGGCTCCAGTATATACATTTTCACCTTTTTTGGCCATAACAATTGCCGTTCCGGTGTCTTGACAAGAAGGCAATTCACCTTTTACAGCAACCACGGCATTTTGCAATAAATTGTAGGCTACAAAGCGGTCGTTATCGGTGGCTTCAGGATCGTCTAATATATTTTTTAGCTTCTGCAAATGCGAAGTACGCAACATAAATGAAACCTCGTTCATGGCTTCTTGCGCTAGTAATTCCAATCCTTTTGGATCTACCGTTAGAATTTCTCTATCGCCAAATTGTTCAGCTTTTACAAAGTCGGAAGTTAGTTTTTTGTATTGTGTATCGTCTTTTAATATCGGATACGGATCTTGATATATAAAGTCCATTTTGAAAAATATTTTTGATGTGTAAAGTTACGGAAAGTTGCGTGATTGCTACATTAAATTTTTGCTAAATTGATGTAGCTACTTTACATCAATAAATATTAAAAAAACCAACTAGCCACAAAAATAGCAGCAAGAACACATATCAAATCCACCAAAAGCATAGTGCTTAGTGTGTATCGAGTATTTTTAATGTTAATGCTTCCAAAGTAAACTGCAATCACATAAAAAGTAGTTTCGGCACTGCATTGAAAAATACAGCTCAATCTTCCGGTGAAAGAATCGGGTCCAAACATCCGCATAGAGTCAATCATAAATCCACGAGAGCCTCCAGAACTAAATGGACGTAACATAGCAACCGGCAGTGAGTCGGTGATTTCTTTGCTTACGCCAATATTTGAAAAAGCAAACGACAATCCGTTACTGATTAGTTCAAATAATCCACTGTTTCTAAAGAACGAAATGGCAACCAACATCCCCATAACATAAGGAAATATTTTTACTCCGGTTTGCAATCCATTGTTCGCTCCAGTTACAAAAGTGTCGAAAATAGTGGTGTCTTGTGCAACAAATTTCTTTTCGTTTAGAAATGAAAAAATCAAAGTAAAGCCAATAATAGCAACAAGCATTAATCCAGAAAGATTCGAAGTAAAGAAATTTTTACCTATCAAATCTAGGGTATTTACATAAAACAACAACCCTACAATTGCAGCAATTATAGTCATTAAAGCTACTACCAAAGAAGCGCTTTTAAAGTTCACTTTTTGGCGGATTCCAACAATAATAAATGCGGCAATGGTACCAATAAAAGAAGTAATAATACAAGGCAACATTACATCAGCCGGATTGCTAGCATTTTCTGCAGCACGATAACCAATAATAGATGTTGGAATTAAAGTCAGTCCCGCTGCATGAAGGCACATAAACATGATTTGCGCGTCACTAGCTTTGTCTTTTTCAGGGTTTATTTCTTGTAAACTTTGCATGGCCTTTAAGCCAAAAGGTGTCGCGGCAGAATCCAATCCTAAGAAATTAGCTGCAAAATTTAAAGTCATGTACGAAATAGATTCGTGATTTTTTGGAACCGATGGAAATACTTTAGTAAACATTGGGCTTAGCTTTTTAGCTAATTTCTCGGCGGCCCCCGAAATAATTAACAGTTCCATTAGGCCACAAAAGAAAGCCAAATAAGCAATCAACGGAAGTATTAAATCCAGCAAAGTATTTTTACATGTTGGTAATAACCCATCGGATTTTTGAATTCCGCTGAAAATTTTGACCGTTTTACTTTTATAAACATAAGTAGTGTCCACATTTAAAGTATCTCTGTTGACAACCATTGTTTGATCCGGAGCCTTTTTTATGCTGTCTTTTATAAAAACAGGAACTTGATTTAGGTATTTTTCAGAAATTAATATCGGTTCATCTTTTTTCCCATTCAATACATAATCAATCGTGTAGCTGTTTCCAACAAACAAACTGAAAACCACAAAAGCAATTGATGAAATAAAAATAGCAAGCCAAAATCTACTTAAAACCATAATCTGTTTTTTTGTAAAAGTAATAAAAAGACCGAAATAGGAAATATCCTACCCAAATTAATAATTACACATGAATTATCTCGTCTTCGATTAATAAATCTTCTTTTCTAAATCTCAGAAATACTTGGGCAACCGCAATCACATCTTTTTCACAATAGGTTACAATTCGGTCGATGTCTTTTTCTACATAAAAAACATGTCCTACTTGGCTGCCGTCAATATCGCCTTTAGACGAAGGGATTCCCAATATTTTCGTAAGTAATTTTAAGGAAGTAAAGTGTTTGTAATCGCCAAATTTCCACAATTCTAAGGTGTCTAAATGTGGAATCTCCCAGGGTTTTTTGCCAAACAAATTCAGTTTACTCGGAATAGATATTTGGTTGATGATCATTCTTCGAGCGATAAATGGAAAGTCAAATTCTTTAGCATTATGCCCGCAAAGAATATGCTGAGGCCCATTAAAATGGTTGTTTAGTAAATTATTAAAGTCTACTAATATCTTTTTTTCTTCGCCAAAAAAGGAAGTCACTCTAAAGTTTCGAATGTCGCCTTTGATGATGAAATACCCTACCGAAATACAAACAATTTTCCCGAATTCTGCCCAAATTCCAGCACGATCATAAAAATCTTCAGCCGTGAATTCTTCTTTGCGTTGGTATTGCGTTTTGTGCTCCCAAAGTGATTTCATCTCATCATCCAAAGAATTGAAATGTTCTTCTTGCGGCACGGTTTCTATGTCTAAAAACAATATCGAATCTAATCGGATTTTTTCTATCATAATTTTGAGTAATTAGATTTATAGATTTTTGATATAATTGCTAAAACTAAATTTATTCAATTCTAAGATAGTCTAAAATAATCGAAAAATCTAAGAAGTCGAGCCTAAAATAAACTTTGTTGCTTTGTTGGGTTTTCAAGATCCAAGAGCCACTTTTTTCTCCCTAAACCGCCGGCATAACCTGTTAATGAACCGTCAGCACCTATAACTCTGTGGCACGGAATTACAATCCAAAGTGGGTTTTTACCATTGGCTGCAGCCACGGCGCGGATGGCTTTTACATCGCCTATTTTTTTAGACAATTCCATATAGGATAGTGTTTTCCCAAATGGAATATTTAGTAACTCGTGCCAAACACTTCGCTGAAAGTCGGTGCCTTTTGGATTTATTTTCAAATCGAAATAGGTTCGTTTTCCTTCAAAATATTCTTGCAATTGAATGACTGCTTGTTCTAACTCTTTAGGTACAGAATTAGAAACTTCACCATCATCCAAAATACTTATTTCGGAAATGCCACTTGCATCGCCAACAATTTTGACGATTCCTAAAGGACATTTGAAATAAGTTAGTTGTGACATTGCTGGAGTGATTATTCCCCTTGGCTAAATATATATTCCTCTACGGCTAGTCTTTCTTCGTCGGTGAAGTTTTTGGTAATCTCAAAATTAATTTTCATCACTTCATATTGCGCTGGATCAATAACGGGCTCTTCCGCTCCAGTTAAAAAAGTAGCAATACTAATTTTATTCTTTTTGTAGATTTTAGCGATTTCTTGAATGCTTGGTCCAACGAATTTTCCATCCAATTTATGGCAGTTATTACAAGTCCCTTTTCCTTCAAAAATTTCTTTTCCTTTATCCGCTAATGGATAGGCCCCAGATTTTTTAATTGTTGCTTTTACCTTGTTTTGATCTTCATTTTTCCCACCACATCCAGTTGTGCCGGCAAGCGCCAATACAAAAAGCAGTAAAATAATTTTGGTTTTCATTTTCTAATTATTTATTTAGAATAATTGCTGCTTCTTTTGCAAAATAAGTCGAAATCAAACTGGCTCCTGCGCGCTTGATACACATTAATTGCTCCATCATGATTTTATCATGATCCAACCAACCTCTTTCGGAAGCGGCTTTGATCATGGCATATTCGCCCGAAACATGAAAAACCGTTACCGGAACATTCACTGCATTTTTAACTTCGCGAACAATATCCAAATAGGCAATTCCGGGTTTAACCATAACCATATCGGCACCTTCTTCTACATCCATTAGCGCTTCTTTGATGGCTTCAATGCGGTTGGCATAATCCATTTGGTAGGTTTTTTTATCTTTTGGTACTTCGACAGGCTCAGCATCAGCCTCTTTTGGCGCGCTATCTAAGGCATCACGAAAAGGTCCGTAAAATGCCGAAGCATACTTAGCCGAATAACTCATAATCCCCACATTTGGAAATCCTGCAGCATCCAATCCTTGGCGTAAACGCAAAACACGTCCGTCCATCATGTCGCTAGGGGCAACAAAATCGGCTCCGGCTTGTGCATGTGAAACGGCCATTTTCACCAAAGCTTCGTTGGTAGCATCGTTAGCAATAGCACCGTTTTCAATTATTCCGTCATGACCATAAATGGAATACGGATCCAAAGCCACATCGGGCATAACAATCATTTCTGGGCAGGCCATTTTTATTGCTTTAATGGCGCGTTGCATCAACCCATTTGGATTCCACGCTTCTTTTCCGGTGTTGTCTTTTAGTGATTCATCTACTTTTACATAAATGTTGACCGAGCGAATTCCTAAAGCAAATAATTCTTGAACCTCAGCTACCGTTAAGTCTATCGAACGACGATAAATTCCAGGCATGGATGGAATTTCTACTTTGTAATTTTCGCCTTCGGCGATGAACATCGGAAACATAAAATCACTTGGACTTAAAGTGGTTTCACGAACCAAACTTCGTATGGATTCATTTACGCGTAATCTTCTACCTCTTTGTAATGGGAACATATTTTTTTAGCTTTATAGCATTCAGCGTTTAGCTGTCAGCTTTATTTAACTTTATTATTAATCCGTTTAGCATTTTTTTTATTTCTTCTATTTGAAACAATAGCTTTTGACCACTTTCATTTTCAATAAAATTCAAGTCAATACTCAACAATATTTGATATTCTAATTCGTTTGCTGAACCAAATGCAATATACAGAAATCTACAAAAATCTTTATCTGAATTTCTACCACAGCCTTCAGCTATATTCATCGGAATTGAACTAGAAGCTCTTTTAATTTGACTTGTCAATCCGAAAATTTCATCTTTAGGGAATAAGCTTGTAACCTTATAAATTGCTAGGGTTAAAGCGTGTGATTTCTCCCAAACAAAAAATTTCTTATAATCTCTCATGTTTTTTGAGCTTTTAGCAATTAGCATTTTCCTGTTTTCTTCAATTAATTTAGCTAACCGCTAATGGCTGACAGCTTATAGCCAATCTACTGGTTTTTCTAATACTTTTACTACTTTTTCTTCTTCGCTTCCGGCAACGGGATGATAGTCGTAATGCCATTGCACATGTGGTGGCAATGACATCAAAATACTTTCGATTCGGCCATTGGTTTTTAGTCCGAAAAGGGTGCCTTTATCGTGCACTAAATTGAATTCGACATAACGCCCTCTGCGAATTTCTTGCCAAGTTCTTTGTTCTGGCGTATATGGTAAATTCTTTCTTTTTTCTACAATTGGAACATACGCTTCTAGAAAACTGTTGCCCACTTCGGTGACAAAATTGTACCAATCTTCCATTGACATTTGCTTATTTTGCTTCGTCAATTCGCTATCGATCGTGTCTTTGCAATAATCAAAAAACAATCCGCCAATGCCTCTCGCTTCGTTTCTATGAGCGTTCCAAAAATAGTCGTCACATTGCTTTTTATATTTTGGATAAAACTCCGGATTGTGTTTGTCGCAAGCCGTTTTACACGTTTGATGAAAATGAATGGCATCTTCTTCAAATAAATAATACGGGGTTAAATCTTGTCCGCCACCAAACCACGAATTCATTACTTTTCGTGACCCTGTGCTGAGCTCTGTCGAAGTATCATACATTTCAAAATAACGCCAATTGGCATGAACCGTTGGCACCATCGGGCTTTTAGGATGAATCACCAAACTCAATCCGCAAGCAAAGAAATCGGCTTCACCCACATTGAATAATTTCTGCATAGAATCCGGTAATTTCCCGTGAACTGCCGAAATATTTACCCCTCCCTTTTCAAAAACAGCGCCGTTTTCAATGACACGTGTTCTTCCGCCGCCTCCTTCTGGTCGTTCCCATAGGTCTTCACGAAATTGGGCAAGACCATCTACTTCTTCCAACTTAGAAGTGATTTGATCTTGTAAGTTTAGTATGTATTGGTAGAATTTATTTTTCATTTTTTTAAATAAGCATTGTAAGAATCATAATTCCTATTAAAACAAAAAAAGGGATTGAAATAAATTCAAAATCTGTATAATATTTCTTTTTTGAAAATAGATTAATTATTGCAATTAATAATAGAGAAAACAGAGAAAAAACAATAGTGAAAATTTGTAAGCCAAGCATCACATATCCTTCACCTCGGTTATTTTCTATAGAAAAAGAGTAAAATAGAAACAAGAAAAAACACAATACAAATATCACCCACAATAGATATAAAGCTATTGGAATAGTGTTTAATTTATTACTTATTTTTATTTTCATTATTTATAACTTAAAGCTTATTTATTATACTCTTTTACCGCTTCCACAAAAGCCTTAGCATGATCCACCGGAATGTTTGGTAAAATTCCGTGACCAAGATTAACAATGTAATTGTCTTTTCCGAATTCATCGATCATTTCGTGTACCATTTTTTTGATGGTTGGAATAGGAGAAAGCAAACGACTTGGATCAAAATTTCCTTGCAAAGTAATATTTCCTCCTGTCAAATATCGGGCATTTCTAGCAGAGCAAGTCCAATCTACACCCAATGCAGACGCTTTCGATTTTGACATTTCGCCTAAAGCAAACCAACATCCTTTTCCGAAAACGATAACCTTTGTCTCGTCCGCTAAAGCTTCCACAATTTGGTTGATGTACTTCCAAGAGAATTCTTGATAATCTACTGGCGATAACATGCCTCCCCAAGAATCAAAAATCTGAATGGCATTACAACCTGCTTTTACTTTTTCTTTCAAATATAAAATGGTGGTATCGGTAATTTTCTGCAATAAAGTATGCGCTGCTACTGGATTTGAAAAACAAAATCCTTTGGCAGTATCAAAGCTTTTAGAACCTTTTCCTTCCACTGCATAACAAAAAATAGTCCATGGCGAACCAGCAAAACCAATTAATGGCACTTCATCGTTCAGCATTTCTTTGGTTAATTTGATGGCATCAAAAACATAACCCAACGATTCATGAACATCTGGAACAAAAGTGCTATTCACATCGTCCATGGTACGAATTGGATTTGGAATAATGGGTCCCAAATTGTCTTTCAACTCTACGTGAATTCCCATGGCGCGTGGCACCACCAAAATGTCAGAAAACAAAATTGCCGCATCGGGTTTTACAATTCGAATGGGTTGTACGGTAATTTCAGCAGCCAATTCGGGTGTTTCGCAACGGGTGAAAAAATCATATTTATCTCTTAAGGCTCTAAATTCTGGTAGATACCTCCCCGCTTGACGCATCATCCATACGGGTGGGCGTTCTACTTTTTCATTATTCAGCGCTCTTAAGAACAGGTCGTTTTTTAACATTGTATATAATTTAAAGTTTTAAGTTGCATCAACTCAAACTGTTTTTAATAATATTCTATTACTTGTGCAATCACACTTTCAACCGATGGTTTTTCTGCGATGATTATGTTTTTTACTTTTTTATTTTCTAATGCTTCTGCGGTGGTTTCCCCAATACAGAAACAAGCTTCGTCTTTAATTGAATTCAATTTGAAATAACTCTCCACTCCCGAAGGGCTGAAAAACAGAATGCCATCTTGTTTTGAAGTCATTTTCTTTGAAGTTATATTGGTTTCATAAACTTCAATTTCATTGAAGGTGATTCCGTTTTCTTTTAAGGTATTTGGTAATACATCCCGACGTAAATTTCCGCTGAAGAAAGTGAATGATTCCGACGAATAAATTAAAGAAATGATCTCGGCCAAATCGGCAGCATAACCGGTATAGGCAATAACATCAAATCCGTTTTCGGTAAGTAGGTCTTTGGTTTTTAATCCAACACAAAAAACACTTTTCCCTTTTAATTCCTCGCATTTTGGGTGCTGTAATATACTATGTACCGCATTTTGACTGGTGAAAATTAAATTTTCATGCACTTTAGAAAATTCAAATTTTTTGGCTTTTGCTTCAATAAAATCCTCCTCCACAATCGTTACAGTAGCATCCAAAAGAAGTTGCTTTTGGGCTAAATCTAGTTTTTTAGTGGATAGTATGTTTATCTGTTTTGCCATATTTTAATTCCTGTCTTAATGGAATTCTTGTTTGTGCTTATTTTTTTAATTGCTGTTTTATCTCTTCCATTAATTGGGAGCCTCCGTTTTCAAGGATTTCTTGTGCAGCATGAAAACCTAATTTTTTCCATTCGGAAATAGCAACGACTTTTTCGATTTCTAATTTTTGTTTGCCGTCAATAGACAACAATTCTCCTGTAAAATGAATGGTATCCTCTTTTTCATTGTATGTTGCTAAGGCAGCAATTGGTGCCGTGCAACCGCCTTCTAACGTTTTTAGAAATTGTCTTTCGATATAAGTACAAATTTCGGTTTCTATATGATTTAATTGCGATAAAGCATCTAGGGTGAACTCGTCATTTGCCATTGCAACTACGACCATGGCTCCTTGAGCTGGCGCCGGAGTCATCCAATCTAAAGTGATATGATTCTCTGGTTTTAAATTAATGCGTTCCAATCCGGCTGCTGCAAAAACGGCACCGTCCCAATCATTATCATGCAATTTTTGGAGTCTTGTATTTACATTTCCGCGCAAATCTACGAGAGTGTGATTTGGATATTTGTTCCACCATTGCGCTTTGCGGCGTAAACTTCCTGTGGCAATTGTAGCAGTTGAGTCTAAAAAACTCGTGTTGCCTTTATGTACTAAAATATCTAAATAATTGGCTCTTTCTAAAACCGCTGCTTGTACAATTCCTTCAGGCAAAGCGGTAGGTACATCTTTCATAGAATGCACCGCAATATCTACTTGGCCATTGATCATGGCACTATCTAATGTTTTGGTAAAAATTCCGGTAATTCCAAGTTCATAAATCGGCTTATCTAAAACAAGATCGCCTTGCGATTTCACGGCGATGATTTCGGTTTGATACCCTAAATCATTCAATTGTTTTTGAACGGTATGGGCTTGAAAAAGTGCTAATTCACTGTCTCTGGTGCCAATTCTTATGGTTTTTTTAGACATTTTGTATTTTTTGGAAACCTAAAATTTTGGTTTCTGGTTGGGCTTGATAATTAGAAAATTTCTTTTTCTTGTTCTAATTGAAATACTTTTTCAATCCATTCGATACCTTCTTCCATTGATTCCCCTTCTTTTAAATGGTTAACAAAATGGCTCGTTATCTTTTGGATTATTCTATTGCTTATCAATTCGGCTTGATCTTCATCAAAATTAGCTAATTTTTTTCTTTGAAAATTTAACTCCCCATCTTTAATTGAATTGAACTTTTCTTTGAGAGCATTAATAGTAGGTGCAAATTTTCGGTTTTTATTCCATGCTAAAAAATCGGCTTGAATTTCCTCAATTATTGCCTCTGCTGCCGGAATATGTAATTTCCGGTTTTCCAAAGTTTCATCGGTAATTTGAGATAAATGATCCATATGAACTAAAGTAACACCCGAAACTTCATTTACGTTGTCATGCACGTTTTTAGGAATGGATAAATCTAAAATAAGCAACGGTTTTTTTAAATTCAGAATGTTTTTATCAATCGTAGGATTTTGGGCGCCAGTTGCCACAACAATTACATCTGCTTTTTGGATTTCGAGTTGTAAGTCGGCGTAATCTTTTACAATAACATTTAGTTTTTGAGCTAATTTTTCGGCTTTGTCTTTGGTTCTATTGATAAGCGTAATTTGTTCGTGTTTGGTATGTTTTACCAAATTTTCGCAGGTATTTCTTCCGATTTTTCCAGTACCGAAAAGTAAGATGTTTTTATTGGCAATATCTTCTACATTTTTAAATATGTACTGCACTGAGGCAAATGAAACTGAAGTTGCTCCAGAAGAAATCTCCGTTTCATTTTTAATTTTTTTACTCGCTTGAATTACGGCATTCACTAAGCGCTCCATAAAAGCATTGGCAAGTTGGTTATTTTTACTTTCGGCGAAAGCCATTTTTAACTGACTTATAATTTCAAAATCCCCAAGAATCTGACTGTCTAAACCGGTACCAACATGAAAAACATGATTAATTGCTTCTTGTTTTTTATATACAAAAGCCACCTTTTGAAATTCTTCAACGGTGCCGTTACTGTTTTCGCAAAGTAATTTAATTAATTGAAATGGATGTTGGGCAAAACCATAAATTTCGGTTCTGTTGCAAGTGGAAGTAACAATTAAAGCCTCAATTCCTTCTTTTTTAGCTTGCGCCAATAAGTTGATTTTAGCTTGAGAGTCTAAACTAAATTTTCCTCTTATTTCTGCATCAGCTTTTTTATAGCTCAACCCAACAGCGTAAAAAGTAGTAGACTTGATAGTAGTATTGTTTTCCATTTTGCCCTTTTCATAAAAAGTACACAAATTTAGACTTCTATTAAATCAAAAAATAACGCTAAAAGTACTTTTTGTATCGCTCTGAGAAATTTCGTGGGTAATTGTATTTATAGCGTTATTTTTTTTAATTTTGCTCTAATATTAATGGTTTCAGAGTTGTCAACCTTAAACCATTCTTAAACAAATGTTAAGATTTTATTTTTTTATACAAAAAAAATATCGCTATGGGTTCGCAAGAAGAAATTAAAATTGAAAATGATTTTATTTTGCTCCGATTTCAAAATGAAAGTCCCGAAAATTATCATGTGAAACGACATGTTAATCAAGGACTTATACAGTTTCATTTTGGGATAAAAGGAAAAGCAAAATTTATCTTTAACATGGGGAGCTATGCTTTAGATTTAAAAGAAGAAAAAGCACTTTTGTTTTACAATCCACAAAAAGAATTACCGCTAGATTTAGAAATTGCGCCGAATACATGGGTTATCTCGGTATTAATATCAATTCAAAAATTTCATTCCCTTTTTACAAGTGAATCGGGAAACATTCCCTTTTTAAGCGAAGAAAATAAAGATCGTAAATATTATACCGAAAGCGATATAAGTCCCTCTATGGCAATCGTGTTGAGTCAGTTATTTCATTACAATTTAAACCCAGCCATAAAAAATCTATATTATAAAGGGAAAGGATATGAATTGTTGAGCTTGTATTTTAATCGATCTGAAGATCCCGATGCAGAGCAATGTCCTTTCTTAAACGATGAAGAAAATGTTTTGAAAATTAAAAAAGCCAAAGAAATAATTATTCAAAATATGGCCGAGCCTCCAGGACTCGAAGAATTAGCTGATCAAGTGGGGTTGAGTTTGAAGAAACTAAAAATGGGTTTCAAACAAATATATGGAGACACCGTTTATGGCTTTTTACTTGATTATAAACTAGACTATGCCCGTCAATTGCTTGATTCGGGTTCCTACAATGTAAACGAAGTGGGGTTAAAAATTGGATACAGCACCGGAAGTCATTTTATTGCGGCTTTCAAGAAAAAATTTGCTACCACCCCAAAGAAATACCTAATGTCAATAAATATCAATATATAATCTACCATAACTAATGAAAGGAGTATTACTAGTCAATCTTGGTTCACCAGAAAGCCCAACTGCTAAAGATGTGAAGCCGTATTTAGATGAATTTTTAATGGATAAATACGTAATTGACGTTCCGTTTTTATTGCGCGCCTTGTTGGTAAGAGGAATTATTTTACAAACTCGACCAAAAAAATCCGCTGCAGCGTACGCTAGAATTTGGTGGGAAGAAGGATCTCCATTGGTGGTAATTTCGAAACGAATGCATAAAAAAGTTCAAGAGAAAAGTTCTATTCCGGTGGCCTTGGCTATGCGTTATGGAACAATGACTATTGAAAAAGGCTTGCAAGAATTGAGAGAAAAAGGTGTGACTGAAGTGCTGCTTTTGGCTTTATATCCGCAGTATGCTATGGCTTCTACAACCACTATTTGGGAATTGGCAGATGAATTAGTTCGCACCAAATTCCCAGAAATGAAACTTACAAAAGTTCCTGCTTTTTATAACAAACCAGATTATATTCAGGCTTTAGCCAATTCTATAAAAAAACATTTGGATACTTTTGAATACGATCATTTATTGTTTTCGTATCACGGAATTCCGAAGCGTCATATTCGCAAAACCGATGTAACCAAATCACATTGCGCAATTGATGGGTCGTGTTGCAACACCCCTTCGCCGGCACATGAATTTTGCTACCGACACCAATGTTATGAAACGACCAAACAAGTAGTGAAATTACTAGGTATTCCAGAAGGAAAATACAGCCAAACCTTTCAATCGCGTTTGGCAGGAGATAAATGGTTGACGCCATATACCGATGTTGAAATTAACAAAATGCCCGAAAAAGGAATTAAGAAATTGGCGGTGGTAACTCCGGCATTTGTATCAGATTGTTTAGAAACTTTGGAAGAAATTGCCATGGAAGCCAACGAGCAGTTTTTACACCATGGCGGGGAAGAATTTATGGCAATTCCTTGTATGAATGACGATGACGAATGGTGTGGCGTGGTGGCAAATTGGATTAAAGAATGGAGTAAATAAAATGAAAAACGAAATACTTAAAACAATTCCTTTTATATCAAATCTAATAATTGTTGGACTTATAACTTTTTTTATAATAAAAACAGATTCAGATAAATCCCCATTAATTTTTATGGTTTTATATCCAATTTTACTTTTATTGAATTTGATTACTCTTATTGTATTTAGTGTTTTAAAAAATAAAGTTTATGCAGGAATAATAAAAAATAATATTCTTTTACTTTTATTATTAATCATACCTATGTTTATTCTAATGTCATCAATTTAATGGAATTCTATAACTACCTAAAATCCCTTCACCTCATCTTTGTAGTAACTTGGTTTGCAGGGTTGTTTTACATCGTTCGGTTGTTTGTTTATCAAATAGAAGCCAACGACAAACCATCACCCGAAAAGGATATTTTGCTACAGCAATACAAAATAATGACCTACCGCCTTTGGTACATCATAACATGGCCAAGTGCTATTTTAGCAAGTTTTTTTGCCTATTGGATGTTGTTTTTTACCCCTGTTGGAAACGCTTGGTTGCACATGCCTTGGATGCATGTAAAACTTGCATTTGTTTTTCTATTATATTTATACCATTGGAAATGCCAAGTTATGTACAAACAAATACAAAACGACCAATTTAAATATACTTCAAACTACATGCGGCTTTGGAATGAAGGCGCAACAATTATTTTATTTTCAGTAGTTTTTTTAGTAGTTTTAAAAAATGCTTTCAATTGGATTTATGGCGTAATCGGAATTGTATTGTTTTCAGTTTTGATCATGCTTGGATTTAAATTTTACAAAAGAATCCGAGAAAAAAATAACTAGAAAAAATGTTTAACGGCTTTAAAATGTCTATGCTTTCCCTTCGAATTAGGATTTTCCTATCGATGATTGTATTGATATTAATCGCCTCGTCTTTAATGGCATTGATTTCGGTGATTCAGTTTAAAAATGAAGCAAGAAGGTACCACCAAGAACGATTAGATAGAAAAGAAGATGCTGTAAAAGAAAACATCAATTACATTTTATCTACAACTACTTACCCGCTTACAGAACGAAATCTGCCTTATATTTTTAAAGATAAAATTCATGAATTATCCGATATTCATAATGTAGAAATAAACATTTACAGTTTAAGCGGGAAATTATTAAAAACTTCCAAAGCCTCTTTCTCTGTTGATAATGTAGCACCTCCCATTCCAAAATATGTAACCAAATTGGTGCAGTCTTCCATTGAAAAAAGGTATGTAGATATAAAGATTATTGACGGGGTAAAAATTCGATCTTCTTACAGTCAAATTAAAGATGATAAATTTAAACCACTCGGAATTTTAAATCTTCCTTATGTAGAGGATGATAGTTTTTATGAAAACGAAATTCAAGATTTCCTGGTTCGATTGAGTCAGGTGTATTTTTTCATGCTGATTATTGCCTTCGCTTTGGCGTATTTTCTTTCGAGTTATATTACCAAATCGTTGAAGACCATTTCGGATAAGATCAACCAAACTAGTTTGGAGCAAAAGAACGAGAAAATTGTAATTGAGGCCAACAGTCGTGAAATCAATTCCTTGATTAATGCCTATAACCGAATGGTGGATAAATTGGAAGAAAGTGCCACCATGTTAGCGCAAAGCGAAAGAGAACAAGCTTGGCGAGAAATGGCAAAACAAGTAGCCCACGAAATTAAAAATCCGCTAACTCCAATGCGTTTAACGGTGCAAAGTTTCCAAAGAAAATTTGATCCAGAGGATCCAAATTTGCAGCAAAAACTAAGTGATTATAGTAAAACCTTAATTCAGCAAATTGATACGATGAGCTCGGTTGCATCGGCTTTTTCTAACTTTGCTTCGATGCCTGCACAGCAAAATGAAACCCTTAATGTGGTGGAAGTTGTAGAGTTTTCTTTAGAAATTTTTAACGAAGAGGCGCTTCATTTTGAATGTGATGAAAAAGAAATAATCACCATAATGGATCGAACGCATTTGATTCGAATTATTACGAATTTAGTTAAAAATGCCATCCAAGCAATTCCAGAAAATCAAGAAGAAAAATCAATTGTAGTTGCGGTAAAACGAGTGAATGATATGGTAAATATTACCGTAAAAGATAATGGTATCGGAATAGAACCGAGCTACATTGAACACATTTTTGAGCCAAAATTCACAACCAAAAATAGTGGAATGGGACTTGGATTGGGTATCATTAAAAACATTATTGAAAATTACAAAGGAACTATTACATTTGAAACCGAATTAGGAAAAGGAACTACATTTACCGTTTCGTTACCTATCTAAATAAAATTAAACTATGAATTTCGAAAACATCCTTATTGCTTCTGAAAACGGAATTGGTCACATCACAATCAATCGTCCATCAAAATTAAATGCATTAAATATTGCAACGATAAAAGAGTTGCATGTCGGATTAGAAAGTTTAAATACCAACCCTGAAATTAAGGTAATTATTATTACGGGAGAAGGTGAAAAAGCGTTTGTGGCTGGTGCCGATATTTCAGAATTTGCACATTTTTCTGTTGAAGAAGGAGCACAACTAGCACAACAAGGGCAAGAATTATTATTTGATTTTATTGAAAATTTAAAGACTCCTGTTATTGCTGCAGTAAATGGATTTGCCCTTGGCGGTGGATTGGAATTAGCAATGGCTTGTCATATTCGAATTGCCTCTGATAATGCCAAAATGGGCTTGCCAGAAGTATCTCTTGGAGTTATTCCGGGTTATGGCGGAACCCAACGCTTACCTCAACTTGTTGGTAAAGGTCGCGCCATGGAACTTATTATGACTGCCGGAATGATCCCTGCAGATGAAGCCTATAGAATTGGATTAGTAAACCATGTAGTTCCTCAAGCTGAACTATTAGAATTTGCAAAATCTGTAGCTCAAAAAATCATGAAAAACTCACCGGCTGCAATTGGAAAAGCAATTGAAGCGGTAAATGCTAATTTTACTGATGGCATTAATGGCTTTGAAACGGAAATAAAAAACTTTGGTAAATGTTTCGGTACCGGAGATTTTAAAGAAGGAACTACAGCCTTTTTAGAAAAAAGAAAAGCCGATTTTAAAGGAAATTAATTTATTTCTCTCCTTCCCACTCGGAGTAAAATTGTGCTAGGAAACTTTCAATGAAAAGATGTCTTTGTGCTGCAATTTTTTTTCCGGTTTCGGTATTCATTTTATCTTTTAGCAAGAGCAATTTTTCATAAAAATGATTGAGTGTTGGTGCCTCATTATTTTTATATTCCTCTTTGGTCATGTGCAAATTTGGAGCTACATGAGGCAAATATAAAGGTCTGTTTTTGAATCCGCCATAATTAAATGTTCTGGCAATACCAATGGCACCAATGGCATCCAATCGATCGGCGTCTTGTACAACATCTAATTCTTTGGACGTGAATTTCTTTTCAAAATTTCCTCCTTTAAAAGAAATGTTTTCTATGATGTTCACCACATGAGAAATAGTTTCAGCAGCTACATTTTGGTTTTCCAAAAACTCTTTTGCAATTCTAGGTCCAATTGTTTCGTCTCCATTATGAAATTTGCTATCGGCAATATCATGTAGTAAAGCGCCCAATTTTACAATTTCCAAATCGCATGCTTCTTCACTTGCAATTACTATCGCATTTTTATACACGCGTTCCACATGATACCAGTCGTGACCGGCTTCTGCGTTTTGTAATTTTTGTTTTACAAAAAGAATAGTAGTATCAATTAGTGACATAGAATATTGGGGATAAAAAATCCTTTCTTGTGGAGAAAGGATTAATTGAATTAGTTATACTGGTTGTACCCATTTAAAGACTACATTTTCTTCAGGGAGCACTAATCGTTCCGAAATTTTTGCCATTCTTGCTGGCAATTTCATTAAATAATCACGCGCTTTTTCGGCCTCATCCGTAAGATTTACAATTTTATCAATTTGCCATTTATCAATTAACTTTTGCATGATCTCAACATAATCATTGGCAGTATAAACTCCAAGTTTTTGAGCCGAATCAGAAAATTGATTGAAAGCAGTACTTATCGATTGACCCGATTCTCTCAAGAAGTGCGCCGGCATGGTGATTTTTTGTTTCATCATGTATTGAAACGCCAACATCATTTCGCTTGGGTCAACTTTGAAAATCTGATTTACAAATTCGCTATAAGCTTGGTGGTGACGCATTTCGTCTCCAGCAATTATTTTACATGCTTTGGAAAGTTTGTTGTCTCCGTATTGTTTTGCAATTTGAGAAACTCTATTGTGAGACACATACGTTGCTAATTCTTGAAAACTAGTATACACAAAGTTTTTGTAAGGATCTCTTCCGGTGCCTATTTCAAAGCCATCATTAATAAGGTGGTGGGTAGTAATTTCTACTTCACGCATGTTTACTCTTCCCGATAGGTATAAGTATTTGTTAAGTAAATCACCATGGCGGTTTTCTTCACCAGTCCATTGGCGTACCCATTTTGACCAACCATTATTTTCTAAATTATTTACTCCTTCTACTTCCATTAACCAGGATTCGTAGGTAGGAAGTGCTTCTTCGGTAATGGTGTCTCCAACCATAGCAACCCAAAAATCATAAGGTAAATCTTTGGCAATTTCTTGCAATTCTTTAACATCATCAAAGAAAGAATCGCTTTGAGAATCTGGTAAAAAATCAGAAGGTTGCCAAATGGTTTCTACTGGAATTAGATATTGTTCTATGAAAGAGTCTACATTTTTTTCTAAAAATTGCATTACTTCCAATCGGATATTAGTAATAGACATGCGGTATTTTATTTAATTAATTGTGCGATTTGAGGGGAGTTATAGTATTGATTTTACAATAGTTTCTTCGGTTTTACTGGCTATTTCTTCAAATGTAAAATCTTTAACTGCTATTGGTTGATGAATAATAAACTCTAATTTATTTCCTAATCCCATTGGGAAAGGTCCAAATTTAACCATTTTCCAGGAATTATTAATAGAAATTGGAACAACATATGCAGATGGCGCATATTTACATAGGATTTTTAATCCGCTTTGCGCAAATTCTTTCGGTTTTCCATTCTTGCTTCTTGTCCCTTCCGGGAAAATAACTGCTGCGCGATTGTGCTTTTCAATATATTCAGAAAGCCCTTTTATTACTGGAATTGCTTGTTTAGGATCTTTTCGGTCAATTAATACCGACCCCCCATGACGCAAATTATAGGAAACACTTGGAATGCCTTTTCCTAATTCTTTTTTACTGACAAATTTTGCATGAAACTTTCTCAAAAACCAAATCATTCCCACAATGTCATACAAGCTTTGGTGGTTTGCCACAAAAATTATAGGGACATTTTCGGGTATTACTTCTCTATTTTTAAACGTGTAGGTTGTACCCAGAATATTCGTACATCTAACCAAGAAAAAGTTTAAATAATCTACACTTTTTTTATGAGCTTGGTAGCCAAAAACAGTAAAGCAAATCCATTGAATGGGATGAAAAATAACCAAACACAATCCGAAGCAAAAATAATACACTACTGAGAGTGGGTAGGAAAGTAATTTTTCCATAAACTACAAAATTAATTTTGCTAAAGTATGAAATATATTTTGGTTAGAATTGTTTAAAAATCATTTTGCTAAACTTCTTTTTCTTCGAAAAAATTATATATTTTTACGGAAAATAGGAGCAATTAAAATATAAAGAGATGAGTTCAGAAAAAGAAGCCAAATTAAAAGCATTACAACTTACATTAGATAAATTAGACAAAACCTACGGAAAAGGAACCGTAATGAAAATGGGAGATAGAGCCGTTGAAGAGGTTGAAACTATTTCTTCTGGTTCTTTAGGTTTGGATTTAGCTTTGGGTGTAAATGGATATCCAAAAGGAAGAATTATTGAAATATATGGTCCGGAATCTTCGGGTAAAACGACTTTAACGCTTCATGCAATTGCTGAAGCTCAAAAGGCAGGTGGAATTGCTGCTTTTATTGATGCAGAGCACGCATTTGATAGACATTATGCTGAAAAATTAGGGGTAGATATTGAAAACTTAATCATTTCGCAACCGGATAACGGAGAGCAAGCCCTTGAAATTGCCGAAAATTTAATCCGCTCTGGAGCTATAGATATTGTAGTAATTGACTCGGTTGCGGCATTAACTCCAAAAAGTGAGATTGAAGGTGAAATGGGAGATTCAAAAATGGGATTACATGCTCGTTTGATGTCTCAAGCACTTAGAAAATTAACAGGAACTATCAGTAAAACGCATTGTACGGTGTTTTTCATCAACCAATTAAGAGAAAAAATTGGGGTAATGTTTGGAAACCCTGAGACAACTACTGGAGGAAATGCATTGAAATTTTATGCTTCGGTTCGATTGGATATTCGTCGTTCTTCTCAAATTAAAGATGGAGAAATGGTAATCGGAAATAGAACTAAAGTGAAAGTGGTGAAAAATAAAGTGGCACCACCTTTTAAAACTGCTGAATTTGATATCATGTATGGAGAAGGCGTTTCAAAAACAGGAGAAATATTAGATTTAGCCGTAGAATTTGAAGTAATTAAAAAAGCAGGATCTTGGTTTAGCTATGGCGAAACAAAACTAGGTCAGGGAAGAGATGCGGTTAAAGTTTTAATTAAAGACAATCCAGAATTGGCGGAAGAATTAGAACAAAAAATTAAAGAAATTATCAAAGAGAATAATGCATAAAATAAAAAATCACGCTTAATGCGTGGTTTTTTTTATTTGAAATCAAACTTTTACTAATTTTGAAGGTCTAATAAAAATAATTGATCATGAAATACATTTATTTACTTTTAGCTATTGGTTTTTTAACCATTTCGTGTGACCCACATCAAGATGATACTTCTGCTGAATTAGTTGTTTTGCCAGTAAGTCAAGTAGTGATGCCTGTAAAATTTGCTAAAGACAGTATTACCGAAATTCCAATTCAATACATTCGTCCTACAGTTTGCCATTCTTTTTATGACTTTTATTATGAAAGAAATGACTTTACAAGAACGGTAGCAATTATTGCCTTGAGACAAAATTCGGGGTCCAATTGTCCTCCAAGTCAATTAGAACATACTTCAACTTTAAAATTTAAACCGGCAAGTTTAGGAACGTATCATTTTAAATTTTGGACCAGTACCAATGCTCAAGGAGTAGATCAATTTGCAGAATTTGATGCTGTAGTAGATCATTAAAATTAATTATGAAATAAAAAAAGAGCGCCTAGTTAGCGCTCTTTTTTTATGGGTTGTATTTATGCAATTGATTCAAAATAATGGCTCTTGCTTTATCTTTTACCTCTTTTTTATTATCTAAAGTAAGTCCGTTCGTTTCAATCGATTTATGAACCATGGCTCTCAATAATCCTGGTGAGCCGCTTAAAAAAGTATACGATAATCGTTTTTTATTGTCACCAAAAGTCATGGGCACAATGGGTATTTGGTGTTCTATGGCTAATCGAAAAGCGCCGTCTTTAAATTCATCTAAAAATACCGATTCCTCTGGAACGCCTCCTTCTGGAAAAATACAAATACTCAGCCCTTGATTGAGTCTTTTTTGGGCTCTATTATAAACGGCCATTCTGCTTTTAGAACTATTTCTATCTACAAGAATGCAGGTTCTTTTGTAGAAAAAACCAAATAATGGGATGTTCGCCAATTCTTTTTTTCCAACAAATACAAATGGATTTTGTTCTATCGCCAACATTAGCATAATGTCAATCATAGAAGTGTGATTGGCAATAATCATATAACTTTTTCTGTGTTCTATTTCTTGCTCGCGTTCTATTTTATAATGAAATCCCATGGCGAGTAGAATTCCTTTCGCCCAAATTCGAGCCATCACAAAAAAGTAAGGGTACCATTGTTCTCTCAAAATGGAAACCAACAAAAATGGAAACATCAGCACAATGAAAAAGGCAATTACAATGTAAAACCAAATGCGCCAAAGGGTCCAAAAAATGATTTTTATAAATCTCATAAGGTCAAAATTAAGGAAATGTAGGCGATTTTTATTACAAAGGTTTAACTTTGCATAAATAATTTTTAGGATGGCGAATATACTCACAGGAGTTCAAAGCACAGGAACCCCACATTTAGGAAACCTTTTGGGAGCAATTATCCCAGCGATTGAATTATCTAAAAAACCAGAAAATCAATCGTTTCTTTTTATTGCCGATTTACATTCGGTTACACAAATAAAAGATGGTGCAACCTTATTAAACAATACCTACAGCACTGCAGCTGCATGGTTGGCCTGTGGACTTGATGTGAATAAAGTGATTTTTTACCGCCAATCGGATGTACCTCAAACAGCGGAGTTGTCTTGGTATTTGAGTTGTTTTTTTCCATATCAAAGATTGACTTTAGCCCATTCATTTAAAGATAAATCGGACCGATTGGAAGATGTAAATGCAGGGTTATTTACCTATCCAATGCTTATGGCAGCAGATATTTTATTATATGATGCTCATTTTGTTCCGGTAGGAAAAGACCAAATGCAACACATTGAAATTACTCGGGATGTTGCTTCGCGTTTTAATCATCAAATGGGAGAAACTTTTGTAATTCCGGAAGGAAAAGTGCAAGAAGAAACCATGTACGTTCCGGGAACTGATGGTCAAAAAATGAGTAAATCACGCGGAAATATTATTGATATTTTTTTGGATGATAAAGCACTTCGCAAACAAATTATGGGAATTGAAAGTGACAGTACCCCACTTGAAGATCCAAAAAATCCAGATACTTGTAATGTTTTTGCTTTATATAAATTAGTGGCAAACGAAGAACAAATTGCGGCTATGCGCCAAAATTACCTTGGTGGAAATTATGGTTATGGTCATGCAAAACAAGCCCTTTTTGAATTGATTTGTGAAAAATTTAAATCCGAAAGAGAAAATTACAACTACTACATTTCCAATCGTACAGAACTGGATGCCATCTTAAAATCAGGTGCTGACAAAGCGGGAATAATAGCAGACACTGTTTTAAAAAGAGTGCGTGTTAAACTTGGCTTTTCTGGTAATTAGTATTTAAATTGCTTCAAATAATTTTCCGGGTAACGGACGAATTACGCCTTTTAATTCCATGTTAATTAATACCGAAGAGGTTTTAAAAACAGGATAATCACATTCGAGCGCAATTTGATCAATTTCAGTTTTTCCATTTGCCAAAAGATAATCATACATTTTTTGTTCTATTTCATCTAACGAAACAAATAATTGCTTTTGGATGCTAGGTTTTACGGTATTGCTTTGAATTTCCCAATTTAAAATATAAATAAGATCGGCTGCCGAGGTCAATAAATGTGCCCGCTGGGTTTTGATTAAATTATTACACCCCTGACTGTATTTGTCGGTGGCCCTCCCCGGAACCGCAAAAACATCTCTATTGTAATCGTTGGCAATTAGGGCTGTAATTAAAGACCCTCCTTTCTCGGCGCTTTCAATCACAATTGTAGCCTCGGAAATTCCAGCCACAATGCGATTTCGTTTTACAAAATTCTCTTTATCAGGATTGGATGTGCTCCAAAACTCGGTTAAAAATCCCCCATTTTGTTCCATTTTAGAAACATACTTTTTGTGGGATTTTGGATACATTTGATTCAGCCCATGTGCCAACACAGCAATCGTTTGCAAATTGTTTTCCAGCGCTGCTTGATGGGCAACAATATCAACTCCGTAAGCAAATCCGCTAACGATAATTGGGTTTAAGGGAGCCAAATCTTGAATTAACTTTTTACAAAAATCGGCACCATAACTCGAAATCTGCCGGGTGCCTACTATGCTTATTATTTTTTTATTATTCCAATTGATATTCCCTTTTGAAAATAATAAAATGGGCCCGTCAATACAGTATTTCAATCGGTCGGGATAGTTTTCATCCAAATAGGAACAACAGATAATGCCGTTGCTTTTTAGAAACTGCATTTCTTTTTTTGCTAAATCAAAAACCAATGCTTTTTTTAAATTTTCAATTAAAACTTTACCTACGCCATCAATATTTTTTAGAAAACTGGGTTTGGCTTGAAAGACTTTTTCGGCAGAACCACAATGGTTGATTAATTTCTTGGCCATTATATCGCCTACCCCTTCTATTTTTACTAAAGCTAATAAATGGAACAACTCGTTGTCGGTCATGATTTTTAAGTATTTCTACTAAAAATACGAATTAAAATTAAAATTGTTAACAAAATTTGTTGATAAAATTTTGTCCTTATCATTAAATAATTAATTTTGTGATTATGAAGATTGATTTATATATATCGCAATTATTATATCGGTACCAATGTGTTACCGTTCCTGGATTTGGTGCATTTTTAACCGAAATTCAATCGGCACAACTTAATGAGTCGTCTCATTCTTTCTATCCACCAAAAAAATTGGTTTCTTTTAATTCGTATTTAAAAAATAACGACGGATTATTGGCAAATCATATGGCGCAATCAGAAAAAATAAGTTATGATGCTGCAGTAGCTATTATTGAAAACCAAGTTATTAATTGGAAATCCAAGCTTCAAGAATTAGAAACCATTACATTAAAAAATATTGGTGCTTTCACTTTGAATTCAGAAAAAAATCTAGTTTTTACTCCTTCCGATTCGGTTAATTATTTTACTGAAGCGTTTGGATTAACAAGTTATGTTTCTCCTGCTATTAAAAGAGAAGTATTACAACAAGTTGCCGACATACAAGAAGAAAATGAAGTGGTTCAGTTAGTGCCTGAAACTCGTTCTAATCCGTTCTTAAAATATGCTGCTATCTTCGTAGTTAGTGCTGGTTTACTGGGTGCTGGTGGGTATTTTGGAAATAACTACTACCAACAAAAAATACAAGAAGAAACGCTAGCGGTTCAAACCAAAGTTCAGAAACAACTAGAGCAAAAAATTCAAGAGGCAACTTTTGTAATTTCAAATCCTATTCCGGCTGTAACTTTAACAGTGAACAATACCAAAATGCCGTATCACATTGTGGCAGGTGCTTTTCTTAGTGAAGAAAATGCCAATCAAATGTATGATGAACTTGTTCATTTAGGGTATCCAGCAAAAAGAATTCGCAAAAACGAACACGGATTGTATCCGGTAATTTATAAAAGTTATGCATCCTACTCGGAAGCGCAAACCGAAGTGCAAAAAATTAAAAAATCACATAACCCAGAAGCTTGGGTGCTGATTGAAGAATTATAATAAAATCCCGAGAAATCGGGATTTTTTGGTTTTATACATTTCTAATAATGATACATAGCTAGATTCCTTCGGAATGACAAACTAGGTGTTGATTTTTTAAAACCTAGTTTCATTAAAATAAATACCTTTGTAAAAAATTTATTATGACTCCTAAGCATCCTATGGATTCCTTAACCATCCTTACCGACATGGTATTGCCAGGTGAAACCAATCCGTTAAACAATCTTTTTGGTGGCGAATTATTGGCTCGTATGGACCGCGCGGCAAGTATTGCTGCCCGAAGACATTCCCGCAGAATTGTAGTTACCGCATCGGTTAATCACGTTGCTTTTAATCGCACCATTCCTTTGGGAAGTGTTGTGACTATAGAAGCAAAGGTTTCTCGCGCATTTACCTCCTCTATGGAGATCTTTTTGGATGTTTGGATAGAAGATAGAGAATCGGGAATAAAAACTATGGCAAACGAAGCCATTTACACTTTTGTAGCTGTAAATGAAACCGGAAACCCTGTTTCGGTACCGCCATTAGAACCTCAAACAGAAGAAGAAAAAGCCCGTTTTGATGCGGCTTTACGAAGAAAACAATTGAGCTTGGTTCTTGCCGGAAAAATGAGCCCGAATGACGCCACCGAATTGAAAGCGTTGTTTGTTTAAATAAAAAAAGGTCCAAAAAGTAACACTCTTTGGACCTTTTTTATTGATTTTTATATTATCGTTTCAACCATTGCATTGGATTTACGAAAGAGGAATTTTGAGAAATTGTAAACTTTAAAATAGTTTTACCTTCGGCGTTGGTTCTAATTCTTCCTAAAGTTTGCTTAGCAGAAACCTTATCTCCAGCGCTTACATTAACAGAACTTAAGTTTTGATATACCGTAAAGAAATCTCCGTGTTGCACGCACACTAATTTTGTTAAAGGCGAGGTGATGATTACTTTGGTTACTTCTCCTCCAAATACGGCACGCGCACTAGATCCCGCTTCGGTGGTGATTTCTACTCCACTATTATGAATAGTTAAAGATTTGTATACTGGGTGAGGCTGATCTCCGTACCCTAAAGTAATTGCTCCTTTTTCTACAGGCCAATTCAAGCTTCCTTTGTTGGCTTTAAAATTATTTGAAATTACTTGCCCTTCTGGTGTAAGCATAATCTTGGTAGACTCTTCTATCTTTTTGGTTTCGGCAGCAGTTGTTGTTTTTGGGTTGGCTTTTACCCTAGCAGCAGCCGCTTTTTTATTTGCTTCAGCAATTGCATCTCGAATCATTTTCTGAATTTGTGCATCTATTTTTTTAGATTCTTGTTGCTTTTTCTTGATTTCGGCAATGATTTGTTTTTTATCTTTTTTCAAGCTGTTGGCAATTTTTTCTTGCTCTTGCTTTTCTTTTTCAAGATCGGCGCGTTGCTTTTCTTGCTCTGCCAATAGTTTTTCTTTTTCCGTTTTTTGTCCGCTTAATTTAGCGTTATGTTCTGCCAATTGAACAGTTTTATCTTTAATTTCATTACCCTGCATTTTACGGTAGCTTGAATATTGCTTCATGTATTGCAGTCTTTTATAAGCTTGCGAGAAATTCTCTGATGACAATAAAAACATGGCGCGGCTTTGTTGCGATCGGCTTTTATATGATTTCACAATCATTTGCGCATAATCTTCTTTAAGTACAACCAAGTCTTTTTTTAGCTTATTAATCTCCACTTGATTAATATACATGTTGTTGCTTAAAAGTTTGGTTTGCTTTTCGGTGGTATAGATTAATTTTTGTTTTAACCCTATTTTTTCCTTTTGGATTTGCAAAAGTTTGGTCACCGATTTTTCTTTTCCACGCACCTCTTGAAGCATGCGTTCTTTTTCTTGAATTTCTTCTTGAATTTTATTTTTTCTTTGCTCTAATTCTTCCTGCGTTTGTTGGCTCCATGCCAATGCAGATAAGAAAATGAAAAATAAAGTGGCTAATTTGCTTTGCATAACTATTAGATCTTTTCTATGAATATTCTTTCGTAACCTTCAGGAACATTGTAAGGAAAAGTAAGTTCTTCATTAACGGAAATGTTCTTGTATTCGATATTGATATTGGTTTTACTCTCTTTTTGTCGGGCATCAATTGCCAAAGATAATGGTAAAATCATTGTGTCGTATCTTTTATAATCGGGATATTCAATCTGCAAGGTTCTTTCTTGCACGGTTTGATTAATTTCTTGTTTTTTTACTAGGTAATTATCACTTTCAAAGTAAAAAGATTTGTTGGTATTACTGTTTGGATTGGATTGCAACTTGTATAATTTTTCAATTATTGATGCATCGTATTTTGCACCATGCAAATCATCAATTGTTTTTCCTAAAAACATATTTTGCAATTTTTGATAATCTAAATCGGTACCAATCCATTTACTTAAAGTTGAAAAATCGCCTTCAAAATATTTGTTTCCAATTTTATCGTAATACTTTACAGCGCTTGGAGTAATTAGTGCTTTTGCCATAGTGATTCCTAAAACACGAACGCTAATTAATATTTTTTCATCCTTTTTTATTCTGATTTCAGCCTGAACATTTTGAGCCTGTTTTTCATCTTCATATCGCGCGCTTGCCTTAATATACAATGTAGAAAAATCGATTTTATTGTTGTCATAGCTTTCAATAATCTTATCGGCAGATAAAGAAGTGCTTGCTTTTCCTTCTGCTAAAACCGCTTTGGTCTTGCAAGAGGCTAATAGGATTAATAAAACAAATGCTAAATATTTTTTCATTTATTGGTGTTGTAATTTTTGTTTTTCAATTAAAGCATTGGCTTTTGTAAAATAAGTGTCTTTCTTTTTAAAATCTCCCATTCCGTTGTAGGCCTCTCCCAACTGAAGGTTGAAGTTTATTTCCAAATTGGGATCGTCAATAATAAAATCAATTCCGGTTTCTAAACTTGCAATGGCTTTTTTATAATTTTTCAATTGATTATTGGCTAATCCATTATAAAAATATAATTGTGGCTGAGTTGGAAACATTTGCATTTGCTCCTCTGAAGCAGCTTCTAAAACGTCAAATTGAGAATTCTCTGTATAAGCTTGCATCAATAATATTATGGTTTCCATATCATCGGTTTCCGATTTTAAATGCATTTCATAATAATGAATGGCTCTTTTCCAATCTTTTTTTGTTTGAAAAAACTTCCCTATTTCTTTGGCGACTTTTACTTCTTTATCCTTGCTAAAATACCCTATTGCATGATCTAAATCTTTATCAAATTGGGGATTGTTTTTGGTAAAAATTAAAAATTCATTCAAAATTCGGTGCTTAATTTTAGTGTCTATTTTTTCACTAGCCAAAACAATATTCATAGCATTAACGGCTTTTACTCCGTCGTTATTGTTCAAATGAAATTTAAACAGACTCACTTGCGCCCAATCGGAAGTTGGAATTTCTTTCTCTAATTGTTGTGCAATTTCTAAGGCTTTATCCTCTTGATTGCTTTTAGAATATAGAAAAATCAACGCAATATAATTGGATTCCTCTTTTGGAAATTGTTTTATTTTACTAATCAAATTGGCTTTTTCAGCGCCTTGATATTTTGCGTCTTGCAATATTTGCGCCTTATATAATTCTCTTTTTTCTGATTTCCCAACCGTTTGATTGAGATCATTTATTAAGTCGAGGGCCTTGTCATATTGCTGGGTATTCATGTAGAGCGAAGTCAAATCTTCTTTATAATCTACTTTGAATTCGACTAATTTTTGAACGATGCGTATTGCCTGATTATAATCTCGGGTTTCATAACACACATCATACATTCCTACCCAAGCCCAGCGATTTTTTGGATCGATTATAGCTGCTTTTTCAAAATTATCGTAGGCTTCTTTGTATTTTTTTTGAGACAAATAATTTTTACCCAATTCAAAATAAACCACATCATTTTCTGATTGAAGCACTTGGCATTTCTCTAAGGATGCAATAGCTTTATCATAGTTTTCCATTCCTTTTTGCTTCAACGATTCATAAAAAGAATCTTCAAATTTGTTTTCGGCTAAAGCCAAAGTATCTTTAGGCTCCTCTTGAGCTAAAAGATAAGTGGGCGCAAAAAACAAGGCAAAAAGTAAACTATATAAGGCTAATTTTTTCATTTATTTATTCTAATACCGAATAATCTCCAATACTAATGCTGGTGAATTTTCCGTCAAAACTTGCATGATTTCCGATCATAGCATTATCCAAATGTGCATTTTTTATGTGCGAATGGGTTTGAATCAAACTGTTTTTTATAGTACTATCCGTTACATGGCATCCGTCTCCTAAAGAAACATTAGGGCCAATAGTTGCATTGGTTAACACCACATTTTTTCCTATATAACAAGGCGGAATAATGGTAGAATTGTGCTGTAATACATCATAATCAATCAGGTGAATTCCGTCATTATGTAAAAAATTCAACATTCTTGAATTGGTTTCTACCGTAACTTCTTTATTTCCGCAATCCATCCATTCATCTACTTTACCAGGTACAAATTTCATACCTTTTGCCATCATTTGTTTAATACCATCATTAATTTGGTATTCACCACCGTGAACAATGTTGTTGTCTAAAACCAATTGTAATTCGTTTTTTAAAACGGCAACATCCTTAAAATAGTATATTCCGATAACGGCAAGATCAGAAACAAATTCTTTTGGCTTTTCTACCAATTCGATGATTTCATTGTTTTCATTTAAATTGATCACCCCAAAAGCTTCAGGTTGGTCTACTTGTTTTACCCAAATCACACTGTCGGCAGTAGTATCTAAATCAAAGTCGGCGCGAATTAAAGTATCGGCATAAGCAATCACCGCAGGACCGCTCAAAGATTCTTTAGCACACATAATGGCATGCCCGGTTCCTAAGGCTTCATTTTGATAATAAATAGTTCCTTTAGCCCCTAATTTTTGAGCAATAGCAATTAATTCTTCTTCTACTTTTTTACCAAAACTCTCGTGGATGATAAAAGCAACTTCATCAATGTTTTGATTTAAAACGGCAGCAATATCTTCAACCAAACGGTGTACAATTGGTTTTCCTGCAATTGGAATTAATGGTTTTGGGATGGTTAAAGTGTGTGGTCTTAATCTTGATCCACGACCTGCCATTGGTACTATTATTTTCATTTTTATGTCATTGCGAGGAACGAAGTATTCGCATCCTCTTGTTAATTTATTTCTTATTTTACTCCGGTACTTCCAAAACCACCTTCGCCTCTTGAGGTTTCTGATAATTCTTGCACTTCCACCCATTCGGCTCTTTCATGTTTGGCGATGATTAATTGTGCAATGCGTTCTCCATTTTCAATTACAAAATCCTCGTTCGATAAATTTACTAAAATTACGCCAATTTCTCCGCGGTAATCAGCATCTACTGTTCCTGGAGAATTCAAAACGGTAATTCCTTTTTTGGCCGCCAAGCCGCTTCTTGGTCGAACTTGTGCTTCATAACCAATTGGAAGTTCAATAAAAAGTCCGGTTTTAACAATGGTTCGTTCTAATGATTTAAGCGTAATTGGTTCCGAAATATTAGCACGTAAATCCATTCCTGCAGAGGCAATAGTCTCGTAGTTTGGTAATTCGTGTTGCGATTTATTGATGATTTTTATGGTCATGATTTAGTCATTACGAGAAACGAAGCAATCTCATTTCTCTGATTTATTTTTTTCTTTTAATGATTCTTAGTAAGGTTTCTTTTTCGCTGTAATAAATGAAATACAAAAACACAAAAAGGATTCCAATTTTAATAAAATAATTTTCTCTTATGTACGGAATGTAAAACGAAATGGCTGAGAACAAAATGCTCAAAATTAAATATCCAAAAATTCGAACTCGATCGTACGGAATTGGGTATTTATTTCGGCCTAAATAATACGATAAGGCCATCATACTCCCATAAGCCGCAATCGTTGCAATTGCAGAGCCGTAATAACTACCAAAAGGGCCTTTTAAAGGAATTAAAAGATAATTTAGGGCCAAAGTTACAGCTGCGCCAACTAAAGATATATAAGCGCCTATTTTGGTCTTGTTGGTTAACTTATACCAAACCGATAAATTGGTGTAAATTCCTAAAAAGAAATTAGCAAAAACAATCAGGGGAACCACTTTCATCGCTGCCCAATAGGTTTTATTATCTAATAAAATGATTTTTAACAAATCAGCAAAAACAATTACGAATAACGAAATGAAAGAACCAAATATCACAAAGTATTTGGTAATGGTTGCATAGGTTTGCGGCGCATTTTCATTGCTTGCATGGCTAAAGAAAAAAGGTTCGATGCCCAAAGTGTAAGCCGTTCTAAATAAAACCATAAATAACCCCAATTTATAACAAGCTGAGTAAGCTCCAACTTCTGATTTAGCAATATTGGGCGGCAATAATTTTCCTAATAGAATTTTATCAAAATGTTCGTTGATGGCAAAGGCTAATCCAGCAATTAAAATGGGAATACCATAGTGCATCATGCGTTTCCATAACTCGGGATCCATCTTCCAATTTATTTTAAAATAATCAGGAGATAAGACAACAAATGTGGCTAAACTTGAAATTAAATTAGCCATAAAAATATATCCCACTTGAAAGTCATCTACATAAATAGACGCAAAAATTCCGTCGGGATCTGAATTTGCCATTTTAGGCAAAGCCAACAAAAAGAAGAAATTCAAGCCTAAGTTATTGACCACATTCCCAATTTTAATCGCAGCATAGCGTTTTGGTCGCTGATTAGCTCTTAACTTTGAAAACGGAATCACAACTAAAGCATCTAATACTAAAATCCAAATAGAATAGGTGATGTATTGTACTTCAACATTAGCAAAATTAGCTAAGGTGTTTCTAAACAATAAAGCAATTATCAAAAAGGTCAAGGAGCTCCAAAAAATAGAAATAGTAGAAGTTGAAATTACTTTTTTCTTATCGTCTTCTGAATTATAAAATCGGAAAAAAGCAGTTTCAAATCCGTAGGATAAAATCACATTAAAAAATACCATCCAAGACAATACCGTAGTTAGGTCGGCATAATCTGCTCTATTTGGAAGCACATTGGTGTAAAGTCGAACCAAAAAGAAACTAAGCATTCTTGGTAGCACCATGGCCAAGCCATAAATAGCAGTTTGTTTGAATAAGTTTTTATATAAACTCAAGGTAAAATTCTTTAATGAATAACAAAAATAGTTATAATATCGATGTAATAAAAAAAGAGCCAACAAATGTTGACTCTTTTATGATTTTGTTAATACAAAACGTTATCCTTTTAAAGCTTCGGCTCCACCAACGATCTCTAAAATCTCGTTTGTAATTGCCGCTTGACGCGCTTTGTTATAGGTTAATTTTAATTGATCTCTTAATTCGGTTGCGTTATCGGTTGCTTTGTGCATTGCGGTCATACGTGCTCCGTGTTCTGAAGCAAATGAATCGCGGATGGCTTTATACAATTGCGTTTTTAACGATTTTGGAATTAATGTTAAAACGATTTCTTCTTTTGATGGCTCAAAAATATAATCACCGGCAGAAGCAGCTGCATCTGAAGCAACAGGTGCTAAAGGCAAGAATTGCTCTGTTTGAACGATTTGAGTAGCCGCATTTTTAAATTGATTGTAAACAATTTCAATTTTATCGTAGGCTCCAGAAGTAAACATTTCTGTAAGTTCGTCAGCAATTTCTGCTACAGCATCAAAAGTAAGATTATCAAAAATTGCATTATGACTAGCAACAACCGTATTGGTTTTTTTAAATACATCGCCACCTTTTTTTCCGATAGAAAAAATATCTACTTGTTTTCCTTCATAAGAATCAGCAATAGCTTTTGCTTGTTTAATTACGTTGGTATTGAAAGCGCCGCACAATCCTCTGTTAGAAGTAACTGCAACAATTAATACTTTATTGATTTCGCGTTGAGCAGTAAAACTACCACCCACTTCGCCATCCATAGTAGCGCTTAAACTTTGTAATAATTCCGTTAATTTTTCGGCATAAGGGCGCATTGCTGTAATTGCATCTTGTGCTTTTTTCAACTTTGCCGCAGAAACCATTTTCATTGCAGAAGTAATCTGCATCGTAGATGAAACGGATGTAATTCTATTACGGATTTCCTTTAAGTTTGCCATTTTTTTTGAAAGTTAGGAGTTTGAAGAGGGAAGTTGGAAGTAAAAATATACCTTTCTACTTCCAGCTTCTAACTTCCTTCTTAATTATATTTTGCAGAGATTTCTGCAGCTGCTTTTTCAATAACATCAGTAATGTTATCGTCTAGTTTTCCAGCTTTTAATGCGTCTAAAGTATCTCTGTGTGTATTATTTAAATATTCTAAGAAATCTTTTTCAAATTCTTTTACTTTATCTACAGGAACATTTCTTAATAAATTTTTAGAACCTGCATAAATAATAGCAACTTGATCTTCTACTGTATAAGGAGAGTTCAAACCTTGTTTTAAGATTTCAACGTTACGTTTTCCTTTTTCAATTACGTTTAAAGTAACGGCATCCAAATCAGATCCAAATTTTGCAAACGCTTCCAATTCACGGAATTGCGCTTGGTCTAATTTTAAGGTACCTGCTACTTTTTTCATTGATTTAATTTGTGCATTACCTCCCACACGTGATACCGAAATACCTACGTTAATTGCTGGACGAACTCCAGAGTTGAATAAATCTCCATCTAAGAAAATTTGTCCGTCTGTAATCGAAATTACGTTAGTTGGGATGTATGCAGAAACGTCACCTGCTTGAGTTTCAATGATAGGTAAAGCAGTTAATGAACCTCCACCTTTTACGATGCTTTTTAAAGTATCTGGCAAATCGTTCATGTTTTTAGCAATATCATCATCTGCAATTACTTTACAAGCTCTTTCTAATAAACGAGAGTGTAAGTAAAATACGTCTCCAGGGTAAGCCTCACGTCCTGGTGGTCTTCTTAATAAAAGAGATACCTCACGGTAAGCAACTGCTTGTTTAGATAAATCATCATAAACAATTAATGCAGGACGACCTGAATCACGGAAATATTCTCCGATTGCAGCTCCAGCCATTGGCGCATATACTTGCATTGGTGCAGGATCGGATGCATTAGCTGCTACAATTACTGTATAAGCCATTGCTCCTTTTTCTTCTAGCATTTTAGCAATTCCAGCTACAGTCGACGCTTTTTGTCCGATTGCAACATAGATACAAAATACTGGTTTTCCAGCATCATAAAATTCTTTTTGATTTAAGATGGTGTCAATACAAACGGTAGATTTACCTGTTTGACGGTCACCAATCACCAACTCACGTTGTCCACGACCTACAGGAATCATAGCATCTACCGCTTTAATACCTGTTTGTAATGGTTCTGTAACTGGCTGACGGAAGATAACTCCAGGAGCTTTTCTTTCTAAAGGCATGTCAAATAACTCACCTCCGATAGGTCCTTTGCCATCAATTGGGTTACCTAATGTATCAACTACACGACCAACAATTTGTTCTCCAACTTTTAAAGAAGCAATACGTTGTGTTCTTTTAACTGTAGATCCTTCACGGATTCCAGTAGATGGACCTAAAAGTACCACCCCAACGTTGTCTTCTTCTAAGTTCAATACGATTGCTTCCAATCCGTTTTCGAATTGTACTAACTCACCATATTGCGCATTAGACAAACCGTAAACACGAGCGATACCATCACCCACTTGAAGTACAGTTCCTACTTCTTCTAAACTTGCACCTGATTCAAAACCAGATAATTGTTTTTTTAAAATTGCTGTAATTTCAGCTGGTTTAATTTCTGCCATTTTGATATATCTTTAATGGAATTTTAATTGCTAAACTCTCTTTTTAATTCACTTAATTTACTTGCTACAGAAGCATTGTATTGTTGGTCTCCAACTCTCAAAATAAATCCACCAATGATTTCTGGATCTACAATGTTGTTGATAGTAATTTTCTTGTTTGAAAACTCGGCAATTTTAGCCAATACTTTTTTCTCTAACTCTGGAGTAATAGGAAGTGCAGTAGTTACTTTAGCTACTTCTACTCCTTTACTTTCATCGTACAATCTATTGTATTGAATTGCTATTTCGCCTAAAATTTCATATCTTTTATTTTCAAATAACAAGTCGAATAAACTTTTAGTTTCTGCTTGAATACTTGAAAATATTTCAGATAATGCCGATTTCTTATACTCTATTTTAATAATAGGGCTCGTTAGAAAATGCTTTAACTCTGAACTTTCAGTGATAGCAGAAACAATAGAATTCATATCTGTTTTAACTGCATCTGCATTTCCAGAAGTTTGAGCAATGTCTAATATTGCTTTGGCGTATCTAATCGCTGCTCTAGACATAATGATTAGTTTAATTTAGCGTCACCTAACATTTTCTCAACTAATTTAGTTTGAGATTCTTTGTTAGATAATTCGTCTCTTAATACTTTTTCAGCAATTTCTAATGACAAAGAAGAAACTTGATTTTTCAAATCTGCCATAGCTGCATTTTTTTCACTTTCGAT
>JACCDK010568409.1_pt1 | contig 44979 bp, 44 predicted proteins | sample 7445871 | NCBI WGS metagenome assembly JACCDK01 (sample SAMN15323436, study PRJNA562643) | freshwater metagenome | isolation source: river surface water | place: USA:Blue River Watershed | collected 2017-08-15 | reverse complement strand
TTGTCGCCCACGCAGTTTGTGCGCAGTGCTGCCTGATTGCGCATGTGAACTCTGATTTGTGGGCTCACCTCCTAATGGCAAGCGTTCTTGCGCCAAACATTTTGGTCGTGCCCGCGCACCACTTGCCAAATAGTCTTGAAGCAGCGATGTTCGAACAGACGATGAATTCATCTCTCTCACCACTGTCAAATAATGAAAGACAGCGTCCACCAAATCCTCTGGTGTCAGCCCATGTGTCTTACCTGTAGACAGCCAAATGTGATCTGAAAAATGCATGAAGGATCGGAACGCAGAAGCAGGCTGTGCAATAGGCGTCAATATCAGTGGCAAGCTTGTTTTGAAACGTCCCGAATTGGCAATCAAGTCCCAATACTTGGCCATGCGGGTGAAGCGTTCCAAGCTTGATGCGTCTAAATCCTTGGTTTGTCGCACCACATAAGGTGGTTGATCGTCATAGACCATTTCAAAAGGAATTGTGTGCCTTGAAATCGGCGTACCGCGCAAACGCTTCAAAATACCCAGCTGAATTTCTTGGGGACCAATGGCCATCAACCGGTCAAAACCTTCTGCAAAGCTGTCCCATGTTTCACCTGGCAAACCAAAAATCAAATCGGTGTGAAGGTGTGCGTGCGATTCGTTGATCAACCAGCGTAAATTGGCCTCTGTCTGGTTGTTATCTTGTCGTCTCGAAATCAATTTTTGAACGGTCTCATTGAAACTTTGAATGCCCACCTCAAATTGCAAGACGCCAGGTGGATACTGCGCAATCAAAGCCTTTAACTTGTCTGGCAGATGGTCTGGGATCACTTCAAAGTGGACCAGCAAACCTTGTGCACCCGGTTCATTCAAGCGATCCAAAAAGAATTGGAGAATTTGAACAGACGCTTCAATTTTCAAATTGAAGGTGCGATCGACAAATTTGAAATTTCGCGCGCCACGCTCGTACAAAATTTTGAGCTCGTGCAAGAACGGCGACAACTCAAAAGCCCACGCCGATTTATCTAAAGAGCTGAGACAAAACTCACATTTGAATGGACATCCCCTTGAAGCTTCCACATACAACAAACGGTTGGCCAAATCGGCGTCCGAAAAGTGTTGGTATGGCAATGCAATCTGATCCATGGGAGGTTGTTCGCCAGGGATCACCTTCATGAGCGGGGGCGGCCCCTGAACCAATTGCAAACACAGTTTCGGAAAACTCACATCCCCCCACCCTGTGATCACATGATCAGACAGTTTGACAATCTCTTGTAGGTCGGTTTCGTGACTGACCTCGGGACCGCCTAAAACAATTTTCAAGCGGGGGCGCTGGCTTTTAAGCAACCGAATCAGCTCGGTGGTCTGAAGCACATTCCAAATGTAAACACCGAAACCAATGACTTGTGTTTGATCTGGGCGATCTTCACCTAAAGTGTTCAACAATTGCAACACCATGTCAGGTAAAGGCTTAGACAAAGTAAATTCAAGCAATGCTGTTTGATCTGCCAACGCTTGGCTGCCGTGACGCGCCATGTTGGCCATCAAATAGCGCAGACCCAAAGACGCGTGAATGTACTTTGCGTTCAAAGTGCAAAGGATGATGGCGGGATTCGAAGGCACAGCATTGGGCATGTGCAGATTATCCCGCGCAAACAGAATCTAAGTGCAAAAGCCAAATCGGAAATAAGCTGTATATTGGGCTCATTTTCCAGCCGGTATGCTGGCCATCGCTCAAACTAGGAGTCTCAAAATGTTGAAAACATTCATTTGGGTTTTACTGTCCGTTGCGCTCAGTGCCAACGCTGCAACGGCGCCTTACGACGAATCAGCCAATGCACCTGCACAGATTCAGGCAAGCCTCCAAGAGGCCAAAGCCACCAACAAACCCGTCCTCGTGGTCTTTGGTGCCAATTGGTGTGGGGATTGCAAAGTATTGGACATGTCTTTCAAAACAGGGCCCAGTGCCCCATTGATTCAGCAGCATTTCACATGGGTCAAAGTCAATGTTGGCAAATTTGACCGTAACCTTGACATCGCAGAAGCCTATGGTGTGCCTCTCAAAAAAGGAATACCCGCCATTGCAGTGCTGTCACCTGCAGGCAAAGTGATTTATGCCACGAAATCTGGAGAATTGGCCGATGCGCGCAACATGGGCGACACCGCCATCTTTGATTTTTTAGCCAAAGTGGCCAGTACGAAACCCGCCACACCTTGATGGCAAACAAGGCCAGAAACTGACTTATCCGTTCAGGTCTAAGAAGACTCGGCCGTTTTCAATTTTGACGGGCCATGATTTGACAGGCTCGGATGCAGGTCCGCATTGAACCGAGCCATCGCGTACATCGAACAAGGCCTGGTGGAAGGGACATTCCACATGATTGCCCTCTACAAACCCATCGCACAATTTGGCATTGCCGTGGCTGCATTCGTTGTTGATGGCATAAACGCCCTCCGCCAATTTAAAGACCGCAATGTCATGGTTTTGAGGTGAGACAGCAATGCCGGCACCTTCAAACAAATCAGCCTCTGCGGCGACGTCAATCCAGTTGTTCATGATTAGATTAGATGGGATAGATCACAGAATTGGGGATCATCTCGCTGTCATACACGCAGAGACGCTCAGCGAACTTGAAACCTTCGGGCGTAGACACAATGACGTCAAGATAACGTCCCACGTTGTAGACAGTGCTTTCTTTGTCTAATTTGGTTCGAAATACAGCATAGTTGACCTCACTGTAAATGCGGCCTTCTTCTACTTTTCGAACGATCGGGGCACCCACCACATGACGCTGATAGTAGGGGTCGTGAAAGATGGTTTCACTGATGCCATACACGCGGTCTTTGAGCATGACTTTGCTGGTCAATGTCAGAGTTGCCAAAGGAAATCCGCGCTCGTGATTTTCACGCGGTTGCAATTTGTACATACACTGTTCAGTGAAGAATTCAGGCCATAAATTCCATTGACCACTGTCGACAGCGCTTGCGTAATCGGCATAAAGTTGCTGAATGCCAAACCAAGTTTGCATGTCCACCATGATCAATCCTCCATCACGTTTCGCCAGTATTCGTACATCCCTCGAATGAGGGTTTCGGTCACCATGTGATCCGTCTCGCCGACATCTTTGCCGCCCAACTCAGCAAGTGCGCGATGCTGCGATTTAGATTCAAAGGCTTGTTGCGAAAATTCAATCACTTCACCATCATCGGCAGACACAAATCCGGCAGGCCCAAACAAATTCGCTTGTCGCAGGCGACGCTCAGTCATTTCTGGTGTGTCATCTTCAAAGCCAAAATGAGTCCATACGAAATCAAAAGCGCCATGCCCGTCAGGCTGAATGTGGCGCGTAGACACACTGTTGACTTGCTGCTGGAAAATCACACTGGGAAACAGTGTCATCATGACAGCCGTGGGCCCTCCCCACCAAGGCTCGGGCACGATGTCCAAAAAACTAGGGTCGTTGAGTTCCATGCTGGCTTTGAAACTGCTGACCTGTGTCACATCTGAAGCCCCACCCGTAGCTTGACCTGCAGCACCGCGTGTGGAAATCATGGCTGCATGACGATGCTTGTCGTCCATGCGCAATTCGCTTTTGTTGTCAGCACGCCAAAGTCCAAAAGTCACAAACCAAGTGTGCAACAAGCCAGGGTGATAGGGATCTTTGATGTTCTCTTGCATCAATTTCCAATTACCTGGAATACGCTGGCGGTTATAGCCCAATATCTTGAGCTGTCGTCCATTGAACAGTCGGTCAAAATACTTCAGGATCACTGGCCCCATGTAGTCTTCCAAAGACTCGATCTGGTGATCAAAAGAAGCAAACACAACACCACCCCTGATGGCAACTTTCAGACGGGTGAGGCCATGGTCTTTGGGGTCAAAATCGGCAGGCATGCCGCCATTGACCTTGCCATCTTGTCGAACACCACGTCGAAAGGGGACCCCTTGTAACTTGCCATCCAAGGCATAGCTCCATTGGTGATAAGGGCAAACCAATTCTTTTCTATTGCCATGTCGTTCGCGGCAAAAAGCCATGCCTCGGTGCGCACACACATTTTCGACCACGTGAATTTGGCCATCTTGGGCGCGGGTCATGATGACTGACCGCTCGCCAATGACGGTGCGTTTGAAATCACCCGCATTAGGCACTTCAGCCTCGAGACCTACATAACTCCAATGGGCCTTGTAAAAAAACCGCTCTAGCTCTTTCTGATGCGTGGTCTGCTGCGTGTAGACGGCAAATGGAATTCGGCTGGTGCCAGGCGTTTCCCAATGAATTGGCTGATCTAGCATGTTTGCTGGTCTCCACAAGATGTTTAAAGTACATCATGCCATCCGTATTAAATTAGTAAATCGGATTTTAAATATAATCATTATTTGAAAATCAAATATTTAATCATCCATGGAACTGGCCAAACTCGACCTCAATTTGCTCTTGGTTTTTCACCATTTGCTCATTTTGAAACGCGTCTCTGCCGTCGCAAATCTCTTGAACATGAGCCAACCTGCCGTGAGCAGTGCTTTGGGCAGGCTCCGCAGCAGTTTGAACGACGATTTATTCATTCGGACCCAGGGAGGTATGACCCCAACGCCTTATGCCCTTCAACTGGCAGAACCAATCGCCATGGCGCTGAATGGATTGCAACAAGCTCTGAATGTGCGCGGCGCTTTTGATCCAAAGACCAGCCGTCGAAACTTCACCATTGCGCTGACGGATGTTGGTGAAATGTATTTCTTACCTGTACTGGTCAATGTCCTGGCCAAAGTAGCACCCGGCGTCACTTTGCAAATTGTGAGCGTGGCGCAATCGGCGCTCAAAGAAGACATGTCAACGGGTCGAATTGATTTGGCCATGGGATTGCTGCCGCAACTCCAAGCGGGCTTCTTTCAACAATCCTTGTTCAAGCAAAAATATGTTTGCCTGATGCGCAAAAAACATCCGTTAACCCAGGCGACAAGCATTTCAGTGGCAGCTTTGTTTGCCTCAGAGCACGTTCGGGTATTAGCAACCGGCACAGGACATGGCAAAGTAGATGCGGCCATGGACCAACAAAAATATTCGCGGCAAGTGAGGCTTACAGTGCCCCACTACGTCGCCTTAGGTGACGTACTTCAAAATGCCAACTTGATTGCTGTGGTGCCCGAGCGATTTGCTCAACGCATTGTCAAACCTTTTGATTTGGTCATGCGCGATCTACCCATCAAAGTGGAAAACAGCGCCATTCAACAGTGTTGGCATGGTCGCCTGCACCGCGACCCAGGTCACCAATGGTTGCGCCAATTGATGCGCGAACTCTTTGGTGACCGTTCCACAGGAGACGAGGAACTAGCGATCTGATGGATCAGAAAGGCAATCCCACGTAATTTTCTGCCAAAGAACTTTGGGCTGCATCGGAAGAGAACAAATAGGCCATCTCAACTTCCTGCAACTTTTGGTCGTATTCGATTGAATCTGGGAACGTGTGCAGCAAAGTGGTCAGCCACCATGAAAAGCGCTGCGCTTTCCAAACGCGGGACAAAGCCTTTTCGGAATAGTTATCCAAGCCTTTGCTATCACCCTTCAGGTAGTGGTCCACAAAACCATGGTACAGGTAGTAAATGTCAGACCCTGCCGTGTTCAAACCCCGTGCGCCTGTGGGCGGCACAATGTGCGCGGCATCACCTGCTAAAAATAGGTTACCGTAGCGCATGGGTTCAGCCACAAAAGAGCGAAGCGGTGCAATGGACTTTTCGATGGTGGGACCAGTGATCAATTGCTCAGACACTTCTGCGGGCAAGCGACGTTTCAACTCCTCCCAAAAAGCTTCATCCGACCAATCTTCAACTGAATCTGTCAGTGGCACTTGGATGTAGTAACGGCTTAAAACTTGTGAACGCAAAGAGCACAGTGCAAAACCACGCGGGTGCTTGGCGTAAATCAGCTCAGGCGAAACTGGTTTGGTTCGAGACAAGACACCCAGCCAACCAAAGGGATACACTTTTTCGTATTCTTTGATGACGTCGCTTGGGATGGATTTGCGGCTCACCCCGTGGAACCCGTCAGCTCCAATGATGAAATCACAATCAACACGTTTTTCTTCACCGCCCAAGCTGTAGGTCACGTAGGGCTTGTCGGACTTCACATCGTGCGGCTGAACATTCTCTGCGCTGTGAATCACAATGCCGTTCATGCGGTCCCGCGCTTCATACAAATCACGCGTCAACTCCGTTTGACCGTACACCATCACGGAATTGCCACCGCTGTATTTGTGCAAATCAACCCGATTCAGTTTGCCGGCATGCGCCAAGAAAAATCCATCGTGAATCTCACCTTCTCGGTCCATGCGCTCACCGCATTGGGCTTCACGCATGAGTTTGGCAAACCCATTTTCCAGAACACCGGCACGAATGCGACTGAGCACGTAATCCCGTGTTTGACGTTCCAAAACCACCGTCTCGATGCCTTTGAGATGAAGCAACTGGGAAAGCATCAGACCCGAGGGGCCGCCACCGATGATGCAAACTTGGGTTTTCATTTCAGGTCTCCGTAAAACTTGATCTAAGGCAATTTGCCAAAACAAATCGGAAGATACCCCTTAAGCGACCAGACGGGAATGGCTGAAATCGGCGAAAACTTGTACATTTCGAACATGGAAAAAACACTTGCCCATGTACAGAACTACAGTCTATTTGGCGAATCCACACATTTGCCAGACGTGTTGCACTGTGAAACCATTGCAGACCGTTCGGAACTGCACGACTGGGAATTGGCACCCCATCGACATGCGCGTTTGCATCAGGTCTTGCTGATAGCACATGGCGGCGGATGGGCCACCCTAGATGGCAAAACCCTTGCTTTGCCTACAGGCTCCTTGGTCAATGTGCCACCCGATCATGTCCACTCCTTTCGATTTGAAAAAGACACGCGCGGTTGGGTCACCACCATGGCCGACGAATTATTGGACGAACTGTTGGTCGGCGTGGGTACCCAGCGTTCTGAACTTGACCAGGCATGCGTGCTGCCCTCGGACACTTTCGTCACCCAAACTGTTCATCAAATTTGGCGTGAATTCTCAGCGCAAGCAAAAGCCCGCGCGCTGGTACTTCGGGGACTGAGTGGCGTATTGCTGGGCTGGGTTGCAAGGCAACTTGACCACAGCTCATTGGCGGAAACCAAAATCAATGACCCGGAATTGGTTCTTCGGTTTAAAGAATTGATTGAGCTCAATTTCAGAGCCCATTGGACTGTGAGCCAATATGCGAAAGCCTTGTCTATTTCTCCTACCCATTTGAGCCGGCTCACGCGCTCAGCCAATGGGAGCAGCGCGCTGCGCATGATTGAAGCCCGCCTGATGCGCGAAGCACGCCGAAATTTGGCTTACACGAACCTCAGCATCACCAGCATTGCTGACGCCCTCGGCTTTGCGGATCCTGCCTATTTCTCTCGTGTTTTCTCACGTGACGCTGGTGTTTCACCCAAGGCATTTAGGATGCAAATCGAATCTGCTCAATCCTGAGGTGTTGATTTCAGCAAAATAAATGATATCGGGCACGAAGTAGGTGACCACGCCTTGATGCTAGAGTTCAAGCCCATTGATGAAAGATCTCGGATCATGATGAAAAAAATATTCTTTGCCCTGACCTTGATGCTGGCGACTGTATTGTCTGGTTGTGGGGGTGGTGACGACGACAAACCTTCAGGCCCTTCGCTCTTGCAAATCACAGACACTGTGGTGGGTTCCGGCGCAAGCGCTGCTTCGGGCAACACCCTCACCGTCAACTACACCGGCTGGCTTTACGATGCAAGCGCCGCACAGAATCATGGCAAACAATTTGACTCGTCCATTGGCCGCGCGCCCTTTAGCTTCAAACTCGGTGTTGGCCAAGTGATTGCTGGCTGGGACCAAGGCATGGTGGGCATGAAAGTAGGCGGGAAAAGGACCCTGGTCATTCCAAGTGACTTGGGTTATGGAAGTTCAGGCGCCGGTGGTGGCCTGATTCCACCCAATGCGGCCTTGGTATTTGAAGTTGAATTGATTTCCATCCAATAAACGTCAACCTCAACCCAAGCAATGGCCATATTTCACTTTGCGAAATTTGGCTTGAATTTTTCGGCTTTCTCTCGGATCAGCACAGCGTCAGACTTCTCTTTTAGGATCTAATACTGGCTTTCGAGATTCACTGTTGCACAACAAAAACGAGGACACCATGTCTAATCAAAAATCTAAAATCATTTACACCCTGACGGATGAAGCCCCTTTGCTGGCCACGTCGGCATTTCTGCCAGTTGTTCGCACGTTTGCGGCACCCGCTGGGATTGAAGTTGAAGCCAGTGACATCTCACTGGCAGGTCGCATCTTGGGTGAGTTTTCTGACTTGCTCCCTGAAGCGCAGCGCATCCCCAACAACTTGGCCATCTTGGGAAAATTAACCCTCCGACCTGAAGCCAACATCATCAAATTACCGAACATCAGCGCTTCTGTGGGTCAATTGAAAAGTGCCATCAAAGAGTTGCAGTCAAAAGGCTATGCGCTGCCAGAGTATCCAGACACTCCTCAAAACGATCAAGAAAAAGACATCAAGGCACGTTACTCCAAGTGCACAGGCTCGGCCGTCAATCCCGTTTTGCGTGAAGGCAACTCAGACCGTCGCGCACCTCGCGCTGTGAAAGAATTTGCCCGCAAAAACCCCCACAGCATGGCTGAATGGAGCCAAGCTTCACGCTCCCATGTGTCACACATGCACCATGGCGACTTCTATCATGGCGAAAAATCCATGACCGTTGAGCGTGCTCGAGACGTGAAAATGGAACTCATCACCAACAGCGGCAAAACCATTGTGCTCAAGCCCAAAGTTTCTCTAGTCGAAAGAGAGGTGATTGACAGCATGTTCATGAGCAAGAAAGCCTTGGAAGCTTTCTACGAGCGAGAAATTGAAGACGCACACAAAACGGGTGTCATGTTCTCTTTGCATGTGAAAGCAACGATGATGAAGGTCTCGCACCCCATCGTGTTTGGTCACTGCGTGAAAATCTTTTACAAAGACGCATTCAAAAAACACAAAGCGTTGTTTGACAGCCTCGGCGTCAACGTCAACAACGGCATGGTTGACCTCTACAACAAAATTGCAACTTTGCCCGATTCCAAGCGCGAAGAGATCATGCGCGATTTGCACGCGTGCCACGAGCACCGTCCAGAATTGGCGATGGTCGACTCTGCCAAGGGCATCACCAACTTCCATTCACCCAACGATGTGATCGTCGATGCATCTATGCCCGCCATGATTCGCAATGGCGGCAAGATGTGGGGGGCCGATGGTCGCTTGAAAGATGTGAAGGCGGTCATGCCAGAGTCAACTTTCGCCCGCATCTACCAAGAGATGATCAATTTCTGCAAATGGCATGGTGCATTCGATCCCAAAACCATGGGAACTGTTCCCAACGTGGGCTTGATGGCGCAACAAGCTGAAGAATACGGCTCTCACGACAAGACTTTTGAAATTCCAGAAGATGGCGTGGCCAATATCACTGACTTGGAAACTGGAGAAGTTTTACTCAGTCAAAACGTTGAAGTTGGCGACATTTGGCGCATGTGCCAGGTGAAAGACGCAGCCATCCGTGATTGGGTCAAGTTGGCCGTGAGCCGTGCACGCAACTCTGGCATGCCCGTTGTTTTCTGGTTGGACGCTTACCGCCCACACGAAGCGCAATTGATCCGCAAAGTGAAAATGTATCTGCACGAGCATGACATCAATGGTTTGGACATTCAAATCATGAGCCAAGTTCGCGCCATGCGTTACACACTTGAACGTGTCGTACGCGGCCTCGACACCATCAGTGCCACTGGCAATATTTTGCGCGACTACCTGACCGACTTGTTCCCCATCATGGAATTGGGCACCAGCGCCAAAATGCTGTCCATCGTGCCCTTGATGGCGGGCGGCGGCATGTACGAAACAGGTGCGGGTGGCTCTGCCCCCAAGCACGTACAGCAACTGGTGGAAGAGAATCACTTGCGCTGGGATTCCTTGGGTGAGTTCTTGGCCTTGGCCGTTTCTTTCGAAGACTTGGGCATCAAAACCCACAACGAAAAAGCCAAGCTTTTGGCTAAAACTTTGGATGCAGCCACTGGCTCTTTGTTGGCAAACAATAAGAATCCATCGCCCAAAACGGGTGAATTGGACAACCGTGGTAGCCAGTTCTACTTGGCGATGTACTGGGCTCAAGAACTTGCAGCGCAAACTGCAGACAAAGAATTGCAAGCCAAATTTGCACCGGTTGCCAAAGCGCTGACAGAAAACGAAAAGAAAATCGTTGAAGAGTTGAAGGCGGTTCAGGGCAAGCCTGTCGACATTGGCGGCTACTTCAAGCCTTCTGTGGAGCTGCTGGAAAAGGTCATGTGCCCAAGCCCAACATTCAACGCCATCATTCAATCAGCCAAAGCTTGACAACAGCGCACGAACACCAGCACGCGAACCTGTTGGTTGAGTACTAAAAAAGCCGCACATGCGGCTTTTTTGATGGCACTGACAGGCTTATTCGAAGAGATCGGATTGATTCACATTGGAATCTTTGGCTTTCGGTTTTCTTTGCTTCTTAGCTTTGGCGGCAAGATCTGGTTTGGCCGCATCTTTGATAGGCGACAGCTCCAAAATGACCGGTAATCGTGGCGTTGTCACTTTTTCAACAGGCAAAGCCATCGGCTCAGTGAGGCCAGCTGGCCAACGCTTTAAACGCTTGAGTTCACCCCGGTTCATGCAGCGGTAAACGGCGACCAACTTGAGGGATTCGCCGTCCTCAAGAATGACGTATTCCTTGCCTGAGAAAACGGCTTCACGCCCCTTCACCGTCACGGCTGCTTTGGAGGCGTCCTTCATATCGGTCCTTGAATAGGCCGTGATGGCTCGCAAAATAACTTTGTTCATCGAAAACTCTAGTTGAATAACGATATGTCAAACAACATTATGCCATTTAACAACCCGTTCTTTTTTGGCTTGTTGAACAACTATGTGTTAATAATCAATGATTTAGCCTGCTACAGCATCCCAAATCAATTTCAAGGAAAGCACAAACAAGCCAGTTTGAACCAAGCGGAAAAACCATGCATCCGCAATCCGCTTGGTTAGATAGGCGCCAAGGAAAGTACCCAGCAGGGCAAAAGGCACCAAAACAAGAACCTTCCAAAAATCATCTGCCGTGTAAGGGCTGAGATTTTGATAAGGCAGAATCTTCGACAGATTGATGATGGCAAACAAAATGGTTGCGGTCCCTGCAAACTCCGCCTTCGGCAATTTTTGAGGTAAGACAAAAATCTGAAAAGGGGGGCCACCTGCATGCGCAATGAAACTTGTAAACCCTGCAACGCCGCCCCAAAAAATGCCTTTTGGAAGCGACGCCGGCTGGGGCACATCCGATGGGCCTCGTTTGAACCAAGTCTGCAAACAAAAACTGACCCCCACCAGTCCAATGAGGAATTTAATGGTCAGCTCTGAAATCATGGCCGCCGTCATCCATCCAATCAAGACACCCGCGATGCCAGCCGGCACCAAAATTTTCAAATTGACCCAACTGTAGTTCTTGCGATAAAGCCAGACGCCAACTGCATCCGATATCACAAAAAGCGGCAACAACAATACCGCTGCCTTGACGGGCGACATCACCAAAGACAACACGGGCACCGACAGCATGCCCACCAAGGGCAATCCACCCTTGGACATCCCAATGAGGACGGCCGCAAAACTGGCCAAAACCAGGTACTGATTCAGTTCCATGAAGTCCTTGAAAAAAGAGCCTAAAGACCGCGGATCAATGAGGCTGTTGAGGGTATTTCAAAATGCGCCAGCAGCTGAAAGTTGCCACGGCAGCAATGCAGAGGGTGATCCAGATGACCCAGTTGTATTGCCCTGTTAAGTCAAAGACCTGGCCCGCCAACACAGGCCCCAACAAATTCCCAAACGCGGCACCTGTGTACAAGGTGCCGATGATGGCTGAGACCGCTTTACCTCCGAATAAATCCATGCAAATGGCAGGCAAAAGAGAAACTATGCTGCCGTAGCTCAGTCCAAACCAAAGGGCAAAGATGGCAAAAGCCATGCGATCGTGCGCAATCGCCCACATCAAGTACGACAGTCCCATCAAACATTGCATCAGCATGAGCGTCTTCACGCGCCCTAACCTGTCGGCAAGCCATCCAATGGCAAAACGCCCCACCAAACTCCCAATGCCAATCAGACCCACCAAGCCCACAGCTTGTGCCTCGGGAACACCCGCATCTCGCGCCGCAGCAGAAATGTGTGCAAAGGGAATGAACATGACGGGTGCACCGAAAAGCGTTCCTGCGTACAACCATCGAAAAGCCGGTGTTTTGAGCGCTTCGCCGAGGCTGAGACCTGACATGGCGTTCAGAGTTCCTTGGCCTGCTTGAGGCGCTCTTTCTAGGAGAAATGCCGCCAGCAAGCCAACGATGGCGACACCCAAAGACAAAGCCTGCAGCGTTTCCCGCCATGTCATTTGAGTCATCCAATAACTGACAAGCACAGGCAACACCAGCGTACCCGCGCCAACGCCAGAACTGGCAATGCCAGAGGCCAATCCTCGACGGGTTGTAAACCAGGGTTGTACTGCGGCAATCGCAGGGGTGTAAACCAGTGCAATGCCCAATCCCACCAAAAGACCGTAGCTGAAATACAAAGTCAAGAGAGACTGGGCCTGACTGGTGACATACAGTCCCAGGGCAATGAACCCCATGCCCAGCATGCAAACCACGCGGGGGCCCCATCGATCTGCCAGCATGCCACCCAAAGCACCCAAAATGAAATAGACCAAGCCACAAAGTCCAAAGATCCAAGAGACGTCGGCGCGTTGCGCATTGAATTCTTGGGTGAAGTTTTCGAAAAATGCGGCAAACGAATAGGACACGCCAAAGATGGTGGCCAAGCAAACAAAAGTTGCCCACACCACCACCCAAGCTTTACGAGACGCCATCATGGGCCTGATGGTCGTTGCTTACTGAGGCTCGAGTTTGGCTTTTTTCACCAAGGCCGCGTACTTGGCCAATTCTGTTTTAAAGGCCGCCTGCGCTTGCTCTGGAGAACTGATATTGATGGTGTTGCCCTGCTTGGCCATGGTTTCTTTCACCGTAGGATCGTTGAAAGCAGCCACAATACCGTCGTGAATTCGCTTGACGTTGGCGGCGCTTAAGCCTTTAGGGCCAATGACAGCAAACCAAGCTTCCACTGAGTAACCGGTCAGTCCGTGCTCAATGAAAGTTGGAATTTCTGGCGCAGCAGCCACTCGCTGAGAACCACACATGCCAATGGCTCGCAACGCACCCGACTTGATGTGCTGTTGGACGCTGGGCAACGCTACCGTTGCGAACTCCACTTGGCCTCCAAGCAGGTCTGTCACCATAGGACCCACCCCTTTGTAGGGAATGTGTTTGGCACTGGTCTTCGACTCATCCAAGAACATTTCAGCGGCCAAATGCAAAATGGTGCCATTGCCACCTGAAGCAAAATTCAACTCGCCTGGCTTGTTTTTGAGCAATGCAATGAACTCGCGGCTGTTGGTCGCAGCCACTTTTTGGGGGTTGACCACCAAGACCATGGGGGTGCTGCCCATCATGGCGATGGGGGTGAAATCGCCCGGCATGTCGAAAGGCAAAGACTTCAAGACACTGGGGAAAATCACCACGTTGTTGGAAACCACTGACAAAGTGAAACCGTCGGGTGCAGCCTTGGACAAGGTCTGCAAGCCCACCACACCGCCTGCGCCTGGCTGGTTTTCAACAACCACAGGTAGACCCAAAGCTTTTGACAGTGCGGGCTGTGCTGCACGGGTGATGGCATCGACACCCGAGCCAGTCGCATTTGGCAATACCAAGCGCAAGGGACGATCCGACTGTGCCAATGACCACTGAGGGACTGCGGCCAAAGCGCCCAGTGTTGCCAGATGGCCCAATGCAGCGCGTCGCTTGTTCAAGTTGACAATTTTTTTTGTTTGAGATGTTTTGAGTTTCATAGAGGTCTCCCTTGATACTTCTGTGCTGATGCTAGTTTAGTATTTTTTTCAGTCATGTGAATTTTTCTCCGCGCCTTGCTGAAGTGAGCCCAAGTCAATTTATGCTCTGCCTGACCGACAACACCTAACATGTCACATACCGACCCCATCCGTGTCCTTTATTTAAGCCAAGACCCCATGCTCATTCAGAGACAACTGAATGGTGAATTGATCACGTTGGCGCAAGCCCGTCCCCTGCGCGATGATGTCTCAACAGACGAGATCACGCCGGTTGCCATCTTGAGCCACTATGACGACAAATTGGGCGACTACGCGCATACTGGGACCCAATGCCAAGGCAGCCTGCCCATTGCCAAAGGCGCTCTCAAAACTGCAAATTTTCAGGTCATTGTTGCGGGCAAACGGTATGGCAAAGGCTCCTCCAGAGAACACAGTCCGACCGCCGAAAAAATGGCAGGTGTGCAATGCATCATTGCGGAGAGTTTTGAACGCATCTACCGACAGAACGCAGACAACATCGGTCTCTTCACCAGCACCAATTTTGACTTGCTTGAAACACTGACAAGTCTCACCCACATGCCAACCCCGCAACTCATCCATGACCGCGAACCTCTGGCCGCAGCCATTTTGAGTGAAGGTGGTTTACTGCGTTGGGGCCCCAAACACCTTCAAACGCAGCAACCCACCGCTTCGCATGAACAGGTCAAAGCGATGAGTTTGTTTGAAAAAATTCTTCATCGCCATCACCTCCATGCGCCCTTCACGCCTCGCGTTCCCCAGCAAGGCGAAGGCATGTTCATACAAGCGCATTGGCGCTTTATTCACGAGTACTACACAGGCATGGCCAACACGCTCATGCAGACTGCGTTGGGGCCGAATTTTGAATTGCACCGCCCCGATCAAATTGTGGTTTTTGAAGACCACTCTTCTTATGTGAACGAAAGTCCTGCCCATGTGAAAAACGGCTTGATTGAGAACATGCTGGCCATGTCGCGGGCGCAGCGTGAATTCGTACAAAAGCACCATCTCCAGTTCCACCAAACCCTCACAGACAGCGAAGCCGCGCAGGACGATGGACGCAACATCGCAGGCATTTCACATGCGATGATGACAGAGCACTACGCCTTGCCGGGGCAAATTGTGGTGGGCACAGATTCCCACACGCCTCACAGCGGTGCCTTGGGTTGTGTGGCATTCGGCGTGGGAACGACTGACATGGCCAATGCCTTCGTGACAGGTGCCGTTCGACTCACCTATCCTTCCATCTTTCGAATCGATCTTGAAGGCCCCATGCCAGCTGGCATCACCGCCAAGGATGTCATGCTGCACCTCCTGGCAACACCCATGATCAAATCTGGCCAAGGTGTCGGCAAAGTTTTCGAATTCACAGGCTCTGGCATTCAAACACTTTCCACCGATGAACGCGCCACCCTGACCAACATGACCGCCGAACTGGGTGGGTTGACGGGCATCATTGCACCCGATCAGGAAACTGTGCGCTTTTTGAAAGAGCGACGCGGCATCGATTTTGAAATTGAAGATTGGATGCAGAGCGACCCAGAGGCGAGCTATGCGCATACGCTCAGGGTTGACATGACAAGGCTTAGCCCGATGGTGGCTTCCCCAGGCGATCCCGGCAATGGCATCCCCTTGAGTTCACTGAAGCAAGTTGTGAAAATCGACATGGCCTATGGCGGATCTTGCACTGCGGGTAAACGCGAAGATTTTGAGCACTACCATGAGGTCTTGTCATGGGCGAACCAGCGCAACTTGAAATTTCCATCGCATGTTCAAGTGTTTTTGCAATATGGCACGACCGCAGTTCGGGATCATTGCCAAAAAAAGGGCTACGATGCAACTTTCAAAGCCATGGGGGTTCGTCTTCTTCAGCCTTCCTGTGGTGCCTGTGCCAATTGTGGGCCAGGCTCCTCCACATCGTCTGACCAAGTCACTGTGAGTGCGATCAATCGAAACTTTCCCGGCCGCTCAGGTCCTGGACAAGTCTGGTTGGCCAGTCCGCCCACTGTGATGGCCAGCGCATTGGCGGGTCACCTCACTTCTTTTGAAGCATTAAAAAGTCAGTACATCACATGAACTCCACCATCACGCCGCGCCTGCCAGGCATCCGATTTGTGCATTCACCCGGGCCAACCCGTGTGCCCGACGAGGTGATGCATGCCATGCAACGCCCCATGACCGACTTGGCCGACCCGCGTGTCGCAGCCCTCATTGATGCGTGTGAAAAAGGCATGAAGGAGTTGCTGCAATCACCCAACTCGGATGTGTACTTTTACGCCAGCAACGGGCATGGTGTGTGGGAAGCCGTGGCGGCCAATTTAGGTTCAGACGATCACAGCTTGCTGATTGCCGGTTCAGGACATTTTTCTGATCAATGGGCCATTCAAACCCAAGGCCTGGGTTTGTCGGTGATCCGCACCCCTCACCAAGAGGGCCAGCGCATCGATGTCGGTGCCATAGAAGCCACCTTGAAAGCCGATACCGCGCATCGCATCTCAGCGGTCATGGCCGTTCACACCGACACTGCCAGCGGCATGACCAGCGATCTGGCCGCCATCCGCCAAGCCATTGATCGAACGGGTCACCCTGCACTCTATGTGGTGGACGTGGTGGCTTCCTTGGCTGCCGCACCATTTGACATGGACGCATTGGGCGTTGATGTGTGCTTAGGCAGCTCGCAAAAGGGATTGATGATGCCGCCAGGTTTGGGATTTGTAGCCGCCAATGCCAAAGCGTTTGAGTGGTCAATCCAACATGCCAAGCCACGTTACTACTGGAGCTGGAAAGAGCGCAAAACCGACAACCAATCGGCCAAATTTTGCGGCACGCCGCCTTTGGCCCACCTGGCAGGACTCGAAGTTTCTTTAGGACTTTTGAAAGCGGAAGGCTTAGAGGCTGTTCATGCAAGGCATCAACGCTTGGGCGGCGCAGTCCAAGCTGCGGTTCGTTGCTGGGCAACGGCCGGCGCCGTCAACCTCCATTGCAAAGATCCAATGGGATTTTCCTCTTCAGTCACGGCAGTTGAAGTTTCTCCCGGCATTGACCCAGAAGCTTTGCGCGTGGTGGCTCGGGAAAAATTTCAAGTGGCCATGGCGGGTGGATTGGGGCCCCTTGCAGGTCGCGTGTTCCGCATTGGCCACTTGGGCGACATGAATGAGCCCATGATCTTGGGTGCTTTGGCTGGCATTGAAGCTGCCATGACCGTTCAGAAAATCCCTTATGGCCCACACGGCATGGCTGCGGCCATTGCCTACCTCGCAGCGCACACGCCCTGAAGCGTTGCCAGTGACTCAGCACGCACAATCAAGAAGTGTGATGGGGTATGTCCATGGCTTCATACAGGGGCAAAATTTCTGTGCGAATGCGCTGAAAGTACTGCGCATAAATCAATGCCGCAAGGCCAGCGATCGCCCCAAACAATGCCAGTGCATACTGGCTACCAATGAAACTGGCCAGCCACCCCGAGCACAAAGAGCCCAACGGTGACATCCCCAAAAATGACATGACATACAGCGCAGCCACACGGCCACGCAGTTCGTCCGGCACGATGCTTTGAAGGACCGTGTTGGTCGAAGCTGCTGTCAACATCATGCACATGGACGAGATGAACAACATAGGCAAGGCCAACCACAAACTGGGAACGAACGAGAAGGCAATCAAGGCAAGGCCTGCCACTGCTGCACTGCGGCCGATGATTTTGAACAGGCCTCGAATGTGGGTGCGCGAAGCCAAATAAAGCATGCCGCAAACTGCCCCTAGACCTGCGGCACTGTAAAGTAGACCCAACGTGCGTGAATCGCCATGAAATCGTTCACTGGCAAACCAGGGCATCAAGGCCCCATAGGACTGCAAACAAAAACTGCTGATGGCCAACAAAATCAGCGCGCATCGACTTGGGAAAAAGCCATAAGCGTAGCGAAGACCCACCATCAACTGCCGAACAATGCCGGCATGAGGGCTGTGCACAACATGCTGAGCGATCTCTGTTGCTCTCAAGGCATACAGCACTGCCAAGCGCATGGTGCAATTGGTGGCAAAACTCCACACTTCGCCAAATGTTGCCGTCACCAAACCTCCCAACATGGGACCGATGAAACGCGCGCCATTCATCACGGTTGAGTTCAAGGCGATGGCGTTGGTCAGTTCTTGCCGATTGGGCAGCAATTTGGAAATCAAGGCTTGTCTGGCAGGTGCATCAAAAGCATTGCCCAGTCCCAATACAGCGTTACCAGCAATCACATGCCAAGCTTCAATATGGCCACTGACCATGAGGGCTAACATCACCATGGATTGCATCATTGCCAACGTATTGGTGGCAAACAAAACACGCCGAACATCCATGCGATCAATCAGCACACCTGCGAAAGGCGTGATCACCAACATGGGAATTTGCAAACTGAACGCAGCAAGTCCCAGCATCAAGGTAGAACCCGACAAGCGATAGACCAGCCAGCTGGTGGCGATCAATTGAACCCAGTTGCCAATTTGTGAAGTGCCTTGTCCCACAATGAACAATCGAAAATTCCGGTGCTGTAGGGCACGCAGACTGTTCGGTAGTTTCATGGGTTTACTTCCTGGGCAAGAGGTCGACGATGAAACTTCATTCTAGTGCCATGCAAAGTGGCAAAATGCTGTCTATTCCAAAACCTCACAAGCAAGGTCAATCACATGGTTCAGCGATTTGATGTCGGCGCACGGTTATCCGAAATGGCCATCCACAACGGTGTGGTGTATTTGGCAGGTCAAATTCCAGAGGATCCCAATTTAGGCATTGAAGGTCAAACACAGCAAGTCTTGGATGCAATTGACAAATTGCTGGCCCGCGCTGGCACAGACAAAAGCAAGCTGCTGATGGTGCAAATCTTTTTGGTCGACCTTCAAGACTTTGAAGGGATGAACAAAGTCTGGGATGCATGGGTGGTTCCCGGACACACACCGCCCCGTGCCACGGTTCAAGCGCAGTTGGCTTCTTCCAAATGGCGCATAGAAGTGGTTGCCACAGCCGCCCTTTAAACAGCAGTTGATTTCATTTGCGCTTCATTGGGCAGAAACAAGACAATCAGTGCCCCCACAGCTGCTACACATGAGGCGGCCACCATCAATTGCGTAAAACCGGACGCCTTGACAAATGGGCCTAAAGAATAAACTGCCAGTGAGCTGATACCAAATGAGATGGCAATGCGCGTACCACTCACCCGCGATCGCATGGCATCGTCAATGTACCGAACCACCATGGTGTCGCTGAATGGAATCGCAGCAAAGACCATCACCATGTAGCCAATCGCAGCGACATACCAAACCCAGCCAGCGGTTTGAGACGCCAGCGCGAAACTCACGATTTGCAAAAATAAAACGCTGAAGAACAAGGGCTTGACCGGTAACCAATCGAGCAACCGGCCGACGACCAATTGCGCCAAGGATGCGACCGCGTAAATCAAGGCCAACAACATGCCCAATCGGGTTGGATCGTTGACCAGGCCGTCCAAGCGTTCAGCCAACAACTGTGTATTGCCGTTGGTGGTGATGTTGAACAACAAACTGCTGGTTGTGGAGGTGGCCACCATGACCACAAATGTGCGCCAAGCCAGATGCTTGGGCAATTGAACAACGCTCGTTTTTTTCTTGGCAGGCGCAGTCATCTCATGTGGCGCGGTCCGAGCGAAAAGAATGCCGCACAAGATCGACACCATGGCCGGAACGATGAAGGCCATGCGCCAACCCTGCCATGCCACCAAAAAGCCAGTGGACAAGGCGGCCATGGCAATGCCCAAGTTGCCTGCCAATCCATTGATGCCAATGGTCAGGCCGGGTTTCTCAGCTTTTTGGACCAACATGGGAATGCCCACGGGGTGGTAGATGGCAGAAAAAACACCCAATACGGTCAACGCGATGCCCATTTGCAAGGGCGTTTGCGTCAGCGCGACGGCGAGAGCTGACAGGCCCATCCCAAAAAAGAAAACCAACATCATTTGGCGACGTCCCCACAAGTCACCCAAGCGGCCAGCAGGAATGGAGCCCAAGCCAAACATCACAAAGGCACCCACTGTGTAAGGCATCATGTCCTCCCAACGCCCAACGCCAAATTCTGTGGCGATGGCACTGACGGCTGTTGCAAAAATCAGCAAAAACAAATGGTCAAGGGCGTGACCAAGGTTCAATAGCAAAGAAGCAATTTTGGGCATCGGAATCCAAACCGTGAAAGCAAATCGAATTAAACCGCGATTTGGGGCCAACAACAGGGGTGGCAAGCGCACAAACAAGGGAATATCCTGTGGGGAGTTTCCCAAAATGCTCATAGGCTATGGTTTCATTTTGACTGCGGAGTAACTCATGACAACTTCTCACCCTGCTTTCCATCGTCGACGTTCAGCCATGACATTGCTTTCAGGCTTGGCCCTTTCCATAGGCTTCACTGGCCTTTTAGCGACAGCACCAGCCGCCATGGCCCAGGCCTTTCCCAGTAAACCCATTCGATTGGTTTGTCCCTTTCCACCAGGGGGCGCTGTGGACATTGCATCACGCGCCATTGCACTCGAGTTGTCCAAAAACTTGGGGCAACCCGTCACTGTTGACAACAAACCAGGGGCTGGCGGCAACATCGGAGGTGCCGAAGTAGCACGCTCCGCGCCGGATGGCTATACCTTGCTAATGACCACCAGCGGCATACAGGCGATCAACCCCGCGCTCTATGCCAAGATGCCCTTTGATCCCAGCAAAGACTTGGCGCCAGTTTCTGCCCTGGTCTCCTTGAACAATGTGCTGGTCTTGCACCCCTCTGTCAAGGCCAACTCCGTGGCCGAGGTCATTGCCATGGGCAAAGCCCAGCCAGGGTTCATCAATTACGCATCCAGCGGAAGTGGCACCAGCATTCACATGTCAGGCGAAATGTTCCGTTCATTGTCCAACATCACCATGACGCACATCCCCTACAAAGGCAGCGCCCCCGCCTTGAACGATTTGTTAGGCGGCCAAGTCATGATGATGTTTGACAACATCCCTTCGGCCCTCCCTCACATCAAGTCCGGCAAACTCAAGGCATTGGCCACAACGGGTGCCAGGCGAGATCCCACCTTGCCTGATCTGCCGACGATCGCAGAAGCTGGTTTACCAGGCTACGAATCTGGCGTCTGGTTCGGTTTGATGGTGGCAGCCAACACACCCCGAGAAATCATCAACAAGCTCAACACAGAAATTGTCAAAGGCACCAAGTCACCCGAGTTCGTGAAGCGAATGACCGAATTGGGTTACATCATTCATGGCACAAGTCCTGAGACCATGGCAGAAATGAACAAGGCAGAAGTTCAACGTTGGGGCCCCATTGTCAGAGCTTCTGGCGCCAAGGCAGACTGATGTCTCGGTTCTGTCAAAGTCGTCATCCTATTTGATGAGTCCAGCTTTGAAAATTGTTTTTCATGGTGAGAATGCGGCCAACTTTCGCCCAGGTCTGGAAGATTTACTTCAGGGCTCACATCAAATTGTGACCCTCTCACAAGGGTTTGAAGGGCCTGAGGACAGAGCGCATTTTGAAACTGCCGATGTGGTGGTGGGTGTGACCTTGACCAAGGAGATGCCCTACCCAGGCAAAATGCAATTGCTTCAAGCACCCGCTGCAGGCACGGATGGCATTCAGCGCGATTGCCTTCCGCCGCATGCGAAATTGGCCAATTGCTTTGGCCATGAGAACGCCATTGCTGAATACGTGATGGCAGCCCTGCTGTTGCGCCATGTGCCTTTGCTGGAGGCAGACAGTGCATTGCGCAAAAAAGAGTGGCGATTTTTCGCGGGTCGTCCGGGGGCCTTAAGAACAGAACTGGGCACCCAAACTTTGGGCTTGATTGGCTTTGGCCATATCGCAAAAACTTTGGCGCAACGCGCAAAAGCGTTTGGCATGCGTGTGGTCGTGGCCAATCGCAGTGACGTGACAAGCTCTGAAGTCGATCAAAGTTTCAAGCTCGACGAATTGCACGCTTTCATGCAAATTTGCGACACAGTTGTTGTAACGCTGCCCTTGACCGACAACACGCGAGGCTTGATTGATGCAAAGGCGCTAGCGGGCATGCAAAGCCATGCTGTGCTGGTGAATGTTGGCCGTGGCCCCGTCATTGACGAAACCGCTTTGTATCAGGCACTCCAGACACAGCGCATTGGCGCTGCCATCATTGACACGTGGTACCAATACCCCAGCACCGACCACGCCACTTGCGCGCCATCACAGTTTGATTTTGCTGCGTTGTCTAATGTTCTGATGACACCGCACATGTCGGGATGGACAGAGGGTACTGTGAAAAGAAGAAAGCAATGCATTGCAGACAATGTCAATCGCTTGTCTCAAGGCCTTCCTTTGCGCAATGTCTTGAATTGACCAACGTCCAGCCCAGTTTGACTAGGTGCTTTGCCTGACTACGATCTCAAAACCCAAATCGAGTTGAGGATGTTCTGGCGTTTCGCCATGGATCAACTGCAAGAGCATCTGGGCTGCTGCCTCCCCCACTTGCGCGCGGGGCGTTCGCACAGTGGTCAGAGGTGGCCACATTTGGTCGCTCCCCGTTAAGTCATTGAAGCCTGCGATGGCCACTTGCTGTGGCACAGAGATGCCTAGGCGCATGGCAGCCAGCAAAGCGCCTTGCGCCAAGTCGTCGTTGCAAAAGAAAATGGCATCGACAGCAGCGTTTTGCTTCATGATTTGCTCCAACATCAAACCACCCAAGGCCAAGGATGAAGGCGCAGGATTCAGCCACTCCAAGGTGGGGTCGTACATTTGACGTGCCTTTAAGGCTTTGCGCCAACCTTGCAATCTTTGCATGACCCGAGGATCAAGTTGGGCCGCCGCAAAGACGATGCGTTTTTTACCTTTTGCCAAAAGGTGATTCGTCATCGCCTCGCCCGCATCAATCTGACGAAAACCCACGCAATACGGTCCATTTGGCATTGCATCTCTTTCTGCATCTCCAGAAGAAATGGGTCCTAATTCTTCAGGCAAGTCCATCAAGTGCACGCAAGGGACCTTGCTGCGTGCCATCAGTTTTTGCGTACTGGGACTGTGGTCCAAACCGGTGATTAACATGCCAGCGGGCCGATGGTGCAGCTGTTCTCTGAGCAGTTGCTCTTCCTCGCTGGTGTTGTAATGCGTGACGCCCATCAAGGTTTGAAAGCCAGCTGCGCGCAAGCTTCTTTGCGCCGCTTCTAACAAGTCCACAAACAAGGCGTTGGTCAGCATGGGTATCAAAATGGTGACGTGGTCACTGCGCTGAGACGCCAAGGCCCGCGCCGCCGGATCTGGGACATAGCCTAACTTTTCAGACACCGCCAAGACCCGTTGAACCAAGTCAGGGTCGACAGCCCGCTCTCCCCTCAAGGCGCGAGACACCGTGCTAGGGCTGACGCCAGCAGCTTGCGCAACATCGTTCAACGTGATGCGACCTGTTGATCTGTGATGTTTGGGACGGCTGTTGAAGGTTTTCAAGGGTTATTCCGGAGAGGAACTGAAATCATTGTGGTTAGGATAGCGCTATCCAAAGTATTTAAGCGCATTTCAATCAACACATTTGCCCTCGATTTCCCTAATGAAAACGGAAGCGCAACCTGTTTCACTTTTTTTTTAGCAATGGGACAGCGCTGTCCAATCTGGCCATTTTCTCACTCAACATCTGATGTCAACCGAAGATCAACCACTGAGAATCATCGTGATGGGCGTGTCTGGCTCTGGTAAATCGACCTTGGCGAACAGCCTGAGCACAGCATTGCAACTGCGCATGAAAGACGGTGACGAACTTCACCTGCCCGAAAGCGTGGCCAAAATGAGCGCAGGCATTGCCCTCCAAGATGAAGACCGTTGGCCATGGCTCGATCGCATCGCAAACTACTTAACAGGCGAAGGCGAGCGCACTGAAACGGGTGGCATTGTGGCCTGCTCGGCGCTCAAACGCATTTACCGCGATCGCATTCGACAACATGCCGGTCCTGTGGTGTTTTTATTTTTAGATGGCGAGCCAGAGTTGATTCGACAGCGCATGCAGCAACGCGTGGGTCACTACATGCAAGCCGGCTTGTTAGACAGTCAATTGCAAACTCTGCAAAAACCAAGTGCAGATGAAAAAGATGTCATCACGCTCAACATCGATCAACCTGTCCCTGAATTGCTTGAACAGGCCCTTCATGCCCTGCGCGTTTCAACACTCAATGTGCTGACCTAACTTCTCAACCCCATAGGATTTACATGTTCATTCGATGCGCATTTTTTCAAGGCACAGTCAAACCAGGCAAAGAGCAAGCCTTCAATGACTACATCCGTCGCGAACTTGTCCCCTTGTGGACGCGCTTTCCAGGTGCACAAGAAGTGCGAGTTTTGCGACAAGTAGAAAGCGATGTTGGAGACCCTCACTTCGGCATGGTGCTCTCCGTTCGGTACCCCACACGCGAGTCCATTGAAATTGCTTTGGCTTCAGAAGTTCGACTCAAAAGTCGCGAAGTTTCTAAAGATTTGATTGCCATGTTTGATGGCAACGTTTTTCACACCGTGTTCAGTGCTGACGAGTACGCACTGCCCACCGATTGATTTTTCACCCACGTTAAACCACAGGAGACTCAACCATGAAAATTTCTCGCATTCTCGTTGCTTGCTTGATCGCCAGCATGGGCTCGGCCGCATTTGCCGCCAAGTTCAACCTCAAAATGGGCCATGCTGTGAACACCACAGATGGTCAACACGCCGCCGCCATGAAATTGGCAGAGTTGGTCAAACAACGCACCAATGGCGATGTTGAAATCACTGTTTTCCCCGCCAATCAATTGGGCAATGATGCCGCCATGATCAATGGTGTGCGAGGTGGCACCATCGACATCGTTTCCAGCGGCGCCTCCAACTTCAATGGCATTGTGCCCAACACAGCGGCCATGGAACTGCCCTTCGTATTCCGTAGCGCACAACATGCTTACACCGTCCTCGATGGCGCTGTAGGCAGCGGTGTCTTGAACGAACTGGCACCTCACGGCATGAAGGGCTTGGCCTATTGGGAAAATGGCTGGCGCGCTTTCACCAACAACAAACGTCCTGTCAACAAACCTGAAGATTTGAAAGGTTTGAAGATTCGCTCGACACCCAACCCTTATCACATTCAAGCTTTTAAACTGTTGGGCATGAACCCATCACCTATGCCGATCGCCGAGCTGTACACCGCTTTGGAAACAGGAACGTTTGACGCACAAGAACACCCCATCAACGTCACTTGGTCATCTAAGTTTTATGAAGTTCAAAAGCACTTGACAGTGAGTAACCACGTCTACTCTCCCTTGATCGTAGCCATGAACAAAGGCAAATTCGATTCATTGCCCGCCAACTACCAAACCATTGTGGTTGAGGCTGCCCGTGAAGCTGCGAAGTACCAACGCGGTTTGAACGCAGCCAATGCAGGCAAAGTGATTGCAGATCTGAAAAAGTCTGGCATGCAAGTAGTTGAGAACGTCGACATGGCACCTTTCCAGAAAATTGTGTCAGCCGAGATTGCCAAAACATTTGGTGAAAAGAACGGCCCCGCATTATTGCAAGCCATCGAAAACACGAAGTAATGCTCGATCTCAAAGCCCTCTTCTCTTGAAGAGGGCTTTTTAATGTGTTTTTCCTATGAAAAAAATCAACGACTTGTTTTTTCGCCTCGCCGAGTTCACCTTGGTGATCATGCTGTCCACCATGGTCATTATGGTTTTTGGCAATGTGGTTTTGCGGTATGGCTTTAACGACGGCATCATCAGCTCTGAAGAATTGTCGCGATTTTTATTCATCTGGATCACTTTTTTAGGCGCCATTGTGACCATGCGTGACAATGCGCATTTGGGGCTTGATTCCATCGTTCGAAAGCTCAGTTTGACAGGAAAAAAATTAGCCTTCGGTATTTCTAATTTGCTGATGCTTGGTTGCTGCATCCTCATGTTTTATGGCACTTTCAAACAGCACGGCATCAATGCCAGCACTCGCTCTGGCGTGACAGAATTACCCATGAGCTGGGTTTATGGTGTGGGCTACATCACCAGCATTGCTATGGGGCTGATGATCGTTGGCAAATTGATCCGACTGGCCAAAGGCGACTTCAATGAATCCGACCTGATTCAAGTCACTGATTCTGAAGAAGACGCCAAACCCCATTTGCAAGGAAGTGCCAAATGACCGTCTTCGTTTTCATTGGCTCTTTGTTGGCGGCCATGGCTTTGGGCATGCCCCTGGCCTTCTCACTGATCGTTTCTGGTGTGGCGCTCATGCTGCACTTGGATAACTTTGACACGCAAATCGTTTCACAAAATTTAATCAATGGTGCAGACAACTTTCCGTTGATGGCGGTCCCTTTCTTCATGTTGGCAGGCGAATTGATGAATGCCGGCGGGATGAGCCGGCGGATCGTCAACTCGGCATTGGTGTGGGTGGGGCATTTCAAAGGGGGGCTGGGTTATGTGGCGGTGTTTGCAGCCATCATCATGGCCAGCTTGTCTGGCTCTGCTGTGGCTGACACAGCCGCTTTGGCAGCCGTGCTCATGCCGATGATGCGAGATGCAGGCTACCGCATGGATCGCTCTGCAGGTCTGATTGCCGCTGGCGGTATCATTGCACCCGTCATTCCCCCATCCATTGGCTTTATTTTGTTTGGTGTGATCGGCGGTGTGTCCATCTCCAAACTGTTCATGGCTGGCATTTTTCCTGGCATCCTCATGGGCTTGGCGCTGCTCATCACATGGTGGATCGTGGCTCGCAAGGACGATGTCAAGGTCTCAGAACGCGTCCCTATGAAAGAAAAAATGCGCGTCACAGTCGATGCGTTCTGGTGCTACTTGTTGGCCATTACCATCATTGGCGGCATGAAGATGGGCATTTTCACGCCAACGGAAGCTGCGGTGGTTGCCGTTGTTTACGCCCTGTTCGTTGGCCTGTTCATTTACCGCGAAATCAAGCTCAAAGATTTGTACGGCATTATCTTGGCAGCAGCCAAAACATCGTCTGTGGTGATGTTTTTGGTCGCTGCAGCGTTGGTGTCGGCTTGGCTCATCACGGTGGCCAACATTCCTGCTGAAGTGGTAGAACTTTTACGTCCTTTCATTGGCAACCCCACACTCATGATGATCATGTTGATGTTGTTGGTTCTGATTGTAGGAACTGCGCTTGATTTTGCACCTACGGTTCTGATTTTGACGCCCGTGTTGATGCCATTGGTTCGCGAAGCAGGTATCAATCCTGTTTACTTCGGTGTCTTGTTCATCATCAACAACGCCATCGGCTTGCTCACCCCACCTGTGGGCACGGTACTCAACGTGGTTTGCGGCGTTGGCCGTATTCCCATGCACGATGTGATTCGTGGCGTCATGCCTTTCTTGATTTCTCAAGTTGTGGTCATGGGGCTTTTGATTGCTTTCCCCATCTTGGTCATGGGACCTCTTAAATGGTTATCGAGTTAATTCATGACAGTTCTCAGTACATTTCAATTGAACGGCAAATTGGCCTTGATCACAGGGTCATCTGCCGGAATTGGTTTTGCGTTGGCTCGCGCCTTGGGTGAAGCTGGGGCGCATGTCGTGATCAACGGCCGCAATTCTCAAAAAGTTTCGGTGGCGGTACAAACGCTCAAAAGCGAAGGTTTGAATGTCAGTGCTTCCGTGTTTGATGTGACTGACGCCCAATCCGTGAGCACTGCAGTGAACGACATCGAAACTCAATTGGGGGCCATTGATATTTTGGTCAACAACGCAGGGATGCAAATTCGAGGCCCCTTGCACGAATACAAGGACGATGATTGGCAAACGCTCATGCGAACCAACCTCGACAGCGTTTATTACGTAGGCAAAACAGTCGCTCAAAAAATGATTCCGCGAGGACGCGGCAAGATCATCAACATTTGCTCTGTTCAAAGTGAACTCGGCCGCCCTGGTATTGCGCCCTACACCGCCTCCAAGGGAGCTGTCAAAATGTTCACCAAAGGCATGGCCATTGACTGGGGACCATTTGGCATTCAGGTGAACGGCATCGGCCCTGGCTATTTCAAAACTGAGTTGAACCAAAAATTGGTTGACGACCCTCAGTTTTCCTCTTGGTTGGTGGGACGCACGCCCAGCAGGCGCTGGGGTGATGTTGAAGATTTGGGGGGCGCAGCCGTCTTTTTGGCCAGCGATGCTTCCAAGTTTGTCAATGGCCACATCCTGTATGTGGATGGCGGTGTCACGGCTACACTCTAAGCATTGAATTGAAGATTTCCAAGAAGGCTTACTTATGCGCGCTTTGATCTGTCACTCTGCCAAAGATTTGAGAATTGAAACCACCGAATTGCCCACCATGGGGCCGGATCAAATTCGCGTCAAGGTCGCATTTGGTGGCATTTGTGGTTCCGATTTGCATTACTACCAGCACGGTGGTTTTGGCACAGTTCGCATCAAACAACCCATGGCTTTGGGCCACGAAATTTCGGGTGTGGTGGATGGCCTTGGCGCCAACGTGAAGCACCTGGCAGTAGGACAACGCATTGCCATCTCCCCTTCACGTCCTTGCGGCTCATGCCGCTTCTGCCAATTGGGCCAGCAAAACCATTGCCTCCACATGCGCTTCTTTGGCAGCGCCATGCCTTTTCCTCACATTCAAGGTGCATTTGCCGAGCAACTCATCATCGAAGGCTATCAAGCACATCCCATTGCTGCACACCTCAGCCTTTCAGAAGCGGCATTGGCCGAGCCCTTGTCTGTCGGCTTGCATGCCATTCAACGTGCAGGCGGCGTGTTGGGCAAGCAAGTGTTTGTCACTGGATGCGGCCCCATTGGATCCTTGCTGATCGGCGCATTGCGTCGTGCAGGAGCCGCCCGCATTGTGGCCGCAGACATTGCTGACCTGCCCTTGAAGTGCGCCAAAGAAATGGGCGCAGATGAAACCATCAACCTCAAGACGGCGCCTGAGTCGCTGGACACATACAAAGTAGACAAAGGCCAGTTTGAAGTGGTGTTTGAAGCATCTGGCAGTGAACCCGCTTTGCGAGCTAGTCTGGACGTCATCATGCCACGCGGCGTGTTGGTTTCCGTGGGCATGGGTGGCGACATGAGCATTCCCATGACTCAGCTGGTCGCCAAAGAAGTCGATCTACGCGGCACCTTCCGATTCCACCCAGAGTTTGCCAACGCCGTTCAATTCCTCAATTCAGGTTTGATCAATGGCAAACCTGTCATCACGGGTATCTTGCCCATGGACAAAGCGGTCGATGCATTTGAATTGGCAAGCGATAAATCTCAGTCATTGAAAGTTCAAATCGACTTCGAAGCCGCTTGATGAAAAGCCAAGTCGACCATTTGGTGGTTGCAGCCCACAGCTTGCAACAAGGCGTTGCATGGTGTGAATCCGTTTTAGGCATCACACCGTCAGCGGGTGGCGCGCACGAAAAGTACGGAACGCACAATCGCTTGTTCAAAATCGCCACACCCACTTTCCCAGTGGCGTATTTCGAAATCATCGCCATCAATCCAGATGCCGTCATCGAAAAAAAACCACCGCCTACGCGTTGGTTTGATTTAGACCAAAAAACACTTCAAACCGAATTGGCGAAGTCGCCCAGGCTGATTCACTTCGTGGTCAACACCGAGAGCATTCAAGATGCGCGGCATGCATGGAAAGCACAGAGCATCGATCGCGGCCCCATCATTCACGCCAGCCGTCAGACGCCAAAAGGTTTGCTACAGTGGCAAATCACGGTGCGCCCTGATGGCGAACGCCTGTTCAATGGCACTTTGCCCACCCTGATTCAATGGGGCAAACCCGAGGCGGCCGATCCCATGAAGTTGCATCCGCGCAATCATTTACCTCGCTCTGGCATTTCTCTGAAGAGCTTGACCGTGAGCCATGCCAGCGCCCCTAAATTGCGAGACGCCTACAGCGCCATTGGACTTTCAAATGTCAACGTGTGCGAAGGTCCTGCAAACATCATTGCCACATTGCAAACACCCAAGGGTTTGGTAACCCTAGAAAGCCTAGGAATCTGATTCATGCGCCACTTGCATCCAGTTCAATCTGGTGACGATTCCGGCATCATGGATGTTCTCATTGTGGGCGCTGGTTTATCGGGAATTGGGGCTGCCAGACATCTGCAAATGCACTGCCCCCAAACCCGTTGGTGCATCCTGGAAGCGCGGGAGGCCATTGGCGGCACATGGGATTTATTCAAGTACCCTGGCATTCGGTCCGATTCCGACATGTACACCTTAGGCTACGCATTCAAGCCTTGGGTTGATCACAAGTCCATCGCAGATGGCAAAACCATTCGACAGTACATCCAAGACACAGCCGAAGAAAACGGCATCACGCAACACATCAAGCATGGACATGCCGTGACGCAAGCGCGTTGGTCCACGTCAGAGGCTTGCTGGACAGTGACCGCTCTAAATTCGCAGGCCGCAGAACCGGTGATTTTCAAAACCCGCTTCCTGTACTTTTGTTGTGGTTACTACAGCTACAAAAACGGTCATCAACCCGACTTTCCTGGTCACGCATCTTTTCAAGGCAAATGGGTGCATCCGCAGTTCTGGCCCGATGATCTGAACTATGCCAATCAAAAAGTGGTGGTCATTGGCAGTGGCGCCACAGCCGTCACCTTGGTACCTGAAATGGCCAAGACTGCAGCGCATGTCACCATGCTGCAAAGATCGCCCACCTATGTGATTGCCAGACCCAGTGAAGACACAATGTCTTTGTGGCTTCAAAAATACTTGCCTGCAAAGTTGGCCTATCAAATCACACGGATGAAAAACGTGCTCATGGGCATGTTGACCTATCAACTGGCGCGCAGACGACCTGAATTTGTCAAACGTTATTTGGTCAAAATGGCAGCAATGCAATTGCGATCTACACAAGCTGCCCAAAATTTTTCACCCAAATACAAACCTTGGGATGAGCGATTGTGTGTTGTACCGGATGGTGATTTGTTCAAACAAATCAGACACGGCAAAGCCAGCGTGGTGACGGATACCATTCAAAGCATCCTGCCGCATGGCATTCAATTGGACAGCGGTCAAGTTTTAGAAGCCGACATCATTGTGTCGGCCACAGGCTTGTCCTTGAACATTTTGGGCGACATTGAAATTCAAGTCGATGGCCGACCCTTCAAGGCATCTGAACAAATGGCCTATCGCGGCATGTGGCTGTCTGGTTTGCCCAATGCCATCATGACCTTTGGTTACACCAATGCGTCATGGACATTGAAAGCCGACTTAACGGCCATGTACACCTGCCGCTTGCTCAATTACATGCGCAAACACGGTTACAAAAAAGCCATTCCGATGAAAGACCCTGACATCCAAGAGGCCGATTACTTGTCCTTTACCTCAGGCTACGTGCAACGTGCACGCGATGTGCTTCCCAAGCAAGGCACCCAAGCCCCTTGGCAAGTGAATCAAAATTATTTAAAAGACATACTTTTGATTAAATACGGTCGCCTGAACGATGGCGTCATGCAGTTCAGTTAGTGTGAACACCCGAGGGATTTGAAATGCTTGTTTTGTGGCTTCTGTTTTTGTTCTTCATGAGCATGCTTGGATTGGTCTTGTTTGCAAGCTTTTCAAACAAAAAAGCAGCGCAGTACTTACCGCCTGCTGGGCAGTTTGCCAAGCTGAGTCAGGGGACGCTTCACTACGTCGATGAAGGTCATGGCCCAGCCATTGTTCTGGTACATGGACTTGCGGGCAATTTGCAAAATTTCACTTACGGTGTATCGAAACCCTTGGCTCAACAGTATCGCGTCATCGCTGTCGATCGGCCCGGTTGTGGTTACTCCAAGCGCAATGCAAATGCAGACAGTAGCCTCGAAGCGCAAGCGGATACTTTGATTGAATTGTTGGACCACTTGCAAATTGAATCGGCTGTGTTTGTGGGCCATTCATTGGGAGGTGCCATTTCATTGGCTGCGGCGCAACGACATCCCTCTCGCGTCAAAGCACTGGCGTTGATTGCGCCCCTCACCCGTCAACCCGATCGTCCCTCACCCGTTTTCAAACCGCTCGACATTGCATCCCCTGCACTTCGCAAACTCGTGGGATGGACTGTCGCAGTGCCAGGAACGCTGTTGAGGCTTTCGACCAGCTTGAAGGTCATTTTTGGACCCGAAAAAGCACCTGCAGATTTCGCCATTCGAGGCGGGGGCATTTTGTCGCTCAAACCGCAAACTTTCATCACCGCATCCAGCGATGTGCAACAAGTGAAAGCATGCTTGCCCAACATCGAAGCAGCCTATGCCAGCATGACCACGCCAGTGCACGTTTTGTATGGCCGCGAAGACCGCATTCTCAGCGCCAAGCTCAATGGCGAGGACTTACCGCAACGCATTCCTGGCGCGCAACTGACCCTGATCCAGGGTGGGCACATGCTGCCTGTGACGCAAGCTGCGGCCACCTGTCAATTCATTGAAGGCGTGGCAGGAAAAGCAACCGGCTTGGCACCTTGATGCCAAACTTTGAATTTGTGCATCACCTCTGAATAAGCTGGCGACTGTTCAAAGTTTTCCAACCAAACTTTCAGCGCAGACCAAGCCTGGGCATCAAACCAGTCGCGATCTGTTCGGGCAAATTGCCTGACAAAAGGTGCAATGGCCGCATCCACCCAGCACCAATCACCGCCCATCAGGTAAGGTGTTTTCTCCAGTTGTGCATTCAATTTCAGCAAAAATTGAGCGCCCATGTCTCGATGCGCCAAACCGTCACTCAGCGCATAACGGTTGGGGTATTTGTAACGGTCTAAATTTTTCTTAAATTCATCATCGCATGAGCGAACCCACGCTTGTGCTTGCGCATCGTTGGATTGTCCTGCGGTTGACCAACATTGGGGGTCGCTTTGCGCCATTGCCCAATGCATGATGTCCAAACTCTCTTCCAGAACTTTGTCTTTCAGCACCAACACTGGAACTGTCCCTTTGGGGGATACAGCCAACATGCTGTCAGGTTTTTGCGACAAGGCAATTTCGCGCATCTCGCATCGAATGCCACTGGCCAGCAAGGCCAAGCGGGCTCGCATGGCATAGGGGCAACGGCGGAAGGAATACAAAATGGGCGCATCTTGAGGTAACAAAGCAGCCACCTTTTCTTGACGTTGAGGGGTACCAATGTGATTGATCTGACGCGCTTTGGCTATTTCCCATTGCTTCTGACGTTCCCGCGCACTGTTCTTTTGAACTTCACTGGTATGCGCATGACACCTCGGGCAACTGACACCCAACTCAAACAATGGGGATGTTTTGGCGCCTGGGGGCAAAGGCTCGCGGCAGCAACGACAGAGTTCATGCGGACCAGGCTTCAGGCCATGCCCAACAGACACGCGTTCATCGAAAACAAAGCACTCTCCTTCCCACAAACTTTGCTCGGGCGGGACTTCTTCCAGGTACTTCAAAATACCGCCTTGCAAATGGAAGACCTCCTCAAAGCCATGTTCCAACATCAATGAGGTTGATTTCTCGCAGCGAATGCCGCCGGTACAAAACATGGCCACTTTGGGCTTCTTGCCATTGCGTGCTTCCAATTCCTTGGCCTGTTGAACCCAACCAGGCAGTTGCGAAAAACTCTGGATGTTGGGATCGAGTGCCCCTTTGAATGTGCCAATCTCAACTTCGTAATCATTGCGTGTGTCAACCACCACCACATCAGGCGAAGAAATCAGAGCATTCCAGTCTTTGGGCTTCACGTATTGACCGACTCGGCGCGTTGGACTGATGCCTGGCACACCCAATGTGACAATTTCTCTTTTGAGCCGAACCTTCATGCGATGAAATGGCGGCTTGTTCGCAAAGGACTCCTTGTGCTCTAAATCTGACAGCAACGGATCTGATCTCAAATAGGCCAACACAGCGTGAACATCTTCAGGCGCACCTGCTATGGTGCTGTTGATGCCCTCACGTGCCAACAAAATCAACCCTTTGACATTGTGGGCCTCACAAAAGGCCAACAGTGGCGCGCGTCGATCTTCAAAATTTGGCAGATCTACAAATTTATAAAAAGCAGCAGTGAGATAAACAGGGGTAGATAAATCGGTGCACATGCCCGTATTTTGCACGCACTGGCATACCCCCATGGCCAAAATTGCATGGTTAGCGCAAAATACAGTTGCTCATTTCAGCAGTCGTACTCAACAGACTTCGCAGTATGAAACGTCTAGGTTCACCTCCCACACTTTGTTTGATTTTGCGCAAAACGCTTGGCAGCAAGTCATGGCATGCAGGCCTTGTCAAAATCGGGTTGAGCTTTGGCTTGGCTTATGCAGGTCTCAGCCACGCCGCACAAGAGGCCTACATTGATCTCACCAAAGGCACAGCCAAAGTGGCGGTTACCACAGCACATCCGCTGGCAACTGAAGCCGCCCTGAAAATTTTGAAACAAGGTGGCAGTGCCGCGGATGCGGTCATTGCAGCACAACTGATGCTGGGCTTGGTGGAGCCACAATCATCAGGTCTAGGTGGCGGCAGCTTTTTAATGCACTGGAAAGCGAACGAGCAGACCCTCACCAGCTTTGATGGATTGGCCGTAGCGCCTCAAAAAGTCACTGAATCATTAACCACAGACATTGATGGCCTTCAACTGCCTTACGCTCAAGTGTCGCGGGGCGGTCGAAGTGCTGGTGTTCCGGGTACTTTGCCTTTGTTGGCCAAAGTTCACCAGCGGTTCGGAAAACTGCCATGGTCAAGTCTGTTTCAACCAAGCCTTGAAGTAGCGCGCAATGGTTTTCCCATGCCACCTTACATGCACCAATTGTTGGCGACGCCTGTTGCCGCCCGCGAGCATCCAGAACTTTTGAAGTTGTACTTTGATGAGAACCAAAAAGTCAAACCCATTGGCACACTCATCCACAATTCGGCCTATGCTCAAACGCTTCAAAAGATTGCTGACCAGGGTCCTTCGGCAGTTTGGACTGATGCGCAAGGCGTTGACTTCATGGCCAGCATTCAAAAAGGTGATAAACCATCCTGGATGACGCTAGACGATTTAAAACGCTACACCGTCGAGGAGCGCCAAACCCTCTGCGGGCCTTACCTCACATACAAAGTTTGTGTGATGGCCCCACCTTCATTTGGGGGTGTGGTGGTTTTACAAATGCTTCAGATGATCGAAGCCAAAAGTGGCGATAACGCCAACTTTCAAGAGCCCACTTTTGTTCATGCCTTTGCAGAGGCCGGAAAATTAGCCCAAAGCGACCGTCAAAAGTATGTGGGGGATCCAAGTTATGTCCAAGTTCCAGACAAAAGTTTGGTCTCCAATCACTACCTCCAACAAAGGGCGCAGTTGATTCAAACACAAACACTTTCCGCTTACCCTGCAGGAACGCACGTAGCACCCCTCGCAGCAGCCAACTCTTCATCCGTCACCCCTGCTGCTCCCAGTTCAGACGCAACCTCGCAATTGGTGGTGGTTGATTCTGAGGGCAACGCGGTGAGCATGACCACGACCAACAACCTCAACTTTGGTTCGCGATTGATGACGCAAGGCTACATTCTCAACAATGCCATGACCAACTTCGCCAGCAAGCCCAAGTCAGGTGAAATTTCACCCAACAAAATGGAGCCTGGCAAACGGCCTGTGACGTCCATGACACCCACCATGGTGTTTGACGACAAAGGTCAATTGGTCACTTTGGGAGGCTCTGCAGGCGGCGGGCAAATTGTGGACTACATTGCTGCCAATTTGATCCGCATGTTGGCATTGAATCAAACACCTGCAGAGGCTTTGTCAAAGGGGCACATGTCGACTGCCATTCCAATGCGATTGCAATTGGAAAAAGGCACCGCAGCTGCAGACATGGCCGAAGCCTTAAAAGCCAAAGGACATCAAGTGGAAGTGGTGCCCATGAACAGCGGCATGGGCTTTCTCAAACGTTCAGGAAATGGCTGGATTGGCGCAGCAGACCCACGCCGCGACGGTGTCGCTTGGGGTTTTAGCCCCACACCTTAGGAAACAAGGGGTCGTTCATTTCAGCACCGTCGGGCAATCGCGCCGCCAAACCTTCAAAAGGGGGTGAAGTGCGCCAATGGCGAACTGCATGACGCGTGTCGTCACCCAGGTAGCGAGCCGAAAAAACCCTGCGGCGCTCCGTCGGGCCCACGCCACTGGACGCATGCAAGGCCAGCATCTGAAAAGCAACACAATCACCGGGCTCCAAAGACCAGGCCAGCTGCGAATAACGATGCGGTTCAGCATCGATAGGCGGCAACTCGGCCAAGCTCCCCTCTGGAAACCATTTGGCCTGTTGGTCACGGAATGTGCGAGGCATGTACCAGGTCCCTTGGTGAGATTTGGCGACAAATCGCAAGGTACTCGCCTCGGACACAGGATCCACAGGAATCCAAAAGCTCACGTTCTGTCGACCACTCACATTGTAATAAGGTTGATCTTGATGCCAGGGTGTGGGCTGCTTGGTGCCAGGCTCTTTGACCAACAAATGGTCGTGATACACGCGAACAGTGTGGGACCGCATCAACTGCGCGGCGATGTGGGGCAAGGCAGAATCACGCAGAATTTTTTCGTAAGCCGCATTGGATTGCCACGTACAAAAATCTTCGATGAACCGACCTGGATCATCTGCCCGACTGGCCACTTGGGCCAAGGGGCTAAGGTGTGACAAGTTGTACTCAATGCCCTGTTCTAGCGTGTGAAGCTCCTCTGCATTCAATACGCCTCTTAAGACCACCGCACCCAATTGGTCATAGTCTTGAACGGTTTGAGAAGTAAGCATCAAAGTACGAGACATAGCACACCGCTTAAATTTGTTTGAGAAGCTCTGCAGTCTCAAACACAGGCAATCCCATGATGCCTGTGTACGATCCCTTGATGGCAGCAATGTGCTTGGCTGCCAAGCCCTGAACACCATAAGCACCGGCCTTGCCCATGGGTTCGCCACTGGCCACATAGGCTTTCATTTCAGCCATCGACATGTTTGCAAATGTCACACTGGAAATAGACACCGCAGACACCCTTTGTGTTCCCTTGCCAATGGCAACAGCAGTTAGAACGCGGTGGGTTTTGCCTGAAAGTTTCTTCAACATCCGCAGAGCATCTTGCGCGTTGTCTGGTTTGCCCAGTATCTCCCGCCCCAAGGCAACGGTGGTGTCAGCGCAGATCACAGGCGCTTTTGCCAAGCCACGTGCTTTCAATCGGATCATGGCGGCTTCTAGCTTGAGAAGCGTGACGCGCTGCACATACGTCAAAGGTGCTTCGCCAGGCAAGGCCTGCTCCAAGGCTTCAGCATCCTCCTCAGGCGTTGGCAACAGCAATTCATAGTGCACGCCAATTTGCTCAAGCAACTGCCTGCGGCGTGGGCTTTGCGAGGCCAAATAGACAAAATTTTTCATACCGTCTTACTCACGGTGATAAGGGTGATTGGCGTTCACTGACCATGCACGGTACAACTGCTCAATCAACAACACACGCGCCATTGCGTGGGGCAAGGTCAAATCGGACAAACGAATGCGCTCATGGGCCGCGTCGCGAAACGCAGGCTCAAGACCATCGGGGCCGCCAATGATCAGCGCCACATCGTCACCGCTTAACTGCCAATCTTTCAGCCGCTGGGCCAAGGCCAAAGTCCGCAATGAGGTCCCTCGCTCGTCTAGCACCACAATGCGAGTGCCTCGAGGGATGACAGCTTCAATGCGCTGGCGTTCAGCAGCCACCAAGGTTTCGTAGGTCTTAGAGCCGCGAGGTTCGGTTTTGACCGCTTTGAGCTCCACTTTGATTTCGGGTGGAAAGCGCTTGACATAATCATCCCAAGCAGCCTGAGCCCAATCGGGGACACGCTGCCCTACTGCCACAATCAGCAGTCTCATGGGCTTTAGGCCTTTGGCTTGGCTTTGTTGGTGGCTTTGACAGCTGGTTTGCCCACAGCTTTGCTGGCTGGCTTTACGCTTGTCTTTGCTGCAGGCTTGGCTGACTTTGAAGCTGTCTTTGCAGCGGGCTTGGCATCTGATTTGGAAGGCGATTTGGCGGGTGCTTTGCGGGTAGGCTTGAGAGCCTCTGAACCCATGGGACCCACTGGCACTGAATCACGACGTGTTGGCGTGCGACCGGCGCTGACATTGGCCTTCTTTTTGGCAACAGGCTTGCGAACGGGCTCAGCAGGCTTGGGTGCGCCCAGTTTCAAACGCACAGGCTTGTCGCCCCAGATTTCTTCGAGGTTGTAATACGAGCGAATGGTCGGCTGCATGATGTGTGCAACGGCGCTGCCGCAATCCACAATGATCCACTCGCCATTGTCCTCGCCTTCAATTCGCGGTTTGGGATAGCCGGCTTCGCGCACTTTGTCACGAACGCTGGCCGCCAGCGCTTTGGTTTGGCGATTGGAGGTACCCGATGCAATGATGACGCGCTCAAACAAAGGTGACATGTGTTCTGTGTCAAACACCACAATTTCTTGCGCTTTCACATCTTCCAATGCGTCCACAATGGCGCGCTGAAGTTTTTGGGTGTCTTTTTTGGCAGAAGTGTCAGTCATCGTTCGGGCTGGTAAAGGTGATGGCGTTGAATATACAGCGCAACGGGCTTGGGAACCAGTGCGTCGATGGGTTGACCATGGGCCACCCGTGCTCGAACTTCCGTTGCACTGTGAGGCAATTGAGGCAATTTCAAGACTTGTGTGGGGATGTCATGGCTTGGAGCGGCTGGGCCCAGCGGACTTGGCATCTCTCGTTCAGCCACGCAAATTATAGCCCGCCTCGAAATTTCTTCGATTTCACGCCATGTCCCCAAGGCTTTGCCTTGGTCCTCACCGATCAACAAGAAAAATTGTGCGCTGGGGTACTGCAAGGCCAAACTTTTGAGGGTGTCGATGGTGTAGCTGGGGCCCTGGCGCTGCAATTCCATGTCACTGATGGTGACAACTGGCAAATGGCCAAACGCCAACTTCGCCATCTCGATACGGTGCAAACCACTGCTTAAATCGCGTGCTTTGTGCCATGCATCACCCGTGGGAATGACGAACAATGCGTCCAACTGGAATTGCGCCAAGGCAGCCTCTGCCATGGCCACATGGGCGATATGCGGTGGATCAAAGGCCCCCCCAAAAATGCCAATGCGCTGTTGCTTCAAACCCAATCCCTTGGCTTCAAGAAATGAGAGGTCAGCTGGGCCTCAGCTGAATCCGGGGCATCGACTCGGTTGTAGGACCAACTGACCAAAGCTGGCATGGACAACAAAATAGATTCCGTTCGTCCGCCAGATTGCAATCCAAAATGCGTGCCACGATCCCACACCAAATTGAACTCGACATACCGACCGCGCCGATACAACTGAAAGTCTCTTTCTCGCTCACCATAGGGTGTATCTTTGCGACGCATCACAAGGGGCATGTAGGCTTTCAGCAACCCATTGCCCACGTCTTGCATCATCGCGAAGCCTTGTTCAAAACCGAGTTCAGAAAAATCATCGTAAAAAATACCCCCAACGCCACGCGCTTCATTGCGGTGCTTCAAAAAGAAATAGTCATCGCACCATTTTTTAAACCGCGGATGCAACTCGGGGCCATAAGGTGCGACAGCCTCTTTACAAACTTGATGGAAATGCACGGCATCTTCTTCAAATCCGTAATAAGGCGTGAGGTCCATGCCACCGCCAAACCAAGCGACAGGCTCCTTTCCCTCGGGCTTGGCCACAATCATGCGCACGTTCATGTGCACAGTGGGCACATAAGGATTACGGGGGTGAAAAACCAAGGAAACGCCCATGGCTTCAAAAGGCGCACCCGACAACTCTGGGCGATGTTGCGTTGCCGATGGCGGTAATTTGGGGCCACGCACGTGAGAAAACCCACAACCTGCGCGCTCAAAAACGGGCCCACCTTCTAAAATTTGAGTGATGCCATCACCTTGAAGCATTTCCCCTTCAGGCTTGCGCCAAGGGTCCACCACAAAGTCGGTGCCATCCAGATCGTGCAAGGCCTGCGTGATGTTGGCTTGCAGCTGGATCAAGTAGTCTCTGACAGTTTGCGCTTGATGCAGATCCATGGGGTGACTTTCTTCAGATGCTGGCGGCATCTGTTATGTTTTAACCTCTTTGGTTGGCAAAGGTCGAATCGGTGCAGCTTGGTCAATGTGAAACCCCTCAACCCCTTCGTACATGTGTTGAAGGCATGCGTAGTCCGTCTCAACATTGCCTGTGAGTTTGATAAAGCCTTCAAACTTCAACACTTTTTTTCCGTAATCAAAGCGCACAATCGCCAATGGCAAATTCGTGGCAATGGCCAGTTGGTAAAAGCCACTTCGCCAACCCTCAGTTCTCTTGCGAGTCCCTTCTGGCGAAAGACCTAACCACATGAATTTTCCAGCACGTTGGTGCTCTGCAAACACTTCTGTCATGGCACCCACAACGCCCCGTGAGGAGGATCTGTCAATGGGCAAGCCACCAATCCACTTCAACCAACGTCCAAACAATGGGTATTTGAACAAAGAGTCTTTGCCCCAGAAATGAACGGGTAAGCCCATCGTCCATTTGCACAACATGGCCGTGAGGAAATCCCAGTTGCTGGTGTGCGGGTAAACAATGGCAATACCTTGTAATGCGGGCAAGCCTTGAAAATCAACTTTCCAGCCAATCAGTTTCAACAACCAAGCAGCCCACGCATGGCCTTTGAATTGAATCGGATAGGGACCTGAAATGACTTCAGGCTGAGGCAATTTTTGAGAATGTAAATCACTCACGATTTGATCGCCCTGTAGCCAATGTCCTTGCGGTACTGTTGACCTTCAAAGTGAATGCCCTTGGCCACCTCATAGGCTTTTTGCTGAGCTTGCTTGACCGAATCGGCCAGAACAGTGACGCACAAAACACGACCCCCAGAAGTGACAGTTTGACCGTTCACTGCTGCCGTCCCTGCATGGAACACCATCGCATCTGGCTCGTCCTTGGGCAATCCCGTGATCACATCCCCTTTGCGCGGATTCATGGGATAGCCTGCAGCAGCCATCACCACACCTAAAGCCGGTCGGCGATCCCACTCCAACGCCAGTGTGTCGAGCTTGCCGCTGGTTGCAGCCAGCATCACCTCGACCAAATCGGTTTTCAAACGCATCATGATCGGCTGCGTTTCTGGATCACCCATGCGGCAATTGAACTCCAATGTTTTGGGCATGCCTTGCGCATCGATCATCAAGCCAGCGTACAAGAAGCCTGTATAGGGAATACCGTCTTTTTCCATCCCCTTGATGGTAGGCATGATGACTTCTCGCATGGCGCGCGCATGCACTTGTGCGGTGACCACAGGTGCAGGTGAATAGGCGCCCATGCCGCCAGTGTTGGGGCCTTGATCGCCATCTAACAAACGTTTGTGATCTTGGCTGGTGGCCAAGGCCACCACGTTTTGACCATCGCACAACACGATGAAACTGGCCTCTTCGCCTTGCAAGAATTCTTCAATGACCACGCGTGGCACTGCAGCGCCGTCAGCGCCGGCGTTGTGGACCACGCCCAGTTGGTTGTCAAGCAACATGAAGTCAATGGCCTCATGAGCCTCAGCAGCCGTCATGGCCACTACCACGCCCTTGCCTGCCGCCAAACCATCGGCTTTCACCACAATGGGGGCACCCATCTTGTCAATGTAGGCATGGGCTTGAACAGGATCGGTAAAGGTTTCGTAGACTGCCGTCGGAATGCCATGGCGCTGCATGAAGGCTTTCGAAAAAGCCTTGGAGCTTTCCAACTGTGCGGCGGCCTGCGTGGGTCCAAAAATTCGCATGCCATGCGCGCGAAATTCGTCAACGACACCTGCAGCCAAGGGCGCTTCGGGGCCGACCACTGTCAGTTCAATTTTTTCTTGTTGAGCCCATTCACGCAACGCTTTCACATCTGTGATGGGGACATCGACCAAATTCGGGTCTCGGGCTGTACCGCCATTGCCTGGCGCCACATAAACTTTTTGAATACGCTCCGATTGCGACAACTTCCAGGCCAGTGCGTGTTCTCGTCCACCACCGCCAATTACCAAAACTTTCATCGATCAGGCCTTATTCCGAAAGGGTTGCATTGTGGAAAACGTTTTGCACATCGTCCAAATCTTCCAAGATGTCCAAAAGTTTTTGCATTTTGACGGCTTCGTCACCCACCATGTCAATCGTATTTTCGGCGCGCATTGTGACCTCCGCCATTTCAGCCGTCAGACCTGCAGCTTCTAAGGCATGTTTGACCGCTTCAAAATCTGCGGGTGATGTCAAGACCTCAATGGCACCCTCCTCATCCGTGATCACATCTTCAGCACCGGCTTCCAACGCAATCTCCATCACTTTGTCCTCTGAGGTGCCGGGTGCATAAATCAATTGGCCACAATGCTTGAACTGAAAAGCCACTGAACCTTCCGTCCCCATGTTGCCACCATGCTTGCTAAAAGCATGGCGAACCTCCGCCACTGTTCGTACACGGTTGTCGGTCATGGTGTCCACAATGATGGCCGCCCCGCCGATGCCATAGCCTTCGTAACGGATTTCCTCGTAGGTCACTCCCTCCAAATTGCCCGTGGCTTTGTCGATGTTACGCTTCACAGTATCGGCTGGCATGTTGGCAGCCTTGGCCTTTTCAATGGCCAAACGCAAGCGGGGGTTGGCCGAAGGATCGCCACCACCCGTTCTGGCTGCAACCATGATTTCTCGAACCACACGGGTCCAAATGCGCTGACGTTTTTCGTCTTGTCTGCCCTTGCGGTGCTGAATATTTGCCCATTTACTGTGGCCAGCCATCTCAAATTCCTCGATGTTGATTTAATCTATTGGGTGAGATTTTACTTTTCTAGATGGGGGGACCCTTTTTCATGCCAAATCAGCTCTTGATTGCCCGCAATAAAACCACAGATTGCCACATTCTGATGGGCATGGCCAATCGCCATGGCCTGATCACGGGGGCCACTGGCACTGGTAAAACCGTCAGTTTGCAAACCTTGGCTGAAAACTTTTCGAATCAAGGCGTGCCTGTCTTCATGGCCGATGTGAAAGGCGATCTGGTCGGCATCAGTCAAACCGGCCATCTGAGTGACAAAATCAAAGGGATTTTGAGAGAACGGCAACTGGACGAGCCCGCTCCCCAAAGCTGCCCAACCACTTTATGGGATGTTTTTGGCAAACAAGGTCATCCCGTCCGAGCCACAGTGTCAGACATGGGTCCTTTGCTATTGGGCCGCATGTTGAACCTCAACGATACGCAGGCTGGCGTGCTCAATCTGGTTTTCAAAATTGCCGATGACCAAGGCCTTTTGTTGCTGGACCTCAAGGATCTGCGAGCCATGCTGCAACACGTTGGCGAAAACGCCAGCCAATTCACCACCGAATACGGGAATGTCAGCGCGGCCAGTGTTGGCGCCATTCAAAGAGGTTTGCTCGAGATCGAGAGCCAAGGCGCAGACAAGTTCTTTGGCGAGCCCATGCTCAACATCCAAGACTTTTTGCAAACCGACGCCAAAGGAAAAGGCGTCATCAATTTGTTGTGTGCCAACGAACTGATGAATGCGCCTCGCTTGTACGGCACCTTCTTGTTGTGGTTGCTGTCTGAGTTGTTTGAACAATTGCCTGAAATTGGCGATCCCGAAAAACCCAAACTGGTGTTTTTCTTTGATGAAGCCCACTTGTTGTTCAACGAAGCGCCCAAGGTCCTCATTGAGCGCATGGAGTTGTTGGTTCGACTGATACGTTCGAAGGGTGTGGGTGTTTATTTTGTCACCCAAAATCCTTTGGATGTTCCAGAAACGGTTTTGGGCCAACTGGGCAATCGCATCCAGCATGCCTTGCGCGCCTTTACACCACGCGATCAAAAGGCGGTGAAAGCCAGTGCCCAAACCATGCGGGCCAACCCCAATTTGGACATCGAAAAAGCCATCACCGAATTAGGCGTTGGTGAAGCCTTGGTCAGCTTTTTAGATGAAAAAGGTCGCCCTGGAATCACTGAACAAGCGTTTGTGGTGATGCCCGGCAGCCAACTCGGCCCCATTACCCCCGATCAGCGCAAGGCGCTGCTCGAGAACTCTTTGGTCGCAGGCGTCTACGAAAAATCCATTGATCGAGAGTCTGCCTATGAAGTGCTGAAAGGTGCGCACGCATCCCCCAATCCAGATGCGCAGGGTAAGTTACCAGCCGACAAAGGCGCCAACACAAGCACAAACAGTGCAGAAAACGGCAGCAACGCGCTGTTAGGCGGGCTTGGCGAAGTCTTGTTTGGTCGCACAGGACCCAGGGGTGCCAAACACGATGGCTTGGCGCAGGCCATGGTCAAGTCTGCGGTGCGAACCATTGGCTCTAGCGTCGGGCGTGAAATTGTGCGGGGTGTGTTGGGCGGCATCTTAGGCGGCCGCAAAAGATAAGCCTTGGCTTGGCACCAAGCTCGCATTCAAATGCGAGACACAAAAAAGCCGGAGATCATCCGGCTTTTAGGGTGGGGGCCTTAACTGGCCGTAGCCTCTTCAGGCTCGTGAGGCTCAGACTTTGAGTTGCGGCCTTCCTTCTTGGGCAAGGGCGTGATGTCCAACAGCACTTCATCCTTGTCGTCCAAATCAACACTCAACCGACCGCCATCGATCAAACGGCCAAAGAGCAATTCGTCGGCCAAAGCCTTGCGAATGGTGTCTTGAATCAAGCGCTGCATGGGACGCGCACCCATGAGCGGATCGAAACCTTTTTTGGCCAAGAACTTGCGCAACTTGTCGCTGAACGTGACGTCCACTTTTTTCTCGGACAACTGTGTTTCGAGTTGCAGCAAAAACTTGTCGACCACGCGCATGATGATTTGCTCGTCCAAAGCCTTGAAGCTGACCATGGCGTCCAAACGGTTGCGGAACTCAGGTGTGAACAAGCGCTTGATGTCGCCCATTTCATCGCCTGCTTGACGCGGGTTGGTAAAGCCAATGGTGGCCTTGTTCATGGTTTCGGCACCGGCATTGGTGGTCATGATGATGATCACGTTGCGGAAGTCGGCTTTGCGGCCGTTGTTGTCCGTCAATGTGCCGTGGTCCATCACTTGCAGCAACACATTGAAAATGTCGGGG
>JACCDK010798740.1_pt1 | contig 45016 bp, 44 predicted proteins | sample 7445871 | NCBI WGS metagenome assembly JACCDK01 (sample SAMN15323436, study PRJNA562643) | freshwater metagenome | isolation source: river surface water | place: USA:Blue River Watershed | collected 2017-08-15 | reverse complement strand
TATGATTTCCAATAGGATAATCCATGCGTACGGTTAATACATTGTCGGTTGGATTTGGAGAAATTGCAAAACTTTCTCTATCAACTTTTTGCACATTTACAAACATCATTTGTTCAATTGCAGAAATTGTTCGATCGTCTATAAATGGCTTAATTCCAAAGCTCACATGCCCGCCATTGGCCGTATTAAAACTGCTATTCCACGCATCAAAATCATAGCCATAATCGTTTTTGAACGTACCATTATAAAATGGATCCATTGAAATCCATAAATAAATCATGTTTTGTAACCGGTCTAACTCATTGAATAGGCTGTCTGTCTGGTAGGCATCTTTCAAAAAATCTCTTATGTAGAATTCAAAATCACGCTTGTATTTGGTAATCCCAAACAATTTATAGGTAAGTGGTGCTGGACTGGCATTTTTGTTGCCCCAATTGTGGATATTACGGTTGTTGATATTGGGATAGCCCCATTGAACTCCAAAGGTGTTATCCATGTCGTAGGGCATGTATTCAAACTTGCCCGTTTTGGTGTTGTGATACAGGAAATAGTTGTTCTTATTGCAAAAATAATTGTCCCAATGCCCTACCAAAACTTCCATAGCCAATGTTTTCAAATAGGCTTGAACATTGAAAATTCGGTTAATTCTAGCCTCAAATGAATCTGTAGGTGAATTGTTGATTACATTGATCAATTGAACCAAATCACTGTAATCATCGGCTGTTTCATTTGTTTTGAGTTGATAAGCCCTGTCGTTGCCATTCATGATGTCTTTGTAGGCTTTTTGATTGCTACCCAACCATCCCAAATCTGCCGGCCAATTACACTTGTACAAGTTGCCATTTGCATTTCCGAAACGTCCCATCAAGAAAAATTTGTCAATGAATTCCGAGTTGTTTCTGATTCCATAATACACCCCATTGATGAAAAACCTGACCAAATTCCCCCTAACCGAATTAATCTGACCTTGATTCATGGCGTATTCCGCCAAATATTCCCGGCACATCGATGGGTCATTGTGGTTCCCATTGATGTTCATTTTTTTCAAACCTTGGAATGTAAATGGCAGATATTCATCAAAGTCAATTCTAAACCCTTTTTTCTCAGCGCTGCGCGATGTATTTCCCTTCAATCTCACCCCCACTTTTTGAATGGTATCTTTGCCATCATACACAAATACAGCAGGATAACAATGATCTGTCCACCGATTCACAGGATCCAACAATGCCTTTAATGAATCTGGATCAATGATCAAATGGATAGAGTGTAATTTACCATCATATACCGTTCCTTTTGAGGGAAACATGGCGGTTTGGGCAGCAACAAATCTTGCGAAAAACGCAAAAAATAAAGCCAAAATGATTTGCAATTTTCGCAATGTTGAACTGATATTTTTCATTTACGGTTTAAATAATTCTATGTGGTTTTCAACTGCAAATTGTCCCTTGGAACATTCGTATTCTTGGTTGTAACCGCTTTTTGTAGTTTTTCTTGTTACCAAACTTTTTCCTGATATTCTCAAATCCATCCTGTTCCAAGAAGTTGATTCCAGGTTCAAGTTTAGTCAATATTTCTGTTAAATTTCCACATTTCGATGTTCACTCATGAAAATCCAACTCATTGGAAATGATTCAATTTATCTATCACAAAATCAATCATTTCTGGCGTAACATCCAAATGCGTCACCATGCGAATATGGGTGGCACTCATGGCTGAAACACGAATGTTATGCAACAACAAATAAGCAATCACCTCTTGAACTGTATGCGTTGGTTTCACCTCAAAAATCACAATATTGGTTTCAACGGGAAGCACTTCATTCACCCAATTCAATCCTAAGAGAGCTTCTTTCAATCGCTGGGCTTGAAAATGATCCTCGGCCAAACGAGCGGTTTGATTTTCAAGGGCATAGAGTCCAGCTGCGGCTAAAAATCCCGCTTGTCGCATACCTCCACCCATCACTTTCCTCACCCTTCTAGCCTCTTTGATAAACGCTTTATTACCCATTAAAACACTGCCAATTGGAGCACCCAATCCCTTGCTCAAACACAAAGAAATGCTATCAAACAGGCTTCCGAAAGCAGCAGGATTATGATTTCCTGCAACAACGGCATTCATCAAACGGGCACCATCTAAGTGAAGCGCAAGTCCGTGTTCCTCACAAACCTTTTTAATTTCTTGTATATCTGACAGTTGGTAGCAACTACCACCACCTCTATTGCAGGTATTTTCCAAACTCACCAAGCGTGTTCTAGCGCGATGCACATCGTCGGGGTTGATTACTTCCAACACCTGATTTGCGGTAATTTGACCGCGATTACCCTGAATCAAACGGGCTTGGCATCCAGAATTGCGGCCAATTCCGCCACCTTCGTAAAAATAAATGTGAGAACCGGCTTCACAAATCACCTCATCGCCGGGTTTGGTATGCACATTGATGGCAATTTGGTTGGTCATGGTTCCGGAAGGACAAAAAAGGGCGGCTTCCATGCCAAATAGTTGAGCCACTTTACTTTCCAAAAGGTTCACGGATGCATCTTCCCCAAAAACATCATCGCCAATTTCGGCTTGCATCATGGCAGAAAGCATTTGCGGTGTGGGTTTGGTAAACGTATCGGATCTTAATTCAATGGGAGTATTGTTTTTCATGGTTTATTTTATGAGGGACATTGGGGCAATGTCTGATTTCAAAGGAACGAATTTCCATTGAATTTTCGTGCTAATGTCCCCCAAAATCAAAGAAAAGAAACAAAAATTTGACCTTTAATGAACCGAAGAATACCGCATTTAAGTGTTATCTTTGTAGTAAAATCACCCTAAAATATTCAAAATGAACAAGAACTGCTATACCACCAACAAATTGCTGAGCAAAGAGGAAACGATTGTTGCTATTTTAAGAGATGCTGAAGATTTATGGGAATTTGTGGGCAACGAACCCAACAAAGAAGAGGAAATTGTGGTGGTATCACTTGAGGAAGTGTACGCCAATTACCCTGAATTGAAGGAAATCTGCGAGCAATTGGAGTTAAGTCAATGTGCAGTTTGGGACAATATTGACGAGGAGTGGCTCATCGACGATTACGATGAGGAGGAAGAATACGACGACGACGAGGAATTCGAAGAAGAGGCGTAATTAAAAGCTCAAATCGAGCGAATCAAACTAGCTATTAATTAAAATAAAACACCGTCGGGGCTGTATAAATCCGTCGGGGCAGACCTGCGTGTCTGCCCATCACATTTATTTAATTATTTTCCGCCGTTTTTATCCGTCCTTTCTTTCCGCCCTTATAATTTTCTCAAAGAAGAATAAGCTATAATTTACAATCAAAGAGTTGCTATTTTTGGGCGGACACGCATTTATTTTGGGGCGGACACGCATTTATTTTGGGGCGGACACGCAGGTCCGCCCCGACAATTAGAATCTTCGCTATAATCTTAGTCTCGAGAATATAAAATTCAATAATTTAATCAACACGCTGAGAAAATTTACTCAGCAAAAAAATCAAAATCACCAATTTCAATATGTTTTTGGTGGTTATAATCGCCAATTTCAATATAAATTTGGCGATTTGGGGGAAAAATACACAGCTGGGAGTTCAAATTATTGAACAACAAATGGGTTTATTTTCCCCTGAAATTCACAGAAACTTACAATTCAATACCAAATGTAATCGACAGAAAAAACTTCCGCGAGTTTATTGCAGCGGAAATGTAATTACTGTTTTAGGGCTTTGATTTCTTCTTCCAGTTTGGCGATGTATTTTTCGCGGTACACGTCTTGTGTATGAAAATGGTAGTTGCCCCCTTTGTCGAACCCTTGCACGCCTTGAGAGTTAGAGATATTGAAAATGTATTTGGCATCGAAATTCAAAATTTGAGAGATATCAACTTCCAGGATATCCGAAATTTCAAACAACCGATTGAGGGTCATTTCAATTTCACCCCTTTCCAATTTCGCATACCCCGATAAAGAAAGATCCAAATCTGCTGCCATTTGTTCGCGGGTAATGTCTTTTAACTCTCTGAATCTCTTAATGTTCAAAATAGCAGATTTAACGCGATCTGAATTTTTCTCCAATTTTTCCATGTTATTAGAATTTGCACCCATATAAGGACAAATATATAATATAATTACCAAAAAAGCACCCCAGTTACCATTTATGACAATACTGAACAAGTAATTTTGTGGGTAATAGTCTCGTAAAAAACTAATATACATTTATATGAAAAAAAACAAACTCACTTTTTTGTTGGCATTGACAACATTCTTTTTATTGACTAGCTGCTCTATGAGAGTGGTTGATTTCACAGTAATCAGCTCTAAAAATGTTAGCTTGAAGATCGACAAATCTCAAGGAATCAGGGTTGTTGGTAACAGCAATGGATTCTTAGGGATGGGAGTTTCTATTAAGAGCGCCATGGACAATGCATTGCAAAGTGCAGGTCCTGATTACGACTTATTGGTAGACGGTGTAGTATCTTACAACGATTACGTTTTTGTTAGCGGATACAAAGTTGAAGGCACAGCTATCAGCACTAGCAAATTGAAAGCTGCTCTTGGCAACGACGGTTACAACAATTGGTGCAAAGAACACAACATTTTCGATCCTGAAACTTCAAAATTCTAATCAAAATTCAATGATAAAAGGCCACAGCTTGCTGTGGCCTTTTTGTTTTAGATCCGTCTGAGCGGCCCTATTCTAATTTTCTATATTCCTTAAAAATTTGACCAGGATAGGCCCCATCATTATTGCCTATTATCAGATGGGTTTCTTTTATTTCGATTTTATGTTTTGACCTACTATATATTTTCTCTGGTCCCTTGTAAAATAACACTAATGTATCATTTTCTATAATAGAAAATTCATAATGTGCTGGTAAAAAATTCCGATGTAATGTAGGTTCAATTATCCCTTTAACAGAATCTGTTATATCATTAGAAAATAATAAGGTATCATTTGTGTAGACAAACATTCCACTGTCAATTTTTCTAAGTGTTGAATCCTTACTAACCCATGTGCCAATTAAATCCTGTATTTTAATGGAAGGTTTTGGGGATGGACTTTTCTCACATCCATAAAATGCAAGCACCAATAGCATTGCCAATTTGATAATTTTTTTCATTTTCTTATATTTATTATTGTTAGACGGTATTCAAAGTTCTATAAATCCAATTTTACTAAATGAATTTTTTGAACGAAACCATTCATATTGAATACACGGTTAAATTTAAAGACATAGATTTTTAAGATTTCGAAGGGTACAATAAAAAATCTTATAAAAAATCAACCAAAATAGAAATTCTTAATTTGCTATATTTCAATAGTTTAAAAAAATTACATATTGTTTATTGAACTAATTTTGGACAGTTTATGGTATAGAAATGTAAAATAACCAATAAGTAAAATATCACCAATTTGAAAATATTTCCACCACATTTTTCTCTGAATTCTTTGAATTAAATATCCCCCAATACCAATTATAGTATCAAATGATTACCATTTTTTGTATTGTTAATACCGCAATAATTAACTAACATTGTCATGTGTCCTTGATTTCTAATGCGTATTTCCTTAAAACACTTTCAACTGCTTCTGTTCTAACAAGAGCAACACAAAATATTATTCAAACAATTTCAAATCAAGAATATTACTGTGGAATTAAGATATATTTTGTTCCAGTAAATGAAAATTATAACTTTGACTTAAACGATAAACCTAGTGAGTAAAATAATTTAAATCAATTAAATTTTCATCTAAAACAGCAAATATATTTATCTAAAATCATGTATACAATTCAATAAAATAGCAAGTTGGTATTCTTAGTCTTAAAAATCACTATTTATTTAGCACTTATTATATTGGGCTATATAAAAACAAAATCAACCGGTGATCGAAAATATTTATTATTTTCGATATTAGGTATTTTAGATATAACTACACACCTATTAGATAAATTTGTATTTACTTCAAACTTAGAACTTTTTTTAATATATGATTTAACAGCTATTGGTTTATATTTCATGTTTTATTATTCACTCAAAAACTTGAAAATATCCGGGTATTTGTTACTTACAACTTTCACTATTTTTACAATACTATCCTTTTTGTTTTTTATAATTGATTGGCCAAAAACAAATAATATTTTCTATTCCCAATATGGATATTTAAATTTGTATGAATATTCTCTATTTAATTTTTTCGCTGCAATCATTTTATTAATTATCTCAACTTTTGTTTTATTAAAAATATTTAGAAATGATTTATTTGAATTAAATGTACTTTTTATTATTTTTGGTATCATGTCTTATTTTATTGGAGACATAGTAAAATTTGGTTTAGGCACACACCTACTCAAAGATATTCCTTCACATCGTTTATTTTTAGACGCGTTTTTGCCAATTAGACTCATTATTAATCACGGGTTAATCATAACAGGGTTAATATGGAAAAACTAAGCGATTTTACCTTAGCATTTTATTTAATTTGCCTTTTTATTTTGGGCATGACTTTTATTCTTATTTTGGCTATGCTTAATTCTAAGAAAAGAGTTTTATTGGATTTGAAAAAGCAAGAATTAGATTTCCAAACTACATTAAATAAAGTGCAACTCAATTCTATTGAAGATGAAAGAAGAAAAATAGGCAGCAATTTACACGATGATCTCGGTCAAATATTGAACCTCATGCACATGCAACTTGCAGAGTTGAAAAAAATTCACAAAAAACATGACATTGAAAGTTCAACTTTAAAAATGACCGAAGAACTTTGCAATGCCGCTTCAGAAAAGTGCTCATCTATTTCAAAAATGCTTTTCCCAGCTACCCTAATCAGGCTAGGATTCATAGAAGGTTTACACGAGTTAATATCAGACATTCAACATGCAACAGGAATTCATATTGTTTTCACGCACGATGAATTTCAATTATCGGAAGACAGAGCGAGTAATTTGTTTAGAATATTCCAAGAGTTATTGAATAACACATTGAAACACGCAAAAGCCAATAAAATTGATATTCACATTCAAAAATCTGATACAGGTATTAAAATCAATTATGCCGATAATGGTGTTGGAATTCAAAACAAATCAATGAAACAAGGGCTTGGCACTACTACTATAAAAACACGCCTCCACATTTTAGGCGGTGAAATTCTCGAAACTAATTTAGATAATAAAGGATATCAAATGTCATTTATCATGCCTTATGGAAACGATTAAAATCATTATAGCAGAAGATCATCCATTAATGAGATCAGCGATATACAGCAATTTAACAAATGAATCTGATCAAATTGAAGTTATAGGCCAATGTTGCGATGGCATTGAATTGTTGGAAATTCTCAAATATAATAAACCCGATATTGTTATTTTAGACATTGAAATGCCTCGTATGGATGGCATAGAGGTTTTAAAAGCCATCCGAGAAAAATATAAAAACAGCATTAAAGTTCTGGTGTTTTCCGCAAACTTGTCTAATTATATTAACCTGAGACTCATGCAAATGGGAGCTGATGGTATTTTATTTAAAAAGAGTTCAACAGAAGAATTGATCAACGCCATTAAAATTGTGCACAAGGATTCTGTATTTTTTCAAGATTCAATGGCATTCAAAATGTTGTCGAACAATCACAACATGAAAAAAGTTTCACTTGAACAATTTAACACGGTAGATTTTGAAATTCTGAAATTGCTTTGCCAGCAAAAGAATGCCAATGAGATTGCCAAAGAGATGAAAATGTCAGTAAACACCATCAATAAATATCGCAGCAAATTGATGGAAAAAACCAACTCCCAAAATTTGGCCGGAATGGTGATTTTTGCCATCCAAAACGGAATTTACGTTATTCCCGACAAAACTCCTGAGATCGTTTAAACCGTCGGGGCAGACTGTAATTTCAACCGTCGGGGCAGACCTGCGTGTCTGCCCTTTTGCGTTTCTGCACATTTATACAGTATCTAGCAATTTTTATTCTTCGGGCGGACACGCATTTAATTTATAGGGCGGACACGCATTTTATTCTTCGGGCGGACACGCATTTTATTCTTCGGGCGGACACGCAGGTCCGCCCCGACTAACAATCTACTATAAGCACAAACTAGAAACTAAAAAGCCCTACGCTTTGCGTAAGGCTTTCTCATTCGTCGGGATGGCGAGATTCGAACTCACGACCCCTTGCACCCCATGCAAGTGCGCTACCGGGCTGCGCTACATCCCGATTAAATTGCGTTGAATCGGTAGCCTACATGGATACGGGTCTCTACCGCAAAATTAGAAAAGTTTTGAGAAATTTTAAACCAAAAAATCCAATTATCTCACCAGCAAAATGCTGCCGTGAACCGACTTTATCTCGTCCGACGGGAATTTGTATTGCAACAGGTAAAAATAAGTCCCCGCAGGACAATTTGCCCCTTCATTCTCTACCTGCCCATTCCACATGCGTTTCGCATCCTCTGATTGAAAGACCAATGTCCCCCAACGATTAAAAACTTGAATTTGAAAGTACTCTTGTCCCGATATCGGCACCCTGAACTCATCATTTTTGCCATCCTTATCGCCCGGTGTGAAAATATTGGCAAGGGCAATTGATTGATTGAAAGACACATCTGTGCAAAAAGTATCGTTGCAACCAGGCACATCTGATTCCGCAATCAAACACACATAAAATGTACCTAACTGATCATACGTATAACAAATTTCATTCTTCACCACAGCCGAATCCAGGCTGAAGTCTTTGGGCGATTTGCCCCTAAACGACCACTCATAACGGGTGGCATTTTGACTCAAATTGGTGAAGCAAAATCTCGGTTTCGTCGAAGAATCAACCGTAAAACTAGCCTGAGGCTTTGGGGTATACACAAATTGCACGGAATCCCTAAATGTAGGGGCAACGTCCGACATCAAATACAATTTCAATGGAATGCCATAAAAACGTGGGTCTACCGTGAACTTTGCATCGAGTTTTGTGCTGTCATTAAATGTGCCTGATGCCTTGTTTTCCGCCGACCAATGAACCTTATTGATACCCAATTTTTTGCCTTGCAACTGAATCACCGGAGAACCACCGCACAACACAGGAGACACTTTCCCAGCATCCAAAAACACCTTTATCTCTGCACAAATCGTATCGTTACAACCTGTAGTAGCGCCATCGGCAATTAAGCAAACAAAGCGATTTCCATTGGTTTTGTAGGTATAACAAACCCCTCCAAACGGCGATGTAGGATCTTCCAAGAAGGTTTTCGATGGTCCTTTTACAATGTCGTTCGGATGGTTAAATCCCCAACGCGTATTGATTGTGCCAAGGCTTCGATCATTAAAGCAAAATTTAGGAGCATTGCTAGAGTCAATTGAAAAATCTGCTGTGGTGGCAAATGAAATGTTGAATTGCACCGAATCTTTGCGAGAGGCACAGTTTCCATTGGCCATCAGATACAATTTCACAGGACCTTTATAGCCAGGAGCAACGGTAAATTTAGGATTTAAAATGGTAGAATCATTTAAGCTCCCAGATTTCGGATAGGCATTCACCCAACGGTAACATTTGCTTCCAATCACGGTTCCATTTAGCTGAACCGATGAAACTGTACACCCTTTTAAAACCACCGTTCCAGCATCCACCACAAATGGAGGGATTGGCACCCTACATCCATAATTCGCATATGAAATGCTGCCATCGAACTCAAAATCGGTTACAGCACCATCGTCTGATCCCTTTGACCCACCTTGTGTTAGAAGTTTGCTTCTGTCATAAACCACGGTATCGGAAATTCCGTTGTTTGTCAATATGAATTTTCGGGTAGCCGCAGTTCCAAAGTTCACAAAATGCCCAGCTGTATTGCCCGATTTTTGAAAAATCACATACAATGTATCGCTCAAATCACTGAAATCTTGGGCAGTTTGACTAAAGCTTTCACTGGTAATAAATAGCAAATTTGAATATGCAGGAATTAAATCGGTTGAGTTCAACCCAATTAACAATCCACAATTGCCTTTGGCTTTGATGGTGTTGTTAAGGTAAGTAATTTTACCTTTGGTGCTTGTAGTTAAATTGGCAATTCCGCGCCAAGGATTCGACGAATTGGTGCCCCAGTTAACCATTCCTGCCACATAAGTTGGCACATTGAATTTCGAAGGATTTAAGGCATTTTTACCAATTTGAACGCGGATCATCTCGTTCTGGCCCTCATTCGAACCATCGCATGCATCCACCAAAATACTCACTATTTCGAAAGCTTTTGAGGGATATTTTCCCTGGCTCAAACTGTTGCCACATGGCTGAGCTTTGGCAATGGCAATTGTCCCTAAAAATGCAAAAAATAAACTTAATATTTTTACGGATTTGCGCATATTGAAAGTCCCAAAGTTCTTAACCACACAAAGATACGAAACTAACATCACACAATTGTGATGCCCATATCAACGGAAAGTAAACTTATTGTTTGTTGGCCCAAAGTTGTGTCAAATGCACCAACACTTCGCTGGCTTTTTCCATATCCTGAACGCTCACATATTCATGTTTGCCATGAAAGGCCATTTCACCGGTGAAGATGTTCGGACAAGGCAATCCCATAAAGCTCAACCTACTACCATCGGTACCACCTCTAGCACTGGTTAATTGCGGGGTAATGCCGGCCATCTCAATGGCTTTGATGGCAAATTCAGAAATTTCAGGAGTCAATTGAACCACTTCTTTCATGTTTCTATATTGCTCTGAAACCTGCATATCGGCGGTTGCGCCCGGATAATCAGCAACAGTTGCTTCCATGATGGCCTTCAAACGGTTCTCATGTTCCGCCAATTTCGCAGTGTCAAAGTCCCTCACAATGAATTTCACCCAAGCGTGTTCGGCAACGCCACCCATGGTAACTGGATGAACAAAACCTTCCCTGCCGTAGGTAGTTTCAGGACTAAAACTATCTTTTGGCAAGCGGCTTAGAAAATCACCCGATATCTTCAACGCATTCACCAACTTATCTTTAGCATAACCAGGATGGGCAGAAATTCCATAAAAATTGACGGTAGCACCATCGGCGCTAAACGTTTCATCTTCATAGCATCCACGCTCCCCTGCATCGAGTGTATATCCGTAATCGGCACCCAATTTTTCAATATTCACATGATCCACACCCCTTCCAATTTCTTCATCGGGGGTAAATAGAATTTTTATATCTCCATGAGGGACATTGGGGTTTTGCACCATGTATTGCACATAATCCATGATGATGGCCACCCCTGCTTTATCATCGGCCCCAAGAAGGGTGGTTCCCGAAGCGGTGATAATATCGTCGCCAATTCTTTCCAACAAGTAAGGATGTTCAGCTGTACGAATCACTTGTGAATGATCGTCTGGAAGCACAATATCTTGCCCTTGGTAATTGTGATGAATGATGGGTTTCACATTGGCACCTGTACAATCTGGCGAGGTATCTACATGCGAACAAAAACAAATGGTAGGCACTTTCCTATCGATGTTCGATTTCAATGTAGCATAAACGTATCCCCACTCATCTAGATGCGCATCTTCCAATCCCAATTCCAATAGTTCTTTCACCAACACCCTACTCAAATCCTTTTGTTTTTCAGTACTTGGAAAAGTAGTTGATTCAGGATCACTTTGCGTGTCAATTTTCACATAATTACAGAAACGGGTTTGGATATTCATGACGCAAATGTATAAAAAAAGGATTAGACAGATTAGACAGATTAGACAGATTAGAGAGATTTTTTAATTGTTGCGAATTTTGCAAAAAAATAATGTAGAAAATAATCCTAGCACTTGGGTTTGTAATTAATAATTTTTGTCTTGTAAAGATGGAAAGAAAAATTTTTAGCTTCGAAAATTTGGAAGCATGGAAAAATGCAAATCAGATTGCAATCAAAACGTTAAAATTAACTTTAAAATTCCCAGATTCTCACTTTTCACCATTAGCAAATCAAATGAGACGATCTGCCATTTCCATTAGCTCTAACATTGCGGAAGGGCAAGGTCGACTTGAAGGAAAAGAACAAAGTCAATTTTACAAATTCGCGTATTCCAGTCTCCTAGAACTATTAAATCAATTAATAATTTGTAAAGATTTAAATTTTGTTAGTGAAATTGAATATTGTGAAATGCGCCAATTAATTGAAAAAACATCTCTCCAATTAAATGGACTCAATAGGTACACGAGATCAAAAATCACTAATGAATCAAGAAAAAAATAAGAATGCAAATGCTATAAGATAGTAAAAAAGATAGAATTCAAACATTAATTAGATATTCTAAACCATCTAATCTGTCTAATCTGTCTAACCCAGAAATGAGTTTAACAGAGGTCTGTTAAACTCATTTCTAAAGCCTTAGCGCTTATACCCGTAGTTTTTGGGTTGAATTGGTGTACACGCATGATGCTTGAACGGATGATGTTGCTCACGTCTTTGAAAATGGCAACATCGGTAACTTCCGCATCTTGTTTCATCAAATATCCGAACACACGTGCCATACCGCAGTTGGCAATAAAATCAGGGATAACGGCAAATTGACTATCGGCCAAAGTAGAAATTGGTCCCATAAAGATTTCTTCATCGGCAAACGGAACGTTTGCGCCACAAGAAACCACTTCAATTCCAGCTTTTGCCATTCTGTTCACTTGATCTTCAGTAACCAAACGACTTGCAGCACCTGGAATAAAGATTTCGGCAGGCATATCCCAAATTTGAGCGTTTACTTCTTCAAACGACATCATATCGGGTGAATTGAGTTCATTACCTTTTCTGTTTAAGAACAATTCTAAAATTTCATCATGTCCCAAACCATTTTTATTGATGATACCACCATTTCTATCGATGATACCTGCAATACGAACACCGTATTTGGTGAGGTAAAAGGCAGCCGCAGCGGCAACATTGCCCCATCCTTGGATGATGGCAAATTTGTTGTTCATGAATCCACCATACACTTCGTAGTAGTGACGAACACCTTCCGCCACACCCCAACCCGTAATCATATCGGCAATGGTGAGGTTTTTAGAAACATCTGGACTCAATCTTTCATCGGTGATTGGAAGCAAAACCCCTTTTTGCAAGCGAGAGATGGCTTTCAATTTCTCTTCCGGTGAATAATTGATCAAATGTCCATTCACCACACCTTCTTGGGGATGTAAAATTCCCAATTCAGCGGTCATAGGAATTACCTCGTGAATTTCATCTACGTTCAAATCACCACCTGTTCCGTAGTAATTTTTAAGGATTGGACGTACGGCTTTGTACCAACGCTCAAGAACACCTTTTTTTCTTGGGTCTGCAGGATCGAAATTGATACCAGACTTAGCACCCCCAATTGGAGGACCAGCCACTGTAAATTTCACCTCCATTGTTTTTGCAAGACTTTCAACTTCACGCTGATTTAAGCCTTTGCGCATTCTTGTTCCACCACCGGCAGCACCATTTCTTAAAGAGTTGATTACCACCCAACCTTCTGCTTCGGTTTCGGCGTCTTTCCAAGCAAAAACAATCTCAGGTTGTTTTCCTTCAAACTTTTGTATTAACTGATTTAATTTCACGGGTATACTTAAATTAATTTAGAAAAATCTCCATCTAATGATCCACCTACATAAGCAGTGGAAGCGCCAGTAGCTTCTGGCAAAGTATTGCATACATTTTTCACCCTCATGGCTCCCAATAAGGCAAAAATCATGGCTTCTTTGTAATTCACCATTTGATCGTCGGGCACCACAATTTGGGCTTCTGTTTCAGATTTGATGTAATCTACCAAACACTGGTTAAAAGCACCACCTCCAGTTACAAGAATTCGCGAATTTTGCAAATCTTTTTCCGAAATTCGATCCAACGCCATTGCAATTTGTGTGGCAATATGCATCACCAACGTTTTCATGCGATCTTCCAAAGGATGATCGTCGTAATCCCTCACCAAATGCCAGAAATGCTTATTAATCCACTCTCTTCCCAAACTTTTAGGAGCAGATTTTTGATAGAACGGTATTTCATTCAATGCGTGTAACAACGGATAAATGATGTTCCCACTTTCGGCAATGCTGCCGTTTTCATCGTATTTTAGGTCTCTTTCGCGGGCCAAACGGTTCAAAACGATGTTACATGGCGCAATGTCGAATGCAATTCTTTTGCCACCATGCTTGGTAGAAACGTTACAAAATCCCCCCAAATTCAAACAGAAATCGTAATCATTGAAGAGCAAATCATCGCCAATTCCAACCAAAGGAGCCCCTTGTCCGCCCAAAGCCACATCGCCTCTTCTGAAGTTGGTAACCGCCGGAATTCCAGCAGTTGCCGCCAAAGTTGCGCCATCGCCAATTTGAGTGGTGATCCAATTTTTAGGTTCATGAAAAATTGTATGTCCATGAGAAGCAATGAGATCCACAGACAAACCAGTTTCTTGGGCAAAACCCTTCGACAATTCACCTAAGTATCGTCCGTAAAAAACGTCGGTTTTTACAAAAACTTCAGAATTCTGATATTTCAACTGCGACAAACGGACTCTCCAAGTTTCGTTGTAAGGCACTGTAATGGCGCGGTCTATATTCACTGTCCAGTTGCCATCGTTCTGTTGCACGTCACACAAGGCCAAATCAATGCCGTCCATGCTTGTGCCGCTCATTATTCCTAATACCTTCATACAATCAAATCACTGAATTTAATGCAAAAATACACATTGCATCGCAATAATGTTTCAGGGAAAGTCCCTCAACAGCAAATAAAAATGATTCATTTATCCAAAACTTTTTGTAAAATGCACCTTCAAAATTGGCAAACATGAATAGAAAATCGTTTTTGGGCATAGGCACAGGCATTTTGGCCGCTTCAAATTTAAAAGCTGCAAACCATCAATTGCTGGAAGCACAATTGTTTGATTTGAACCAGTTAGATGCAACAGCTGAAACTACCTGGAACAATGAGCAATGGAGCAGTATCAGAAGCATGTTCCCTTTGACCAACGATCGTATTTTCCTCAATAACGGAACCATGGGCATCACACCCTACCCCGTTTTGAACGCCGTTCAAAAAAGCTTTGAAAACATTGCCGAAAAAGCAGAATATCCGCACCATTCCGACGATCTTGAGAAAAATCTAGCGGCCATCATTGGCGCCGATGCCAAAGAAATTGGCATCACAAAAAATGTGAGCGAAGGCATTAACCACATTTGTTGGGGTTTGGACTTGAAACGTGGCGATGAGGTCATTCTCACTGAGCATGAACATGTTGGGGGATGCTTGGCCTGGTTACACCGCGCCAAAGTTGATGGCATTGTAATTAAAACTTTTCCACTTGGAAAAACCGCAGACGACACTCTAAACAACCTTAATGCGGCCATCACCAAAAAAACCAAAGTAATTGCGGTACCCCATATTCCTTGTACCATCGGTCAAATATTGCCCGTAAAAGAAATCTGCGATTTGGCCCGTAGCAAAAATATTATCAGTTGCCTAGACGGTGCACACCCACTCGGAATGATACAGTTTAACGTGAAAGACATTGGCTGCGACTATTATGCAGGCTGTTTTCACAAATGGGTGTTAGGCCCTATTGGAACTGGCTGGTTGTACATTTCACAACAACGCATGCAACAAACTAAAATTTACCACGTTGCGGCCTACAGTGCCAATGAATTTAACATGAGAAGCAATCCGCCAAGCATGGGCCCAATTTTAGACCAAGCCAGTCGATACAGCTATGGAACTTTCTGTGGCCCATTGCACATTGGCGCATTGAAATCGTTGGAATTTTATCAGAAAATAGGACCAACCCGTATCGAAAATCGCGTAAAATTTCTCGCTGAAAAATTGCAAAATTCGCTACTCGAGTTGGGCGACAAAATTGAGATGCTCACGCCTACAGAATCCCGCTCCAGAGGGGCTCAAATTGGGTTTAGAATCAAACAATCTAAAAAGGAAAATGTAAATTCCGGATTTGTGAATTTTGCAAGATCAAAGCAAATGATTTTGAGACATGTGGCTGAAAATGGACTTGATAATATACGAATTTCTACCCACTATTACAACACCGAAGATGAAATACAACAATGCGTATCTTTGCTGAAAGAATATGCATTCGGATAATTCCAATCAGCTATTAGCGCAACTTTTTTTCGAGGGATGGGAACAGCAACTGCCAACATTTGAGTTGAGTACCTCCGGGAGTACGGGCAAACCCAAACCCATACTGTTGGAGCGTGAAAAACTTATTTGGAGTGCAAAAAAAACGTTTGAAGCCTATTTCACCAGAAGCATCAATAAATATCAGCTGTGCTGTATTCCTGTTCAAAAAGTTGGGGGATTTATGCAGCTAGTGAGAAGCGCCGTTTGGAAAACGCCAATCGATGTGATTGAACCTTGTTCAAATCCGCTGTTGGATTACCACGGTAGGGCTGCCATTGTTTCGTTGACGCCCATGCAAATTGTAAAAATTATTGAAACTCCTAATTCGGCAGAAACCTTGAATCAATTCCATACTGTTTTAATTGGCGGCGGCCAAATATCCCCCGAAATAGAAAAAATACTGCTAGAAAATTACCCCGATACCAGATGGATTCACACGTTTGCCATGACAGAAACCTATTCGCATTTTGCAGGACGTTTTTTGGGTGAAACCACCTACAAAACCCTTCCAGAAACTGAAATTTCAATTGGCAAACAAGGCACCTTACAAGTGCGAAATTTCTTAACAGATGGTGAATGGATGCAAACCAACGACCTAGTAGAAGTAATTGATAACCAGCATTTTATTTGGCTTGGAAGACAAGATTTCACCATCAATTCTGGTGGCTTAAAAATACAATTGGAGGAGGTAGAAAAAGAAATTGCAGCGCAAACAAATTGGAAGAATACGGAATTTTGCTGTTGGTTTGAAAATGATGAGGTGTTGGGACAAAAATTGATTTTGATTACCACGCAAAAGAACGTCCCTCAAGAATGGAATTTTTCGAAAACCTATTATAAACCCAAAGTGATTTATACAATTTCTGAATTAAGCTTCACCGAAACAGGCAAAATAAATCGGGCTAAAAGCCACGAAAAATTGAAAAACTAAGGCTTCCAAATGGTCAAATAAAGACCAATGCACAAACTTGCTATCCCAATGAATTTCACAACGTTGGCTATTAGTACATTTTTAATGTAAGTTTGAGGAAGTCCCATTTCCTTTTGTTTTTTGAGGCTGTAAATGGTAATCGTTACAGAATACAGCATCAACATTGCAAAATATAGAACCGTTGGATTGACATGTTTAGCTTCAAGCCATTGACCTATAACGGAATACATTACAACCAAGTAAAGCGTAATCATGGAAGCGATCAGAATAACAGAGGTCATTCGCATTTTTGAAAAGTTTCCAATGAGCAATCCACGCTCCTCATTTGTGAGTGTTTTTAGTCCTTTTTCTTGAAAAATTCTAGAAACAATCATGGCAGTGATCATGATCGCAATTCCTATTAAATTGGCAATGTTGTCCATCATTTTGTAAAGGTAATTGAAGAAATTGATTAATGAAATTCGATGGCGTAAGAAAACGACATGGATTGCTGTGGTTCAACGAGATTGATACCCTCTTTATCGAATAAATTCCCCGTTGAGTCTACTGCATCGGCTAATCCAGCCCAAGGTTCTATGCAGAAAAACGGTGCACCTGGTTTTGACCAAAATCCCCAGTAATGGAAGTCAGAACTAGAAACAGTAACCAGTTTTTCACCATTTTGATGGGCCAATGTAACGCTGTAAAATGGCGGGTGTTTGAATACAATGGCATCGTGCTGAATGAGGTTGTTGGTAAGGTTAAGGGTATCTCCATTGATTACAGGTTCCTCCTGAAGATTGTATAATCCCGCGTCTATCAAATGTCGGTTTGCTTGAAAAGATTGATCGAAAATCAATTGGTAATTTTCAAGAGGTTCATTGAGGGCAAAAGCAGGATGTGCGCCAACTGAAAATGGCATTGTTTCACTAGAAAGGTTGGTAATTTTGTAATGGATATCGAGATTTTGATCAAGAAGAATATACGAAATTTCAAGCAGAAAATCAAATGGATAGCGTTGACGGGTATTTTCATCGCTTTTGAGCACGAGGGATACTGAATTTTCGGAAATTGATGAAACTTCAAATTCCATATTACGCGCAAACCCATGTTGAAACATTTGATATTCTTTCTGTTGATGAATGTAAGTATCGTTTTTCAAACGACCAACAATAGGGAATAAATTGGGTGCAGTTCTGTTCCAAAACTGAGGGTCTACGTCCCAAAAATATCCTTTGTTCAGTGCCAAATTATGGGCGGAAATAATTTCTGCTCCGGTTTTTGTTATATTGACAAAAAAGTGGTTGCTTTTTAGGGAAATTTTATTCATTTTGCGTGGATTGAGAATTTTCTCGATACTGGCAAAGATAAAATTTTAATATGTTCAATCAATCAAAAAAACTAAAAGCACTGGTTATCGACGATGAAATGTCGGGTAGAACGATGATTGAATTTTACATCAAGGAATACTTGTCAAATACCATTGAACAAATTGTTTCGGTAGACAGCATCAATGCAGCAATTGCCGAATTATCAAACTTTGCACCAGACATCATATTTTGCGATTATGAATTGCGTGGTGAAGACGGATTGATGATCACGAAATTGGTACCAAAACACATTCCTGTTGTGGTGATAACTGCACATTCTCAATATGCTATTCAAGCCATTAGAGCAAGTGTTTTTGATTACATATTAAAACCCATTGATGAGCGAGAATTTCTAAAATTCAAACAACGTTTGTTGGAGCACTTCCAATCGCAATTGGATTTTACAGAAATCGAAGAAATACCCACACAAGACACTCTTGTTATCAAAGAAAATGGAGAAAATGTGATCATAAAATTGGCAGATATTGAATATGTTGAAGCCAGCGGTGCTTATGCCAAAATCATCACAAAAAATAAAACCTATTTACTATCTAAAACGCTCAAAACTTTAGAGTTATCTTTGCCCCAAGATTTTATAAGAATCCATAGATCATATTTAGCCCCCAAGTGGCAAATTAACAGTTTCAGTAGCACCCATGTATGTTTGAAAAATGGAAAAAATATCAGTCTTTCCAAAACTGGAAGAAAGCTACTATTGGAATCATTGTAGTATTTCTTTGTTGGGGTAATTTAATATCTCAGAGTAACTACGGACAAGAATTTGATTTCAAGGATGGATTACCATCAGAAATTGTAAGAAGAACATTCATCGATTATAAGGGCAGTGTTTGGATTGGAACAGATGCCGGTGTGAGTGTGTTTCCAAAATATAACACAACAAATAATGCCATTGCGAAGAAAATTGGGAGTAGCCAAGTTTGGGACATCTGTAGCATCCAGGATAAAATTTACTTTGCTACCTACGACTCAGGCTTATTTATTTTTGATCAAAAATCAGGCAATCTGTTGAAGCGATTTCGCTACAAAGAAGTACCCAAAATTAGAAAATTCAAAAAAATAGGTGATAGGACTTATTTATTGGCAAACAAAGCAATTTATATTATTGCAGGGTTAAAACTTGAGGTTGTAATTGATCACAATCCATTCAAGATTCATCCAACATCTTTTCCAATGGACATTTTTGAATGGAAAGGCAAACTTTATGTTTCTTACTTTCAAAACGAAAAATTATTATGTTTTAACAACAAATGGGAAATTGCACAAGATGAAATAGGATTTTTTTTGGAAAATAATCATAAACCAGGGCATATAAAAACCATCATCAGTTCTTTTATTTACCAAGGAAAACTATTTTGTAGTACTGGTGATAGTAAGTTTTTTACATGTGATCAAAATAACAAAATCAGGCAGTACTTTTTCACAGACAAACCTGGCAGCAATTATGTAATATGGGACATAAAAGAAAGTCACGGAAATTTGTATATGGCTGTGGGGAATACAGAAAACTTTGAACAAGGATTGCTGTATGAATTTAAACCAAACGAAACTTCAACAAACGTTGAAATGGTGGGTAAGAATTATTTTTTATGGTCGTTAACAGTGGATCCTTTCGGACGAGGAATATGGGCAAGTAGCATCAATCATGGTGTGTTTTTTTATCCGAATTTCGAACACAGAGTTTTATTGCCAACAAATTTAAACGCATACACGGAAACATCTACTTGTTCGGTGGGTTGGACAGAAAATTTGGTTTATTTCAAGTTGCAACAACAAACAAAATGGGTTCGATATGTACACAATGAAAATATTCGTCAAATTTTATCTTACAAAAATGACCTTATAATAGTTTCTGAAGACGGAATTTATATTTTGCCTATAAATGGCAAACAAAAGGCCAAATTGATTTTAAAAAATGCATTTGAAGATGTATTTATACAAAACAATTATTTGTATGCCGTAAATTACTTTGGCCCTATATGGTCCTATGATTTATTTCAAAAGAAACAAATCAACCACATTAATCAATCGGCCAAAAATTTTCATGCTGCATCAAGTAACGAAATTTTCACAGTTTTACACAGTGAAAACCAAGGTTATTTTATGATTTACAAGGACAGTTTATTCAAATTAACAACTGACTTACCGCTTCACAAAAAGAATTTAAAATTTTATGTTGTGGGTACCATGATATATATTCAGGAAGGAAATCAGTTGTTTTGTTGCAAAATAGACATTCAAAATAAGAAAATCATTTTTCTAGATAAAATACAATTCGACATACTCTTTCCCAATGTGAAAATTGAATGGATACAAGGCAATACCAATGGGTTATGGCTAGGAAACAATTTGATGGCATTGCAAATGAGTTATAATAACTCAAAACATACATTAGACATAGTAAACCAATTTTATTTGGGATTTTCAAATGAAGTTAAAACCATTTGTTTCACCAAAGACTACATTAATATAATTCATGACAATTTCGTTCAACGAACACCCATTTATGGAAATAAGGCCTTTATGGTTGGAAATTGCAGCCTAGTTAGCGAGATAAAACGCAACCAACCATTCTTTAATTTTCCAGTTATTGACCAAGGACAAAATTATCATTTTACGGTTCAAACAGATGATTATTTAACGGATAAACATTATTTTTATGAAGTAAAACTTTCTAATTCAGACCAAGTTCAACTCAAAAAATATTACAACAATGACGGCGGTGTATGGTTGGATTATTTAAACCGAAATTTGTACAAAATTGATGTAAAGTATCTCAATCAGAAATTTACCTCCACACTCATGGTGAACAATCCAATTTTTAAGAGAACTGAATTTTGGATTTACATATTCATGTCCACCATGATCTTGTTTTTTATCTTATACCGCCAACAAAAAAATAGTTTCATCTTACAACAAAAAATTCTCAGTTTGGAATTGAGCACCATTCGTTCAAATATGAATCCGCATTTTGTATTCAACGTAATGAATTTTGTTCAGGCGATGATTGTAAAAAGTGATCAAAAAATGGCCTTAAAAGCCACCAGTGATTTGGCACATTTGAACCGATTGTTTCTTGAAACTTCCAACAAAGAAATCATTTCGCTCAAAAGTGAATTGAGTTTGGCTAGGAAGTATGTAAACTTAGAAAAGTTGCGTTTTGAAAACGATAGAGCCTTTGATTTTACTATATCTGTTGAAAAAAATATTGACACAAATGCATGGGTTTTACCCCCACTATTGCTTCAACCATTGTTAGAAAATGCCTTGAAACATGGAGTTTTGTTGCTCGATAAAAAAATTGGGAAAATCAAAATTTTCGTCCTTCAAATTGCCCCAAATGAAATTGATATTTTAATTCAAAATTCAGGCAAAAATGAACAAACAAAGAGAGTTGGGGGAACCGGAATGGGACAAAAACTTGTAAAAGACCGTATTTTATTGTTCAACCGGAAATTTCACAAAGAATATCATGCAGAATTTACCCACCAATTCGATGGAGACCATTACAACTGTCACCTCACAATAAGAAAGTTGTCTTAGTTTTTACGGGAAATTTTATATTGAAATTCCTTCTTTAATGGCTGTTCGATTTTTTCAATCAACCCAGGAAATTGTTCATTAATTGTAAAAATCAACTGACTTCTTTTTATTTTCCTGAATTTTTTGGGCATATTAGATAACCTCAACAGAAGGTCTATTTCAGACTCACTGAGTACCTCATTGTTTAACATTGCTATTTGGTTCCCTGTATCCTGAATATCGATGGACCCTGAATAATCATCCAATATTTTTTGTCTACCCATAATCCCATTTTTCCTAAAATACCAAAGTCCAAACAAGACTGCAACAAACAGAACAACCAAAAGAATATATAACTGATACTTCCATTTTTTAAAGAAATTTTCTTTAGACACTTCCCACAAATGGATGTTGTTCTCTTCTACCCCAAACAATTTGATATACTCCCTCAAATCTGTTTTTTCAATTTGTCCGTTTGGCAAAACCGACAAATAATAGTCGCCAATAACAAATCGAAATATTGAATCCTTGAATTGCAATTTTTGTATATTGCTCGGTGCATAAAAGGAAGGCCCAGATGCATTTCTGTAATATTTTCCTGTTTTGCCATCAAAAATGTAATCAATTGAATTTTCTGATCCCCACACTCTAAAATCTGAAAATTGATAATTGTAAGGTTTAACCGTAAAGTTTTTTACTTTATTGTGGTTTTCAAACATCTCAGTACATGTGAAATTTCTGAGGTTAATAATAAATTGTTTAGACGTTGATTTGTCTACTTCATTTGGGTTATGATGGTCAAACGTTCCAAAAACATATAGTGAGTCACCCATTTTATGTGCCAAAGTAGGCTGAAAACCAACAATATGCGAACCTTTAATCAATATCAATTCCCATTCTCTTGTTTGATGATCAAATTTTATAAGTTTGAAATGATTGGCCCAAAATCCATATCCCCCAAAAGCAAAAATATCTCCTTTGTATTCAAACAGATACCTTCCAAAATTATGGCCGTGAAACGTAGAATGATCCAACCGTTGAAAGGTGTTTCTTTTAAAATTAAATGAGAAAAGGTAATGCGTTCCATCAGGATTTACAAAAATTGAATCGCCAGAAACAATAAAGTCCCCTTCATTCACTGCAGAGCTGGTTTTTGGAGTAATTTCTGCATTGGCCTTGGCCAAAACACCCGCAATTTTAACTGGGTCTATTGTTGCACCAACTGGAAATACCAAAATTAAAATGAGCGATATTGAAAATAACCGCATCCACTTAACTGAAATGTATTGAGCTGGTTTCACAAGAAATAAAAAGTTCAACAACAAATGTAAGAAAGTTTGACATTGTTCAAACAAATATTTAATTACTCGGCTGTCATTTAATTGTATTTTTTGCAAAAATTTCTGTATCACAAAAACTAACGTTCTAATTCGTAAATTTGTATTTCTCATGTCATCTAACAAACCCCTCATACTCATCAGCAATGATGATGGCATTACGGCCCCAGGAATTCAAGCCCTCATCGATGTGATGAAGGAAATTGGAGAAGTCATTGTGGTTGCTCCCGACAAGCCTCAAAGTGCTATGGGACATGCCATTACAATCAATCATCCAATTCGATTAACTGAAGTTCATTTGTATCCAGGTGTATTGGCCTACCAATGCACGGGCACACCGGTGGATTGCGTAAAAATTGCTATAGATAAAATTTTGCCCCGAAAACCAGACCTCATGGTCTCTGGAATCAATCACGGAAGCAATTCTTCCATCAACGTGATATACTCGGGTACAATGTCTGCCGCCGTTGAAGCAGCCATCGATGGAATGAAATCTATTGGTTTTTCTTTGTGTGATTATGCTTGGGACGCCGATTTTGAGTCAGTGAAACCTTTTATCAAGAAAATTGCATTGGAAACGCTCAACAATGGCTTGCCATACGGTACCTTGTTAAATGTGAATATTCCTGTCCCTCATGACAAAAAAATTAAAGGAATTAAAGTTTGCCGTCAAGCACAAGCAAAGTGGAAAGAAGATTTTGACCGAAGAAAAGACCCTTTCGGAAGAGATTATTTCTGGATGACAGGGCAGTTTGTGAATATGGACAAAGGTGAAGATACCGATCAATGGGCATTAGACAATGGCTATATTTCTGTGGTGCCTACTATGTTCGATCTTACTGACCATCAAAGAATTGGAAGCATTAACCAATGGAATTTAAATGAAACAACTTAACTTAAAACAAATGTTCCTAGGATGGGTGGTTGGACTCATCATCCCGTTTTCTGTAGGAACCCTCATTGCAATGGCAATGGGTATTCACGCTGATACTTTTGTGAAAAGCATCATCAAATTGAGACATGTTTACAACACTCCATTTCAAGTGGGTGTTGCGGCCAATATTGGTTTGTTCTTCTACATGATGAAGTTCGACAAAATGATCTTTTTCAATAGAGGCATGCTTATTGCAACCATGATTTTGGCCATTTTAGCCATGATTATTGAACTTCAATCCTTTTAAATGAAGCTCTTTTTTGTTGCTGGGGAAGCCAGCGGAGATCAACATGCATCAAGGGTAATTGCCGAAGTAAAAAGGCAAAATCCATCCGCTGAATTGGTGGCCTGGGGTGGTGATCTCATGCAAAAAGAAGGGGCAAAGTTGCTATCTCACTACAAAGACCGAGCATACATGGGTTTGGTTGAGGTTATTAAAAATATTCGGGCTATCAAAGGGTATATGAACCAAGCCAAAGTCGATATTCTGCGCGAAAAACCAGATGCAATGGTGTTTGTAGACAATCCCGGATTTAACCTTCCCTTGGCACAATTTGCCAAGAAAAATGGCATTCCCGTACATTGGTATATTGCCCCCAAAGCTTGGGCTTGGAACAAAGGCAGAGTGAAAACCATGAGAAATTGTATTGATCATTTGTACGTTATTTTTCCCTTTGAAGTTGCTTTTTTTGAGGGACTTGGGATGCCCTGCACCTATGTAGGTAACCCAACTTATGAATCGGTTGTGGCATTTAATGCAAAACTTCACGAAAACTCAGACATCCCAACAGCAGAAAAACCAACCGTTGCCATTCTCGCAGGAAGTCGTAAAAACGAAGTTTCTACCTTATTGCCAAATTTCATCAAAGTGGCCAACAAATTAAAGGATGTCAATGTTTTAGTGGCTGGTGCGCCAGGACTAGAATTGTCATTCTACCAAGAAATATTGAAGGCCCATCAGTTAGAAGCGAAGGTGGTTTTCGATCAAACTTTTCAAATATTAAGTGAGGCAAAACGGAGTGGTGGTTATGCCCTTGTGGCGAGTGGCACAGCCACTTTAGAAACAGCCCTATTCAAATTACCACAAGTAGTGGCATACAGGGTAAACAAACTCACATATTTCGTTGGTAAACAATTACTTAAAATTCCATACATTTCACTAGTAAACATATTGCTTCAACGCAACTTGGTGGAAGAACATTTGCAAAAAATGGATGTAGAAACCTTATGGAGCGCTGTACAAAGGTTGCAACAAGACGAAACAAAAAATAGAATTTTAGAAGGTTACGATCAACTTTGGCATCAACTGAGTGCCAAAGGCACCAATGTGAGTGAAAATGTGGCCAAGTTGATTTTAAGTAGTGGAGGATAACGGAGTCGAACCGATGACCTCTTGCATGCCATGCAAGCGCTCTAGCCAGCTGAGCTAATCCCCCATTTTCTTACTGCAAAGATACAGCTATTTTTAAAAATATTATGTATCGCTTTTTATTCCTCAATTTTCTGCACTTCCTTTGTATCATGTTAAATACCATTCTCATTGTTGTAGGAATCATCTTTGCCGTTATTTTAATAATAGCCGCTTTCCTTCCAAAAAATACCGTAATCACCGAATCTGTTGAAATCAACAACGATTTATCCACCGTGTTTAACTTTGTGAAAACCATTAACAACCAACATCAATACAATAAATGGGTGATGGCCGATCCTAATGCCGAATTCAATACTCATGGTACCGATGGCACCGTGGGATTTATCCTTTCTTGGAATAGCAAAAACAATAATGTGGGTGAAGGTGAGCAAGAAATTCTTGAAATCACTGAAAACAAACACATCAAAATTGAAATCCGTTTCAAAAGACCTTTCTCTGGAACATCCTACCAAAACATCACCTTTAATTCCAATTCTGAAAAATCAACTTCTGTTGAAATGACCTTCGAGTCTTCCTCAAAATACCCCTACAATTTGATGTCGGCCCTCATGAAAAGTGTCTTAAAAAAGGACATGGGAATCACCCTCAATAATTTGAAAAATATCTTAGAAAAATAAATGAAGACTTCAATAATCTTCGCTTTGTGCATCCTGTTGTATCTTACTGGCTGCCAATCTAAAAACACCCAAAATTCGCCAGAAAATATCCAACCAATCGATACCTCTTTGAGTGTAGCCGATTCTACTGTTTCAGAAAATTCAAACAAAGAAATTCCTAACACTACGCATTACAACAATCCGGTGATGCTTCCAAGTGGCGCTAATATAGTGAGGTTCTTAAAAGGCTATTATTTAACAGGACAATTTAATGAAATTAGAAAATTCGTGGTATTGAAAAATGGCAATGATGAAGATTTTAATTTCAAAATTAAAAACCTGGATTGGGGTTATGCCATAGAATTGACAAATTGCCAATGGAAAGATCAAAATAAGTTCATCCTAACGCTTAAAGCAATGATTAACAATACACCGAGAATTGAGCAATATCAAGGTGAAATTGTCAATGACACTGCAAAATTGTACTTCTACTGCAAAAATGAAAATCCGTTTTTAGCTCGGTAATTTACAGTCCTAAATGCTTCATATAAAGCATGGCACAAGCTTCTGCATCGCTCAATGCATCGTGGTGGTTTAAATGTATATCGTATTCATCACAGAGCTTTTTCAGTCCCTTTTTATAGATTACATACGTGCATTTTTTAACATATTTCGGATGTGGAAGCCTGTAATAATCGAGTGTCTTCGCTAGGCAACTAAAATCAAATTTTCCATTGTGCGCCACAACCGTTTGTCCCTCAAAGTAATGAGCAATATCACCCCATACCTCATCAAACGTAGGTGCATTCCTAGTATGATGCGCCGTTAAACCGTGAACTTTCGTGTTCCAATAATTGTATTCGTTATTGGGCGGTTTCACCAATATAGACACGCGGTCAGTAACAACCCCAAACATCACCCTCACAATACCAATCTGACACACACTCGACCCATCACTGTTCGCAGTTTCAAAATCAAGTGCCGTGAAAATATGACTCATATCCCTTTAACTTTTCTTCCCTCTTTTTTTGGGGGACACCAAACTATCCGCAGGGTATTGACGCTTCATGCTATCCAACAATCCATGTGCCCACAATTCAAACTCCTTCTTCTGCAAATCCGACAATTTCGCGTCTTTGTGAATCAACGTATAGCTTGTTAAAGGCATTTCATTTTCATCTATCTCGCCCAAACACTCCTCTATTTTATGGTATTGTTTCCAAGGTCTATAGTTCTGAAATTCATAAATATTGAAGTGTTTTTTTCCATCTTCAATGTGTTCCGCCAACCACCATTTTACCGGTTGAATTTTTGAATACCACGGATATTTGGTGTGATTTGAATGACAATCATAGCAACTGGTTCTCAATATGTTCTTTACTGTATTTGAAGTAGGATACATTTTGAACAATTCAGGATCTTTTTGAGGATTCTCAAAATTCACAGTTGGATCAATATTCATATCCGCAGGAATGAATTGAATTAAGATAAATAAGGCGATTGCTCCCCAAAAAACTTTCTTTAACATAATCGGTTGACCCAAATTTCGGTATTTTCTTTGATAATATGAAATACTTGTTCAAATCCTTCTTCCCCACCAAACCAAGGATCAGGAACATCTGCTCCCGGATTCTTGGTATCAAAGGCCCTAAACAAAGTAACCTTATCCTTTTGTTCATCTGTGTTGCACAACCGTAAAACCGTGTCTTGCACGCTTTTGTCCATCGTGAAAATCACATCAAAATTATCCAAATCTTCCAAGCGGATTTTACGGCTAATGCTTGGCACAGTAACACCGTGCTTGGCTGCATTTCTGCGCGTTCTCGAATCGGCCGATTCGCCATCATGCAGCCCATTTGTGCCGCAAGAATCTAAATAAAATTCTTCGGATTTTCCTCTAGCATCGATTTCATGTTGAAACAAAGCTTCCGCGAGAGGACTTCTACAAATATTTCCCAAACAAACAAAAACAATCTTTTGCATCCCTCAAAGATACAAATGTGAAATTACTTCACCGGTATTTCTTTGATTGTACCCTGCGGAGTAACCAAGTAAATTTCTTTTGTGTCGGTGCCTTTTTCGTATTTCACCACAGTATTTACAGGTGCTATTCTCCTAAATTTCACTTCCAAACTATACACAAATTGAATGCCGGGCTTCAAAGGTGATGGATGGATAATGGCATCAAATCCATCTGTTGATACCTGATTGTAAAACAAGGTATTTCTGCTCACAGGATTAGAAGCAATTTTTGATGCATCAGATGGACTTTCATCGTCGATGGTACTCACAGCCAATGGTTGGTAACGCACATAACGATCCGTTGGGAAACTTTGATTCTGCTGCTCTGTCATTGTGCGATAACAAGTATCCAATTTGATGCCCATATTGGCCAACATCTTCATTTTCTTTTGCAAAATTAAATTGGCTTTATCGCGAATTTGGGTATTCGCATAATCTGTTGAATCATATTGATATTCAACCTTTATCAAGTCGTAAATTTCACATTGAGCCGCCATAGAATACAGCTGATCCAAATGTGCTGGGTCATAATAACGAACATGAATGTTCTTTTGCATTTCAAACCCTTTAGGTACTTGAATGTATGATTTAGAAAATGTGCGCTTTTCTCTATCAAAAATTGGCACCAAAGCAATCATATCTAAGTAAAAATTATCTTTCTTAATGCCAATTTTAGAAGCCAAAGAAATGAATTTGTTCACCCTATGCTGCAACAAACTATCCAATTCAGCCACCTTTTTACCCGCTTGATTGATGTGAAAAATAGCCGTGTAGTTCTGAGGAGTGGCATTATATAAAATATTCACCTTTATAACATGCTCATTACCAGATGTATATGTGCTGTAGGTGTTGGTAATTTGCGACATCATGGCATTATCGGCATAGTTGTTTTGGGTGTTCTGATTGTTATACAAATACCCAGCCGCCGCCGGTGTTGCCGAAGCTTTCTTGCCCGATTTATAAGATTGACTTTGCTCGAACCGATTGTTCTCGTTATACTGTAAATTCCCGGACACTTGAGAATAGCCCACCAACACTGTTGCGAAAAACGCAACAAATAAACCATATTTTTTTTGCATATTTAAGAAACGTAAAAAACTGATAAAAAGTTACAGACGGATTGAAATTAATATACAATCTCACCCCATTCCGAACCAGAAATTGTCAATTTCTTGCCTGTATTTGGTTCTACATACCCAATGATTTGAGCATCTACACCAAATGATTGAGAAATGGCAATCATGGTTTCTGCCGATTTAGCATCGGTGTAAATTTCCAATCTATGTCCCATGTTAAACACCTGGAACATCTCCCTCCAATCTGTTTGACTTTCTTTTTTAATCAATTCAAACAACGGAGGAATTGGCATTAAATTATCTTTCACCACATGCACATTATCGGCAAAATGCAGCACCTTGGTTTGTGCCCCACCCGAACAATGAATCATACCCTTCACAGCAGAACGTCCAACCTCTTTGAAAATTTGCATCACGATTGGAGCATAGGTTCTGGTTGGCGACAATACCAACTTCCCAGCATTTAATGGCGCATTTGCCACTTCATCTGTTAGTTTCATGCTGCCACAATAAACCACATCTTCGGGTAAATCTGTGTTGTAAGACTCAGGATATTTTTCGCGGTAAATTTTCGAAAACACATCATGTCGGGCACTCGTTAATCCATTCGACCCCATTCCACCATTGTATTCGGTTTCATAAGTGGCCTGTCCATAACTCGCAAACCCAACAATAACTTGTCCACCCGCAATGTTTGCATTATCAATCACATCCGAACGCTTTCCATTTGCTACCAAAGTGGAATCTACAATGATGGTTCTAACCAAATCTCCCACATCGGCGGTTTCACCACCTGTAGAATGTATCACTACACCATGCTCTCGCATGTTTTGGCAAAAAGCCTCACTTCCCTCAATTAATGAAGAAATAACCTCACCTGGAATCAAATTTTTGTTTCTTCCAATGGTGCTCGACAACAAAAACGGACCTGTGAATCCTGCACACAGCAAATCATCCGTGTTCATCACAATGGCATCTTGTGAAATACCGGCCCAAACCGACATATCACCCGTTTCCTTCCAATAAACATACGCCAAACTGCTTTTGGTTCCAGCTCCATCGGCATGCACAATGGTACAAGCCTCCGGATCATTGCTCAAATAATCAGGAATTACCTTGCAGAAAGCCCTGGGAAACAACCCTTTATCAATGTTTTTGATGGCTTTATGAACATCCTCTTTTTGAGACGAAACCCCGCGCTGCGAATATTTATCAGACATGCTACAAAGATAGTGAAATGCAAATCTTTTCACTAATTTTGAAACAATGAAAATCATTTCTTACAACGTCAATGGCATTAGAAGTGCGCATTCCAAAGGACTTTACGATTACCTACAAGATCAAGGTGCCGATATTGTTTGCTTTCAAGAACTTAAAGCACTGCCCGATCAAATTGACCAAACTTCACTCGAAAATATGGGGTACAATTGCTACTGGTTTTCAGCACAAAAAAAAGGTTATAGCGGCGTCGGAATTATATCAAAATCCAAACCCAAACACGTTGAATACGGCTGTAATCATGAACTTTTTGATTTTGAGGGACGTGTGTTGCGGCTTGATTTCGACTGGGGAAGTGTGATATCGGCCTATTTCCCAAGTGGTACCAGCGGCGATGACCGACAAAATGTAAAATTCGATTTTCTCAATTATTTCTATACCTATATTCAATCACTGAAAAAGGAAATTCCAAACCTTGTTGTTTGTGGTGATTACAATATTTGTCATCAAGCAATTGACATCCATGATCCTGTGAGCAATAAAAACAGCACGGGATTCCTTCCTGAAGAACGCGATTGGATGACCAAATGGTTCGAAGGTGGCTTCACCGACGCTTTCAGATCCTTGAATCCTGAGCCTCACAACTATACTTGGTGGAGCTTTAGAGCCAATGCAAGGGCCAATAATAAGGGTTGGAGAATTGATTATGTGAGTGTGAGCAATGAAATGAGTAAAACCTTGATTTCTTCGGGAATAGACCCCGATGCTAAGCATTCAGACCATTGTCCAACATGGGCTTCATTGGCAATTGGCGATTGATTGAATTTCCATCAGTCCCAACATTCCATCAGCAGTAAATGTCCCTCAGAATGAGAAATTTCAACAAATCCATCTTGTAATACATGGTTGGAACTTCCTGTTCTGTATGGCAACACCAAATCTTCGTTATTTAAGTTATAGGCCAAATTTTGGGTCACTATTCCTTTAGCCTCTCCCACTGGAAAAATAGAAATTTTGGTCCCCTGAAGATACCACTTTTTATACGTTTTTGGCAAAAGATAAACCCGAGAAAAATCGTCAATTAGACCAAGTGTAATTTTACCCGCAAATTGCGGCAAAGTGAACACATTGTTAAAATGATGATCTTGCCTCAAACCCGTTGCCCATACAATGTTTGCTGCAGGAAATCCCTTTTCAATTAAGTACTGAATTCCTTTTTGCAAATCTGTAAATTCTTGGTCTGCTGCGTGAACCTTTTCAACATGACTTAAATGCGGAAATTCCGACAAATCAGTGTGTGCCGTTGAATCAAAATCACCCAACCAAGCGTCAAAACGGATGTTTTTTTCTAAAACACGGTTGATGGCACCATCTAACACCAAAACGTAGGGCGACCATTCCATCAATTGATCGAGCAAAGCATCGGAACATTGCATGCCATTGGCAATAATCAATGCTGGTTCTTGGTCATCTCGAACAATATGGTGGGAGCTCATGGTACAAAAATCAGTGTTCTGGTACGATTTTTTTCGCTTTTCAACAAAAATACCTGAATAAAAGAAAAATTAGAACGAATTTTGAGTGATTTTTTACGTTATACTATCATGAAACCACAGATTCTTTGGGCCGACGACGAAATTGATTTACTCAAACCTCACATTTTATTTTTAGAGGGAAAAGGATACGAAGTAACAAGTGTAAATAGCGGACGAGACGCCATTGATGCCATCAAGAAAACGGAGTACGATCTTGTATTCTTAGATGAAAATATGCCTGGAATCTCTGGATTGGACGCCCTTGCACAAATCAAACAAGACAGACCCAATATACCGGTGATCATGATCACCAAAAATGAAGAAGAACATATCATGGAAGAGGCCATTGGCAGCAAAATAGCCGATTACCTCATCAAACCCGTGAATCCAAATCAAATTCTTCTTAGCGTAAAGAAAAATCTCGATGAAAAAAGATTGGTAAGTCAAAAAACCACCCAAGGATATCAGCGCGAATTCATGCAAATTGGCATGACCGTTTCAGATAAATTGAGCTTCGATGAATGGAAAGAAGTCTATAAAAAATTGGTGTATTGGGAAATTGAACTTGACCAAACCACTGAAGATGGCATGAAAGAGGTGTTTGAAACCCAAAAATCTGATGCCAATCGCAACTTTTGTCGTTTTGTTTCCGACAATTACAACCGTTTGGTGAACAAACAATCCGACGAAGTGATCATGAGCCACAACCTTTTTAGAAAAGTTGTAAATCCACTCCTAGATGGAGATTTGCCCGTGGTGATGGTGCTTTTAGACAATTTGCGTTTCGACCAATGGAGGGCCATTTCTGAAACCCTTGGTGATAAATTTAGGGTAGACAATGAAGACATCTACATGAGCATTCTTCCTACTACAACCCAATATTGTAGGAATGCCATTTTTAGTGGAATGATGCCCCTAGATATTGAAAAAACCTTCCCTAATAAATGGAGTAACGACGAAGATGAAGGTGGTAAAAATCTTTATGAAAAAGACTTTTTAGAAGAGCAGTTGAAACGACTTCGCAGAGACATCAAATTCGGATATACCAAAGTAACCAATTTAGATGGTGCTAAAAATTTGGTTGATCAAGTTCCAAACATGTTGAATAACAAACTCAATGTAATAGTATACAATTTCGTAGACAATTTTTCTCACGCCCGAACCGATGTTCACATTGTGCGTGAATTGGCCGAAAATGAAGCCGCTTACCGCAATGTGATGGCAACCTGGTTCAAACACTCACCTTTGTGGGAAGCACTTCAAAGAATTAGTGAAAAACCTTGTAGGTTGGTAATCACAACCGACCATGGAAGTATCCGTGTGAAAGATCCAATCAAAATTGTTGGCGATAAAAATGTAAACACCAACCTTCGTTACAAACAAGGTAAAAACATTACGTATAATCCAAAAGAAGTGTTTGAAGCCAAAAAACCACACGAAATTTATTTGCCTTTGCAGCATTTAAGTAGTGCTTTTGTTTTTGCAAAAGAAAATGACTTTTTCGCCTATCCAAACAACTATAACTATTACGTAAACTATTATAAAAATACCTTTCAACACGGCGGAATTAGCCTAGAAGAAATGTGTTGCCCAATCGTTACGCTCACTGCCAAACCTTAAATAAGGTTAGAAGGTTAGGGAGATTAGGGAGAGAGTTTATAAATGTTTATATAGGTTTATAAGAGTTTAATTTGGTTTATAAACAGTTATAAAACTTTCAATGTAAAAACAAACCACCGAAGGTGTAAACTACCGCAGGTATAAACAGCCGAAGGCGTCAACCACCGAAGGTGTAAACTACCGCAGGTGTAAACAGCCGAAGGCGTCAACCACCGAAGGTGTAAACAGCCGAAGGCGTCAACCACCGAAGGTGTAAACTACCGCAGGTGTAAACAGCCGAAGGCGTCAACCACCGAAGGTGTAAACTACCGCAGGTGTAAACAGCCGAAGGCGTCAACCACCGAAGGTGTAAACAGCCGAAGGCGTCAACCACGAAGTGTAAACCCATATGATAAGATATGATTAAGAACTACAACATAACGGCCAACGAATCAGAAATTGAACGCGTAGTGCAATTGATTTTTACCATTGAACCATTTCCACAAGTAATTTGTTTTCGGGGGGACTTAGGAGCTGGGAAAACCACTTTGATCAAAGAAATTTGTAAAAAACTAGGATATTCTGGCGAAGTAAGTAGCCCTACCTACGGACTTGTAAATCCCTACCCAATTGACAATCATGAGCATACCATTTATCATAGCGATTGGTATAGAATCAAAGATTTAGATGAACTGTATGATGCTGGAATTGAAGACAATCTATATGCCCCCAACAGCACTTGGCTCATTGAATGGCCGCAAGTTGGCATGGAAATTTTGATGGGCTTTCATGTGCTTGACATCGAAATCAATCATTTAGACCATTCCCGACAATACATCCTTACCGATTATCCATTGTATACCATGTAACAAAAAAGCCAGCGTAAACGCTGGCTTTTTTGTTTGAGACAATATGACTTACTCAAATATAATTGGCCAAGTATTTTGTCCTTCAGCAGACACTACCTTGATAAAATATACCCCACCTGGAAGTTTTGCTTCTAATTGCTCTTTTAACAATTTTTCAAAATTCCAAACTTTGTGCAATTTGCCTTGTAAATCAATTAAACTGATTTCTACATTGTGTAAAGCATTTACAGTTTGAATGTTAAACACTCCTCGACTTGGATTTGGTTGGACAATCAGTTGCGAAAAATGCAAAACTTTATTCCCATTTATTTCGAATAAAACGCAATCCGATGTATCCCTACAAGAATTTTCAGTAACCATCACAGCATATTCCCCATTGGATGCAGGAGTATATTGCTTATTGGTCTCGCCGGTGATAGCACTATAATTTTGTTTGCAATCCAACCACTGAAATTGTGCAGCTCCATTGTTTGTTTGAGCAATAAGCGTATTCATGCTTCTGCTTACATCTTTGTTCACCTTGTAAATGGTAATATTTAAGGTATAAATGATGCTGTCGCAACCAGACCTAAATTTCAAAGTATCTGAAACTACGGAAGTTTGATCAATGATTTTACCACTCGGACAAACATAATACCGGCATCCAGAAACCACGAGATTGACCAAATTTGCAGGATTCAAAGTTAAATTGATGGTCATGAAACTATCGCAACCAGCAGAATTTTTATTCACCAAGGTATCTAAATACGTTCCCGATTTTGTCCATGTATATTTTTTTGATGGACTTTTAAAGCTCGAACATGCAGAAATATTGACGATTCCAGATGTAGATTTTGATGTTACTGTGTATTCAATTATACTGTCACAGCCTGCAACATTTGATAATGTATCGTAGTATATTCCAGCACTTCTAAAGACTTTATTTGAATTTGAAGGACAAATAATGAACCTACACACTTTAAGGTTCACTTTGGCGGTAGTGCTATTTCTCACTTTCGCAACGTGAAAAATAAAACTATCACATCCCCTGAAATTTTTAAATGAATCTATATAAACACCAGATTTATAAACCTTCTTCCCGTTTTTTAATATCAAAATATCACAACCATTATAAGTATAATATGTAGTATCCTTTTTGATGATATAAACATTCATTGATATAATACTGTCGCATCCCACCGAATTTTTCAACTTCTCTTGATATTTTCCCGATTTACGATAGATATTAGCTGAATACGGACTTTTCAATGAATCACAACTGTAAATGGTTCTCGTTGAACCTGTTGGTTTCAGGATTGTAACATTAATGGTCATAATGGAATCACATCCCCTGTAAGACAATATTGTGTCTTTGTATACTCCCGTTGCTGTAACAGTTCTTTTTTTGGAAGGCAATTGATAATTCACGCATTTCGAAACTGAAAACTTTGAATATGCCACAGTATCGCAATAGGTACGTCCAAGAATAAAGTTGGAAGTAGAATCAATCATGGCGAAGTTTTTAGGGGCACCATCATTGCTGTATCCTCCGGCATCATCAATTTTTGAAACACTGGAATTATTTTTATAAGCAATTCCATCTTCATAACTAAACGACAATACCAAACCAGTGGTAGAAGAACTATACCTGCGAGCCATTCCTTCTTTAATCTCGGCTTTTGAGCGGGCATAATCCCAAATTCGGGTTTCTTCCAATGTCCCCCCATAACCAGTTGCAGGATCAGCAATCCAAACGTCTGTTGCCGATGACTTGTAAGTAATACTAAATGTTGCGGAAGTTGAATCCGTTGCCACCCCATCAATATAAATTTTCAATTTTGTACCATCGAAAGTTCCAGCAATGTGGTGCCAAGTATTCGACGATAATACAGAACTACTCGAAAGCGAAACAACTGTAGTACCATTTAAAAGTTGAAAATGCACAGCTTTTGTATTGCCAACACCAAAACGGTAGGCTTTGTCTTGTTGCCAAATAATGGGTGCGCAATCTCCACATGGTGATGAATTAAAATTGGTGACATAAATCCACGATTCACAGGTAATTTTTGCAGGACCACTTAGTTTGCTATTTCCAGCAACCAGTACATAATCATCTACCCCGTCAAAATGTAGGGCCGTTCTTTGGGAAAATCCTAAATGGCAATGTAATAAAAATAACAAAATAAGTAGTGGTTTTTTCATCATCGTAATTCATTAAATATGAATCAAATGTGAAAAAAATAATCGACAAATCAAAATAAAATAATCATGAATTTACTGAGTTAAAAAATTATAGAGTAAACTATAAAAAATTAAAATACAATGAAATACTAAAAATATTTCTTTCAAGTTCAATAAAACAAAGGGATGCTGGTGAAATTTATTTAAATACACCTTACACAAACAAACGTTAGTTAGTGAATAATTATTTTAATTAAATATTCTACACAAACACGTTATAAACGATTCATTTTGAATGCATCAACATCAATTTTTTAATGAAATTAAATCAAAATTAGTACATAAAAACAACAAAAAAGCCAGCGAAAACGCTGGCTTTTTTGATTGGTTTATCTTTGAATTGATTATGCGTATGCTTCAGTAGGAATACATGCACAAACCAAATTTCTATCACCATAAGTGCTATTCACCCTTGCCACTGTAGGCCAGAATTTATTTGCACGTACATAAGGCAATGGATAAGCAGCTTTCTGACGGCTGTAGTTGAAATGCCATTCGTCGCCAGTTACTTCAGATGCAGTATGAGGCGCGTTTTTCAATACGTTCACTTCAGCATCTTGTTTACCTTCTTCCACTTCTCTGATTTCTTCTCTAATGCTCAACATTGCATCGCAGAAACGATCTAATTCCTCTTTGCTTTCACTTTCGGTTGGTTCAACCATTAAGGTACCAGCAACTGGGAAACTCAATGTTGGAGCATGGAAATTATAATCCATCAAACGCTTAGCAATATCTTCTGCTTCAACATGGGCAGAAGTTTTGAATTTACGTGTATCCAAAATCATTTCATGTGCACAATATCCAGACTCACCTTTGTAAAGAATTGGATACTCACTTTGCAATCTTGCCGCAATATAGTTCGCATTCAAAATGGCATATTTTGTAGCATCAGTCAATCCTGTTCCACCCATCATTTTGATGTAAGCGTAAGAAATCAACAAGATGCTTGCACTACCCCATGGCGCTGCACTAACCGCTCTCATGGCTTTATCAGAACCCATGTTCACAACAGCATGTCCAGGCAAGTAAGGAGCCAAATGTGCCGCAACACCAATTGGTCCAACTCCTGGTCCACCACCACCGTGAGGAATACAGAAAGTTTTATGCAAGTTTAAGTGACAAACGTCTGCACCAATCATACCTGGAGAGGTTAATCCCACTTGGGCATTCATGTTTGCTCCGTCCATATATACTTGACCACCATTATCATGAATAATTTGGGTAATTTCACGGATAGCACTTTCAAATACACCATGTGTACTAGGATAAGTTACCATCAATACGGCCAAATTATCTTTGTGTAATTCTGCTTTTTCACGAATATCAGCAACATCGATGTTTCCATTTTCGTCGCACTTTGTTACAACCACTTGCATCCCGGCCATTACCGCACTTGCTGGGTTGGTACCATGAGCAGAAGAAGGAATTAGGGCAATATTACGATGTCCCTCACCTTTGTCTCTGAAATATTCACGAATGACCATCAATCCTGCGTACTCCCCTTGAGAACCAGCATTTGGCTGCATGCTCATTTTGGCAAAACCAGTAATTTCACTCAAATCTTTATCCAATTTGTTGATGATTTCCATGTAACCCTTTGCTTGATCCATTGGAATAAATGGATGTAAATTGTTAAACTCAGGCCATGTAACTGGAATCATTTCAGTGGTTGCATTCAATTTCATGGTACAACTTCCCAATGAAATCATACTGTGGCACAAACTCAAGTCTTTGGCTTCCAATGCTTTGATATAACGCAACATTTCATGCTCAGAATGATAGCTATTGAATACTGGATGCGTCATGAAATTAGACTGACGTTGAGCCCATGAAGGCCAAGTGTTTTGTACCATTGCACTTACTGAATTCAAATCTTCGGTAGTTTTACCCATCGCTTCAGCAAATACATTTACAATATTTTGCAAACCTTGAGATGTGGTGGTTTCATCAATAGAAATTCCCACATTTCCGTTTTCAAAATATCTGAAGTTAATTTTATGTTTCTCTGCAACCGACTTTAAGTTTGAAGGAGCACCTTTCAAATACAAGGTATCAAAGTAATGTGCATTTTCGTTGGTTACACCGAATTTCGACAATGAATCAGATAGCAAACGTGATTGAGCGTGAATTTTACCCGCAATTTTCTTCAAACCATCTGGTCCGTGGTATACACCATACATACTTGCCATGATGCTCAACAATACTTGTGCAGTACAAATGTTACTTGTAGCATTTTGACGTTTAATGTGTTGCTCACGTGTTTGTAACGCCATTCTCAAGGCTCTGTTCTCATGACGGTCTTGTGAAACACCAATGATTCTTCCTGGAATCTGACGTTTGTACTCATCTTTTGTTGCAAAGAATGCAGCATGAGGACCACCAAATCCCAATGGAACACCAAATCTTTGAGTGTTACCAATTACACAATCTGCACCCAATTCACCTGGAGGGGTTAACAAAGTCAAGGCCATCAAATCAGAAGCAAAACAAACTTTTACATTTGCCGCTTTGCATTTGTTTGCCATATCTCTATAATCTTCAACACTTCCCAATGAGTTAGGATATTGAACCAATGCACCAAAATATGATGCATCTGGAGTAAATGTTTTGTAATCACCAACAACCACTTCAATTCCCAAAGGCTCAGCCCTAGTGTATACTACATCTAAGGTTTGAGGGAATGTCAATTGATCCACAAAAAATTTGTTTGCTTGGCTCTTACGATCCAATAGACCTTTGAACATCGACATTGCTTCCGCAGCTGCAGTTGCTTCATCCAACAAGGATGCATTTGCCAATTCCATGCCTGTTAATTCAATCACCATGGTTTGGTAATTCAACAAAGCTTCCAAACGGCCTTGTGCAATCTCTGCTTGGTATGGCGTATACGCAGTATACCAACCTGGATTTTCCATGATGTTTCTCAAAATTACACCCGGAGTGATGGTATTGTAATAACCCATACCAATGTGGTGTGTGAAAATTTCGTTCTTAGAAGCAATTTCCTTCAATTCGGCCAAAAAATCAGCTTCGCTCATTGGAGCTCCTGTTTGTAATGGCTGTTTTAAACGAATGTCTGCAGGAACAATCTTGTCGATTAATTCGTCCAAACTATTCACACCAATAACCGACAACATAGCGGCTAAGTCTTCTTGTCTTGGTCCTATATGCCTCTCAGCAAAAGGCATAGTATAGCGAGCATCAAATTGATTCATATCTTGATTGCGAATTTACAATTTTCTAATTGATTTTTTGTGAAAGAAATCAAGCTAAATTTCAGATAATTCATCACAATATTCCTTCATCGGCAAAACTAAAATATTCAGTGTTTCCCAAAATCAAATGATCGATCAACTGTATGTCGAATAATTTGCATCCTTCCTTGATTTTATGCGTAATTTCTTTATCTTCTATACTGGGTTGCAAATTGCCCGATGGATGATTATGCGCCAACAAAATTCCACTTGATTTCAGCAGCAATGCCCTATTCATAATCAATTTTATATCTACCACCGTGCCAGTAAGTCCTCCTTTACTCAACATTTCACAACGAATCACACCATTTGCCCTATTTAAATAGGTCACATAAAACATCTCGTGATCCAAATCTTCAAAATAAGACCCAAACAATCTAAATGCATCGCCAGAACTTTTGATTCTGCATTTTTTAAAATCTTGAGGGACATTTTTACGATTCGCCAATTCAAACGCCGCCGATAAACTCATGGCTTGAGAAATTGAGATCCCTTCAATCGACAAAAGTTCCTCAATTGATAGCCGCGCAAGTTCTTGCAAATTATTTTCGCAATAATTCAGAATTTTAACTGCTGAATCTATCGATAATTTGCATTTTGCGCTACTATTCAAGATCAATGCTATCAATTCAATCTCCGAAAGCGCCCGTCTTCCCTGCAAAAGTAGCTTCTCTTGTACTTTTGTTCTGCCCACCAAATTCTTCAGTGGCTCTTCTTGTGTTGATAAATTTTTTAACATAACTTTGGTAAATATATTTTCAAAATCGTATTTTTGAAAACTATCCAGCACATTTAATCGTTTATTATTTTTAAAAATTACAACAATGAGTGAACAAAAAGAAAAATTAAAAGCCCTTCAACAAACCATTGAAAGGTTAGAAAAAGCCTACGGAAAAGGCATCGTTATGAAAATGGATGACTCCAAATCAGTTGCGGTTGAGGTTATTTCAACTGGATCATTTGGATTGGATATAGCTTTAGGCGTTGGAGGTTTCCCTCGCGGACGTATTATAGAAATTTATGGACCTGAAAGTTCTGGTAAAACTACCATCGCTTTACACACCATTGCTCAAGCCCAAAAGAAAGGTGGAATTTGTGCCTTTATCGATGCTGAACACGCTTTTGATAAATTTTATGCCGAAAAATTAGGTATCGATACAAGTAACCTACTTATCTCTCAACCCGATGATGGTGAACAAGCCCTAGAAATTGCCGATAACCTTATTCGCTCAGGAGCTATTGACGTTTTGGTAATTGACTCAGTGGCAGCACTTGTGCCGCGTGCTGAAATTGAAGGTGATATGGGTGATAGCAAAATGGGTCTTCATGCCCGTTTGATGAGCCAAGCGTTAAGAAAATTAACAGGTACCATCAACAAAACAGGTTGTGTTGCCATCTTTATCAACCAGTTGCGTGAAAAAATTGGTGTTATGTTCGGTAATCCAGAAACTACAACCGGTGGTAACGCTCTTAAATTCTATGCCTCGATTCGTTTGGACATTCGCCGTAATGCTCAAATCAAAGACGGTGATGAAATTATTGGTAATAGAACCAAAGTGAAAGTAGCCAAAAATAAAGTAGCACCTCCTTTCAGAGTAGTTGAATTTGATATCATGTACGGAAAAGGAATTAGCCGTGTAGGTGAAGTTCTTGATATTGCAGTAGACGCTGGAATTGTTCAAAAAAGTGGTAGCTGGTTTAGTTACGATGGTACAAAACTTGGACAAGGTAGAGATACGGTGAAAGACTTATTGGAAGATAATCCTGAATTACTTGCCGACATTGAAGCAAAAATCATTGCCAAAAATAACGCAGGTGAAGCTGTGGTTGAAATTCAACCAGAAGCTACAGAAGATTAATCCTATCAAAGTGGAAAACAAAAAGGGCTGTAAAACAGCCCTTTTTTTTATGATTTTTGAATAAAAATTATTTTTATTTCAAAGGATTTCTTCAATATCCTCATCAGATTGATTCTCGCTTGAAGAATCAACCTTTTTTCCGTAAAATTTCTCGGTGTACATCAACGGATATACCACATACAACATCAACAACCGGCTATGGCGGAATGCCAATGGCAACATAGCAATGATAAATAGCGGTATTAAATAAATGGCGTAATCAAATAATCCCAACAAACTTAAAATTACCGAACCAATGATGATTGTACCCACAATTAAAGCATAACTCCAATACATGGCACCAAAGAAAAATCCAGTTTCTGGTTCATAACTCAATTTACAATTAGGACACTCATGTAGGGTATCTGCAAATGTTCTAAAATTAAACATGGATCCAGAAAATACCTTTCCCTTACCACAACGAGGACAGTTTGAGTTTAAAAATGCCCAAACACCCGCTCTTTTTTTATCTGCCATTTGCTAATTTTTTCTTTTTTTGAGCTTTATAATAAACAAACCCAGCTGTTCCTATTAAAATATAGGGAGCAGATAATAAAAATAGGATTCCTTTATTAATTCCATTTCCAAAGCGTTTATCGTTTTTGTGTGCATGATCTCTATTGCTTGTTAGAGCAGCTTTACACATTGGGCATTGCGCGTCTACCTTGGCAATACTGAACAAGATAAACACCAGTAAATACACTTTTTTCATATTGGAATATTTATTTCAAACAAGGGGCCAACATCAAATATACCACCACACCGGTTACAGATACATATAACCACAATGGGTATGTCCATCTAGCCAATTTTTTATGTTGTTCAAATTTGCCAGAAGTACTGAAGTAAATAGTATACAATACCATTGGCAATATTACAGCGGCAAGTATAATATGAGAAGCCAATATCACAAGATAAATTACCTTCATAATACCCGGATTGCAATATGGCACAGGAGGTAATGTGAGATGATATATCACATAACTTATCAAAAACATAGACGACAATATAAAAGACGCCAACATGAATTTTTGATGCAATCCTTTATTTTTCTGATAACGAATTGCCCTATATCCCAAAAACAAACAAATGCTAACCAATGAATTGATTACAGCATTTAATTTCGGCAATTGCTTCGCAAAAGTTGCCGAAGGACGCAATTCTGCAGGTATCATTTGTAATAACACCACAACAACAGGTATTACCAAAGATATTCCTAGTACCAACCAGAAAAATCCTTTATCACTTATCCAATTCTTTTTGTCTGTATTCATATTTCAAATTTTCAATATCGTCTTTAATTCTTTGAATCATTTTCATCTTCTCTGAATTGGTTTTACCAATTGTAGGAAGTATGCCACGAATATGACGTTCTTTATCAAGAATCACCACCTTATCATCGTGAATAAAGTCAGAACCTCGTTGCTCAGTTGCCAATTTCAAATCATTGAGCACCCAGTCATAGATTTCCTTTTTGCTGCCCGTTGCGAAGGTTCTTTTATACAAATCAGCGCTATAGGCCTTTGAATAATCGGCAATTACAGGAATTGAATCAGATTCAGGATCAATACTAACAGTTAAAAACTGGATATTGTTTTCTCGTTGATATCCTTCCGCTACAGCTTGAATTTGTTTGTTCATTGTAGGACAAATCTCTGGGCAAGTAGCGAAGAAAATATTCACTAAAAGAATGCTAGAGTCAAAATCCCTCAAAGAAATTTTCTTACCATGTTGATTGTACAATACAATATCTCCAACGGTGTGGTATTCTTTAGATCCGTCTGGGTTAGAAATAGTTTCACCTAGGTAAGGCAGTGGCTGGTGCACCCATTTTGCTTTACTCCAAAAGAAAACTGCAAAAATGGGTAAAACAACAATGGCCGCAACAGCGGCCACTTTAAAGTTTCTACTTTTTAAAAAATCCATCATTATTTATGAACTTCAGTATGCGCTTCAACTGTATGATTTGAATGAGATTCAGTAATTGCATTACCTTCATAAAGCATCACCCAAATCAATCCCATAATAAACAATGTTGGCACTACTATCATCAATGCAAGATTGATTTTTTCACTTTTCAAATGCATAAACGCACCTACAATGTAGTATGCTTTTACCAATCCGAAAGCGATAAAGATAAAGTTTCTGAAACCTGATGGTCCCATTACAAAATAGATCACGAAATCTAAAATTGTAATACCTAAAAGTAACCAAAAAGTTTTCCATAACTCTTTTGTTCCGTGGCTCTCAGTGTGCGGGATATAATTCATCGCATCATATTCGCCTGGTTTTGAATAAAATTCCATAATATTTTTTACAATTAGGTTAATTAGATTAGATAGAAGAAGGTAAATACAAATACCCAAACCAAGTCAACGAAATGCCAGTATAAACCAGCTTTCTCAACCATTTCATAGTGACCACGACGCTCAAATACGCCTCTCACTGTCATGATATAAACCACAACATTGATTACCACACCACTAAATACGTGGAAACCGTGGAAACCTGTTACAATGAAGAATAACGCAGCAAATGGAACAGGACCATTGGTTCTGTCAACTGCTACATTCCATTCAAAGTGGCTACCGAATCCAACGCTATGCAAATGATCATAACCTGCTTTGGTGATACCAAAGGTGTTACCATCTAGGCGAGCACCTTCATGGATAAAGGTTGCCCACTCCCATGCTTGACAGCTCAAGAAAGCAATACCACCCAAAATGGTGTAAAGCATATAACGCTGAACTTCTTTTTTACTGTTTCTGTGACCAGCTTCCACAGCCAATACCATGGTTACTGAACTCAAAATCAAAATGAATGTCATCACACTCACAAACAACAACGGCAAATGTAAACCGTGTAAGAATGGGAAGTGATTAAAAATAGACGCTGGGTCAGGCCATTTAGTTGTTACAGCGGTTTGAACGTTTGAAAAACGTTGTGCACCATACTGTACTAGTAGACTAGAAAATGTGAATGCATCCGATAAAAGGAAGATCCACATCATTAATTTTCCATAACTAACGTTAAAAGGCGATCTGCCTCCCGCCCACATGGGCTGCTTCTCGAAAGCTGCTTCTGAATGATTT
>JACCDK011080416.1_pt1 | contig 45025 bp, 28 predicted proteins | sample 7445871 | NCBI WGS metagenome assembly JACCDK01 (sample SAMN15323436, study PRJNA562643) | freshwater metagenome | isolation source: river surface water | place: USA:Blue River Watershed | collected 2017-08-15 | reverse complement strand
TAATCAAATTATTAAGTTTTTAATATTTATATATGTCATCAAACAAAAAATACTGGAAAAGTGTTGAGGAACTAGACGGAAATAGTTCTATTGTTGAGGCGCTTAAAAATAACGAATTCGTTGAAGAGATTCCTACAGATGAATTTTTAGGAAATAATGATGCCTTGTCATCTTCTTCTACAACACGTCGTGATTTTTTAAAGTACGTTGGATTTAGTACTGCGGCAGCTACTCTTGCTGCTTGTGAAGGTCCTGTTCATAAATCAATACCTTATGTGTTGCAACCAGAACAAATTATTCCTGGTGTAGCTGATTATTATGCAACGTCTGTTTTTGACGGTTTTGATTTTGCTAATTTATTAGTTAAAACACGCGAAGGTCGTCCAATCAAAATTGATAATAATACTATTGCTGGAGCAAAATTTTCTGCTAATGCAAGAGTTCATGCGTCAATCTTGTCTTTGTATGACAGTATGCGCTTGAAAGAGCCTAAAATTGCTGGTGCTAATGCAAGTTGGGCTGATGTGAATTCTAAAATTGCATCAAGCATTGTAGAAGCAAAAGCAAAAGGGAGCCAAGTGGTTTTGTTGACAAATACTTTGGCAAGTCCATCAACTGAAAAATTGATTGCTGAGTTTGTTGCTAAAAATCCAAATGCAAAACATGTAGTTTATGATGCGGTTTCATCTTCTGAAGCATTAGATGCTTTTGAAACAGTATACGGAGAAAGAGCGTTAGTGGATTATGATTTTTCTAAAGCGTCTTTAATCGTTTCTGTTGGAGCTGATTTCCTAGGAGATTGGCAAGGTGGAGGATATGATGCGGGTTATGCTCAAGGTAGAATTCCTAAAAACGGAAAAATGTCACGTCATTTCCAATTGGAAGCGAATATGACTTTATCCGGTGCTGCTGCTGATAAGCGTTTGCCTATGTCAACTGCGAATCAAAAACAAGCATTAGTTCATATATATAATGTTGTAACTGGTACTTCAGTTGCGGTAAGTTTAGATGATCAATTTAAATCAGAAGTTACAAAAGCAGCGCAACAATTAAAGGCTGCTGGTTCAAAAGGAGTGTTGGTGTCTGGAATTCAAGATAAAAATGCTCAGTTATTAGTTTTGGCTATCAATCAAAAATTAGCTAGTGAAGCTTTTACTACTTCTGGAACAAGACAAATAAGAAAAGGATCTAACGAGAAAGTAGCTCAATTGATTAATGAAATGAAAGCAGGTAGCGTTCATACATTAATTATGAGTGGCGTTAATCCTGTTTATACATTGGCAGACAGTGCTTCTTTTGTAGAAGGACTTAAAAAAGTTACTACTTCAGTTGCTTTCTCTTTGAAAGAAGATGAGACGGCTTCAGTTGCTACAATAGCTGCCCCGGTTCCTCATTATTTGGAATCTTGGAACGATTTAAGTTTGACAAAAGGGACTTATAGCCTTACTCAACCAACTATTCGTCCATTATTCAATACCAAACAATTTCAAGATGTTTTATTGTCTTTGAATGGCAATGTAGGTACTTTTTATGATTACATTAAAGGAACTGCAGCTTCAGTAATTGCAGGATCTACTTGGAATAAAGTATTACATGATGGTGTATATGTTGGTGTTGTTCCAACAGCATCTGCTGGTTCAGCTGATTATGCTGCTGCAGCAACTGCTTTGTCAAAATCAAAAGCTTCAGAAGCATTTGAATTAGTTTTATATACTAAAACTGGTTTAGGTGATGGTCAACAAGCTAACAATCCTTGGTTACAAGAATTCCCTGATCCAATCACAAGAGTATCTTGGGATAATTATGTAACGGTTTCTAATGCTGATGCTAAAAAATTAGGATTAACTAATGAAATTGTTGCTAATGGAGGATTAAATGGTAGTTATGCTACTATTACAACTACAGAGGGTACTAAATTAGAAAATGTACCTGTAATTGTTCAACCAGGTCAAGCGGTTGGAACTGTAGGTTTAGCTTTAGGATATGGTCGTAAAGCAGCTTTAAAAGAAGAAATGGCTGTAGGTTTAAATGCTTACTCTTTATATAAAGGGTTTAATAATGTACAATCGGTATCATTAGTTAAAGCTGATGGAGAGCACGAGTTTGCTTGTGTTCAAGGTCAAAAAACTTTGATGGGTAGAGGTGATATTATTAAAGAAACTACTTTAGAAATTTTCAATACTAAAGATGCTAAAGAATGGAATGAAGTTCCTATGGTATCTTTGGATCACAAAGAGGTTGAGTCAACAAAAGTTGATTTATGGGATTCATTTGATCGTTCAGTTGGGCATCACTTTAATCTTTCTATCGACTTGAATGCTTGTACTGGTTGTGGTGCTTGTGTTATCGCTTGTCATGCTGAGAATAACGTTCCTGTAGTAGGGAAGTCAGAAGTTAGAAGAAGTCGTGATATGCACTGGTTGCGTATTGATAGATATTATTCTTCTGAAAGTACTTTTGAAGGAGATAACGAAAGAAAAGAAAATATTGCAGGTTTGTCAAGTTCATTGTCAACTTTTAACGAAATGGAAAAAGCTGGAGATAATCCTCAAGTAGCTTTCCAACCAGTTATGTGTCAGCACTGTAACCATGCGCCTTGTGAAACTGTTTGTCCTGTTGCGGCAACTTCTCACGGACGTCAAGGTCAGAATAATATGGCTTACAACAGATGTGTTGGTACTCGTTACTGTGCTAACAACTGTCCGTATAAAGTACGTCGTTTCAACTGGTTCTTGTATAGCCAAAACAGCGAGTTTGATTATCATATGAATGATGATTTAGGTCGTATGGTATTGAATCCAGATGTGAATGTTCGTTCTCGTGGAGTTATGGAAAAATGTTCTATGTGTCTACAAATGACTCAAGCAACAATTCTTAAAGCGAAGAGAGAAGGAAGAGCGATTAAAGATGGTGAATTCCAAACCGCTTGTTCAAATGCTTGTTCTACTGGAGCAATGGTGTTTGGAGATGTTAATGATGCTGATGCAAAGGTAGCTAAGTTAGCTGCTGATGATAGAATGTATCATTTATTAGAGCATGTAGGAACTAAGCCAAATGTGATTTATCACGTTAAAGTTAGAAATACCTAGTATAAAATATTAATTAAGAAACAAGATAAAGGATTATGTCGTCTCACTACGAATCAAGCATTAGAAAACCTTTAGTTATAGGTGATAAGTCTTATCACGATGTAACAGTAGATGTTGCAGCTCCTGTTGAAGGTAAAGCTAACAAACATTGGTGGATTGTGTTTTCAATCGCATTAACAGCTTTCCTTTGGGGATTAGGCTGTATTATCTATACTGTATCTACAGGAATCGGAACATGGGGATTAAATAAAACCGTGGGTTGGGCTTGGGATATCACTAACTTCGTTTGGTGGGTAGGTATCGGTCACGCAGGAACATTGATTTCTGCTGTATTATTACTTTTCCGTCAACGATGGAGAATGGCTATTAACCGTTCTGCAGAAGCTATGACTATTTTCTCTGTAATTCAGGCTGGATTGTTCCCAATTATTCACATGGGTCGTCCTTGGTTGGCTTATTGGGTATTACCTATTCCAAATCAATTCGGTTCATTATGGGTTAACTTTAACTCACCATTATTATGGGACGTATTTGCAATCTCAACCTATCTTTCGGTTTCATTAGTTTTCTGGTGGACTGGATTATTGCCTGACTTTGCTATGTTAAGAGATAGAGCGATTACACCTTTTCACAAAAGAATTTATTCTATCTTGAGTTTTGGATGGAGCGGTAGAGCAAAAGATTGGCAACGTTTTGAAGAAGTATCTTTAGTTCTTGCAGGTTTAGCAACTCCATTAGTACTTTCGGTACACACTATCGTATCGATGGACTTTGCTACTTCGGTAATTCCAGGATGGCATACTACTATTTTCCCTCCTTACTTCGTTGCTGGAGCGGTATTCTCTGGATTTGCAATGGTAAATACTTTGCTTATCATTATGAGAAAAGTATCTAATTTAGAAGCTTATATTACTATTCAACATATTGAATTGATGAACATTGTAATCATGATTACAGGTTCTATTGTTGGTGTAGCTTATATTACTGAGTTATTTGTTGCTTGGTATTCAGGTGTAGAATACGAACAATATGCGTTCTTAAATAGAGCAACAGGACCTTACTGGTGGGCTTATTGGTCGATGATGACATGTAACGTGTTTTCACCTCAATTTATGTGGTTCAAAAAATTAAGAACAAGTATTATGTTCTCTTTTATAATCTCTATTGTTGTAAATATTGGAATGTGGTTCGAACGTTTCGTAATCATTGTAACTTCATTACACAGAGATTATTTACCATCTTCATGGACAATGTTCTCACCAACATTTGTTGATATTGGTATATTCATTGGAACAATTGGTTTCTTCTTTGTATTGTTTTTATTATATGCTAGAACATTCCCTGTAATTGCTCAAGCAGAGGTTAAAACAATCCTAAAAGCAACTGGAGATAATTATATTAGAGAAAGAGCAAATAAAGATTCACACCATGAGTAATAAAGTAATATACGCCATTTATAATGACGATGATATATTGATGGATGCCGTTAAGAAAACACGTGCTGCTCATCATCATATCGAAGAAGTTTTTAGTCCATTTCCTGTTCACGGGTTGGATAAAGCTATGGGACTTGCCCCAACACGTTTAGCCATTTGTGCTTTTTTATATGGGTTGTGTGGTATTTCTTTTGGAACTTGGATGATGAATTATATTATGATTCAAGATTGGCCTCAAGATATTGGTGGTAAACCGAGTTTCAGTTATATCGAAAATATGCCAGCTTTCGTTCCAATTATGTTTGAAGAAACGGTATTTTTTGCAGCTCACTTAATGGTGATTACTTTTTATATGAGAAGTAAATTGTGGCCATTTAAAGAAGCTGAAAATCCTGATGTTAGAACAACTGATGATCACTTTTTGATGGAAGTTGCTGTAAATGATAATGAAGCTGAATTAGTTTCGTTTTTTGAGAACACTGGAGCTGTTGAAGTTAAAGTAATAGAAAAGCATTAATCATAGTTATGAAAAATATATTTAAAATAGCGTTTTTATTTGGTATGACTGCATTGGTGTCGTCTTGTCATGATAAATCTGCGCCAAATTACCAATATTTTCCAAACATGTACGAATCTGCAGGTTATGAAACCTATTCTGAATCGGCTGCATTTAAAGACGGAAAAGAAGGTCAGCTTCCTGTAGTTGGTACAATTAATAGAGGATTTGAGCCTTACGAATATGAAAATTCTACTGCAGGTTATGAATTGGCCAAGGCTAACCTTAAATCTCCATTAGATTCTATTCAAAAAGATTTGACTAAAGGTAAAGAATTATATGAAATTTATTGTATTAGTTGCCATGGGGCTGCTGGAAACGGTAAAGGAAAATTAGTAGAGAGAGAAAAATTTCTTGGTGTTCCTAGTTATGCAGACAGACCTATTACTGAAGGGAGTATTTTTCACGTAATAACGTATGGTCTTAATTCAATGGGTTCTCATGCCAATCAATTGGATGCCAAAGAACGTTGGTTAGTTGCTAACTATGTTCTTAAACTTAAAAGTGAATTATAATTGTTGAACAAACTGATCGTAATAGATATGTACACATTTTCAAGTAAATTAAAAACCTTTTCTTTAGTCTTAATGGCTGTTGGTCTACTAGGGATTGGATATGGTTTTTATACTGCTCCAAAAGATATTAAAGAAGTTGAAGCACTTTTAGCTTCTGAAAGCCATGGTGAGCATGGTGTTGCTAAACATGAAGTTGAAAAATCTCATGATGTTGTAGCAACGAATAGTGAAACCAAAACTCATGATGCAACTGAAGCGCATGAGGATAATGCACATGCTGAACACGAAGCTCATTTAACACATGTTTTACATCAATTACAAAATAAGCCTTGGGCTGCTTTGTATGTTGCTTGTATTTTCTTCTTGTTGATTGCTATGGGAACTTTGGCTTTTTATGCTATTCAACAAGTTGCACAAGCTGGTTGGTCACCTGTATTGTTTAGAGTTATGCAAGGAATTACATCTTATTTGCCTGTTGGCTCGGTGATATTTTTTATATTCTTGCTATTATCTGGATTACATTTTAATCATTTATTTGTTTGGTTAGGAGAAGGTGTTACAGATCCTAAGAGCATTAATTATGATGAAATCATTGCAGGTAAAGCGGGTTATTTGAACTTCCCATTTTGGATCGTTAGAGCAGCTGTATTCTTGTTAGGGTGGAATTTATATCGTTATTATTCAAGAAAAAATTGTTTAGCTCAAGATGAGGCTAATGATAATTTAAACTACAAAAAGAATTTTAAAATATCGGCTGGATTTTTAGTTTTCTTCATTGTTTCGGAGTCAATTATGTCTTGGGACTGGATTATGTCAATTGATCCTCACTGGTTCAGTACATTATTTGGATGGTATGTATTTGCAAGTTTCTTTGTAAGTGGAATTACAATGATTGCTATGGTAACGTTGTACTTGAAATCAAAAGGATATTTAGAACACGTTAATACAAGTCATATTCATGATTTGGCTAAATTTATGTTCGGTATTAGTGTATTTTGGACTTATTTATGGTTTTCTCAATTCATGTTGATTTGGTATGCTGATATCCCTGAAGAGATTACTTATTTTGTAACAAGAATTCAGTTGTATAATCTTCCATTCTTTGGTGCTGTTGCTATGAATTTCCTTTTCCCACTTTTAATTTTGATTAATACTGACTTCAAGAGAATTACTTGGGTATTAGTTATGGCTGGAATCGTAATTTTGTTAGGTCATTATATTGATTTCTTTAATATGATTATGCCAGGAACAGTTGGCGATCAATGGTTTATTGGGGTTTCAGAAATTGCTTCAATTCTTTTCTTCCTTGGATTATTTATTTATGTTGTATTCACAGCATTAACAAAAGCTCCATTATTGGCAAAAAGAAATCCATTCATTGAGGAGAGTAAACATTTTCATTATTAATATTTAAAGAAAAAACAGATGACAAGTTTGTTGGTAATTATAGTTTTAGTTCTATTAGCTGTTGCACTTTGGCAATTGACTAAAATATTCGACCTTACGCAAGTAGGAGTTTCAAATTCAAATGATTCTCAAGTTGCTACTGATAATGATAATAATATTCAAGGATATTTAATGTTTGGCTTTTTAGCATTCATTTATGTTTTTACAATATATGGATTATTAAAATGGGGAGATCTTCCTTTGCATACTCCAGCTTCTGAACACGGTGCTGATGTTGATAGTTTGATGAATATTACTTGGGTTTTGATTTTTACTGTCCAAGCCATCACTCAAGTTTTATTGCACTTTTTTGCTTTTAAATATAGAGGTAAGAAAGATCAAAAAGCCTTGTTTTTTGCTGATAATAATAAGTTAGAGGCTATTTGGAGTGTTATTCCAGCGGTTGTATTAGCAGGTTTAATTTTATACGGTCTTTATGCTTGGAACAACATTATGTTTGTTGACGAAGATGAAGACGTGGTTGTAATTGAATTATATGCTCAACAATTTAAGTGGTCTGCTCGTTATGCTGGTGCTGATAATGTATTGGGTAAAGCAAATGTAAGATTAATTGAGGGAGTTAATACTTTGGGAGTTGATTTAGCTGATCCAAATGCACAAGATGATATTGTAGTTTCTGAATTGCACATACCAAAAGGTAAAAAAATACATTTCAAGATTCGTTCCCAAGATGTGTTGCACTCAGCTTATATGCCTCATTTTAGAGCACAGATGAATTGTGTTCCTGGGATGGTTACTGAATTTGCTTTTACTCCTATTTATACCTCTGCAGAGTATAGAGAATTGCCTTATATGGTAGAAAAAGTAGCTAGGATTAATGAGTTAAGAGCAAAACAAAGCCTTAAGTTAGTCGCTGAAGGTAAAACAGCACTTGATCCTTATACTTTTGATTACTTGTTGCTTTGTAATAAAATTTGTGGTGCATCTCACTACAATATGCAAATGAAAATCGTTGTGGATACACCAGATGAGTATAAAAAATGGTTGTCTGAACAAGTGGCTTTAGTTAAAGAGGTTAAAGCAGCTAATGAGCCTGCTCCTGCTGATGCCACAGGTACGGATTCAACTTCGGTTACAAGTGATACAGCGGTTGCTAAAGTAGCGATGAAATAATAAATTTAAGAATATTTAAAGTATACAAATATGTCAGCAGAAGGACACGGTCACGAACACGATCATCATCATAAAGAAACTTTCATTACTAAGTATATATTTAGTATTGATCATAAAATGATTGCAAAACAATACCTTATTACAGGTATCGTTATGGGAATTATTGGTGTAGCAATGTCGTTGCTTTTTAGAATGCAATTGGCTTGGCCTGAAGAATCTTTTAAAATCTTCAATATTTTATTAGGTGATAAATTTGCACCAGAAGGAGTAATGGCTAATGATATTTATTTAGCCTTGGTTACAATACATGGAACCATTATGGTTTTCTTTGTATTGACTGCTGGTTTAAGTGGTACTTTTAGTAACTTATTGATTCCGCTTCAAATTGGGGCAAGAGATATGGCTTCAGGATTCATGAATATGATTTCGTATTGGTTATTCTTTTTATCAAGTGTGATTATGGTTTGTTCATTATTTGTTGAAGCTGGTCCAGCTTCATCTGGATGGACAATTTATCCGCCATTGAGTGCATTGCCACAAGCTATTCCTGGTTCTGGTGCTGGTATGACATTATGGCTAGTTTCCATGGCTATATTCATTGCTTCTTCTTTGATGGGATCTTTGAATTATGTTGTAACAGTAATCAATTTGAGAACAAAAGGAATGACAATGACTAGATTGCCACTCACTATTTGGGCATTCTTTATCACTGCTGTTATTGGTATTGTTTCTTTCCCAGTTTTGTTATCTGCTGCTTTGTTATTAATTTTTGATAGAAGTTTCGGAACTTCATTCTTCTTATCAGATATTTACATTGCAGGAGAGGTTTTACATTACCAAGGTGGTTCACCAGTATTGTTTGAGCACTTGTTCTGGTTCTTAGGTCACCCTGAGGTTTATATCGTATTATTACCAGCTTTAGGTATTACATCAGAAATTATCGCTACAAACTCTCGTAAACCTATTTTTGGTTACAGAGCGATGATTATGTCAATTTTAGCGATTGCATTTTTATCTACAATTGTTTGGGGTCACCATATGTTTGTATCAGGAATGAATCCATTTTTAGGATCTGTATTTACTTTTACAACTTTGCTTATTGCAATTCCATCAGCTGTAAAAGCGTTTAATTATATAACAACTTTGTGGAAAGGAAACTTACAGTTCAATCCAGCTATGTTGTTTTCTATCGGATTGGTATCAACATTTATTACAGGAGGATTAACTGGAATTATTCTTGGAGATAGTACTTTGGATATTAATGTGCATGATACTTATTTTGTTGTAGCTCACTTCCATTTAGTAATGGGTATTTCTGCTCTTTACGGAATGTTTGCTGGTGTCTATCATTGGTTCCCAAGAATGTTTGGAAGAATGTTGAACAAAAATTTAGGATATATTCACTTTTGGGTAACTGCAGTTTGTGCTTATGGAGTTTTCTTCCCAATGCACTTTATTGGATTAGCTGGTTTGCCAAGACGTTATTATACAAACACTAACTTTCCATTGTTTGATGATTTACAAAATGTAAACGTATTAATTACAACTTTTGCTTTAATCGGCGGTGCTTTCCAATTAGTATTCTTATATAATTTCTTTGTAAGTATCTTCTATGGTAAAAAAGCAGAACAAAATCCTTGGAAGTCGAACACTTTAGAATGGACTGCACCAGTTGAACATATTCACGGAAACTGGCCCGGAGAAATCCCTGAAGTACACAGATGGCCTTACGATTATAGTAATCCTGCGCATGATGAAGATTACGTTCCTCAAAACGTGCCAATGAAACCAGGTGAAGAAGTTTTACACCATTAATATACAGAGCCTCTATGAAAATAGAGGCTTTTTTATTTGATTTCATTCACATCTGAATTTTCTATTTAATTCCTCCAAAATCTTTCTCTATATTTGTTTCATGAATGAAAATTTAGACCCAACTACCAAAGGATATAACCCAGAAGAACTTGATCTTGAAAAAAGGTTAAGACCACTCTCTTTTGATGATTTTGCAGGACAAGATCAAATCCTTGAAAATCTTAAGATATTTGTAGAGGCAGCTAATCAACGTAATGAGGCATTAGATCATACTTTATTTCATGGTCCTCCAGGATTAGGTAAAACTACCTTAGCTAATATTTTGGCTAATGAATTGCAAGTAGGTATTAAAATAACTTCTGGTCCTGTCTTAGATAAACCAGGCGATTTAGCGGGCTTGTTGACGAATCTTGAGGAACGTGATGTTTTGTTTATTGATGAAATCCATCGTTTAAGCCCTATAGTAGAGGAATATTTATATTCGGCTATGGAAGATTTTAAGATTGATATTATGATTGAATCAGGTCCTAATGCAAGAACCGTTCAAATCAATTTAAATCCTTTTACGCTTATTGGAGCTACTACACGTTCAGGTTTATTGACTGCTCCGATGCGCGCCCGTTTTGGAATCTCTTCTCGTTTGCAATATTACACTACTGAGTTATTGACAACTATTATTGAGCGCAGTGCAAGTATATTAAAAATGCCTATTGATCTTGAAGCAGCAATTGAAATTGCAGGACGAAGCAGGGGAACGCCTCGTATAGCTAACGCATTGTTGCGTAGAGTGCGTGATTTTGCACAAATTAAGGGTAATGGTACTATTGATATAGAAATCGCAAGATATGCCTTAAAAGCGCTTAATGTGGATGCGCACGGTTTGGATGAAATGGATAATAAAATTTTGAATACCATTATTGACAAATTTAAAGGAGGTCCTGTCGGCTTAACTACTTTGGCTACAGCTGTATCTGAAAGCAGCGAAACCATAGAAGAAGTCTATGAACCGTTTCTAATTCAAGAGGGTTTTATTATGCGAACTCCCCGTGGGCGAGAAGTGACCGATAAAGCCTATAAACATTTAGGTAAATTGAAAACCAATATTCAAGGCGGGTTATTTTAATTTTAGGAGCTCATCCTGCTACCCGCTCTATCTTTATGGTAACTTCGGAAGCCTCAGTCAACATAAAGGATGCCGCTTCTATCAGTGCTAGTTAAATCAGTTTTAATTCTATTTCTATTAACAATAAATCAAAATATTCGCAATTCATCAAATCTGAGGCGCAACGGCTTGGTTTTTTGTCTTGTGGTATATCCAAGGCTGGTTTTTTAGAAAAAGAGGCTCCACGACTCGAAAAGTGGCTTAAAAACAATAGTCATGGTCAAATGACTTACATGGAAAATCATTTTGACAAGCGTTTAGATCCTACTTTACTAGTTGATGGTGCTAAAAGTGTCGTTTCATTACTCCTGAATTATTATCCATCCGAATTTCAAAGAGCAGATTCCTACAAAATTTCAAAATACGCTTACGGGAAAGATTATCATTTGGTAATCAAAGCAAAGCTGAAAGAACTTTTGTTTTCTATCCAAGAACAAATAGGAGAGGTTTCAGGACGCGCTTTTGTAGATTCAGCACCAGTGTTAGATAAAGCTTGGGCAGCTAAAAGTGGTTTGGGTTGGATAGGAAAAAATAGTAATCTCATTACACAAAAAGTAGGTTCTTTTTATTTTACAGCCGAGTTAATTATTGATTTAGATTTAGAATATGATACGCCAACTACTGATCATTGTGGTACTTGTACCGCTTGTTTAGATGCTTGTCCAACACAAGCAATCATTGCCCCTTATCAAGTAGATGGAAGCAAATGCATTTCATATTATACGATTGAATTAAAAGATAATCTCCCTGAAGATATGAAGGGGAAATTTGACGATTGGGCTTTTGGATGTGATGTGTGCCAAGATGTTTGTCCTTGGAACCGATTTTCAAAACCTCACAATGAGCCTTTGTTTGATACCAATCCTGAATTACTCTCACTTTCTAAAAAAGATTGGGAAGAAATTACGGCGGAAACTTTTCAAAAGGTATTTAAAAATTCACCTCTTAAACGAACTAAACTAGAAGGATTGAAGCGTAATATTGATTTTTTAAAGCAATAAATTAGTTTTTTGTACTAGATTCTCTTTCAATAATTTCAGTGTCTAATTCAATAGTTTTCGGACTGAATTCTATTTCTTCTTTTCTTGCTAACATCTCTTCTAAGAGTAAATTAAAAGCAACAATCCCCATTTCATGACTTGGCTGTTCAACAGTGCTTAATTTTGGTGTAATTACCTGTGACATAAACCAGTTACTAAAACCGATTACTTTGACATCTTTCGGTACATTAATTTTTTGATCGTTACAGTAGGCTAAAGTACCTACAGCTACTAAATCAGTTATTGCAAAAATTCCATCCACATCTGGATGCTCTTCGAATAATTGTTTGGTAAAGTCTCTGCCTTCTTCGAAATTAACTTTTTCACAGGTATATACTAATTTAGAATCAAAAGGAATTCCGTTTGTCTCCAAAGCTTTTTTATATCCAAGGTAACGATCAATAGAATTTTGGGGATTAAGAGGGCCGCGAATGTGAGCTATTTTTTTACAACCACTATCAATTAGGTGTTGTGTAGCATCAAATCCTGCTTTTTGATCATCAATGACTACTTTGGAGCATTTTGCTAGTTTAGCAATTTTATCAAACATTACTAAAGGAATTTTCCTTTTTAATATTTCTTGGATATGTGAGTCGTTGTTCGATTCATTAGAGAGGGACATTAAAATTCCATCTACTCTTTTATTAATAAGTAGTTCAACCTGTTTCTTTTCTAGGTCTAACTTTTCATTAGACTGTAAGATAATCACCAAATACCCGTTTTTTTCGGCTTCATCAATAATAGCTTTGATAATATTGGAAAAGAAATGATGAGTTACTTCAGGAATTATTAAACCGATAGTTTTGGACTCCTTTGTTCTTAAATTAACAGCAAAACTATTAGGAGTGTAGTTTAAATTTTGCGCCAACTCTTTTACTGCATTTTTCGTTTTTTCACTAACATCGGGATAGTTTTTTAGTGCTTTAGAAACCGTTGTAATGGAGATTCCTAACGTAGTTGCAATTTCTTTAAGAGTGATGTCTTTCATGACCGTAATTTTTGGAAACATTTAGTTATGTAATGAGATGAAATGGTCGTTTCATCTCATTTATTGCCAAATTCTATACCAATTTGATTGTTTGTAAATTCATCCACAAGGTATTCATTTTTATGAAATAATTCTTCATTTAAATGAATATTTACAAATTATAAATGGAACGTTATATTTCAAACATTAGTAGGCATGCCTAGTTTTTGCCAATAAAAAAAAGCGGTTTAAAGATATCTTTAAACCGCTTTTAAAATGTATAACGTACTTATTTTAATTCTAAAATTACTGCTTCGTAAGGGCGTAGTGTGTTGATTTTCATTGATTTTGATTTGGTGTAATTGCTTAAGATTATTTTAGATTTGTCCGTTGGAAAACCTAAATTATAAGCAGCTTCTTTTTCTGTAAAGTTCAATAAAACCAATATTTTTTTTCCGTCAAGCTCTCTAATGTAAGAAAATATATTTGGATTTTCTTTGTCTAAAAGAGTATATTTTCCGTATTGTAGCACAGGACTTGCTTTACGAACGTTTACTAATTTTCTGTAATAATTTAATACAGAGTTCGGATCTTTTTCTTGTGCCTCGGCATTGATTGTTGTAAAGTTTGGATTTACCTTAAGCCAAGGTTTGCCAGTTGTAAATCCTCCATTAGCACTAGCATTCCATTGAAAAGGAGTTCTTCCATTTTCTCTAGACGTTTGTTTTTTGTTTTCTAAAAATGCCTTTAAGTCTCCACCTGCATTTTTGAGTTGTTCGTATTTATTACGGGTATCCACATCATTGTAATCATCAATATTGTCAAATCGAATATTAACCATCCCAATTTCGTCTCCGTTGAAGTTGTAAGGAGTCCCTCTCATAGTCATTACAAAAGTAGAAAGCATTTTGGAAGAAATAGCTCTGAACTGAGGGGAGTCATTTCCAAATTTGCTTACCATTCTAGGTTGGTCATGATTAGCTACAAAAATAGACAGCCATCCTTTGTCTTTAAAGACTTCATCATATCTTGAGAAAATATTTTTATATTTTACCAATCCAAATTCGCTGATATGGTTTCCAATATCTACACTTTCAAAATGATAAGCTAAATTCAGTTCTTTTCGAGCTGGATCAACAAATTTCATAGCCGCTTCTGGGGAATCTCCTGCCCCTTCTGAAACCGTCATAGCATCTGGATATTTACTTAATACTTCACGATTCATTTCTTGAATGTGTTCGTGCAATTTCGGACCATTGCCATAAAACTTAATAATCTCTAGCGTGTTATTTACAATTTCTTTTGGTAATTGAGGGAAAGTATCATCTTTAGAAATAAATTGGAATGCATCCATTCTAAATCCGTCAATTCCTTTGTTCAACCAAAATGTCATAATATCGTAAATTTCTTTACGAAGTGTAGAATTATTCCAGTTTAAGTCGGGTTGTTTTTGAGAGAAATAATGTAAATAATACGCATTAGTAGTCGCATCATATTTCCAAGCATTGCTATTTACATCAAAAAAGCTCCATCTGTAAGGAGGAGTCCCTTTTTCGGCTGGCCACCAATAGTAGTAATCACGGTATTTATTGTCTCTAGAACTTCTAGATTGTTTGAACCATTCGTGTTCATCGCTACTATGGTTTACTACCATATCCATGATTAATTTGATGTTTCTTTTGTGCATTTCTTTTAACAAAAGATCAAAATCTGCCATCGTTCCAAAATCCTTCAAGATTTCTCTGTAGTTGCTAATGTCGTAACCGTTATCATCGTTGGGAGAATCGTAAATTGGGCTGAGCCAAACTGCGTCAATTCCTAAACTTTTCAAGTAGTCTAATTTAGAAATAATCCCTTTAATATCGCCAATTCCATCTCCATCGCTGTCTTTAAAACTCCGAGGGTAAATTTGGTAAATTACGGCTTCTTTCCACCATTTTGCATCACCAGTTTTAACGATTGTTGTTTTATTATCTTGTGCCATAATACTCATCAAAGAAGAGAAGAGTAAGGCAATCAACAGCATTTGATTCTTTTTCATTCGGGTAAAATTTAATTGTAGATATAAAGTTATTTAATTATTTCGTTGAACTCCAAACGTTCTCCGTCAGGGCCTAAAATATTGAAATATTTACAGCCTTTGTTCCAAAAATTAAGAAAAACGGGTTCGTTTTCAAGAATTGTAAAATTGTTTTCTTTTAGGATGTTGTATGTCAAATTAATATCATCCACATCAAAGGCAACATGATCAATGTGTCCGTCTTTTCTATTGGCAATTTCGGATAGTTGAGAGGCAGGCATTTGATATAATTCTAAAATCATAGTGCCTCGCTCCATCATGGCCACAATTCCGCCTTTTTCACCTTCAATTTCAAAGGTTGATGGCATGACATTATTAAAACCGAATTGCTCATAAAAAGCAATTGATTTCTGAATGTTGGAAACTGGAATTCCAATGTGTTGTATGTTGTTTATTTTTAAATCCATGTTCTAAATTTGCATAAATTCAGCAATAGCATCCGGTGAAATTTTCGGATTAGCCCCTTCGTTTTGAGCGACTAATGCTCCTAAAGCACAAGCAAAATCAATTGCTTTTTGAGGAGCTATTCCTGTCAATAATTTGGTTAATAAACCAGCTAGAAATGAATCACCAGCACCTACTGTATCTGCTACGGTTATTTTATACCCACTATTGTAAAATAATTGATTGTTGTACAACAAAACAGCTCCATGACTGCCTTTGGTTACACAAATATGTTTTGTGTTAGTTTTTTCGGCAATAAACTGAATATTTTGTTCCAAAGAATGAAAAGGAGAGCCTAAATACTCGCTAATTTCATATAATTCATCATCATTAAATTTGATGAAATCAGCTTTGTTCATTAAGTCTGAAAGTAATTCTTTGGTGTAGAAAGGCGCTCTTAAATTCACATCGAAAATTTTATATTTAGCTGAATTTAGCAGGCTTAACAAGCTTTGGTAAGAGGTGTTGTCTCTACAAACTAAACTTCCAAAAACAAGAGCGTCCGCATTAGCTACTACATTTTGAGCTTCAGGAGTAGCTTCAATTTTATCCCAAGCTACAGGATAATTGATGGTGTAAGAAGCCGAACCTTTTTCGTCTAATTTAACTAATACTTCACCTGTTGAAAAGGTGTTGTCAACTTGGATAGAGTCTGTACTTACGCCATTTTGGCTAATAAAATCGAGTAGTTCTTTCCCAATTTCATCCTGCCCAATACGGCTAATTATTTGAGTGTTGATTCCAAGTGAAGCCATTCTAATTCCAACATTCAAAGGTGCTCCTCCAATTTTTCTGTGTGTTGGGAAAACGTCAAATAAGACTTCTCCAAAACAAACTATTCTTGTAGCCATAATTTTAAAATTAATGAGATATTTTTTCGTCTGAATTAGATAAACTTTCAGATAATTCCTCCAATGTTCTTCCTTTAGTTTCAGGCATTTTGAAGAAAACCCAAAGCAATTGGAACACCATCATAATGCAGAAAATAGCAAATACAGTTGTAGTACCAATTTCTTTGAATAAAAACGGAATAAACGATGGGATTAAAGCAGCTAAAACCCAGTGAACAGAAGTTCCAAAAGACGTTCCTGCAGCTCTTAATTTATTAGGGAATAATTCTGAAATAAATACCCAGATTACAGCTCCTTGACCAATGGCGTGTGAGGCGATGAATAAGAAGAAAAATAGTGGTACTGCCATTCCTTTCCATTCGTAAAAAAAGGCAGTAGTTACTAATCCTAAGGAAATGATATAACCAATAGAACCTAGATACATCAAGGTTTTTCGGCCGTATTTATCGATTAATGAAATACCAATCATAGTAAACAATAAATTGATTACTCCAATCCCGATACTGCTTAAGAAAGAAGCCGATTTTTCTAATCCGGCCAATTCAAAAATACGTGGTGCATAATATAAAAAAGCATTAATTCCAGATAGCTGATTGAAAAAGGCAATGAAAAATGCCAGTAATAAAGGCTTTCTGTATTTTTTCATAAAAATGGATTCATTTTTAACCTCTTGAGCGGTTTCTTTTTCAATAGCAGTCATTTCCTCTTCGGCTTGAGCATCGGTGTTGATTTGTTTTAAGATAGAAATAGCTTGTGATCTGTCTTTTTTGTATTCAAAAATCCAACGTGGACTCTCTGGAATACCAAAAACCAGCAAGGTGTAAACAAAAGCTGGAAAAGCCTGAATTCCAAGCATCCAACGCCATGAATTTTCGCCAATATCTTGTAAGTAAAAATTAGAAGTGAAGGCAATAAGAATTCCAAAAACGATATTGAATTGGTACAAAGCCACTAATTTTCCACGATCTTTGGCCGGTGCAATTTCAGATACGTAAGTTGGTGCTGCAATCGTTGAGGCACCTATTCCAATTCCGCCAAGGAATCTAAAAATTGAGAAAATGATGGAATCCGTGGCAAAAGCGGTTCCTAATGCAGAAATGAAAAATAAAAGTCCGATGATAATTAACGTCTTTTTTCTCCCTAAAATATTAGTTGGATAAGAGCCAAATATAGCTCCAATTACGGTTCCCCATAAAGCGGATGACATCACCACCAAACCGTGGTATAAATCGGAAGAACCCCATAATTGTTGCAACTGTTTGTCGGCACCTGAAATTACAACGGTGTCGAAACCGAATAAGAATCCTGCCAAGGCTACTACAATGGACCAGTAGAGAATTTTTTTGTTGTTCATTTTTTTAGTTTTTGTGGTTTAGTTAATTTTGAGTTGGAAAGATACTATTTTACCAAATTCCTTTTACAGATTGGAAAACGATATTTTTAATTTCTTGTTTATCAGTAGATTGAATTGTTAATTTAGTATAAGGTTGGTTTGGGAAAATTTGCTCAGTAAAAGTATAAACTCCCCCGTTTAAGAAAATTTCAATCGAAGACCAATCCAAGATAATTTGAAAATCGATTGATTTCGAAATTAAATTTGGAGTAGGAGTAGTGTGTATTTTTTCTCCAAAACTTTTCTCAAAATTCACTTTACCTGAATGGCGTCTGTCAATTACAAAAGTTTGTTTTTTGGCATCATAGTTTAAGATAAGGGTATCATTAACCTCATTTGAAAAAATCAATTTTAGATTTTTGTTTTTGGAATTGAATTGAATTTGAGATTGATTTAATTTAGGGTAAGCAAAAGTTTTTCCGCTTCCTTTTTTAATATTGATTTCTTCTTTTGAGAATTCTGTAGTTAATTGCTTTTTGAATTGTTCAACAGGTTTGCTTTGTAGTACATAATCGCTGTTAATTGTTGAAAGAGAAAGTGTTCTAGCTAAGGTCATTGCACTTCTCCAATTGGTTGTTGGAGTATTTCGAGCATAATTCCAGTTACTCATCCAGCCTAAAAACACACGTTCGCCCTTGGGTGCATCGTTGTAAGTAACACCTGCGTAATTATCGGTGCCGTAGTCTACCCATTTTATTTCTTTTTGGGCAGTTGTAAACGTTTTTCCGTCAAAATCGCCAATAAAATATTGTGTCGCCGAACCACCATTGGGCGCTCCTGGATTGATACTTACTAAAAGCACCCATTTTTCTTCTTGAGTTCCGTTTACTTTTAGTTTAAATACGTCAGGGCATTCCCAAACGCCTCCGTGTGCGCCATAATTTTGCCCAAACTCACTTTCTAGTTTCCAATGGAGTAAGTTGTTGGAAGTATAGAATTGAGCACGATCTCCCGCAACTAAAACCAAGTTCCAAATTTTGGCATCTTCGTTCCAAAATACTTTAGGGTCTCTAAAATCACGTAAATTTGTATTGTTGATAATTGGATTGGCCTCGTATTTTTTCCAAGTTTCCCCTTCGTCTAAACTGTAAGCTAAACCTTGGGTTTGCGTGTTAATTTTACCCGCATTTTCAAACTCCATATTGTGGTAGGTAAAAATAGCAATCATTGGAGGATTTTCTTTGGTGCCAAGTCCAGAAGTATTGTTTACATCCATTACAGCACTACCTGAAAATATATAGCCTAATTGATCTGGAAATAAGGCGATTTTTTTGTGTTGCCAATGAATTAAATCAGTGCTTGTTGCGTGTCCCCAATGCATGGGTCCCCAAACAATGTCTTCAGGATAATATTGGTAAAATAAATGGTAGATTCCTTTATAGTACAACATCCCGTTAGGGTCGTTCATCCATTTTTTTTCAGGCGAAAAATGAAACTGTGGTCTAAAAGGTTCTTTATAATATTGAGTAGAGTCAACAGTGATAGTTTCTTTTGATGAAATTGAAATAAGATTCATTTCTTGCGCTATAACTTGCATAGTGAATAGTGCACTCATGAATAAGTGAGCAACTACTATTTTATTTCTATTATATTTCATCTTGGATTTTTTGGTCGTTAAAAATAGTATTCTTTTATGAATAGTCAGCTTTGGAATATTGATAATGATATAGAATTTTTACGAAAACGTTGTCGGTATTTTGTTTATTGTTTTTAATGACTTTTCAAATGATTTGTTATAATCTACAGTTCATAGACTTTTAAATATTGGAGAGTGTCTCGGTTTGGGCTAATTTTAAATAATTCGTAATATAATATAATTTTAGGGGTTTTTATTAAGGATTATTCATTGTTTTTTCAATGTAATTGATTAAATTATAGAATATGTGTTTTTTTATCCTATTTTTTTTATAAATAAATTATTTTTTCATTTGTTTTTTTACAAGATTAATTTTTAAATCGAAAACGTTTTCGATACCCCGAAAACGATATAGTTCACTTTTTCTTAATATTTTCATAAAATTAATAGTATGTTTGGAGCAATATTTAAAACAAACCATTTATTAACCAACTTATTTATTACGTATGAAAAATAGTCTACTTAAAGGCTTGATGGTTTTTCTAACCATGCTATGTACAAGTTTGACATATTCACAAGATGTGTCAGGTACCGTATCCGATGCTAGCGGACCTCTTCCAGGGGCTTCTGTATTAGTTAAAGGAACGACAAAAGGAGCGCAAACAGATTTCGATGGTAAATTTACTATCAAGAATGTTGGCTCAAACGCAGTTTTAGTTTTTAGCTACATTGGTCTTAAAACACAAGAAGTAAATGTAGCAGGAAGAAGTAATGTAAATGTTACTTTAAAAGAAGATTCAGCAGAATTAAAAGAAGTAGTCGTTATCGGTTACGGTTCTGTGAAGAAAAAAGATGCTACCGGAGCAGTTGATCAATTGAGCTCAAAAAGCTTTGACAACGTAGGTGCACCATCTCCAGCAGATTTGTTGAGAGGTAAAGTTTCGGGAGTTCAAGTAACTTCTGCAAGTGGTGAGCCAGGAGCTGGAGCTAGCATTAGAATTCGTGGTAACTCTTCTATTCGTTCAGGAAACGGACCGCTTATCGTTATTGACGGTGTGCCTTTGGATGGTGGTGACGTATCTGCGGGTGGAAGTGATATTGGTTTAGGAAGTTCCTCTGCAAGAAACCCATTGAACTTTATCAACCAAAATGATATCGAAAGTATGACTATATTGAAAGATGCGTCATCTACTGCTATTTATGGTTCTCGTGGAGCAAATGGTGTAGTGGTTATTACTACTAAAAAATCAAAATCTAAAGAGCCTCAATTAACCTACTCAAATTCATTTACTTTTAGTACTTTAGCTAGTAACTTAAAATTAATGAATTCAACTGAATATGTAGCTAATGGAGGTAGAAATAATGGTTCAACTGGTTATAATTGGGAAGACACTATCTTGAGAGATGCATTTTCCATGAATCATGATGTTTCTTTTACAAAATCAACTGATAATTCATCAACTCGTGTGTCTATCGGGGCATCAAATACTGAAGGTGTTGTGAAAAAGACAGGTATAGATAAATACACTTTTTCTTTCAATAACTCAAACGATTTTTTTGGTGGTGCTTTGAAAGTGGATACTAAAGTAAACTATTCAAGTTTGAGAGATGAATCTGCGTTAATTTCTAATAATGCTGGATATATCGGAAACTTGATAGGAGCTGCAATGTACTGGAATCCTACAGATAAATTGTATAATACAGATGGGTCATATAATGTAAGACCAAATGGTGCTACATCTAATAGTAATACTTTTATTAATCCAGCTCTTTTGTCAAACGCTTACACTGATTACACTAATACAAACAAATTATTGGCTAGTATTAAATCGACTTTAAAAATTAGTGACGATTTGAACTATCAATTTTTATTTGGTGTGGAAACTTCTACTTCGACAAGAAAATTCCAATTGGATCCAACAATTGATATTCAAAACGTAGCTCAAGCAACAAGTCAAGTTGATGGACAAATTAAATTTGGGCAAGCAGGTATTATTGGGATTGAGAAATTCAATAGAACTTTTGAGCATACGTTGAATTACAACAAAACGTTCAATGAGAACTTTATCTTTGATGCTTTGGCGGGTTACTCTTACTACCAATATAACGCTAGTGGTAGTGATGTATCTGGTAAAGGTTATAATGCACTTCAGAAAAATTTAATTGACAATATTGAAGGAGGTTTGCAAAATCAATTTAGAGCGTCTTCTTTCAGAAGTCAAACAGAATTACAATCTTACTTTGGTAGAGTGAACGCTACTTTGTATAAAAAGTTATTAGTTACTGCTACTTTACGTGCCGATGGTTCTACTAAATTAGGTGCAAGTAATAAATATGACTACTTCCCTTCACTTGGTTTAGGATACAAAGTGTTTGAAGATAAGGCTGGTTTAGTAAATAGCTTGAAATTAAGAGCTAATTATGGAATCACTGGTAACCAAGAGTTTGCTCCAAACTCAGCAGTAGCTAGAGCTAGTTATTATGATAATAATCAATCAACAGATAGTAATGCAAATGATAAGTTAAAATGGGAGACTACTACTTCATCAGGTGCAGGTGTTGATTTTACTTTGTTTAACAACAGATTGACAGGTACGGTAGATTATTTTCAAAGAGATACTCAGGATTTGATATTTCCTGTGCCAGCGGCAGCTTCTCAACCAGGACCACCATCTCCTCGTAATGTGAATTTACCAGGAAACTTAATCAACAAAGGTTTTGAAGTAAGTGCTAATTACAAAATCATTGATTCTGAAAAATTGACTTGGGATATTGCTGCTAATGCCTCTTTCTTGTCTAATAAAATGGAAAACTTTGCAGGATTTATCCAAGCTGGTGCATTGAATGGACAAGGTTTATCTGGAGCGTATGCTCAAGTGGTTACCAACAACGAACCAATCTACAGCTACTATATGTATGAGTGGAGAGGATACGATTCTACAGGAGCTTCTATTTATGCTGATGCTGCGGGTGCTGATGCTACTTTAGGTTTGGCTGCAAAAAAATTGGTTGGTAAACAGGGCTTGCCAAAAATGAACTTAGGTTTTTCTACTAATGTAACCTACAAAAACTTCGATGCAGCAGTTTCATTCTACGGAGCATTTGGCCACTATTTGTACAACAATACTGCTAATGCGTATTTCTTTAAAGGTGCCTTTAATGGTGGTAGAAACGTTCCAGCTAGTGTTGCAACTTCTACTCAAGCGCAGGGAGATCCAAATTCACCTTCAACTAAATACTTAGAAAAAGGAGATTTCTTAAGAATGGGTAACTTAACTTTAGGTTATACTTTTACAGGAGCTTCATTGGAAAAATTGAAAATCAAATCAGCTCGTTTCTTTGTAAATGGACAGAACTTATTGTTGTTTACTAATTATTCTGGTTTTGATCCTGAGGTGAACACAGACAAATCACTTAATGGTGTGCCATCTGCGGGTATCGATTACTTATCTTACCCGCGTTCAAAAGCATTTGCTTTAGGTCTTAATGTAACTTTTTAATACTAATATCAATGAAAAGAAATAATATAATAAAAGGATTATTGTACTTGGGTATAATTTCTTTTAGCATCGGTTGTACTAACTTAGATGAAAAAGTCTTGGATGGTGAATCTACTGATGAATCTACAGGTGGGTCAATAAATACTGCTGCAACTTTGCAATCAGCATATAATGGCTTGAGAGATTTTAATGGTCAAGGTGGTGTTTACGCTTTGAATGAAATGTCTACTGACGCTATGGTTGGACCTACTCGTGGAGGTGACTGGGATGATAATGGAGTTTGGAGACAAATCCATACACAAACTTGGGCTCCTGACCATGGTGAGGTTAGAAATGCTTGGAATTCATTATTATCAAATGTTTACAATTGTAATTTGGTAATTGAAAGAGGTGGTACTGCAGCTCAGGTTGCTGAGGCTCGTTTCTTACGTGCGTGGTACTACTATAATGTAGTGGATTTATTTGGTCAAGCACCATATAGACCAGCTGGTTCAGCTTTAACAGACGATCCGAAAGTATGGTCTCGTGCGGAAGCAACTGATTTCATTATTGCTGAATTAGAAGCTATTGTTAATGCATTACCTAATAGAGTTGCTAACGATGCAAGTATTGCTAATAAAGATGCTGCTCACTTTTTGTTAGCTAAAGTATACTTAAATAAAGGAGTATTTAAAGCTACAAGTCCTGCAGGTCCTTATACATTTGATGCTGCAGATATGACTAAAGTGGTACAACATGTTGACGCTTTAACAAATACTTTAGATACTACTGTTGGTGCTGGATACTGGAATAACTTCATGCCTAACAACAATACTTCTAATGAAATTATCTTCTCTTCTAAGAATATTCAAGGTGGAGCTGGTGGAAATATGCAGTCTAAATGGAGAATGTGTAATCATTACAACCAAACTCCAGACGGATGGAATGGATTTGCTACTGTAGCGGATTACTATAGTACATTCAACGCCGCTGATAAACGTGCACATTATGCAGTTCCAGGATACACTTATACTGTTGATGGAAACGGTAATGGAGCAGGTTATTTAGAAGGCCAAGTTTATAAAAACGGAACTGTAAGTTCAGCAAATGCATTGAAAGATAGAAACAATAATGCATTAGTTTTTACTAGAAACGTAACTTTAATTACTTCAGGCGCTACTCTTGAGACTGCTGGGGTACGTGGTATGAAATATGTGCCAGATGGTGCTAACTTAGGTTCTCCTGATAATGACTTGATCTTAATGCGTTTATCTGATGCTTTATTAATGAAAGCAGAAGCTATTGCTAGAGGAGGTTCAGGTTCAGGTTCAGCTACTATTTTATCTGATTTAGCTACAAGAGCAGGTGTTACTGCTGCTGCTGCTACTTTAGATGGTATTTATGCAGAAAGAGGTAGAGAGTTATGGTGGGAAGGATGGAGAAGAAACGATCAAATTCGTTTTGGAAAATTCTTAGCTGCTAGAGCTTTAAAACCATACGCTTCAGATGCTAAATATTTATTGTATCCAATTCCTGCGGATGCATTATTCAACTCTAATTTATCTCAAAATCCTGGATATTAATATTTCCTGATTTTGAATACAATAGATAAGGAGGGCAGGAATGTCCTCCTTATTTTTTTAAGAGCCTATTTAGGCTCTTTTTTTATTTACAATCTCCCGTAAACACAACAATATTTAGCCATTTTTAATTTTTTTATATTCAACTTTTTCCATAAATTGCTCGCTTATATTGTTTTTAATTTAATCGGCTTTTTACTATGTTGTACCGCCTACTTTTTATTGTTCTTTTGTCTGCTTTAACGAGTTGTTCAAAAGGAAATTCAGACACACTTTTTACTCTTTTGGAACCGTCTCATACTGGGATTGATTTCAAAAATGAAGTCAAAAATGGTGAGAACATGAACATTTTTAAGTATAGAAATTTTTATAATGGTGGTGGAGCTGCTATTGGGGATATCAATAATGATGGTTTAGCCGATGTTTTTTTAATTTCCAATCAGGGTGCTAATAAATTGTACTTGAACAAGGGAGATTTTAAATTTGAGGATATTTCAGTTAAATCAGGAATTCAAGGAAAGAAGGCATGGTCTACCGGTGTGGTTATGGTGGATATTAATGGAGACGGCTTTTTAGATATTTATGTACTAGATGCTGGAAATAATATTGATGCTATAAGAAAAAGTCAACTATACATTAATAACGGGGATAGCACTTTTACAGAAAAAGCGGCAGAATATAATTTGGCAGATACCGGAATAACTACACATGCTGCCTTCTTTGATTATGATAAAGATGGCGATTTGGATTGTTACATTTTGAATAACAGTTTTATTCCTGTAAGTTCTTTAAATTATTCCAATAAAAGAGAACTACGAGATAAAGATTGGAAAGTAGCTGATATCCTAAAAGGTGGCGGAGATAAATTATTGCGCAATGACGATGGGAAATTCGTTGATGTAAGTGAAGCTTCTGGAATTTATGGAAGTTTAATTGGTTTTGGTCTTGGGGTTACTGTTGGAGATGTTAACGGTGATTTGTATCCGGATATTTATGTATCTAATGATTTTTACGAAAGAGATTATTTATACATTAACAATCAAAATGGTACTTTTTCAGAACAAATTCAAACTTGGACAACGCATATTAGTCAAGCGTCTATGGGGGCTGATCTTGCCGATATCAACAATGATGGTAGTGCGGATATCTTTACCACAGACATGTTGCCTGAAGGTGATGAACGTTTAAAAACAACTACTAGTTTTGAAAATTACGATTTGTTGACCCGTAAATTGAACATGGATTTCTTCAATCAATACATGTCAAATGCATTGCATATTAATAAAGGAACTCATTTTACTGAGATTGCCAATTTTGCAGGTGTTTCTAAAACCGATTGGAGTTGGGGCGCATTAATTTTTGATATGGACAATGATGGTTACAAAGATATTTATGTGTGTAATGGTATTTATCATGATTTGACCAACCAAGATTTTATGGACTTTTTTGCGAATGAATTAATGCAAAAAATGGTGGTTACGGGTCAAAAAGAGGATATTGAAACAATTATAGCAAAGATGCCAAGTACTCCGATACCTAATTATGCTTTTAAGAATAATACTAATTTAACCTTTACCAATTCAGCTACAAATTGGGGTTTAGATATTCCAAGTTTCTCTAATGGTGCCGCCTATGGTGATTTGGACAATGATGGCGATTTGGATTTAGTTGTAAATAATGTGAATATGGAATCGTTTGTATTTCGAAATAATTCCGAAAAAAATAAAACGAATCATTTTGTGAAAGTGAAGCTCAAAGGAGATCTTAAAAATAAGTTTGCTGTTGGAAGTGTTGTTGAATTATTTTCTCGAAAAGAGGTTATTCGTCAAGAGTTAATTCCATCAAGAGGATTTCAATCGTCAATTGATTATGCAATGACTTTTGGTGTTGGGAACAAAAAAATTGATTCCTTACGAGTAATTTGGCCTAATGGTAAAATACAAACTCTTAAGAAAGTAGCTTTAAATACAACTATTAATTTGTCGATTGCGAATGCTACATCAGATTATGTATTTAAATCGACAGCTACAAAACCACATCTAAAAGAAGTTAATACAAATTGGATAGCCCACAAAGAGAATGATTTTATTGATTTTGATTATGAAGGATTGATTTCAAAAATGCTATCTCAAGAAGGACCTGCACTAGCAGTTGGAGATATCAATGGAGATGGTAATGAGGATGTGTTTGTTGGTGGAGCTAAAGGACAATCTGGAAAAATCTATAGCAATAAAGGAACTAATTTTAGTGCTACTAAACAAGCTGCTTTGGATGCAGATGCTAATTTTGAAGACACAGCTGCTAGTTTTGTAGATATTGATGGTGATGGTGATTTGGATTTAGTAGTTGGCTCTGGGGGTAATGAAAGAACTAGCCCTGAAAGTTTTAAAAATCGTCTGTACTTAAATAATGGAAAAGGAATCTTTACAAAATCAAATACAGCTATTCCATCAGCTAGTACCAATGTTTCAGTAGTTGCAGCATATGACTTTGATCAAGATGGTGATGAGGATATATTTGTGGGTAGTAGAAGTGTTCCTGGAGTATATGGTATTGATCCGAAACATTTGTTATTGGAGAATGATGGCAAAGGAAATTTTACCAATGTAATTGATAAGAAAGCATTTAAACTCAACGCAACCGGAATGATTACAGATGCCGTTTGGGAAGATGTAGATAACGATGGAAAAAAAGATTTGATTATTGTTGGTGACTGGATGGTGCCTCAGTTATTCAAAAATACGGGAAGACGTTTGGCTAATTTTAAATCGAATTTGTCTGACTATAGCGGTTTTTGGAATTCCGTTCAATGTGTTGATTTAAATAAGGATGGGAAAAAAGACTTGATTCTTGGAAATAAAGGAACAAACACATCGTATAAAGCAACAACCAATAATCCGATGCGATTATTTACAAACGATTTTGATAGTAACGGAACGATTGAACAAATTACAACACGTACGATTGACGGGAAAGATTTTCCAATCAATTTAAAACAAGAATTGGCGAAACAAATTCCATCTATAAAAAAGAAGAATTTAAGCTATGGTGACTATGCTAAGAAAACAATTCAGGAGATTTTTGCTCCAGAAGTGATTACTAATTCTTTGAAAAAAAACGCAGTTATACAAGAGAGTATCATTGCTATAAACAAAGGGAATGGAAAATTTGAAATCCAAATAATGCCACAGGAAGTACAATTGTCAACTGTGAATACTTCTTGTGTATTGGATGTGAACAAAGATGGATATTTAGATATCATTCTTGGAGGAAATCAATACGAATTTAAACCTCAATTTGGGCGTTTGGATGCTAGTCATGGAAGTGTTTTGATAGGCGCTAAAAATGGAAAGTTCAGTTTGTTAAATTATCCAAAATCAGGTCTTTTTATCACTGGCGAAGTACAAAAAATGAAACCAATTAAGACTAAGAACAAAGCAACCTTGTTTATTGCGGTATTAAATAACGCTTCACCTAAACTGTTTACAATCAATGAATAATTTCATTAAAATAGGTCTAGCTTCTTTAGTTTTAGCAAGCTGTTCTAAAACAGAAAACCAATTGTTTGACAAATTGTCTCCAGACGAAAGTAAGGTAACGTTTGTAAATCAATTGGACGAATCTAAAAACATTTCGATCTTAGATTATCTTTATTATTATAATGGAGGTGGTGTAGCGCTCGGGGATATTAATAATGATGGTTTGGTAGATATTTATTTCACATCCAACCAAGGGAAAAATAAATTGTACCTGAATAAAGGGGAGAATAAATTTGAAGATATATCTACAAAAGCGGGTGTTGAAGGAGAAAGTGATTGGAATACAGGTTCCATTATGGCAGATGTTAATGGTGATGGCTACTTGGATATTTACGTTTGTGCTGTGGTGGGAATAAATGGTTTTGAAGGCCATAATGAATTATATATCAATAACAAAGACAATACATTTACAGAAAGTGCGACTGAATATGGTTTGGATCTAGATAATTTTAGTACCTCGGCAGCCTTTTTAGATTACGATAATGATGGTGATTTAGATATGTATTTATTAAATCATGCTGTACATTCTGAAGCCTCTTATGGTAAAGCTGAAATTCGAAATAAAAGAAGTTACGAAACAGGCGATAAATTATTTCAAAACAATAATGGTCATTTTGTTGATGTGAGTGAAAAGGCTGGGATTTTTGGTGGAGCAAACGGATATGGTTTAGGAGTTGCCGTTTCTGATTTTAATTTGGATGGCAATCCGGATATTTATGTATGTAATGATTTTCACGAAGATGATTATTATTACCTGAATAACGGCGACGGTACTTTTACCGAAAGCATGAAAAATTATTTTGGTCATACCAGTCGGTTTTCAATGGGTGTAGATGCTGCCGATATAAATCACGACGGTTTTCCTGATTTGATGACTTTGGACATGCTTCCTGAAGACGAAACAGATTTAAAATCCTCTGCAGGAGATGATAATCCGCAAATGTTAAAATACCGTACAGAAAAACTAGGATATCATTTTCAATATACCCGAAACATGTTGCAAATCAATCAAGGAGGAAAGCATTTTACTGAAACTGCTTTGTTGAGTGGTGTCGCAGCAACGGATTGGAGTTGGAGTACTTTATTTGCAGATTATGATCAGGATGGGGAACAAGATATTTTTGTTTGTAACGGAATTCCAAAACGACCAAACGATTTGGATTACATAAAATACTATTCCAATTCAAGCATTAAAACCAAGTTAAATTCAACCAAATTGTTGGATAAACAAGCTTTGAAAAAAATGCCTTCTGCTAATGTTTCGAATTACGTTTTTCAAGGATCTAAAGACTTACAATTTAAAAACCGTTCTAACGATTGGATAGAAAACGATTCTATTATTTCTAACGGTGGTGCTTATGCCGATTTAGACAATGACGGTGATTTAGATATTGTAACTAATAATTTGAATAGTGTTGCCTCTATTTATATTAATAAAACCAACGAAAAAGCAAATTTCCTAAAAATTAAATTACAGTTTGGAGGCAAAAATACTTTTGGGGTAGGTGCCAAGGTGATTTCTTATGCCAAAGGACAAAAGCAGTTTAAAGATATTCAGACAACGCGTGGTTTTCAATCAAGTTCGGAACCGATAGCACATTTTGGTTACGGAAAAATCACTCAGGTAGATTCTATTCAAATCATTTGGCCTGATAAAACAATACAAACATTAAACAAGGTAAAAACCAATCAAACGATAACGGTTCAAGCTAGTAAGAATAGAAAACCTTTTAATTACGCAACTTTACATCCAAGGATTTTGCCAATTTTCAAGAAATCAACAACCAATCTAGGTATTGATTTTATTCATCAAGAAAATGATTTTGTTGATTTTACGGCACAAAAATTAATTCCGTACCAACGTTCTGATCGAGGACCTGCTTCAGTAATTGGGGATTTAAATAATGACGGAAAGGAAGATATTTTCTTTGGTGGATCACAAGGAAAACAAGCCGCAATATATCTTCAAAATGGAAATGGATTTGCTAAAAAAAGTTTTTCTTCTATTGTAGCGGATTCGATTTATGAAGATGCATCAGCCGTAATTACTGATTTTAATGGAGACCGCCAAAACGATTTGTTTGTTGCTTCTGGAAGCGGACAATATGCAGCCAATTTAATTCCTAGATTGTACCAAGGAAGTACATTGATTAAATCTAATTTGCCAGAAACCAAAGGAATGAATGCCTCGGTTATTAGAACAATCGATTACGACAAAGATGGTGATTTGGATATATTTATAGGTAATAATTCAAAATCAAACAGTTTCGGAAGAATGCCTGATTGTTATTTATTAAATAATAATAAAGGAGTTTTTACTATTACACAATCGGCTACTTTTGCAGGTATCGGTATGGTGACAGATGCCCTAGTTTCTGATTTTAATAAAGACGGAAATTTAGATTTAATTGTTGTTGGAGAATGGATGAAGCCTAAATTTTTCGCTAATACTAAGGGTAACTTTAAAGAGGTTACAGACAGTCTATTGTCAGGGAATCACAATGGATTATGGCAATCCATAACTTCGTTTGATATTGATCAAGATGGCGATCAAGATTATTTGTTGGGGAATTGGGGAATGAATTCAAAATTTAAATCTTCAAAAGAGTTTCCTATGAAGATGTACTATGATGATTTTGATACTAATGGTACTTTTGAAACCATTGTCGCAATAGAAAAGAAAGGGAACTATTATACCACAATGGGATTAGACGAATTAGTAGAAGAATTTAGTGGTATGTTGAAAAAGAAATTCAATAACTACAAATCCTTTGCTGGGAAAAAAGTGGATGAAATTTTCGATGTTGCTATGTTAGAAAAAGCAACTTTGTACGAAGTACATGATTTAAAGTCAGGTTATTTGAGAAACGATAATGGGAAATTTACTTTTATTCCTTTTTCAAATAAAATGCAGGTTGGACCAATTACAAGTTTTGTAAAATTAGATTTTGATGGTGATGGGAAAGATGAAGTTTTTGCAGCTGGAAATTATTTTGGAGTCACTCCTTATCACAGTAGATTTGATGGTTTTTCAGGAGCTTTAATCAAAAATCAAAAAACGATCTATTTGGGTAACCAAATTGGAATAGATTTATCACAAAAAGCAGTCCGACATCTAGATATTATTCCATTTAATGGAAAAAAATATCTTTTGGTAACTGTAAATAATAAAAAGGCGGAAGTATATGAACTTCCAAAAAACAAAAATTAAATTATAAAAAATGAAAACTAAAATTACTCTGTTAGGTTTGCTATTGGTTCTTTTTAGCGCTTGTAAAAAAGAGCAACCAATTGTTGTGACAACCGATGATTATTGTGCAGCTGTTGATACAGTAACCGGAATTATGGTACATGATATTTTTTCTCCACCTGTTGCAAGTAGAATTTATGTTTATCCTAATGTGGCAGCTTATGAGATTATTGCACAAAACAGTAATAAATATGAAAGTCTTCAGGGGCAGTTAAAAGGATTGGATTCAATTCCAGTATTAGATGCTAAAAGTGGAGTGAATCAGAAACTAGCTGCTTTAATTGCTCATATGGAAGTAAGTAAACAATTGATTTTTTCGGAAGAAGCATTAGAAAAGTATAGAGATAGTTTGTACGAAAAGTGGGGATCTGAAAACCCAAAAGAATTTGAAGTTTCTAAAGCGTATGCATTAAAAGTAGTAGATAGAATTAAAATTTGGATGGGTAAAGACAACTATAAACAAACTAGAACTTTTCCAAAATATTCGGTTCATACTGATCAAGCAGGGAGATGGCAACCTACTCCGCCTGCTTATATGGACGGTATAGAACCACATTGGGGAGAAATACGAACTTTGGTAATGGATTCTGCTTCACAATTTAAACCAAAAGCGCCTCATCCTTTTTCTACTGATAAAAACTCTTTGTTTTACAAAGAAGCAAAAGAAACCTATGATGTTGGGAATATGATTTCCGAAAAATTATTGAAAATTGAAAATGCCCAAACAGATATAATTCCTGAAGAATCTGCAATTGCAACCTTTTGGGATTGTAATCCTTATGCAACAGTTACTCAGGGTCATATGATGTTTGCAAAAAAGAAAAACACACCCGATGCACACTGGATCAATATTACTAAGATTGCTTTAAAGAAAACAAAATCAAATTTTGAGACTACGGTTTTTGCTTATACAAAAGCATCAATAGGTATTTTTGAAAGTTTTATTAGCTGTTGGCATGAAAAATACAGAACCAATGTGATTCGCCCAGAAACCTATATTAATTTATACATTGATGAAGATTGGAAACCGCAGTTGCAAACTCCTCCATTTCCAGAATATACAAGTGGACATTCGGTGGTTTCGTCTTGTTCGTCAGTTATATTAACGTCAATATTTGGAGATAATTTTAGTTATACAGACGATTCAGAAATTCCATTTGGGTTGCCAAAAAGAAATTTCAAGTCATTCAAACAAGCGGCTTCAGAAGCTTCAATGAGTAGGTTGTATGGAGGAATTCATTATCGAGCCGCTATTGAAAACGGGGTAGTTCAAGGAACGAATTTAGGAAATTATATTAATAAAGAAATCAGTTTTTTTAAATCAAAATAATAAAAAATAACTACAATGAACACTAAAATTAAAGGATCAATTTTTTTCATTCTAATCGCTTTTTTTGCTTGGTATTTTTTATTGAAGCCTTCCGATTATACCATTCGTTTTGAAGCCAAAACTGCTACTGGAACAATTTATCAAGGCATTCAAGAATGGGCTGCAGCTAAGACAAAATCCAATACAGAAAGTTATACCACTTTAGAAAAAAGAAACTTCGATTTTATTAAACAAGAACTTAAAAAAGGGGACGAACATTTAGTGTATACTTGGACGCTTACTTCAGTAAACGATTCCACTACTAAAATTGTAGTTGATATAAAAGACAAAAATCACAGTTGGTACAATAAACTTACAGCTCCGTTTGTCTCGACACCTTTCCGTGAAAAACAAATTGAACGCGTCAAAGATTTCAAAGTTGGATTAGATGAGCATTTGAAAGCGTTTAAGGTTAGGATTGATGGCGAAGGTGAATCAACTGCTGATTACATTGCTTACATAAGCCTTAAAAGTGTAATGCAAGAAAAAGCACAAACGATGATAGCGAATGATGCTGTTATTACGGGCTATTTGTTTAGAAATAACATTAAAATTATTGGAAAGCCTTTTGTAGAAGTAACTAATTGGGATCAAGACAAAGAAACACTTCAATTTAATTATTGTTTTCCAATACCTAAGGATGCCAAATTTGTTGCAAATCCAAAAGTAAAATTCAAAACAATTCCTGCTGCCAAAGGATTAAAGGCAACTTATTTTGGAAATTTTAGAACTTCTGACAGGGCTTGGTTTGCTTTATTAGATTATGCCAAAAAAGAAAATATAGCATTGGAATCCAAAGTAGTAGAAAATTTCTTAGCCAATCCGTTCAATGGTGGTAATGAATTGGAATGGGAAACTAAAATTATAATTCCTTTTGCTAAAAAATAAGATAAAATTACATTTCATCATCTCATCAACTCGAAAACGTTTTCGCCTATTGCGAAAACGTTTTTTGCTTGAATTGGGTTTCAGATTGGTATTTTCAAACTACTTTTATGTGCTAACCAAATAAACTAAACCCAATGAGTATAAAATTAAAATTAAGTTTTTGGCAAATAATTAATATGAATGTTGGATTTTTTGGTATCCAATATAGTTTCGGTTTGCAGCAAAGTGCAGTCAATCCTATTTATGATTTTTTAGGAGCTAATCCAGATCAAATTCCAATTTTGAATCTTGCAGGTCCATTAACTGGTTTGTTAATTCAGCCCATCATCGGAGCAATGAGTGATAAAACTTGGCATCCACGTTGGGGACGACGTAAACCTTATTTTTTTATAGGCGCTATGATTTGTAGTTTGGCATTATTACTATATCCATTTAGTAGTTCATTATGGATGGCGGCTGGATTATTGTTATTATTAGATGTTGGAAATAACACAGCTATGGAGCCTTACAGAGCTTTCGTTGCCGATACATTAGATGAAGAACAACAACCTACAGGTTTTCAGGCTCAAAGTTTCTTTACTGGATTTGGACAGTTTTTATCCTATATTTCTCTTTTCCTATTTCCAATAGTTTTTGTAGGATATACAGGGGCTTTACCAAATTGGATTTACGCTTCCTTTTTTCTAGGATCAGTATTATCTATCACTTCTATTTGGTGGAGTATGAAAAAAACACCAGAAATACCACCAACACAAGTAGAATTGGAACAACTTAAAGCTGAGCCATTAAATATATTCTCTCCCTTTATAGATATTTACAAAGCGGTTTTAGAGATGCCTAAAGTAATGTGGCAGTTATTTTTAGTGTATTTATTTCAATGGTATGCGTTAATGTGCTATTGGCAAAATAATGCAAAAAGTATCGCCCTTTCGGTTTGGAATACTACCCCGAAAAATAAAACTCTTTATGAAAATGCAGTTGAATGGAATGGCTTAATTGGAGCTTTTGGATTTATAATAACTTTTTCAGTAGCCTTTTATTTGGCAAAATTGGCTAAAAAACACAGTCCAAAATTAGTCCACTTTGCTTGTTTAATTTTAGCCGGAATTAGCTTTTTAATTTTTCCATCTATCCACAATGAATATGTGTTTTTTGGAGTAATTATTGGATATGGAATTGGTTGGGCAAGTATGATGGGTATTCCGTATTTAATCATCGTTAATAATATACCTAAAGAACGATATGGCGTTTATATGGGGATTATTAACATGATGATTGTAATTCCAATGATATTCCAAAACCTTACTTTTGGATATATCATGAAAAATTTTTTAAATAATGATGCTAGATTAGCTATAGCTTTTGCAGGAGTTTTGTTATTAATTGGTGCATTTTGTACGCTTTTGATAAAATCAAAAAAAGTTACTCAATAGAGCAACTATAACACAAATACAAATTTTAATTATTAGTCTAAATTGGAAAAAACAGTTGACCTTATATGTGCAGGGGAAGTGCTTATAGATTTTATAGGCCATGAAGTAAATACATCAATTAACAGAACCAAAGATTACCACCGTTTTTTAGGAGGTTCGCCAACAAACGTTGCTGTAAACGCCACTCGTTTGGGATTAAAATCGGTTATAGTGGCGACTTGTGGTGAAGATGGCTTGGGCGAATATATCGTGAGAAAGTTAAAAGATAACCATGTTATTACATCGCAGGTTCGAAAATCAGAAACAGAGCCTACTTCGGTAATTTTTGTTTCTAAGTCAACTGGGACACCTGATTTTATTCCGTATAGAGAAGCCGATTACCAAATTTTACCTTCTCAAATTCCGGATGAATTGTTGGAAAGTGCTAAAATTTTTCACACCACTTGTTTTGCATTAAGTAAAAATCCAGCCCGAAATACGATTGTAGAAAGTGCTAAAAAAGCCAAAGCTTTAGGATTACAAACCAGCATTGACATTAACTTTTCGGAACGCATTTGGCCTGACAGAGAAGAAGCCAAACAAGTGTTGCGAGAGTATTTGTCAACCAATCCTTTGGTAAAATTAAGCGAAGACGATTGCTATCGACTTTTTGCCGCTTCAAAAACCGAAGATTATATTTTTGACTATTTTCATGAATTAGGCGCTTCAACGATTTGTTTGACCAAAGGGAAAGACGGCGTTGTTTTGTCCGACAAAGAATTCGGGATGTTTCATCAACAAGCCACTCGAATAGACGATATTAAAGATACAACAGGGGCAGGAGATGCTTTTTGGACAGGTTTTTTGTATGCTCGTTTGTTGGGTAAAGATTTTGAAGAAACGATTACTATTGCCCAAAAATTAGCTGTTTTAAAATTACAAAACGTGGGCAGGCTTCCAGAAGGAATTAATATTCAAGAGTATTTGGGAGCTCACAAATAACTTTTATATCTATGAAAAAAGGTGCCATAAAATTAGCCATGTATTTGAACTACTTTGTTTTTGCAATTTTGCTCAACAGTGTAGGAATTGTGATTCTTAAATCGCAAGCAAATTATGGTGTAGATGAATTGCAAGCTAGTATTTTAGAGGCTTTTAAGGATTTGCCTATTGCGATTGTTTCGTTTTTGTTGGCCTCTTTTTTGCCAAGAATTGGTTATAAAAAAGCTATGCTCATAGGGTTAGCTTTAGTGGCGGTGGCTTGTTTGAGTATGTATTTTGGCAATTCGTTTAATGCCGCTAAAATTTTATTTGCTACAGTAGGAGTTTCTTTTGCTTTGATTAAAGTTTCGGTTTATTCTCTTATTGGAACAGTTACTGAGAATCAGCAAGAGCATAATAGCTTGATGAGCAGTATCGAAGGAGTTTTTATGATTGGAATTGCCTTGGCTTATTTCTTATTTCCCGCTTTCAATTCAAATGACAACCCAGATTCTTGGTTGAATGTGTATTGGTTGTTGGCAGGATTGACAGTGGTTTCGTTTGGATTTTTATTTTTTACCCAATTTGAAGAAACCAAAGATATTACTGGAGTTAATTTAGCCGATGACTTTGCCCAAATGGTTGCTTTGTTAGCTAAATTATTAACCATTGTGTTTGTGATCAGTGCCTTTTTGTTTGTAATGATCGAACAAGGTATTATGTCTTGGTTGCCAACATTCAACAGTAAAGTGCTGCATCTACCTGAAAATATAAGTATTATGATGGCTAGTATTTTGGCGATTAGCCTTGCTGCAGGCCGAATACTTGCGGGTATTATTACTAAAAAAATAAATTGGATTTGGGTACTCAGTTTTTGTATCGTTATGGCGATGCTGGTAGTTGTTTTTGTTTTGCCAAAAACAGTCGGACTGCAAGTACAAGAAATCAATTCCTTAGCCGATATTCCCTTAATCGGATTTGCCTTTCCGTTAGTGGGTCTTTTTATTGCACCAATTTACCCACTATTAAATTCGGTAGTTTTGAGTGCTTTACCAAAAAAACTACATAGCGCAATGACAGGTTTGATTGTTGTTTTTTCTGCTTTAGGAGGAACTTTAGGCTCAAGAATTATTGGGTATTTGTTCAAAAATGAAGGTCCAGAAAATGCGTTTTATTACACGCTAATTCCGATGTTACTCCTACTAGTTTCCTTTTTTATATTAAAAAAATTGACAGCTAAAAATGAAGTTACAGCTTAATATTGACGAAATTCTTCATCAACTGCTTCTTCAGGAAGATTCTGATCGAGACAAACGTATCACGATTGAAGACAAAGGGCCTAAGGCATTTACGCTTATTGCTGAAGGAGAAAAAATAGTAGTTGAAGGAACATATCCGTTGTCTAATCTTTTGCAAGAATTAATCTTAGCAAAAGAAAGCGGGCTTGATTTCATTGAATCCGAAAAGGTTTTTGAGTTGCCTGCCGATAGATTGTCAAGAGTAATTAAGGACTATTTTTGGGATGGTTTGACCAGAACAATGGACGAAGAAGGACTTCAAAATATTCTTACTGATGTCAAATCAAAGTCAGGTACTCCAATTGTTTATGTGCCGTTTACCGATGCGGTAGCTTTTGATTTTTATTCTCAATTGGCACAAAAATACCAATTCCAAGTAGTGCAACTTCCAGAAAAAATCACGCCAGAATATGTAAGCGGAATTAATGATTTTGGAGGAGTTTTGTCGTTGAAATTAGAAGAAAAATCAGGAAAATTAGTTGGAAAACCCTTTGTTGTTCCTGGTGGAAGATTTAATGAAATGTATGGTTGGGATAGTTATTTTGAAAATATCGGACTATTGATTGATGGTAAGTTAGCATTGGCCAAAAGTATGGTTGAAAATTTTGCTTACCAAATTCAGCATTACGGTAAAATTTTGAATGCCAATAGATCCTACTATTTAACCCGAACACAACCTCCGTTTTTTTCTAGTATGGTTATTGAAGTTTTTGAGACAATGCCTGTTAAAGACTTGGAATGGCTTAAAGAAAATATATCGGTGGCTATCCATGAGTATGAAACGGTTTGGATGCAGGCTAATAAAAGATTGATCTCGAATGGATTAAATCGGTATTTAGCAGAAGGAATTGGATTGCCTCCTGAAACCGAAGAAGGCCATTATGATGATATTCTCAAACCTTATGCTGCGGCTTTGCAAATGCCCATTCCAGATTACGAAAGAGGGTATTACCAAAGAAAAATCCAAAATCCAGAATTAGATGCTTATTTTGTTCACGACCGAAGTGTGAGAGAAAGTGGACATGACACGAGTTATCGTTTGGAAGGAATTTGCGCTTCTCTCAATGTAGTGGAGTTGAATGCAATGCTCTATAAGTACGAAACAGATTTTGCTCATAGTGTTGCAACTTATTTTAATAATGAGTTAGAATACAATACTAAAAAATACAACTGCCAATATTGGTTAGATAAGGCTTCATCGCGAAAAGAGTTGATGAATCAGTTGCTTTGGAATGAAGAACAGCATTGTTATTTTGATTATAATATTGAAACAAAGTCACAACATCTGTTTTTATCGGCCACGAGTTTTTTTCCACTTTGGGCAAAAATTGCTTCGCCTGAACAAGCGCAACAAATGGTTGAAAAACAATTACCAAAGTTGATTTTTGCTGGTGGTATTGCGGGCTGTGCTCCTGAAGCTTTGGCACAAATTAGTGATGATCAAATGAAACGTCAATGGGATTTCCCAAATGGTTGGGCTCCTCATCAAATGATTATTTGGCAAGGCTTAGAAAATTATGGGTATCACGATTTGACTCAAGAATTAGTCTATCGTTGGTTGTGGATGATTACCAAAAATGCCTGTGATTATAATGGAACTGTACCAGAAAAGTATGATGTTGAAATTGCTTCACATAAAGTTTTTGCCGAGTATGGCAATCAAGGAACCGATTTTGAGTACATCACAAGAGAAGGTTTTGGTTGGATGAATGCTTCGTTTCAGTTGGGAATGCAGTTATTGAAAGAAGACTTAAAACAGCAATTGAACCAATTAGTACATCCTGAAAATTTATTTTCTAGAAAGAAATAATTCATTTTGTAATTCGAACAAATATTTTTTTAACTTTATAGTTCACTAAAATAATTTGTTATGACTGTAAACCAAATCTTAAGTACTAAAGGTAAAGAAGTATATTCTGTGCTTTCAACCAATACAGTGTTTGAAGCATTGACTATAATGAGTGAAAAAAACATTGGGGCAATACTTGTAATTGAGGATACTCTTTTAAAAGGGATTCTTTCAGAAAGAGATTATGCTCGTAAAATTGTTTTAAAAGACAAGTCATCAAAGGATGCTTTAGTTAAAGAAATTATGGTTAGCGAAGTAATTACGATTAAGCCATCTGATAATTTAGATTATTGTATGGAATTAATGAATACTAAAAAAATCAGGCATCTCCCTGTATTAGAAAACAATATTGTGGTGGGAATCATATCTATTAGTGATGTGGTTAAAGCTATAATTGAAATTCAAAAAGACACGATTAATCATTTGAATTCGTATATAACGCAATAAATAGTTAGAATTAAATTTGAAACAGCTACAGTAATTGGTAGCTGTTTTTTTTGACTACTACTCGAAAATTGAGCTCTTTCCTGCAAAAGAATCTACTTAAATACTCCTTTTTAACTCAAGAGTTCTATCTTTGTCAATCAGAAAAATATAACAAAAATGGATAAAAATAATAAAAAAAGTGAGGCTTTATTATATCATTCAAAACCCCAGCCAGGTAAAATACAAGTACTTCCAACTAAAAAATACGCTACGCAAAGAGATTTGTCTCTAGCTTATTCTCCGGGGGTAGCAGAACCTTGTCTTGAAATTGCAAAAGACGTTAACGACGTTTATAAATATACTACAAAAGGGAATTTAGTAGCTGTAATCTCAAACGGTACTGCTGTTTTGGGATTGGGAGATATTGGTCCAGAAGCTTCTAAACCAGTAATGGAAGGAAAAGGGTTGTTATTTAAAATTTTCGCAGGAATTGATGTATTTGACATTGAGGTAGACACCAAAAATGTGGAAGAATTCATTCAAACGGTTAAAAATATTGCGCCCACTTTTGGAGGAATCAATTTAGAAGATATCAAAGCACCTGAATCGTTTGAGATTGAGCGTCGTTTGGTAGACGAATTGAATATTCCAGTAATGCACGATGACCAACACGGAACTGCTATTATTTTTTCGGCAGCACTTTTGAATGCCTTAGAATTGGCAGGAAAAAAAGCAGAAGACATGAAAATGGTAGTTTCAGGCGCAGGTTCTGCGGCTTTAGCTTGTGCTGATTTGTATATTTTATTAGGAGTTAAATTAGAAAATATATTGATGTTCAATAGCAAAGGATTGTTGACTAAAGACAATCCATCGCTATCGCCTTTGCAACAAAAATATGCTAAAGATTCGGCACAAATGACCTTGGCGGAAGCCTTAGTTGGTGCTGATATTTTCTTAGGATTATCGTCAGGAGATATTATGTCGCCTGAAATGCTATTGACTATGGCAGAAAATCCTATTGTTTTTGCTATGGCAAATCCAACTCCAGAAATCGATTATAATTTAGCTGTAGCTACTCGAAAAGATGTAATCATGGCTACAGGAAGATCTGATTTTCCTAATCAAGTGAATAATGTGCTTGGTTTTCCTTATATTTTTAGAGGTGCATTAGATGTTCGCGCTACCAAAATTAACGAAGCAATGAAAATGGCTGCGGTAAGAGCTTTGGCAGCTTTGGCAAAAGAAAATGTGCCCGAACAAGTGAACATTGCTTACGGAGTGACCAAATTGACTTTTGGTAGAGAATACATTATTCCTTCTCCGTTTGATCCAAGATTAATTACGGTGGTAGCACCTGCTGTGGCTAAAGCAGCTATGGATTCAGGTGTAGCGTTAAACCCAATTACTGATTGGAATGAATATGAAGAATCGCTTTTAGAACGTTTAGGAAACGATAATAAAATGGTTCGTTTGATTACCAATAGGGCCAAAAGAGATCCTAAACGTATTGTTTTTGCCGAAGCAGATCATTTGGATGTACTGAAAGCAGCTCAAATTGTATACGAAGAAGGAATTGGTTTCCCTATTTTGTTAGGAGACAAAGAAGTGATTCAAGAACTAAAAGAAGAAATAGGTTTTGTTGCCGATGTTGCAATTATAGATACTAAAATTGCTGAGGAAGAAGATAGACGAAATCGATTTGCAAATGCGTATTGGAAAACAAGACAAAGAAGAGGAATTTCGTTGTTAGACGCTCAAAAATTAATGCGAGAAAGAAACTATTTTGCTGCTATGATGGTGAACGAAGGAGAGGCTGATGCTTTAGTTTCTGGTCATTCAAGAAGTTACCCTTCGGTAGTAAAACCAATGTTGCAGTTAATTGATAAAGCGCCAGGAGTTTCAATTGTGGCTACTACTAATATGATGATGACGGCTCGTGGGCCAATGTTTTTGTCGGATACAGCTATCAATATTAATCCTTCTGCCGATGACTTGGCTAAAATTGCGATTATGACTGCTAATACGGCTCGAATGTTTGGAGTAGAGCCTGTAATTGCCATGGTGTCGTTCTCTAATTTTGGTTCGTCAACCAATGAGGGTGCAGCTAAAGTGAGAGAGGCAGTTGCTTATTTGCATAAAAATCATCCTGATTTGATAGTAGATGGAGAAATTCAAGCTGATTTTGCACTAAATCAAGAGATGTTGGAGAAAAAATTCCCATTTTCTAAATTGGCAGGTAAAAAGGTAAATACCTTAATTTTTCCCAATTTAGAGTCGGCAAATATCACCTATAAATTATTGAAAGAATTGAATAATGTAGAGTCAATTGGACCAATTATGTTAGGAATGGGTAAGCCAGTTCACATCTTTCAATTAGGAGCAAGTGTCGAAGAAATGGTTAACATGGCTGCTATTGCAGTAATTGATGCTCAAGAAAAAGAGAAAAATAATTAAAATACGATAAGTAATTTATCCCCTACATAATTATGATAGCACATATTCAAGGAAAATTAGTTGAGAAAACACCCACCGAAGTCGTGATTGATTGTGGTGGTGTTGGGTACAAAATTAATATTTCGTTACACACCTATTCTTTGCTTCCCAATTCAGACCAAATTAAATTATTTACGTATCTTCAAGTAAAAGAAGATGCGCATACTTTATTTGGATTTTTCGAAAAATCAGAAAGAGAGATTTTTAAAATGCTTTTGTCTGTTTCTGGAATTGGAGCTAGTATCGCTAGAACGATGCTTTCGTCATTAGAGCCCAAACAAATAATTCAAGCAATAGCTTCAGGAGATGTAGGTACCGTCCAATCCATAAAAGGTATTGGAAACAAAACCGCTCAAAGAGTCATTCTAGATTTAAAGGAAAAAGTCATTAAATTATACGATTTAGATGAAGTTTCAATGGTGCAGAACAATACAAATCGAGATGAAGCGTTATCTGCTTTGGAGGTATTAGGTTTTGTTCGCAAAACTTCGGAAAAAGTAATTGAAAAAATTATCAAAGAAGATCCAGATGCTTCTGTAGAATCGATTATTAAAAAAGCATTAAAGAGTTTGTAATTGCATAAAGAAACAGTGAATTTATGAATAAAATTTGTCAGCTATTGCTAATTTTATTTTCTACTTATGTAGTTCAAGCTCAAGTTGCACCTGCTGCTCAAGATACTATTCCTAAAGGATTTTCTTTTGGTAAAATTGCTATTAAAAATCCTAAAAGTGTACTCTCGGGATATACCTATGATCCTGTTACCGATAGGTATGTGTATACCAATACGGTAGATGGGTTTACCATAGATTACCCTATAATTTTGACTCCGAAAGAATACGAGAATTTGGTTTTGAAAGAATCAATGCGTAATTATTTCAGAAAAAAATCGGATGCTGTAGACGGCAAAAAACAAGGCGCTGACGCAGCAAAAAAGGATTTGTTACCTAAATATTACGTTAAATCAGGTTTGTTTGAAACTATTTTTGGAGGGAATACCATCGATGTAAAACCTACGGGTTCTGTTGAGATGGATTTAGGGATGCGGTATACTAAACAAGACAACCCTTCTTTTTCGCTAAGAAATCGTTCTACAACTACTTTTGATTTTAATCAAAGGATAAGTTTGGGATTGACAGGTAAGGTCGGAAAACGCCTGAGTGTTAATGCCAATTATGATACACAGTCTACGTTTTCTTTTCAAAATTTAATTAAGATTGCTTACGACCCTACTTATAGTGCTAGTGATGATGCTATCATACAAAATATTGAGGTAGGTAACGTAAGTATGCCATTAAACAGTACCTTAATTCGTGGTGCACAGAGTTTATTTGGAGTGAAAACAAAATTACAATTCGGAAAGACAACCGTTACAGGAGTTTTTTCTGAACAAAAGTCTAAGACAAAAAGCGTCGTTGCTGAAGGTGGAGGAACGGTTCAGAATTTTGATATTTTTGCTTTGGATTATGATAGTGACAGACACTTTTTTTTATCCCAATATTTTAGAAGTAGGTATGATGCAGCCCTTAAAAATTATCCATTCATAGAAAGTAGAGTTCAAATTACTAGATTGGAAATTTGGGTAACCAATAGACAAAATAGAATCACAACTACTAATAATAATATTAGAAATATTATTGCAATTCAGGATTTGGGAGAGAGTCAATTGACAGGATTGCCGGACAGTGAGGTTGTTGTTTTGAATCCTGCCACAGGAATTTTTAATCAACCGGCTGATTCTCCTTCAGATAATACCAATAATGATTATGATCCAGATCAAATAAAATTAGGTACAGGATTATTGAATAGTAATATCCGTGAAATGGCTTCTGCTAGTTCTGGATTTAATATCTCAGTGAGTGAAGGACAAGACTATTCTAAATTGGAAAATGCCAGAAAGTTAAATCCAAACGAATATACTTTTCATCCACAATTAGGATACATTTCATTACAACAAAAATTAGCTAACGATGAGGTATTGGCGGTAGCGTATCAATATACTATCGGAGATAAAGTATATCAGGTTGGTGAGTTTGGTAATGATGGAGTAGATGCTACTGTGGTAACAGGAAATACGCCTTCTACTCAGGCGGTAATTACTCAGAGCTTAATTCTAAAGATGCTTAAAAGTAATTTGACGAATGTTAAAAATCCTGTTTGGAATTTGATGATGAAAAATATTTATCAAATACCGGGAGGTTATCAATTAAAGAAAGAGGATTTTAGATTTAATATTCTGTATACCGATCCTTCTCCTTTAAATTATATTACCCCAGTATTAGGAACTCCCTTTCCTGTGAATCCAATCCCAGAAAATAAAGTGGCAGAAACTCCTTTGTTAAAAGTTTTCAATTTGGATAAATTGAATTATAATAATGATCCGCAAGTAGGAGGAGATGGTTTTTTTGATTTTATGCCTGGGTTGACAATTGATGCTCAAAACGGTCGAATTATTTTTACGGTGAAAGAACCTTTTGGAGAATTACTTTTTTCGAAATTATCCAATATAGGCTCGGGAGAAAAGTACAGTGATGTCGATACCTATAACTCGAATCAAAAAAAATATGTTTTCAGGAATATGTATCGAAATACACAATCTGGAGCATTACAAGAGAGTGAGAAAAACAAATTCTTACTGAGAGGAAAGTACAAATCTTCTACAGGTGACGGAATACCAATAGGTGCATTTAACGTTCCTCAAGGTTCTGTGCGAGTATCAGCCGCCGGAAGAGTTTTAGTAGAAGGAATTGATTATAGTGTAAATTACCAATTAGGTCGAGTACAAATTTTAGACCCATCCTTACAAGCCTCTAATACTCCAATAGAAGTATCGTTAGAAAATAATTCCATTTTTGGTCAACAGACTAGACGTTTTATGGGAGTGAATGTAGAACACAAAATTTCTGATAAGTTTCTGGTTGGTGCTACATTTTTAAAAATGACTGAAAAGCCATTTA
>JACCDK010329218.1_pt1 | contig 45075 bp, 40 predicted proteins | sample 7445871 | NCBI WGS metagenome assembly JACCDK01 (sample SAMN15323436, study PRJNA562643) | freshwater metagenome | isolation source: river surface water | place: USA:Blue River Watershed | collected 2017-08-15 | reverse complement strand
GTGCGTGGTCCTATGTTGGCGCACAAAGCGGAAGAAGAGGGCGTTGCCGTGGCCGAGCGCATTGCCGGCCAGCACGGACACGTGAACTTCAACACCATTCCTTGGGTCATTTACACCAGCCCCGAAATTGCTTGGGTGGGCCGAACAGAGCAGCAACTCAAAGCGGACGGCGTGGCTTACAAAGCCGGCACCTTCCCATTCTTGGCCAATGGCCGCGCACGTGCCTTGGGCGACACTACAGGTATGGTCAAGTTCTTGGCCGACGCCAAGACCGACGAAATCTTGGGCGTTCACATCGTTGGCCCGATGGCCAGCGAATTGATTTCTGAAGCCGTTGTGGCCATGGAATTCCGTGCCAGCGCCGAAGACATTGCCCGTATTTGCCATGCTCACCCATCTTTGAGTGAGGCTACCAAAGAAGCTGCTTTGGCAGTGGACAAACGAACATTGAACTTCTAAGTTTTTGAAGTCTCGTTAAACTATGAAGCCCGGGCCAGTCCCGGGTTTTCTCATTCCAACGAACCTTTGTTGTAAAGCACTTTCACATGTCCGTTCGCTCAGCCTATGACCAAGAACTTCTGAACAGAGGCTATCAGGCTGATCCCGCCCAATTGCGTGCTGTGGAAGCTTTGGAGCGTTGTGCGCAAGAATGGGCTGCTTATCAAGAGAGTATCAAGAGCCCTTTTCGTTTTTTAAAGAAAAAACCAGTGTTGCCCCGCGGCGTTTACATGTTTGGTGGGGTAGGGCGTGGCAAGAGTTTCTTGATGGACTGCTTTTACAACGCTGTTCCCGTGAAAGATAAAACGCGCTTGCATTTTCATGAGTTTATGCGGGAAGTGCATCGTGAGTTGGCCTTGATGCAAGGAACCGTGAATCCTTTGGATGAACTGGGTAGACGCATGGCCAAACGCTACCAGCTGATATGTTTTGATGAGTTTCATGTCGCTGACATCACGGACGCCATGATTTTGCATCGTTTGTTGGTGTCGCTGTTTGAAAATGGCGTGAGCTTTGTCACCACCTCGAACTTTAAACCAGACAATTTGTACCCCGATGGCTTACACCGCGATCGACTGCTGCCAGCCATTGCCTTGTTAAATCAGCGAATGGAAGTCCTGAATGTTGACAACGGGACTGATTATCGTCGTCGTACGCTTGAGATGGTCAAGCTCTATCACTGTCCTTTGGGCGAATCGGCCGATATTGAAATGTCAGATGCATTCAATCGGCTGGCCACTTGCCAGGATGAAGATCCAATTTTGTACATTGAAGCACGTGAGATTAAAAGCAAGCGAAGAGCCGGCGGTGTGGTGTGGTTTGACTTCCGGGCTTTGTGTGGCGGTCCGCGTTCACAAATTGACTATTTGGAAATTGCAACACAGTTTCATACGGTACTTTTAAGTAACGTGCCTTTGATGCCGCCGCGTTTGGCATCAGAAGCAAGGCGTTTTACTTGGTTGATTGATGTTCTTTACGATCGTCGTGTTAAATTGATTCTTTCTGCCGAAGTTGAACCTGAGGCACTGTATACCGAGGGGCCTTTGTCGCATGAGTTTCCTCGAACAATTTCCAGATTGCACGAAATGCAGTCTTCAGAATTTTTGGCGCTTGAACATCGAACGGTCGATACAAATATCACATGAGTCATTCTTTCGTTAAGCGCAATTGCTTTGTAATCTGGGTCCTGTGCTCTACATTTGCTTGCTTCTCCCAACTGCAAGCTTCTGAAGTAGATGAATTGGCCAAACTTCATACGCAACGGCAAACGCTCGCACAAGATAAAAAACTCGTTCTTGATCAATTTCAAAATGCGTCCAAGGAATGCTGGCGAAAATTTGCAGTCAACGATTGTTTGGCCAATGCAAGGCGAGAAAAATACCAGCAGTTGGCGCCTTTGGATTTGCATGAAATTCAGCTAAACGCGCGCCAACGCGAGTTGAAAGAAATTGAACGGCAACAACGCCTTTCAGACAAAGCATCTAGCAAAGGCAATTCTTGAGTTCTTATATTGACACCGTTGCCAACGCCTTCTCATGGGAAGGTGTACTGGCACAAGCGAGTAAGCAATTCAAACCAAGGGCAGGCCAGACCGACATGGCCATGGCCGTTGCTGAGACCATTGCCAGTGGTGGCGAGTTGGTGGTTGAGGCAGGTACTGGTGTGGGTAAAACTTACGCTTATTTGGTCCCAGTTTTGTTAAGTGGCCAACGTGCCTTGATCTCCACAGCAACCAAAGCTTTGCAAGATCAATTGTATTCACGCGATATTCCTAAACTGATTGACGCGTTTAACTTGCCTATTCGTGTGGCCCTCTTAAAAGGACGCGGCAGTTATTTGTGTACGCAGCGCTTGTCGCAGGCGCGTCAAAGTCACGATGCTTCTTTAAGAATTCACGCGCACGCATTGAGCAAAATTGAGTCGTGGGCTCAATCCACCAGAACGGGCGACTTGGCTGAACTCTCCGGGCTTGATGACCGATCACCCGTGATACCGCTGGTCACGTCAAATCGGGACAATTGTTTGGGTTCACCTTGCCCACAGTTCAAATCCTGCCATGTCAATTTGGCACGCAAAGAAGCCATGGCGGCCGATGTCGTGGTAATTAACCATCATTTGTTTTTTGCTGACTTGAATGTGCGAGAAACTGGCATGGCTGAGCTTTTGCCCTCAGTACAAACAGTGGTGTTTGACGAGGCGCATCAGCTCAATGAAATTGGCATTAATTTTTTAGGTCGACACCTCAGCACCAGCCAATTGTTAGAGCTGACACGTGACATCCTAGGTGCTGGTGTGCAATTGGCAAGAGGTTTGGTCGATTGGAATCTCATTTGCAACATCCTCGAAAAATCAACACGTGATGTGCGACTCACGGCACAACACGCACGCCCTGGATCACGCTTACGTTGGGCCGAGCCGGTGCCAGATGACATTGAAACGGCTGAATGGCTAACCGCTATGGCGCAACTTGAAGTTGCACTGAAAGCAGCACAGGCTGGACTTGATACCGTCAGCGAAATGGCACCAGATTTTGTTCGACTCCACGAACGCGTTAGCTACCAACTCAGCATGTTGCATGAATTTCAAGAACCCTGTGCTGAAGGTTCGGTGCGTTGGGTCGAGGTTGGTACCCAAATGCGATTGGTTGAGTCGCCTCTCGATATCTCGCGTGCCGTACAAACTCACATGATCCAACGGCAAACACCATCAACACATGTAACAGATCTTGATAATGTAAGTTCTAATTCAGAGCATCCAGAGCTTGATACCACTCAGACCATCGAAAATCGACGTGCTTGGATTTTTACCTCTGCCACTTTAGGCGAAGACTCGCAAATGCGCTGGTTCACAGAGCCGTGTGGTTTAAATGAAGCCCGAAAGCTTCGAGTTGCCAGCCCCTTTGATTACGAACTCATGTCGGCACTCTACGTACCTCCCGGCATGCCAAAACCCAACGATTTTGCGCATACTCAAAAGGTTTCTACATGGGTTGAAAAATATGCCCGAAAGTTGGGTGGGCGCACCCTTGTTTTGACAACCACTCTGAATGCCATGCGCAATATTGGAGAGACTTTAACTGCCGCCTTGGGGCACAGCGGAGAATTGGAAGTCTTGGTTCAAGGTCAAGGCCCCAAGCGCCGCCTCATGGAGCGTTTTCGGGAAGGCAGCAGCCATGGTGGCTTGGGGTGTGTCTTGGTTGCATCGGCATCTTTTTGGGAGGGCTTTGATGTCCCAGGTGATGCGTTGCAATTGGTGGTCATTGACAAGCTGCCATTTCCACCGCCCAACGACCCCTTGGTAGAAGCCAGATCGCAACGTTTAGAACTGATGGGCAAGAGTTCGTTTTCAGATTACAGCGTACCCGAAGCCGCGGTGGCTCTCAAGCAGGGTGCAGGGCGACTGATTCGCAGTGAAACAGACACTGGTGTACTGGTAGTTTGCGACCCCCGACTCACGGGTATGGCGTATGGCAAACGACTTTTGGCCTGCTTGCCACCTATGCGAAAAATCACCAACGAAAACGAATTTGAGTTGGCCCTGTCTCAACTCACCAAAATTTCCACCAGCTTGCCGGCTTCTGATTCGCAGGCATAGGCGCTGCAGGATAGTTAGTGTTCAGCACGCGTTGCGCATCTTCTTTCAGGTTTTTCATGCCAAGCGCATCGTAAGACTTGATCAGAATCTCCAAGGCCTCTTTGATGGCTGGAACACCTGGGTAGTCTGTAATGGCCAGCTGGGCACGGTTAACCGCAGCCACGTAGGCACCCTTGCTGTAATAAAAACGGGCCACATGCACCTCATAGGAAGCGAGTGAATTGACGATGTAGGTCATTCGCTGGCGGGCATCGGGGCTGTACTTTGAATCGGGGAAGCGTGTGATCAATTCGTTGAATGATTCAAAAGAGTCTTTGGCAGCCTTCTGATCGCGTTCTGATAAATCTTGCTTGGTGATGAATGAAAACAATCCCAAGTTGTCGTTGAAGTTGACCAAGCCTTTTAGGTAAAGCGCGTAATCAACGGCAGGACTTGCTGGGTGAAGTTTGAGAAAACGATCCAAGGTGGCAATGGCCTGAACTTTTTCGGATGCGCGGTACTGCGCATACGCTTTTTCAATTTGGGCCTGTTGGGCCAATGGCGTACCAGCTGCACGACCTTCCAGTTTGTCGAACAACATGGCTGCACGGTCCCATGCGCCAGCATTGACTTCGTCTCGTGCTTCACTGTAGATTTTCTCGGGTGCCCAAGCTGCCGTGGGATCGGAAGGTGTGCTTGAACATCCAGAGAGGAATGTGGCCGTAAAGCCAATAAGCGTTAGCGCAAGCACCGATAATCTGATCTTCAACATCTGGCAACCTTGGAAATAAACCAAATTGATTATATCGAGCCCCTCAGAGTTAGACGAGTCCGACGATCTCTTAGAAGATTCTTCGACGGAAGAGGGCCGTGTTGCGCTCTCAGTTGAAGTTCGTGCCATCCTGGTTGGGCCAGATTTCCATGGACAAAGGATTGATCGCATGTTGGCGGCCGCGGTGCCTGAGTTTTCAAGAAGTTATTTACAGCAACTCTTAGAAGATGGCGCCGTCACCCGAGCAGGCTTGCCTGCCTTGAAGTCATCCCAAAAGGTCAAAGCAGGAGAATCCTGGAACGTCGAACTTCGCGCCACCCCCCAATCGCAAGCATTCAAGCCAGAGCAAATGGATTTGAAAATTGTCTACGAAGATGACCACATGCGAATCATTGACAAACCCGTCGGCATGGTCGTCCATCCAGCGCCGGGTCATTGGTCGGGCACATTGATGAACGGCCTGCTTGGCCTAGACACTCAGTTGATGGATTTACCCAGAGCCGGCATCGTTCACCGTCTAGACAAGGACACCAGCGGACTGATGGTGGTCGCACGTACACGCCAAGCCATGGACGCCTTGGTCAAGAAGATTGCAGCCCGTGAGGTCAAGCGGCAGTATTTGGCCATCAGCGACAAGCCATGGGCTGGCTCCAAACAAAAAACGGTGGATTTGCCGATTGGACGTGATCCTGTGCAGCGACTGCGAATGGCGGTGGTCGATTTGGCAAAAAATTCTGGAAAATCGGCCACCACCCATTTCCATCTTTTGGCTCAGAGCGAGCAGGGTTGCTTGGTGCGTTGCATTTTGGAGACGGGGCGCACACATCAAATTCGAGTTCACATGGCCTCCCTAAAACTCCCCTTGCTGGGTGATGCGGTCTATGGCGGAACGGCACATCCACTGATGCCACGGCAGGCTTTGCATGCTGAACAATTGGCGTTAGCCCATCCTTTTTCTGGCATTCAATTGGCGTTCAAATCAAGTTTGCCCCAAGATTTTCAGAATTTGCTCAAGGCGTGGTCACTCAGTTACAATGAATCCGCCTAATTACAGGCCTGAGACTGTCTTCTGATGGCCTCTAATTCTCATGATGGTTCACACCAAGGCGCTTGAGTGCCTGTTGGCTAGATGCCTTCCCCCTGTGTGTGATTCAGTTCGCGCCTTAGGCGCATTTATCCCGGAAGATTGACACCATGAATACGGCTCAGGCCAAGCGTGTCCTTGAAACAGCGTTGCTTTGTTCAACACAGCCCGTCACCGTGCGTGACATGCGGGTGTTGTTTGAGGACGCTTTAGGGGCCGATACCCTCAAAGTTCTTTTAGAAGAGCTACAACTCGAATGGGCCGAACGTGGCTTGGAACTGGTCTCTGTTGCTACTGGTTGGCGCTTCCAAAGTCGTCCTGAACTTCGCATTTACTTGGATCGACTAAACCCCGAAAAACCCCCCAAGTACACCCGTGCCGTCATGGAGACACTCGCCATCATTGCTTACAGACAACCTGTGACTCGCGGTGACATGGAAGATATTCGCGGCGTTACCATCAATACTCAAATTCTGAAACAATTGGAAGATCGCGGATGGGTAGAAGTTATCGGGCACCGCGAGTCGGTGGGCCGTCCCGGTTTGTATGCCACCACTCGGCAATTTTTAGACGATTTGGGCTTGGCTTCCCTGGATCAGTTGCCCTTGCTGGCCAGTGTCGAAGGACAGGCCGCTGTCTTGGCCAGTCTTAATTCGCCAGAAGATGACGCAAACCAAGCCACTTTGTCCCTGGAAGAAGTTTTGTCAGCGCCAGAAGTGCCGGCTGATGTGACCATTGTTTTGGAAGAGTCCCCGTCGGAAGTCCCCCAAGCGCAAGCTTCAGAAAGCCCAACCCATGACTGAGATGCCCCCGGCACCTGAACCCACTGCATCTGAGCAGAATACTGATCACGACATATTCAGGCCCATTGCCATTGAAGATGTTGTTTCTGGGCAGTTTGATCAATCTGCAGAAGGTGCAATTTCTCCACTTCTCACAAAACGGGTATTGCTCCCACAAGCTGAATCACCCAAATTGCACAAGGTCTTGGCGCAGGCTGGCTTGGGTTCTCGCCTTGAAATGGAACAGCTCATTTTGGAAGGTCGTATTTCGGTCAACAATGAACCAGCCCACATTGGTCAACGCATTCAATTTGGCGATCAAGTGAAAGTCAATGGACGCCCCATTCGAGTCCGAATTGATCCACCTCCACCCCGTGTCATTGCGTACCACAAGCCTGCAGGGGAGATCGTCTCTCACGATGACCCTAAGAACAGGCCCACTGTTTTTCGTAAATTGCCCCGTCTACAACAAGGCAAGTGGCAGTCAGTCGGACGACTTGACTTGAACACAGAAGGTTTGTTGTTGTTTACAAATTCAGGTGAACTTGCCAACCGCTTGATGCACCCACGCTTTGGTTTGGAGCGTGAGTATGCAGTGCGTGTATTGGGCGCATTGAGCAACGAAGAAAAGCAAAAGCTGCTCGACGGCGTCATGCTTGAAGATGGCATGGCCCAATTTGGCAGCATTGAAAATGGCGGTGGAGAAGGTTCAAATTGCTGGTACCGTGTCACCATATCTGAAGGTCGAAACCGTGAGGTTCGTCGAATGATGGAAGCTGTTGGACACGCTGTGAGTCGTCTCATTCGAATTCGATATGGCGCCATGGTATTGCCCCATGGTCTTCGCAGAAGTACTTTCATGGAACTGGATGACGCCGACATTAGAGCTTTGACGCATGCCGCCAGCAAAGCCGGCACTTCGGGCGACGAGGCCCCTGCAATGCAGGACAAACCCGGTCGTCCACCTGAGCGGCGTTCGCAGAATCCACGCAATCGGGCTTTCGGCGCCAAAAAGCCTGGTCAAGGTGCTGGCTCGCAACGTCGAGGAAAGCCAGAGAGTGGGCAACCAGACCCTATGAAAACATCGGTGGGGTACATTGGCGCAGACAGCTTTAGTCGTCAGCGTAAAGAGCAAGGTCCGGGTGGCCGCTCAGGTGGCCCTCGTCGCAACGGCGGTCGAAGTCGATAGTTTCAACGGTTTGAGCCGCCTTGGTTTTGCCATTTTCAGAGGTTGATAAATCCTTTTGCCTCTGGGGAAACCCCTATGTCAGGTTAGAATAGTGGGCTTGCCTAAGTGCAATCTCACTTTAAAAACAAAGTTTTTAAGATCCAATTTTTAATTAAAACTGAGGAATCTCATCATGGCCATCGAACGCACACTTTCTATCATCAAGCCTGACGCAGTCGCTAAAAACGTGATCGGTCAAATTTACGCTCGTTTCGAAGCAGCTGGCCTCAAAGTGGTGGCAGCCAAAATGGCACATCTGTCACGTGGTGAAGCTGAAGCTTTCTACGCTGTGCACAAAGAGCGTCCTTTCTTCAAAGACCTGGTCGAGTTCATGATTTCTGGACCCGTCATGATCCAAGCGCTGGAAGGCGAAGGCGCTATTTTGAAAAATCGTGACCTGATGGGCGCGACAGATCCTAAGAAGGCAGCCCCTGGTACCATCCGCGCTGACTTCGCTGACAGCATTGATGCAAACGCTGTTCACGGCTCTGATGCGGCTGAAACAGCTGCTGTTGAAATCAGCTTTTTCTTCCCCGGCATGAACGTTTACTCACGTTAATTCCTGCTGATCCTTATCAGCCCTTAGCTAGCGGCATAGACATACCTCTACCGCCATGACGGCCAACCTTCTAGATTTCGACCTTGAAGGCTTGGCCGTTTTTTGTGAAGGGCTAGGCGAAAAACGTTTTCGAGCAACCCAATTGTTCCGCTGGGTTCACCAGCGCGGCATGTCCCAGTTTGATGACATGTCCGACCTGGCCAAGTCGCTGCGAGAAAAACTCAAAGTGCATGCCCACGTTGCAGCTTTACCCATTCTTTCCCAGCAAATTTCCAAAGACGGCACCATCAAGTGGTTGTTTGATGTTGGAAGTGGCGATGCCGTGGAGACGGTTTTCATCCCAGAAGACGATCGAGGTACCCTTTGCGTATCTTCGCAGGCTGGCTGTGCCGTTGGCTGCCGCTTTTGCTCAACTGGGCATCAGGGTTTCAGTCGCAACCTCAATACGGCTGAAATACTGGCTCAACTCTGGTTTGCAGAACATTTCTTGCGCAAGCACTTGAACCAATCAGAGCGCGTCATATCCAACGTGGTCATGATGGGAATGGGCGAGCCCTTGCAAAATTACAGTGCTCTGATTCCAGCCTTGAAGGCGATGTTGGACGACCATGGCTATGGTTTGTCTCGACGTCGTGTCACGGTTTCAACCTCAGGCGTTGTTCCCATGATGACTCGCTTGTCCCAAGACTGTCCTGTGGCCTTGGCTGTGTCCTTGCACGCGCCCAACGACGCACTGCGTGACAACTTGGTGCCATTGAATCGCAAATACCCCCTCGATGAGTTGCTGGCCGAGTGCACTCACTATTTGGCCAAGGCACCGCGAGATTTCATCACCTTTGAATATTGCATGCTTCAGGGTGTTAACGATCAAATCGAACACGCACAGCAATTGGTCCAATTGATCAAACGCCATGCGGCTCAGGGTCTTCGTTGCAAATTCAACCTCATTCCCTTTAATCCGTTCAAAGAATCTGGCTTGTTACGCTCTGCCGATGCCACTGTTGCCAAATTTGCAGCAATCCTGATTGAGGCAGGATTTGTCACGACCATTCGGAAAACCCGTGGCGATGACATTGATGCCGCATGCGGACAGCTGGCTGGAGACGTCAAAGACCGAACTGACGTAGCACATCGGATTGCCCAGCAACGTGCTGTGCCGGTCCAGTGGCTGCAACAGCGCCCTCAACCAAGCGATGGCAAACCCTGATTTTTGACAGCGCCACAGAACCTGAGAAAATTCTCCACAATGTGAATGATTCTCCCTCTGTGAGTGCACAATCGATAGGATGGTCAGTGCGGTTCGCACAATGCCAAAATAAAGCTGTCTAAAGAACCATTGGGGCAAGATGTTAGGACTTCTATTTTCAAACTCAGCGCAATGGCGCCCACTGCAAGAAGAGGCGCCGCATGTCTGATCGACTGACCGATACCGCATTGCCCCTGATGCCACCTTCACCAGGTGCGTTGATCAAATCGGGGCGCGAGCGGGCTGGTGTTCATTTGGCGGTTTTGTCGGTCAATATGAAGGTCAGCATCAAGCAGCTCGAAGCGCTAGAGTCAGATCGCTTTGACCTCTTGTCAGGCCCCGTTTTTTCACGGGCCTTGGCTGCCAAAGTTTGCCGTTTTCTCAAAATGGACCCTCAGCCAGTCCTCGATTTGATGCCAGTGAACACCAATGGCCTGAAGCCATTGAACATCATCGGTTCAGAACAACAGGCATCATTCCCATCCAACCGCAACTCACAACAAGGCCCTGGCATGGGTCGCGGCCTTAAATTCTTGCTGTTGATCATGTTGCTGGCATTGCTTACTTTCGCCTTTCAAAGCGATTGGCTCGTGCAGGTGATACAACTTAACGCACCCTCGCAAAGCATTGAAGTGGTGCCAACCATGCCGCCCGTTCAAGAGCCAGTTTTGCCCGAACCAGCGCAAGCCGAACTTCCCAAGGCCATGGTGTTTGAAAGCGCCCCAGCCGCAGCCAATGCGCAGCTTGCTTCACCCAATGCCCCAGTCAACCCAACGGTCACAAACGTTCCTGCTTTACCAACCGTTCCTGCCATGTCCAACGTTACATCGGAGAACCAAAAATGACAAATCCTGTTGCCATTCCACCTGCTTCGCCTTTACCAAGACGTAGCCTACAGGCCCAGGTCCAATGGGGAAAACGCATCGTCACGGTTGGGGGCAATGCGCCAGTTCGCGTTCAGTCAATGACCAATACCGATACGGTCGATGTGATTGGTTCAGCCATTCAAATTAAGGAGTTGGCACAAGCTGGCTCTGAATTGGTGCGCTTAACGGTCAATACGCCAGAAGCTGCAGAAGCTGTGCCGCATATTCGAGACCAACTCGACAAGATGGGTGTTGATGTGCCCTTGATTGGTGATTTTCATTACAACGGCCATCGGCTCCTAAGTGACCATCCCGCTTGTGCGGAAGCACTTTCCAAATACCGAATCAATCCAGGTAATGTTGGCAAAGGTGACAAACACGATGTTCAATTTGGTCAGATGATCGAAGCGGCCATGAAGTGGAACAAGCCAGTTCGCATTGGCGTCAACTGGGGAAGCTTAGACCAAGAGCTGTTGGCCACACTCATGGATCAAAACAGCCAGCGCGCCACGCCTTGGGAGGCAAGACAGGTGATGTACGAGGCCCTGATTACCTCTGCCATTACGTCAGCCGACAAGGCTCATCAAATGGGTATGGCGCGTGCACAAATCATGTTGTCTTGCAAGGTCTCTGGCGTGCAAGACCTTATCGCCGTTTACCGTGAGTTGGGACGCCGAACCGATTATCCATTGCACCTTGGACTGACAGAAGCGGGAATGGGTACCAAAGGCACGGTTGCCTCTGCCACAGCCTTGTCCATCCTTCTGCAAGAAGGCATTGGTGACACCATTCGGGTGTCCCTGACGCCTCAGCCAGGAGAGTCCAGAACACAAGAGGTGGTCATTGCCTCAGAAATATTGCAGTCGCTAGGCCTCCGTATCTTTGTACCCAGCGTCACCGCATGCCCAGGCTGTGGCCGAACCACCAGCAGTACTTTCCAAGAGTTGGCCAAACAAATTGACGATTATCTGCGTGCACAAATGCCCGTTTGGCGTCAGCGTTATCCCGGCGTAGAGAACTTAAAATTGGCTGTCATGGGATGCATTGTGAACGGGCCAGGTGAGAGCAAGCATGCTGACATCGGGATCAGTTTGCCTGGAACGGGCGAGGCGCCTGCAGCGCCTGTCTTCATTGACGGCGAAAAGAAGCTGACATTGCGGGGCGATAACATCGCCGCAGAGTTCCAAGAGTTGGTGTCCAATTACATTGAACAACGGTTTGGCGACACCGCAAAAAGTCCTCAGTAAATAATTTTTTTAAATGAATCCTATTGCATCGAATCCCAAGCCGACAGCATTCAAAAAGCTCACAGCCGTCAAAGGCATGAATGACATTTTGCCCGGTGAGTCTGCCAAGTGGGAATGGTTAGAAGCCACTGTCCGTCACTTGATGACCCGTTACGCTTATCGCAACATTCGCACACCCATTGTGGAGCCTACTGCTCTGTTTGTGCGGGGCTTAGGTGAGGTCACAGACATTGTCGAAAAAGAAATGTATTCTTTTGAAGACAGATTGAACGGCGAGGCACTCACATTGCGTCCCGAAAGTACAGCAGGCGTTGTACGTGCGGTAGTCGAACACAACATGCTCTATGAGGGTGGAAAACGCCTCTATTACATGGGACCTATGTTCAGGCATGAGCGTCCTCAGCGCGGAAGATATCGTCAATTCCACCAAATTGGGGCAGAAGTATTGGGATTCCAAGGCCCTGAAATCGACGCCGAAGTTATTTTACTAGCGCACGATTTGTGGCAAGCCATTGGTCTGAAAGATGTGCGACTAGAACTGAACAGTCTGGGTCAACCCCCCGAGCGATTGGCCCATCGGGCAGCACTCATAGCGCACTTTGAAAAGTACCAAGATGTGCTTGACGAAGATGCCAAACGACGTTTGTATTCCAATCCTTTGCGCATTCTGGACACCAAAAATCCTGCCATGAAAGAGGTGGTTGAAGCTGCGCCCAAGTTGATGGACTTTTTGGGGGAACAGTCTTTAGCGCACTTCAATGCCTTGCGTCAAATTTTGGATGTCAATGGTGTTTCTTATTCGCTGAACCCTCGACTTGTTAGGGGCATGGACTACTACAACCTCACGGTTTTTGAGTTCATCACCGATCAGCTTGGTTCTCAAGGCACAGTTTGTGGTGGAGGCCGTTACGACTATCTCATCGAACAAGTCGGCGGAAAAGCAGCCCCTGCTGTAGGCTGGGCTCTGGGTATTGAACGTGTATTGGCCTTGTTGGAAGAGCAGGGTGCAAGCTTGCCCAATCTCACACCCCACGCATATGCCATCGTTCCCGATACCCAAAGTTTGCCCGAGGTCTTGAAACACTTGCGTCAATTGCGCGCCTTGGGCGTCAACGTTCAAATGCATGCGGGTTCTGGTGATGGCATTGGCAGCATGAAAAGCCAATTTAAAAAAGCCGACAGCAGCGGCGCCCAATTTGCCCTGATTTTTGGCGTGGACGAACTGGCACAAAACAGCGTTTCTGTTAAACCTCTTCGCGAAGGCGGTGGCGACCAAAGAACAGAATCATTGGAAAAAATAGGTGCTTGGGCGCAGAGCCTACAATTGAACCCTTGATACAAAGCTGAATATGTCCTCACATCTCGATCTCGAAGAACAAGAACAACTTGACCAACTCAAGCATTTTTGGAAGCAATATGGCAACGCCATCACATGGTTTTTAATCGTGGTGATGGGCGCCTATGTGGCCTGGAATGGCTACAAATATTGGGAGCGTGAACAATCCGTCAAAGCCTCGGCCTTGTTCGACGAAGTCGAGCGCTCTGCAGCGGCGGCCGATGTGGCCAAATTGGAACGCTCATGGAACGACATGAAAGAGCGTTTCCCCAGTACCACTTTCGCATCGCAATCTGCTTTGTTGGCTGCCAAAGTCTTCCAACAATCAGAAAAATCCGATGCTGCCCAGGGGGCTTTGAAGTGGGCAACTGACAACGCGTCAGACGAAGCCACTGCTCAGTTGGCTCGAATTCGTTTGGCCAATTTGCAGTCGCAAATGAAGTCTTTTGATGAAGCTTTAAAAACCTTGTCAAAACCATTTCAGCCAGCATTTGCGGGGCTCGCTGCCGATATCCAAGGAGATATTTTGGTTTCTCAGAACAAACCCACTGAAGCCATAAAAGCCTACTCTGAGGCTTGGTCGAAACTCTCTGACAATGCCGAATATCGCCCTTTGGTGGCCGCCAAATTGAATGCGTTGGGTGTTGACCCGACACAAATCAAAGGTGCTTCAAAATGAAGATGCAAGTTCAGTCACAGCAAAATAGGCGCTTATTTGCGCTCTCACTTTGCATTGGCGTGGTTCTGTTCCTGAGTGCATGTTCAAGCACTTCTGAAAAACCTAAGCCCACAGCTTTGTCCGATTTCAAGCCTGCATTGACAGTCTCAAAATCCTGGTCAACTCAGATCAGTCCAGTTTCGGCGCCTCTCACAGCCCAAATTACGCAAGATCAAATTGCTTTAGTTGGCTCAAATGGTTTGGTCACTGTACTCAATGCAGAAACAGGCCTTGAAGTTTGGCGTTTGGCTTTGAACACGCCAATCTCTGCGGGCATAGGTTCCGATGGCAGCCGCCTTGCTGTCATCTCCAAATCCAATGAATTGATTACTTTGTCTCAAGGAAAAGTCCTTTGGAAAGTCAAGTTACCCGCGTTGGCTTTAACGTCTCCGTTTGTAGCAGGGGGGCGTGTATTTGCATTAACCGCTGATCGTACCGTCACAGCTTTTGATGGCGGTTCAGGTCAAAAACTCTGGAGTCAGCAACGTTCGGGCGATGCCTTGGTGCTAAAACAATCTGGCATATTGACCAGCTTTCAAGATAACCTGTTGGTAGGGCTTTCTGGTCGTTTGGTCGCTATGAATCCGGCCAATGGCGCCTCCAAGTGGGAAGTTACCATCGGATCCTCACGGGGCACCAACGAAGTCGAGCGGCTTGTTGACTTGGTCTCTGGTGTTTCTCGTGTCAACAACACAGTTTGCGCTCGTGCCTTCCAAACTTCAGTGACCTGTGTCGACGCAGTTAAAGGAAGCAGTCTCTGGACGCGCTCTGCACAAGGGCATGTTGGGCTCTCAGGGTCAGCGTCAGCTGTTTTTGGCACTGAGTCAGACGGCAAAGTATCTGCTTGGAACCGTTCAGGCGGGCAAGTGCTTTGGCAATCTGATGCACTTCGATTCAGGGGCTTGACGGCACCCGTTGCAGCCGATGGCCAATTGATGGTTGGCGATGACTTGGGATGGGTCCATTGGCTTGATGCCAACAACGGTCAAACCGTGGCACGATTGCAAATTGACGCATCTGGCATTGCCATGCCCATTTTGCGCACAGGAAAAAATTGGGTTGTGGTCACAAAAAATGGCTTGGTTCAGGCCCTTCGTGCCGACTAAATCCCAGCAGAAAGATTGATTTGAAACCCGTACTGGCCCTGGTCGGACGCCCCAATGTAGGCAAGTCCACTCTCTTTAACCGCCTCACCAAAAGCCGAGACGCCATCGTTGCAGACTTTGCAGGACTCACTCGAGACCGGCACTATGGTCAGGGTCGCCAAGGCCGATACGAATACATCGTGATTGATACGGGTGGTTTTGAGCCAGATGCCAGCGCTGGCATCTACAAAGAAATGGCCAAACAAACCCAGCAAGCCGTGGCAGAAGCCGATGTGGTTGTGTTTGTGGTGGACGCGCGTGCTGGCGTTTCTGCCCAAGACCATGACATAGCGAAATATCTTCGCCGCATTGGCAAACCCTGCCTGCTCGTGGCCAACAAAGCTGAAGGCATGCGGGAGGGCGTTCAAATCAGTGAGTTCTATGAACTTGGCTTGGGCGACGTTATTCCCGTTTCGGCTGCCCATGGACAGGGCGTTCGCAGTTTGGTTGAACTGGCTTTAGACCCCCTCATGTTGCCGGAGGATGATGCAGACGCAGAAGTCGATACAAGCATCGTTAAATTGGCGGTGGCAGGTCGTCCGAATGTAGGCAAATCAACCCTGATCAACACATGGCTTGGTGAGGAACGTTTGGTGGCCTTTGACATGCCAGGCACCACACGTGATGCCATCACCGTTCCTTTTGAGCGTGATGGTCAGAAGTTTGAATTAATTGACACCGCTGGATTGCGTCGCAAGGGCAAAGTATTTGAGGCCATTGAGAAATTCTCGGTGGTCAAAACCTTGCAGGCCATTGAGTCTGCTAACGTGGTTTTGCTCTTGTTAGATGCAACCCAAGGTGTGACTGAGCAGGATGCACACATTGCAGGATTCGTGTTGGACAGTGGCCGTGCTGTGGTGTTGGCAGTCAACAAATGGGATGCGGTGGACGAGTATCAACGCGAGCTGGTTCATCGCTCTATTGAGAACCGACTTCCATTCTTGAAGTTTGCCAATTTGCACACCATCTCTGCCAAGAAACGGCAGGGACTGGGCCCGGTATGGAAGTCCATTACGCAAGCCCATCAATCTGCCATGGTCAAAATGACCACCCCAGTGTTAACGCGTTTGTTGTTAGAGTCTGTTCAGTTTCAAAGCCCCCAGCGTGGTGGCATGTTCAGACCAAAACTTCGTTATGCGCACCAGGGCGGCATGAACCCACCGGTTATTGTCATTCACGGCAATTCGCTTGAACACGTTACCGAAACCTATAAGCGCTACTTGGAAGGCCGTTTCAGAAAGGCCTTTAACCTGTCTGGAACCCCTTTGCGAATCGAGATGAAAACTTCTCAAAACCCATATGCCGACAAAGATTCGGACTAATTTGTAAGGTTTTGTAGCTTTTTAATTTCTGCTAAACACCGCGATGTGTTAAGGTAAAACCCTTAATTCAATTCAGAACACGGAGAATATCGTGAACAACAAAGGGCAACTTTTGCAAGATCCCTTCCTCAACGCATTGCGCCGCGAGCATGTGCCAGTGTCCATTTATTTGGTCAACGGCATCAAGCTTCAAGGTCAAATTGAGTCCTTTGACCAGTACGTGGTGTTGCTTCGCAACACCGTGACACAAATGGTCTACAAGCACGCCATTTCAACCATTGTCCCTGGACGCGCCGTGAACCTCAGTGGTTCTGACGCCCCAGACGATACGCCTGCTTAATTTTCTCTTTTGAGCAAAGATTTGGTAGATTCAACACCGGCTTTGTTGGTGGGTGTTGATTTCGGTTTGCCTCATTTTGATGGCGAGCTGGATGAACTCAGCCAATTGGCCCTTACTGCGGGAATGCATCCCGTGGCCAAAATCACTTGCAAGCGCAAAGCACCCGATGCCGCTCTGTTTGTGGGGTCAGGCAAAGCCGATGAGATCAAATTCATGGCCGAGCAAATGGGTGCCCGCGAAGTTCTTTTCGACCAATCCCTCAGCCCGGCGCAACAACGAAATTTGGAGCGTCATTTGGGATTGCCGGTCAATGATCGAACCTTGCTGATCTTGGAGATATTTGCGCAGCGTGCACGCAGTCACGATGGCAAGTTGCAAGTTGAACTGGCAAGACTTCAATACCTAAGTACACGACTTGTCAGGCGCTGGTCTCACCTTGAGCGACAGCAGGGTGGAATTGGCACCCGAGGTGGCCCTGGCGAGACTCAAATTGAGCTCGACAAGCGCATGATCGGCGATGCCATCAAGCGAACCAAAGAACGATTAACCAAGGTCAAGAAACAGCGCTCAACCCAGCGCCGTCAACGAAACCGGCGAAATGCCTTCAACGTGTCCCTGGTGGGTTACACCAACGCTGGTAAGTCAACCTTGTTCAATGCGTTGGTCAAAGCCCGTGCCTATGCCGCGGACCAATTGTTTGCAACCTTAGACACCACAACCCGTCAGCTTTACTTGGGTGAAGCGGGTCGCAGTGCATCTGTTTCTGACACGGTGGGTTTCATTCGTGACTTGCCACATGGTTTGATCGATGCATTTCAAGCAACCCTTCAAGAAGCTGCTGATGCAGACTTGCTGATTCATGTGGTTGATGCGTCTAACCCCAATTTTCCAGAGCAAATGGCCGAAGTCAAACGCGTTTTGCATGAAATTGGTGCAGATCCAGTACCGCAGTGGTTGGTCTTTAACAAAATAGACATGCTGCCGACAGAACGTCGACCCCTTGTTTTTCAGGATCTATACGAAGTAGACGGCCAGGCCTTAACCCGACTATTTGTCAGCGCACAAACCGGCGAGGGCTTGGCCTTGTTGCGTCAATTGCTCGCGGAGGAGGTCATGAAAAACACTGCCGACACAGAGCAGCCAAAAGATCCACGCTTTGACCTTGATAATTTCGGGGAAAATTCAGATGATGACCAATAATCAATGTTGGTATTGGGCACAATGAGTGCAGACAGATAAATACGTAAAAAAACGAATGAACTTCAATCCTCGTGCTTTAGCCTGGTCAGTCCTTCCACAACGCCTTCGCGGCATGTTCAACTTGAACGATCCTCGCTGGGGAAGAGGCGATGACAAACCCTCTCAAGAAGGCCAAGATCCTACGCCGCCGCCGGGCTCACAGTCGGGTGCGCCTTCAAACGGACCTGGCACTTCATCCAACAAGCCAAGTCAAAATGCAGGGCCTCCTGATTTAGACGAGTTGTGGCGCGATCTCAACCGCAAGTTGTCTCAATTTTTAGGCGGCAAAAATGGCGGCCCTCCCCACAAAGGTCCCCCAAACAGCGGCTCTCCAAATGGCTTGCCCCCAGTTTTCAGAAATCTTGGGCTGGGCGTTATTTTGGGCGCATGTTTGCTGATTTGGATGGGCACCGGATTTTTCATTGTGCAAGAGGGTCAGCAGGCTGTGATCACCCAGTTCGGCAAATACAAAGCCACTGTGGGTGCCGGTTTTAACTGGCGTTTGCCTTACCCCATCCAAAAGCATGAATTGGTGTTTGTTACCCAAATTCGCTCCGTTGACATTGGCCGCGACAATGTCATCAAAGCCACAGGCTTGCGTGAATCAGCCATGCTGACTGAAGACGAAAACATCGTTGAAATTAAATTTGCTGTGCAATATCGCCTAAATGACGCGCGAGCCTATTTGTTTGAAAGCAAGAATCCCACAGAGGCCGTTGTTCAAGCTGCTGAAACGGCAGTTCGCGAGGTGGTTGGCAAAATGAAAATGGACTCAGCTTTGGCTGAAGAACGTGATCAAATTGCCCCACGCGTCCGAGCCCTGATGCAAACCATTCTCGACCGCTACAAGGTGGGTATTGAGGTGGTGGGCATCAACTTGCAACAAGGCGGTGTCAGACCTCCAGAGCAAGTTCAGGCAGCCTTTGACGATGTGCTCAAAGCTGGGCAAGAGCGCGAACGGGCCAAAAACGAAGCACAAGCTTATGCCAATGACGTCATCCCCCGTGCTGTGGGTGCGGCGTCGCGCTTGAAAGAAGAATCTCAAGCTTACCGTGAGCGAATCGTGGCACAAGCCGAAGGTGATGCGCAACGCTTCAAGGCCATCCTGCCCGAGTATCAAAAAGCACCACAGGTCACTCGCGACCGCATGTACCTTGATGCGATGCAGCAAATCTATTCCAACGTCACCAAGGTGGTTGTTGACAGCAAGCAAGGCTCTAATCTCATGTACTTGCCACTAGACAAGCTGATGCAAGTCACAAGTTCTCCATTGGCGCCTGCCGCTCCTTCAGACGGATCGGCCAACGCCAGCACGCCGCCTGCTCCCGTTACTGGATCGACGCCTACCGACCCTAGGTCGCGAGACAGTCTTCGCTCACGTGACCGTGAAATTCGTTAAGGACTCAGCAAAATGAATCGTATTGGAATCTGGGTTTCTTCCCTCCTGCTGGTCTTGGCCTTGGCCAGTTCAATGTTGTTTGTTGTGGATCAACGCCAGTTTGGCGTGGTTTACGCCTTGGGACAAATTAAAGAAGTTATTACGGAGCCAGGCCTCAACATCAAGTTGCCGCCGCCTCTGCAAAATGTGACCTACATCGACAAGCGTCTCTTGACGCTCGACAGTCCCGACACCGAACCCATGCTCACAGCTGAGAAGCAGCGCGTGGTGATTGACTGGTACGTGCGTTGGCGTATTACCGACCCAATGGCTTACATTCGAAATGTGGGTTTGGATGAAAAGTCTGGCGCAAATCAATTGAACCGCGTCGTTCGCAATGCTTTTCAGGAAGAAATCAACAAGCGGACCGTTAAAGATCTTTTGTCCTTAAGTCGTGATGTTTTGATGAACGACGTCAAACGCGAAGTTTTGGAAAAAGTTCGTGGCGACAAGCCATGGGGTGTGGATGTGGTCGATGTTCGCATTACCCGCGCAGACTATGTCGATGCCATTACCGAGTCGGTTTATCGCCGCATGGAGGCAGAACGCAAGCGCGTTGCCAATGAGTTGCGTTCAACTGGTGGTGCAGAGGGTGAGAAAATTCGCGCCGATGCCGATCGTCAGCGTGAAGTCACCATTGCAAATGCCTACCGCGAAGCTCAAAAAATCAAGGGACAGGGCGACTCACAAGCTGCCCGCATCTACAACGAGGCATTTGGCAGAGACCCACAGTTTGCGCAGTTCTATCGCAGCTTAGATGCTTACAAAGCCAGCTTTGCTAAGAAGAGCGATGTCATGGTCTTAGACCCGAGTAGCTCTGACTTCTTCAAAACCATGCGTGGTAATGCTGCGCCTGTTCCTGCTTCGCCCCCGAAGAAATAAGTGGATTGGGGATCCTCAATCCTGGCGGCCATCGCCTTGGTTTTGATATTTGAGGGGCTATTGCCCCTCATGTCACCCCGTAAATGGCGTGAGATGTTCGCCCAAATCATGCAGATGCACGATGGGCAAATTCGTTTTTTTGGCCTCACCATTGTCCTCTTAGGCCTCTTTCTTTTAATTTGGCTTCTTTAGACGCTGTTTGAACCGGTAAAATCCCTGTTTTAACAGCCCGCCTAAATTGCCATGTCCGCTTGGGTCCTGCCGGATCACATCGCCGATGTCTTGCCCTCAGAAGCTAGACACATCGAAGAACTCCGAAGATTGCTACTAGACACTGCTCGAAGCTACGGCTTCGAATTGGTGTCACCACCTCTGCTTGAGCACATTGAGTCTTTGCTCACTGGCACTGGCAAAGCACTCGATTTACAAACCTTCAAACTCGTCGATCAAATTTCTGGACGCATGATGGGCTTGCGTGCTGATACAACGCCCCAAGTTGCGCGAATAGACGCGCATTTGCTCAATCGTCAGGGAGTGACGCGGCTTTGTTACTGTGGCCCTGTGCTACATACCCAACCCGATCGCCCACATGCAACCCGTGAACCTCTTCAGTTGGGCGCTGAAATCTTTGGTCATGCTGGTTTGGAAGCCGATTTAGAAGTATTGCAATTGGCACTTGACTGCTTGCAAGCTGCTCAAATGGGTGAGGTTTTGGTTGACTTGGCTGACGCTCGAATCGTCTCGAGCTTGTTGGAAGGCTTGTCCTTAACTGACAGCATGCGTGGAGAGGTTTACGCTGCTTTGGCAGCCAAAAATTCATCTGCTTTGGCAGATTTGTCTCGTAGCTTTCCCGCAGAAATCCAAGCCGGTCTCATGAACTTGATCGGACTTTATGGTGACGTGTCCGTTTTAACCCGAGCAGTTGAACAACTTCCAGCCAAACCACGTATCAAACTTGCCATCGAGCAATTGAAATGGCTCAGTGAGCAACTGCCACAAGTTCAGTTTAAATTCGACTTGGCCGATGCTCGGGGCTATGCATATTACAGCGGATTGCGCTTTGCAATTTATGCAAAAGGCGCCAGTGATGCAGTTGTTCGGGGAGGCCGTTACGATGGCGTTGGTGCTGTTTTTGGTCACGAAATAAGCCGAGACAGACCCGCTGTGGGTTTTAGCTTAGATCTCAAGCAATGGGTTGGCGTGGTGCCTCGGCTTCCACTGAAGGCCGCCATTCGTGCGCCTTGGGGAACTTCGGCTGAACTGCGTTCAGCCATTGCCAAACTTCGCCATATGGGCGAAACAGTTGTCTGCAATTTACCCGGGCACGACAGCGAAATTGATGAATTCCAATGCGACCGCCAATTGATGGAAGTGGCGGGGCAGTGGGTTGTAACAGCTCTTGAAAATAAAACAAAATGAACATGACCAAAGGACGTAACGTTGTCGTTGTAGGCACTCAATGGGGTGACGAAGGCAAGGGCAAATTGGTAGATTGGCTCACTGAAAGTGCGCAAGGTGTTGTGCGCTTTCAGGGCGGTCACAATGCAGGCCACACGCTGGTGATCAATGGCGTTAAAACCGCTCTTCACCTCATCCCAAGTGGCATCATGCGTCCTGGCGTGAAATGCTACATTGGCAACGGTGTTGTGCTTTCAGCAGGCAAATTGTTTGAAGAAATTGCGGGTTTGGAAAAGGCTGGCGTTGAAGTGCGTTCGCGTTTGCGCATCAGCGAAGCTTGCCCCTTGATCTTGCCTTTTCATGCAGCACTTGATGTTGCGCGTGAGGCTGCTCGTGAACAAGGTGGCACAGAAAAAATTGGCACCACTGGGCGTGGCATTGGCCCAGCGTACGAAGACAAAATTGCACGTCGGGCATTGCGCGTACAAGACCTCAAATACCCAGCGCGTTTTGCTGCAAAACTCAAGGAACTTCTGGACCTGCACAACCACGTCCTCACCACTTATTTGGGCTCAGAGAAATTTGTCTTTGGGGACATGCTTAAGCCGTATGTCAAAAATGGTCAGGTGCAGTTTGACGTGGTCTACCAAGAAGCCATGGAACATGCTGAACTTTTAAAGCCCATGATGGCCGATGTCTCACGTGAATTGAATGACGCCCATCGCTTAGGTGCAAATCTGCTGTTTGAAGGCGCTCAAGGCACCTTGCTGGACGTTGATCACGGCACCTATCCTTATGTGACCTCTAGCAACTGCGTTGCTGGTAATGCAGCGGCAGGTTCAGGCGTGGGGCCGAGTATGCTGCACTACGTTTTAGGAATTACAAAAGCTTATTGCACGCGAGTGGGGGGTGGACCTTTCCCAACAGAACTCGAATGGGAAAAAGAAGGTACACCCGGTTGGCACATGAGCACTGTGGGCGCAGAAAAAGGCGTCACCACTGGCAGGAGCCGCCGTTGCGGATGGTTTGATGCGGCACTGCTCAAACGAAGTGCCCAAGTGAATGGTTTGTCGGGCCTTTGCATTACCAAGTTAGATGTGCTCGACGGCTTGAAAGAGTTGAAACTTTGCACGGGTTATGAACTTGACGGCGAAGTGGTCGATATTCTGCCAATGGGTGCAGACGATATTGCGCGTTGCACGCCTATTTATGAAACCATCGAAGGCTGGACAGACAGCACTGTGGGTGTGACGCAATTCGACAAACTGCCCATCAATGCTCGCCTGTATTTGCAACGCATTGAGCACGTCACAGGTGTACCCATTCACATGGTATCTACCAGCCCAGATCGTGATCACACTATTCTGATGCACCATCCCTTTTTGGCGCCTCTTTAATTCAATATCAACACCTCATTGCACCCACGCTTGCAATGAATCAACCTTTGGAGAAAACGCATGCTGACTGAAGACGGCAAACACCTGTATGTAAGCTATGACGAGTACCACAACCTGATTGAAAAGTTGGCCATCAAGGTTTACCAATCGGGTTGGGAATTTGACACCATCCTTTGTTTGGCACGTGGCGGTATGCGTCCAGGCGACATCTTGTCTCGCATCTTTGACAAACCCTTGGCCATCATGTCTACCAGCTCATACCGCGCTGACGCAGGTACGGTTCAAGGCCACTTAGACATTGCGCGCTTCATCACCACGCCCAAAGGTGAAATTGCAGGTCGCGTTTTATTGGTCGACGACTTGGCCGATTCTGGCCACACGCTGAATGCCGTGGTCAACATGCTCAAGACCAACTACAAACCCATCACCGAATTGCGTTCTGCAGTCATTTGGACCAAGGGCCTTTCAGGTTTTCAACCAGACTACTCTGTGGACTATTTGCCTACCAATCCTTGGATTCACCAACCCTTTGAAGGTTATGACAGCCTCAATCCTCAAAAATTGATGGAAAAGTGGAAAGTCTGAAGGTAGTATGTTGGGATGACTGAAAAAAATTCATCCCACCCCTCAACCCAATTGATTCATCACGGCTACACGCCACCGGCTGAGTTTCAAGCGCCTCAGCCGGGTGTGTTCAAAGCCTCAACTGTTTTCTTTCCAAATGTGGCCGCCATGCGCCAACGGGAGTGGAAAGACAAATCTGCCTACACCTACGGCACCCACGGCACCCCCACTTCCTTCACGCTCGAAGAGCGTTTGTGCACTTTAGAAGGTGGCAAGCATTGTGTTCTCACACCCAGTGGACTTTCTGCATTGGCGGTGGCTGCTTTCGCAGTGTTAAAAACGGGAGATCATGTCCTGTTGCCAGACAACTCCTACGGACCCAACAAGACATTGGCCGAAGGCGAGTTGCAATCTTTTGGCGTCACCCACACCTACTACGATGCCATGAATCCTCAAGATTTGGCATCCAAAATTCAAGCCAACACCAAACTTGTTTGGTTAGAAGCACCAGGATCAGTCAGCATGGAGTTTCCCGACTTGATTCAGTTGGTTAAAACATGCAAAGCACATCCTGTTTTAACGGCCTTGGACAACACTTGGGGCGCAGGATTGGCGTTTAAACCGTTTGATTTGCTAGGTGATGGCCTTTTGTCCGTCGATCTCACGGCACATGCGCTAACCAAATACCCTAGCGGTGGAGGCGATGTCTTGATGGGCAGCGTCATGACACGTGATGCGCAATTGGCGCTTCAACTAAAACTCACCATGATGCGTTTGGGCATTTGTGTGGGTCCCAATGATGTCGAATCTATCTTACGTTCATTGCCCACCATCACCCTGCGATACGAGGCCCAAGATCGAACTGCTCGTCAACTGGCAGCGTGGTGGCAAACACAATCAGCATGCGTTCAAGTGCTGCATCCAGCCTTACACGGCTCTCCCGGACATGCCAATTGGCAGGCATTGTGTGCACCCCATGGCGGTACAGGACAGGCAGCCGGACTGTTCAGCATCATGCTAAGCCCCAAATTCAGCCAAGACCAAGTCGATTCATTTTGTGACAGCTTGAAGCTTTTCAAGCTTGGCTACAGTTGGGGGGGGCCGATAAGTTTGGTCGTGCCTTACAACATTGGCAGCATGCGGTCTAGTTGGCCGACACATCTTCAGCCTGGCCATTTGGTTCGCTTTTCAACGGGCTTTGAATCTAGCGTCGATTTGATAGACGATTTAGCGCAAGCCGTAGCCCGTTGCTTGAATATTTAAGCGCATTGCCAAGAGTTGGATGGCAAGCTGATACAGTGGATGCCATTCAATAGAAAGAAACATCTTGGCAACTCCCAATTACGGCTACGAAAAACGTCAAAAAGAATTGGCGAAGAAGCGCAAGAAAGAAGACAAGCTCAAGGCAAAAGCCGAGAGAAAATCAGACGCCCCTGACGACAGCTCTCATGAAGAGCCCTCACACACGGAGCCAGAAGTTGCAGCTGTCGAGCCAAGCAAACCTTTGCCTTAATGCATAGCGGCCATTGCGCTTGGCATCTCTTGAATTAGGCTGGGCCATGCATTAATTATTCTTGGCAATTAGCATTTTCTTGAGTTGAGGCCATACATTTCGCATCATCAAGGGTTGTGCTTTTTCGTTGGGATGAATGCGGTCGGCCTGAAACCATTTGAGAGGGTCAGGATCATCTGCAACACCTTTCAAAAACTGTTGGTTCAATTGAGCGCCAGTCGATTGAGACACCTTCTCGTAAGCAGTAGACATTTGCTTTAAATAATTGGCGCCATAGTTAGGCGGTACTTGCATGGCAATCACCAACACTTTGGCGCCTGCAGCTTGGCTGGCTTTTGCCATGTTCATCAAGTTGGCTTGGGTCATGTTCATGTCCAAGCCTCGGAGCGCATCATTGCCCCCCAATTCAATGACCACGATGGCAGGTTGGTGCAATTTCAAAAGTGACGGCAAGCGCGTCACACCGCCTGATGTGGTGTCGCCACTGATGCTGGCGTTGACCCATTTCACTGCGATCGACTCTTTTTGAGCTTGTTTCGCCATGTGATCGATCCATCCTGAGCCGCGAGCCAAACCATATTCAGCACTGAGTGAATCGCCCACAATCAAAACTGTTTTTTCAGTTGTGCGTGCATTTGTCTCACTGGCTTGAGCAGACGGTACGAATAGGTAAATACCTGCCAACAATAAGCCAACAACAAGGCGGTTAAAGTGTCGTAATAGCAATAAAGGTTGGTGCATGTCAGAAACAATCATTTCAATTCAGCACATTAGCAAATCAGTGCAGGACGTCAGTGGAACGCTGTCTATTTTGCGTGATATTGATTTCTCCGTAAAAGCTGGGGAGACTGTGGCCATATTGGGCGCTTCTGGCTCCGGGAAAAGTACTTTGTTGTCTTTAATGGCAGGTTTGGATACGCCTACAGCAGGTCAAGTTGTATTGGCAGGAAAGTCCTTGTTTGAAATGACAGAAGATGAACGGGCCGCATGGCGCGGCCAGCAACTTGGATTTGTTTTTCAAAACTTTCAATTGATGGGGCACCTCACAGCGCTTGAAAATGTCATGCTGCCCTTGGAGTTGAATGGCCAAAAAGATGCTGCACGACAAGCAAAGGCTATCTTGACCCAAGTGGGTCTGTCGGAACGTCTTCAGCATTTCCCCAAGGTTCTCAGTGGGGGTGAACAGCAACGTGTTGCGCTGGCCCGCGCTTTTGTGGTTCAGCCTAAGCTGCTTTTGGCCGATGAACCAACAGGCAGTCTAGACGCTCAAACTGGAGAGAGCATCATGGATTTGATGTTGTCGCTAAACCAAGCACGCGGAACCACCTTGATTTTGGTAACGCACGATCAGAAATTAGCCCAACGTTGCAACAGAACGCTGACATTGAGGGCCGGAGAGCTCATAACCCAAGGATAATCGGGGTATGTCATCTCCCAAAGTTCTTTTCGGTTTCCATGCTGTTGGTGTGCGTTTGAAAACGGCACCCAAGTCAATTGTTGAAATTTATTTCGAATCTACCCGGCGCGATGCGCGCATGCGTCAATTCATGGAACGTGCGCAAGAAGCCGGCGTTCGTTTGATCGAAGCCGATAGCATGCGCTTGGCCAAATTGGCGGGAAGCCATGGGCACCAAGGTGTTGCTGCGCGGGTTGAAACCTTGCCACAAGCACATTCGCTCGATGACTTGTTGGACCAAGTGCAAGGCCCACCCTTGCTGTTGGTACTTGATGGCATCACAGACCCACACAACTTAGGCGCGTGCTTGCGTGTGGCAGATGGCGCCGGTGCACATGCTGTCATTGCCCCCAAAGACCATGCTGCTGGCATCAACGCCACGGTCGCCAAAGTGGCCAGTGGTGCTGCCGAAACTGTTCCTTATTTCATGGTGACCAATTTGGCGCGAACCCTGGGCGAATTAAAAGAACGCTCAATTTGGGTCATTGGTACCAGTGGGGACGCACCAAATACCATTTTTCAAGCCGACCTCAAGGCTCCTGTTGCCTTGGTGCTGGGGGCTGAGGGGCCAGGCATGCGTCATCTCACTCGCAAAACTTGCGATCAATTGGTCAGCATCCCCATGCAAGGCGCCGTAGAAAGTCTCAATGTGTCTGTAGCCAGCGGTGTTTGCTTGTTTGAGGCGGTCAGACAACGCCTGGGTTAAAGCATTCCGGCGGCACCCAACGCGCCGCCAGCGCCTACCAGCCAGAGCAAGTGTATTGAGGTTTTCATCATCAATACAGTGGCAGCCGCCGTGACCAACCAAAGCTTCCAATCTTGTTGCAGGTCTCGGTGTGCGGCAGACAAAAGCCATCCCGTTGAAACCAACAAGCCAATCACAATAGGGGCCATTCCTGTTTTAAAGGCACGAACAGAAATCAGATTTCTGTTGGTGTGAGCCCATTGAGTGGCTTTGTAGGTCAAGATGGAGGAGGGCAGCATGATGCCCATCATGGTTGCAAAGATACCCAGAAAGCCTAAGGCCCAAGCGTGCGGGCCCGCTGACAATCCTCCGCCAGCATTCAAACCCACATTCCAACCCATTAAGGCTACAAACAGCACATTGGGGCCTGGAGCAGACTGTGCAAGGGCAATGGAGGATGCAAAAGATGCTTCAGTGAGCCATTGTTTTTCGTCCACCAGATATCGGTGCATTTCTGGCGCCGTGGTAATGGCACCGCCAATGCCCAACAAAGAAAGCATAGAAAAGTGAATGAACAAGTCAATCCAGTCATGCGGACTTAAATTCAACAAAGGGCTCATGCAGGGTCCTTCTTGTTGGTTTTGATAGACGTTTGATCTAAAGCCTTCAAGGAACGATAGGCCAAAAAACATGCCACGATGCCAAGGCTAGGTAAGACCCAAGTGAGCGGTATTCTCAAAATACCCACTGCGGTAAAAGACAACATCGCGAATGCAATGGCAAGCCACAGGCCCATGGGGTTTTTGGGGAGAGAGACGCTCAACTTTAATCCTGTGGCAATGATCAGACCGGCAGAGACAGCCCCCATGCCCTTTAGGGCGCCTTGCGCAACAGGGTTGTCTGACACGCCCCCAAACAAAATGGCCAAACTTAAAACTAACACCAAAGGGCCGCAAATTAACCCAGCGACTGCAGCCAATGCGCCAGGGAGCCCAAAATACTTGCCGCCCAGCATGAGGCATAAATTAACCACATTGGGCCCGGGCATCACTTGAGCAACTGACCACTCCTCCACAAATTGTTCATGGGTGAGCCATTTTCTGCGCTCTACCAATTCGCGCTGTACGACGACCAGAACCCCACCCACCCCTTGCAGGGCTAGTAAAGTGAACACAATGAACAGTTCAGTTTTCGACTGTGGTTGACGCAGGTCTTGGGCTTCAGAAGACATGCCAGCATTATCGCTGAGGGACAAAGATCAGTTGTGAGCTTTCCAGACAAGCTTGCCTTGACCTGTATCACTCAAAGCTTTTTGCCATGCATTGGCTTGGTTTTGCGGTAATTCAAATACGAATTGAACCAAACTGTCATGTGTCACATGAAGAATTTTCACGCCATCAAGCTGTGCATGTCTGCGCAGCCAGCCCTCCATGTCGTAGGGAACCAGGCAAGTGCACTGTACTTTGGAAATGATGGGCACTTTGTTGGCCTGCAACAAGGCTTGAGCGACGGCATCCGTGTAGGCCCTGACCAAACCGCCAGCGCCTAATTTGACACCGCCAAAGTATCTAACCACCGTGGCCAAGACGCCATCAAGGTTTTGATGTCGAAGAACTTCTAGCATGGGTCGGCCTGCAGTGCCGCTTGGCTCACCGTCGTCTTGGGCTGCTGAGTCTCCGCCAGCCAGCATGGCCCAACACACATGAACAGCATCCGGATGGGCCAATTTCAATTGTTGAACCACAAGCAAGGCCTCTGCCCGACTTTGAACAGGCTGAACCGTGGCCAAAAATCGGCTCTTTTTAATGACCAATTCGTGGTCAGCAGGCGCGCTCAAGGTCATGGACATGTGCCAATTATCAGATCAGAAAGACCTTTCAATTGGCCATGCACCTCTTGAGGCCCTAAACTCGGGGTATTCCTCTAATTTACGGTCCATGAACGCCTTCGTCGACGTCTCCTTTTTTCCGCGTGAAGCAAAACCCCTGAACAGCTATCGCAAGTTCTGGGCGTCTCGCTTTGGTACTGCGCCTTTTTTACCCATGACCCGTGAGGAGATGGCGCAACTAGGCTGGGACAGTTGCGACATTGTCTTGGTTACTGGCGATGCCTATGTAGACCATCCCAGCTTCGGCATGGCAGTCATTGGACGCATGTTAGAAGCTCAAGGATTCAGAGTTGGCATCATTGCGCAACCCGATTGGCAAAGTGCAGATCCTTTCAAGGCTTTGGGAAAGCCCAATTTGTTTTGGGGCGTCACCGCGGGAAACATGGATTCCATGATTAACCGCTACACCGCTGAACGAAAAATTCGCTCAGATGATGCTTATACACCAGGCGATATAGGTGGCAAACGGCCTGATCGCGCTGCCATTGTCTATAGCCAACGTTGTAGAGAAGCTTTTCCGGATGTGCCTATTGTGTTGGGCGGTATTGAAGGGTCTTTGCGCCGAATTGCCCACTACGATTATTGGTCTGACAAAGTACGCCGTTCTATCGTGGTCGACAGCAAGTGCGATTTGCTTTTGTACGGCAATGCCGAACGCGCCGTGGTTGAAATTGCACATCGTTTGGCGGCCAAAGTTCCCGTACAAGACATTACCGATGTTCGCGGCACTGCGTTTGTTCGTCGTCAAACGCCCGAGGGATGGTTTGAGATTGATTCTTCCTCCGTGGACACGCCAGGGCATGTTGAAGCACACGTCAATCCCTACTTGATGATTTCGGAACAGGCTCGCAGCAATGGTGCAACCTGTGCGCGAGAAGATGAAGCCCAAGCTGTTGCAGATCAACAAAATGCCGGCTCGCCAGTTTCCTCGCCCAAAACTGAAGTGCCACTGCAATTTGTTTCTAACCCGCTTTTGCCTGCTTTAAAAGGCAAAGGCTTGCACAAGGTTCCGCCGAGAGACAGAAGCGTCATTCGATTGCCCAGTTACGAACAAGTTAAAAGTGACCCTGTGTTGTATGCACACGCCAATCGTGTGTTGCATCTTGAAACCAACCCAGGCAATGCACGTTGTTTGGTGCAAGCCCATGGTGAAGACCATACAGCACGTGATGTTTGGATCACACCACCGCCCATTCCATTGACAACAGCAGAAATGGATGCGGTTTTTGATCTTCCCTATGCCCGTAGCCCACACCCCAGTTATGCCGATGAAAATGGTTCGCACGATGGCGCTACCAAAATTCCTGCTTGGGAAATGATTCGCTTTTCAGTCAACATCATGCGGGGTTGTTTTGGTGGGTGTACCTTTTGCTCCATCACCGAGCATGAAGGGCGCATCATTCAAAGCCGAAGTGAAGCGTCTGTGCTTCGAGAAATCGAAGACATTCGCGACAAGGTCAAAGGCTTCACAGGCGTTATTTCTGACTTAGGAGGCCCTACAGCCAACATGTACCGCTTGGGATGTAAAAGCCCAGAAATTGAAGCCGCGTGTCGCAAACCCAGTTGTGTATTCCCGGGTATTTGCAGTAACCTCACCACCGACCATGGGCCCTTGGTTCAGATGTACCGTAAAGCACGCAGTTTAAAGGGCATCAAGAAAATTTTGATTGGCTCTGGTTTGCGTTACGACTTGGCAGTGCAAAGCCCCGAATACGTCAAAGAACTTGTGACACACCATGTGGGCGGCTATTTGAAAATTGCGCCAGAACACACTGAATCAGGTCCTTTGACAAAAATGATGAAGCCAGGCATCGGTACCTACGACCGTTTCAAGAGCATGTTTGACAAGTTCAGTGCTGAGGCTGGCAAAAAACAATTCTTGGTACCTTATTTCATTGCTGCGCACCCTGGTACCAGTGACGAGGACATGATGAACTTGGCCATTTGGCTCAAGAAAAATGGTTTTCGCGCCGATCAGGTTCAAACCTTTTACCCAAGCCCCATGGCCACCGCAACGGCCATGTACCACACCACCCGAAATCCGCTGCGCAAAATTACACGTGACAGCGAAAAAGTAGATGTGGTGAAAGGCGAAAAGAGACGCCGTTTGCACAAGGCGTTTTTGCGATACCACGACGCCAACCATTGGCCTTTGCTTCGCGAAGCGCTTAAGTCCATGGGACGCGCCGATTTAATTGGCAACGGCAAGCATCACCTCATTCCAACCTGGCAACCTCTATCGGAAGATTATCAAAGTGCTAGGCGCAAAAACAGCACCCCCGCAGGCACGGCACGCAAAGGTCAAATTTTGACCCAGCATACGGGTTTACCGCCAAGGAAAAAACGTTAAGCGTTTGGATTTGTTGCAAGCCTAGATGGCCCTGAAGCCATCAAGCTTGCAAGGCTTGCAAAAGTTCCGTTTCAATTTCTATTTGTTCGCGGTTGTGTTGAAGCGCAGAGCCTTCAATTAGGAATGTGTCTTCCACGCGTTCCCCCAAAGTGCTGATTTTTGCCAACTTCAGGCTCACACCATGTTTGGCCAATATCGTGGCCACACTGTAGAGCAAGCCTAGCCGATCGCTTGCCGAAATACTCAACAACCAGCTTTGCGCTTTTTCATCGGGATGCAAGGTGACACGAGGTGCGATGGGAAAATTTCTAACGCGTCTTGAAACACGCCCTTTGGTAGGCGCTGGAAGTGACCCTTTGTGATCAATGGTTGCGCACAATCCCGACTCCACCATGGTGATCAATTCACGATAGTGCTCGGGCAACAATGAAGTCACCACCTGAAAAGTGTCTAAGGCAAAACCGTTGTTGGCGGTGTGAATCTTGGCGTCCAAAATGCTAAATCCAGCTTGGTCAAAGTAGCCGCAAATTCGTGCAAACAAGTCGGTTTGATCTTCCGTATAGACCAGTATTTGCAAGCCTTCACCCACGGGCGAAATGCGTGCTCTGACGATGCTTTTCCCTGCCAAATTGGCAACAGCAACATCACCGGGTTTGGCAACATATCTGGATAACTGTCTGGCGTGCCAAGCAATTTCGCTGGCATCGTGACGCATAAAATAACCCACATTGAGCGTGTCCCAAAATGCCTTTTGGCCGTCATGGGGCTGTGAGTGCCGGGCCAATTCAACCAAGGCATCTCGTTTACGCGCTTCAATGACCGCATCCGCGTCTGGTGCGCGACCGCCCAATACGCGCAATGTGTATTTGTAAAGATCTTCTAAAAGCTTGCTTTTCCAAGCATTCCAAACTTTGGGGCTGGTACCGCGAATGTCAGCGACCGTGAGTAAATACAACGCAGTGAGGTGACGTTCGTTGCCAACTCGTTTAGCAAATGCCGCAATGACATCGGGGTCACTCAAATCTTCTTTTTGCGCGACATGGCTCATGGTGAGGTGTTCACTCACCAAGAACGCAATTAACTTGGCATCTTCTACAGGTATGGCATGCTGCTTGCAAAATTGTTTGACTTCGACGGCACCCAATTGCGAGTGATCGCCGCCGCGTCCTTTTGCAATGTCATGGAAGAGGGCAGCGATGTACAAAATGTAGGGCTTGTCCCAGCCTGCAGCGAGTTGAGAGCAAAAGGGGTATTCGTGGGCATGGTCTGCAATGAAAAATCGCCTGACATTGCGAAGCACCATCATGATGTGCTGATCGACGGTGTAGACATGGAACAAGTCATGCTGCATTTGACCCACGATGTTTCGGAAAACCCACAAATAACGGCCCAGCACGGAGGTTTGATTCATCAAACGAAATGCGTGTGTGATGCCGTGGTTTTCTTGCAAAATTTGAAGGAAGGTTTTGCGATTGACCGGATCACGTCGGAATTTGGCATCCATGACATTGCGAACGTTGTACAGCGCGCGCAGTGTTTTGGCTGACAAACCCTTGACGCCATGGGTTTGCTGAAAAAGCAAAAAGGTTTCAAGAATGGCGTGCGGGTGCTTTTGGTACAGATCATCTTGCGCTACTTCCAACAAACCATTTTTTTCAAAAAAATGGTCGTTCAAGCGACGCGTTTCAATTCGCAAGTTGCCGCGTTGCGCTTGTAAATGTGCCTCGATATTGAGCATCAAAATTTGATTCAACTGCGTCACTGCTTTGGCTGACCAGTAATACTGTTTCATCAGTACTTCGCTGGCCCGTTGTGTGTGTTTGCCTTCTGGCGTGCTTTTGGCTTGGTAGCCAAAGCTTTCTGCCAAAGCATGTTGAAGGTCAAACACCAAACGGTCTTCTCTGCGTTTGGCCAACAAATGAAGCCTAGCCCGAATCAAACTCAAGACCGCTTCATTGCGTTTGATTTGTTTAATTTCGAGCGGGGTGGCCAAGCCTCTGTTCCCTAAGTCGTCCCAGTTGCTGCCTAAACCTGCCGCGCGTGATACCCACAGGATAATCTGCAAATCGCGCAGTCCGCCGGGTGACTCTTTGCAATTGGGTTCCAGTGAATAGGGTGTATTTTCAAATTTGTTATGACGTTGTTGAAGTTCTAAAGACTTGGCGACAAAGAAGGCATGTGGATCCATTGCCCCTTGGTAACTCTCTAGAAATTTGTTGAAAAGCGGTCGACTGCCTGTGACAAATCGGCTTTCCAACAAGGATGTTTGAACTGTGATGTCCTTCTCGGACTCTTCCAAACAATCGTGCAATGTTCTAACGCTTGAACCAATTTCTAATCCACTGTCCCAGCAACTTCCAATGAAGGTTTCCAGCCGGGTTTTAAGATCGATCGAGTCTTCGGGGTTGGCGCCGTCGGGTAAAAGCACCAGTACATCGACGTCAGAAGATGGAAAAAGTTCACCCCGGCCAAAACCGCCTACCGCAATCAAGGCTTCGCCCTGTTTGAAACCAGCTTGATTCCAAAGTTGAATGAGCAATTTGTCGGCAAGTTGTGCCAAACGCATCAATGCGCGTTTCACACCACGGCCGTTGGCTGCACTGTTGGCAATGTGTGTCCAAAGCGCTTGCTTTTCTTGACGATATTGCTCTCTGTATACCGGCAAGTCTGCCATGCACTTATCCCTTGATGAATGCAGGAACCGGAGGACTACCAGCAGACAAAGTGAGAACTTCGTAGCCCGTTTCAGTAACCAAAATGGTGTGCTCCCATTGTGCTGACAATGATCGGTCCTTGGTCACAATGGTCCAGCCATCGCCCATTTCCTTGATTTCGCGTTTTCCTGCGTTAATCATGGGTTCAATGGTGAACGTCATACCGGCTTTGAGTTCATCCAAAGTACCCGGCTTTCCATAATGTAAAACTTGCGGTTCTTCGTGAAAAACTTTGCCAATGCCGTGGCCGCAAAACTCACGAACAATTGAAAAACCCATGTTTTCAGCAAATTTTTGGATGGCCCAGCCAATGTCACCCAGACGCGCGCCTGGTTTGACTTGTGCAATGCCGTGCCACATGGCTTCATAGGTGGCAGCACACAGACGTTTGGCAGCAATGGAGGCATCGCCGACCAAGAACATCCGGCTTGTATCGCCATGCCAACCGTCCTTGATCACCGTGATGTCAATGTTCACGATGTCACCTTTTTTAAGGGCTTTTTCATTGGGAATGCCGTGGCACACCTGGTGATTGATGGAGGTACAAATGGATTTAGGATAAGGCGCATAGCCCGGTGGCTGGTAATTCAAGGGGGCAGGAATGGTCCCTTGAACATTGACCATGTAATCGTGGGCCAGTTTGTCCAACTCGTTGGTAGTAACTCCCGGCACCACGAAGGGCGTGAGGTAGTCCAAAACTTCGGATGCGAGGCGGCCAGCAACACGCATGCCTTCCGCGCCATGGGCGTCTTTGAGGGTAATCGTCATGGGGGCTGATTATCCCATTCATCAGTGTATTTTGCAGAATTTGACTTGTCAGCAGTTAAAATAATGACTCGTTCAATACCCCAGTCAGCGGTATTTGAGACACTTTTCCTACAGCCCTCAAGGCCACCCAGTGACCCTGCAAACTCTCATCTTGGACGGCGGCAACGCCCTCAGCGATTTCCGTATTCAACAACTCTTACCTCGTCTGCAGGCAATTTGCCCAGAAGTTGTGGGCGTTTCTGGACAGTATTTACACCTTGTTGCCAGCGTTTCACCCCTTGAAGACACAGCCCAGTCGGTGCTCAAAGAACTGCTCACATATGGTGATCCAGCCACGACCTTTGACAGCGCCAAGGTGTCTTGGACACTTTGTGTTTCACCTCGTTTAGGCACCGTTTCACCCTGGGCCTCTAAAGCCACTGACATTGCCCACAACTGCGGTTTACGCGTTCGTCGAATTGAACGTTTGCTTGAGTACCGCTTGCAGTTACTGCCCGCGTCGCATGACAACAAACTCAGTGCCGACATCAAACGTCAGTTGGCCGATTTGCTCCACGACCGCATGACCGAATCTATTTTGTCAGAGCGATCAGATGCACTGGCATTGTTCAATGAACTTGAAGCACAAGCCTTGTTGCATGTGGACGTTCTCAAAGGTGGACGCCAGGCTTTGGTGCATGCCAATCAGCAATTCGGACTTGCTTTGGCCGAGGATGAAATCGATTATTTGCTGACTTCCTTTTTGCAATTGGGGCGCAACCCTTCAGATGTTGAATTGATGATGTTTGCGCAAGCCAACAGCGAACATTGCCGTCATAAGATTTTCAATGCGCAATTCACCATTGACGGTGAAGCTCAATCGCACAGTTTGTTTGGCATGATCCGCCATACGCACCAACAGAATCCGCAGCACACGGTGGTTGCTTATTCAGACAACGCGTCCATCATGACAGGTCACGAAGTTGAACGCTTTGTGGCAAAGCAGGGCGGCGCTTACGTCAAAGAAACTGCATTGCACCATGTTCTCATGAAGGTCGAGACACACAACCACCCTACAGCCATTTCACCTTTTCCTGGTGCTTCTACAGGTGCTGGCGGCGAAATTCGAGACGAGGGTGCAACAGGTCGCGGTTCTAAACCTAAAGCAGGACTGACAGGCTTTACGGTTTCCAAACTTTGGAACGGCACTTTCGGCAAACCCGATCACATGGCCAGTCCATTGCAAATCATGACAGAAGGCCCCTTGGGCGGCGCTGCTTTCAACAATGAGTTTGGCCGCCCCAATTTACTGGGTTACTTTCGCGAATACGAGCAAGAGGTCGATGGCGTTTTGCGTGGCTATCACAAACCCATCATGATTGCGGGTGGCCTCGGGGTGATTGATGCCGTGCAAACGAAGAAAATCCAATTTCCCGCAGGCACTTTGCTGATTCAACTGGGCGGCCCTGGCATGCTCATTGGCATGGGCGGCAGTGCGGCCAGTTCAATGGCTTCTGGCACCAACGCCGCCAATTTAGATTTTGACTCTGTCCAACGCGGCAACCCAGAAATTGAGCGTCGTGCCCAAGAAGTGATCAACCATTGCTGGGTGATGGGCAATCACAATCCAATATTGGCCATCCACGATGTGGGGGCGGGTGGTTTGTCCAATGCATTTCCAGAACTCACCAACGATGCGGGCCGTGGTGCTCGTTTTGACTTGCGTTCAGTGCCCTTAGAAGCTTCAGGTCTGTCACCCAAAGAGATTTGGTCCAACGAAAGTCAAGAGCGATATGTTTTGGCCATCGCGCCAGAGTCTTTGGACACCTTCAAGGCTTTTTGTGAACGCGAACGTTGCCCCTTTGCTGTCGTTGGCGTGGCAACAGAAGAGCGCCATTTGATTTTGGCTGACCATCAAGCAAAGACCAGCGACACCCAAAAACCAGTCGATATGCCCATGAATGTGCTGCTGGGCAAGCCCCCCAAAATGCACCGTGATGTGCAATCTTTGGTCCGAAAAATCACGCCCATTGATTTGAGCAATGTCGATTTGCAAGAAGCAGTTGTGCAAGTGCTCAGCCATCCTACTGTGGCCTCCAAACGATTCCTCATCACCATTGGAGATCGAACGGTAGGAGGCTTGACGCACAGAGATCAAATGGTCGGTCCTTGGCAGGTTCCTGTGGCCGATTGCGCCGTCACCTTGGCTGACTATCAAGGTTTCAAGGGCGAGGCCATGAGCATGGGCGAGAGAACACCCTTGGCCAGTGTCAACGCCGCAGCCTCGGGCCGCATGGCGATCGCTGAAGCCATCACCAATTTATTGGCGGCCCCCATCGAACTTGAGCGCGTCAAACTCAGTGCCAACTGGATGGCGGCCTGTGGCGAGCCGGGTGAAGACGCCGCGCTATACGAAACTGTCAAGGCTGTAGGGCTTGAGCTGTGTCCTGCCTTGGGCATTTCCATTCCTGTTGGCAAAGACAGCCTGTCCATGAAAACACAATGGGCTGCAGATGGACAGTCCCGCAAAGTCACATCGCCAGTCAGTTTGATTGTGAGTGCTTTCGCCAGCCTGAAGGATGTTCGTGGCACCTTAACGCCACAATTGAATTCAGGCTTAGATGACACATCGCTCATTTTGATTGATCTGAGCAATGGCCAGTCGCGCATGGGCGGCAGTATCTTGAGCCAAGTGCTAAACCAATCAGGTGACCACGTGCCCGATTTGGAAACGCCCGCCAATTTGATCAATCTGGTCAATGTGATTAACGCATTGCGCAGCCAAGGAAAAATTCTGGCCTATCACGATCGGAGTGATGGTGGCCTGTTTAGCGCGGTAGCAGAAATGTGCTTTGCAGGACAAGTTGGTGTTGCAATCAATTTGGATTTGTTGGTCACCGAAGGCGATGGTATTTCCGATAGCCGCGCTGACCACGGCGATGCTAAAAACTGGGCGCAACAAGTCAGTGTTCGTCGCAATGAACTCACACTTAAAGCATTGTTCAATGAAGAATTGGGTGTGGTCATTCAAATCAATACACAAGACCGAGCCGAAGTGATGCAAGCCTTGCGCGAACATGGCTTGTCAAAGCACAGCCACGTGATTGGAAAAACACGTCCAACTCATTCAGCAGTTCAAAAAGGTGTTGGGGCTCTCAGCATTTGGCGCGATACACAAGAAATTTTCTCTGCCCAATTAGAGGACTTGCACCAAGTTTGGGACAGTGTCAGTTGGAAAATTTGCCAACAACGTGATAACCCTGCTTGCGCTGACAGTGAACACGCCGCTGCGGGCAATTCAGCCAACCCAGGATTGCATGTTTCCTTGAGCTTTCAGCCAGAGGAAAATGTGGCAGCGCCTTGGTTAAATTTGGCCAAGCCTAAAGTGGCCATTTTGCGAGAGCAGGGCGTTAACTCACATGTTGAAATGGCTTATGCATTTGCACAGGCCGGCTTTGAGTCGCACGATGTGCACATGACCGATTTGCAAACCGGCCGCGCCCGACTAGAGGACTTTCAGGGCTTGGTGGCTTGCGGTGGTTTTAGTTATGGCGATACCTTGGGGGCAGGCATTGGTTGGGCTCGCAGCATCACGTTCAATTCAGCGCTGGCCGATTCGTTCAAAGCCTATTTCGCACGCACTGACACGTTTGGCTTAGGTGTGTGCAATGGTTGTCAGATGTTTGCTGAGTTGGCCGACATCATTCCAGGCGCCCAAGATTGGCCACGCTTTACCACCAATCAAAGTGAACGTTTTGAAGCGCGTTTGTCGATGGTGGAAGTGTTGCCCTCGCCAAGCTTGTTTTTCAAGGACATGGCAGGTAGCAGATTGCCCATCGCTGTGGCTCACGGAGAAGGATTTGCAAACTTCAAACACCGTGGTCATGAAAACAAAGTCATTGCTGCAATGCGTTTTGTCGACAACTGGGGGCAGGTCACAGAAGCTTATCCAGCCAATCCCAATGGCAGTCCGTTAGGACTGACCGCAGTCACCACAGCCGACGGCCGATTTACAGCCATGATGCCCCATCCTGAGCGTGTATTTCGCAACGTTCAGATGAGCTTCACCACAGGTGATGTTTCGGCCCACAGTCCATGGTTGCGCATGTGGCAAAACGCACGCCGTTGGCTGAAGTAAAAAAGCACTGACACCCGTTGGGTGTTCAGTGCTTTTGTACAACGTGTTGGTGCACGTTGCGAGACTGTCAACAAATTATTGAACTTTTGCTTTTGAGCGCAGGTCTTCTTGGAATTTACCCAACTTCGATTGGGTCAATTGCTGGGTAATTTGTGGCTTAACTTCTTCAAGCTTTGGCAGTTGTGCATCGCGGACGTCGTCAACGCGAATGATGTGAAAACCAAATTGGCTCTTCACAGGTGCGTCGGTCATTTGACCTTTTTCAAGCTTGACCATTGCATTTGAAAACTCTGGCACATAACTGGCTGCATTGGCCCAATCAAGATCGCCGCCATTGGCGCCAGAACCCGGATCTTTAGAGGCTTTTTTGGCCAAGTCTTCAAACTTGCCGCCTTTTTTGATGTCAGCGATCAAGGCTTTTGCTTCGTCTTCTTTTTCAACCAAGATGTGACGTGCACGGTACTCTTTGCCGCCATTGGCAGCCACAAACTTGTCGTATTCCGCTTTGATTTCGGCATCCGTCACGGGGTTCTTCTTTTGGAAGTTGGCGAACAACTCACGGATCAACAAGCTCTGGCGAGCCAATTCGAGCTGGGCTTTGTAATCTTCGCTGGCATCTAAACCGCGCTTGCGGGCTTCTTGCATGAAAATTTCACGGGCAATCAGTTCTTCTTTGATTTGAGCCAAGATTTCAGGCGTTACGGGGCGGCCAGAACGCTCGACTTGCTGTTTCAAGGCTTCGACACGAGAGCTGGGTACGGGCTTGCCGTTGACAACGGCTAAATTTTGCGCCCATGCAGAAAAACTCAGTGCTGCCACCAAGCTCAGGGCCAATTTGGAAAATTTCATCGGGTTCCTCAATTACAAGTCAGAAAATAATCATCGAAATTCTATGGCCAATGCGTGTAGGCCGTTGTCTAAGAATTCTTGGAGCGAATCATACACAAGCCGATGGCGTTGAACGCGTCCCAGTCCTTCGAAATGAGAAGACGCAATTCTGACCCTGTAATGGCTGTTCATGCCGCTTTCACTGGCCCCTGAATGGCCCGCATGATCAGAACTCTCATCAATGACTTCCAACAAACTGGGCGCAAATTGACGTTTCAGCACCTCAACCATGAGGGGCTGCCAAGATTCATTGGCAGGTAAGGACTGTTTGTGGGGCATGTTCATTTTGAAGATTCGCTTGTCTTTTCTGGCTCGTTTGCCTCTTCAGGTGGGACATGCTTGGCAATGTATATGCCCGTACCCACAATGAAAGTAAGCGGAAAAACATAGCCCCAGATTTTGAAATTAACCCATTCATCAGTGCTGTAGTAATAGGCCACAAAGGCATTCAATGCAGCCATAAAGAAACAATAAGCAATCCAAGCAGCGCCCAAAGTATTCCAGTTTTGAGCTGGTAAGTTGACTTGGGAACCCAACATGGATTTCAAAAGGTTTTTCTTGAACAAAAGTTGTGCAATTGCCAGACCCAAACCCATGCAAAAGTACAGAAGTGTGGGTTTAAATTTAATGAATCGATCGTCTTGCAAGAACAGCGTAAGACTACCAAACACCAAGATCAAGCCCAATGTGGCTTTCTGCATGGTGGCCAATTTACCCTCAAGTTTGTACATCCACAAACTTTGCACCACCGTGGCAGCCATCAAAACAGCCGTTGCAATGTAGATCGTGCCAAACTTGTAGGCCGCAAAGAACAACAAGATTGGAAATAAGTCGAGGGCAATTTTCATTTTGAAGTGGGATTGAAATTCAAAGAGGCCGAATTCATGCAGTAGCGCAAACCTGTAGGTTCTGGACCATCCTCAAAGACATGCCCTAGGTGCGCACCACATTGCGCACAAACACTTTCAACCCGAAGCATGCCGTGACTGCGGTCCACTTTTTGGGCCACAGCGTTTTCATTGGCTGCCTGATAGAAAGAGGGCCAGCCACAACCAGCGTCGAACTTGGTTTCAGAACTGAAAAGGACCGCATCGCAACAGATGCACTTGTACTGGCCAGGCTCCCAATGGGTCTCGTATTTTCCTGTGAATGGACGTTCGGTTGCGGCTTTTCGGGTCACTTCGAAAGCCAAGGGCTCTGCACCTTTGGCGCGCAACCAGTCACGCCATTCTTCGTCTGTTTGGGGCAAGTTATGTGAAGTCATCAATCATCAATTTGTGTCAATTTCAAGAGGAGCAGCTGATTTCAATCTCAGCGGCCCATGCGGGAGGGAGTTGGGCATAGCCCTCAAGTTCGGGCTGTTCGTCAAAAGGAGACTGTAACAATTTAAAGAGTGTATCGACCTCTGCATGGTCGCCTTGTTTGGATTTTCGGATGGCCACTTCAACCAAGTGATTGCGCAAGACAAACTTAGGATTGACAGCCAGCATTCGAGCGACTTCACCGTCGTCCGATTGCAATTGCAATTGGGACATGTAACGCGCTTGCCAGTTTCCAAAGGCCACTTGATCGATGAACAAATCTTTGACTGATTGCCATGTGTTGCTGCTTTGCTGTGTTTCTTTGGCTGCATGGCCAATGCGGCGCCAGACCAAGGTGAAATCGGTTCCTTCTTTGGCCATGATTTGCAGCAAATCTTGAATCAAAGCCATGTTGACAGCGGCATCCGCCGGTTTCGATTCTGACAAGCCCAGCTTCATTGAAAATTGATGTGTCCAATGAGCTGTATAGGCCGCCTTGTAGGGCTCGATAGCCTTCATGGCCAGTTCTTGATCGTCAATGAGGGGCATCAAGGCTTGTCCCAAACAAAACAAATTCCAATAGGCCACTTGAGGCTGTTTGTCGTAGGCGTAACGGCCTTGGTTGTCAGAGTGATTACAAATGTGATGGGGGTTGAAACCGTCCATGAATTGGAAAGGGCCGTAGTCTAAGGTCAGCCCCAAGATGCTCATGTTGTCTGTGTTCATCACGCCATGGCAAAAGCCCACGGCCTGCCATTGCGCCATCAATTTTGCAGTTCTTAAACTGACCTCTAGCAACAAGTCTGCGTAGGGGTTACCTAAGTTGTGGTTTAGCTTGTTGAGGTAATGTTCAAGTACAAAATCGGCCAGTTTCTGAAGCGCCAGACTGTCAGCAGATTGATTCGCAAAATGTTCAAAGTGACCAAATCGGATGAAGCTTGGCGCAATTCGGGTGACGACGGCAGCGGTTTCCAGTTCTTCGCGCAACACCGGAAGGGGAGAACCTGTTAGACACAAGGCACGGGTGGTCGGAATGCCCAAAGCCGCCATGGCTTCACTGCACAAGTACTCCCGGATGCTTGAACGCAAGACTGCGCGGCCATCGCCCATGCGCGAGAAAGGTGTTTTGCCTGCGCCTTTCAGTTGAACTTCAAAGCAACCTCGACTGGTTTGAAACTCTCCCAAGGCCAAGGCGCGGCCATCTCCCAATTGCCCAGCCCAATGGCCAAATTGGTGGCCACTGTAGACCGTGGCCCTGGATGCCATGCCGTCCCACAAGCCATTGCCGCTGAAGACAGCCAAAGCTTCGTGGGTGTTTAACCAATCGTCAGGCAAGACGTAGTCAGCTTGTAAAGCATGATTTCGGGCGACCCAATAAGGCTCAGGCACAGGTGAAGGTAGAACCTCAGCAGAAAAGGCAGGTCCAAGTGTGGCGTATCGGTTGATCCAAGTCATGCCTTGATTGTCGATGGCTTTGGATGCACCTATCAAGACACAGGGTTTACACCGACCCACGGCCTCTCGTGCTAAAAAGTGGTTTGTTCCCTCACTTGAATTTGAAAAGGTCACTATGTTCGGACTCATGCAGCAGCAGTCATTGCTGATTTCCTCCTTGATCGAATTTGCCGATCGTCATCATGGCGATGGTGAGGTGGTGTCACGTCGGGTGGAGGGAGACATTCATCGTTATGCTTGGTCCGATGTGGCTACCCGATCAAGACAAGTGGCCAATGCCTTGGATGGATTTAATTTGAATCAGTCCGACCGTGTTGCAACCTTGGCTTGGAACGGTTACAGACACTTAGAGTTGTACTTTGGTGTGAGCGGCTCTGGGCGCGTGCTGCATACCCTGAACCCCAGACTGCACCCTGATCAAGTGGTTTGGATCGCGAACCACGCAGAAGATCAAGTCTTGTGTTTTGACATGACTTTTTTGCCATTGGTGCAAGCCGTCCATGCCCGCTGCACCACAGTGAAGCACTGGGTGGCGCTTTGCGATGCAGACAAATTACCCGCAGATACTGGTATTCCGAACTTGCTAAGTTACGAAGCCTTGATTGGAAAACAATCCCAGCAATACACCTGGCCCGATCTAGACGAGAACACCGCCTCTAGCATGTGTTACACCAGTGGTACCACTGGCAATCCCAAGGCGGCTCTTTACAGCCATCGCTCGACCTTGCTGCATGCCTACGCTGCAGCCTTGCCAGATGTGATGTGCATATCTGCGCGGGATGCCATCTTGCCTGTTGTGCCCATGTTCCATGTGAATGCTTGGGGCATTCCTTACAGCGCCGCCATGACAGGTGCTAAATTGGTGTTTCCGGGTCCTGCATTGGATGGCAAGTCCGTATACGAAATCATTGAATCTGAGAAGGTCACTTTTGCGGCAGGTGTGCCCACAGTTTGGCAAATGTTGCTGGGCCACATGAAGCCTGCCAATTTGCGCTTTTCTTCTTTGAAGCGCACAGTAATTGGAGGTTCGGCCTGTCCACCGGCCATGATTGATGCTTTCAGAGACGACTATGGCGTCGATGTTTTGCATGCATGGGGCATGACTGAAATGAGTCCCTTGGGAACCTTGTGCACACTCAAAAACAAGCATTTAGGCTTGCCTGCAGAAGCACAAATGAAGTTACGTTTGAAACAAGGCCGTGCCATTTTTGGTGTTGACATGAAAATCGTGAACGATGCCGGTGAGGCTTTGCCACACGACGGCAAAACTTATGGCGATTTGCTTGTAAAGGGACCATGGATCATTCGAGAATATTTCAAGCAAGAAGGTAACTCGCCCTTGGTGGATGGATGGTTTCCGACTGGCGACGTGGCCACCATCGACGAAGATGGCTTCATGCAAATTACCGATCGCAGTAAAGATGTCATCAAGTCTGGTGGCGAGTGGATCAGCTCCATCGACATTGAAAACATTGCCATGGCTCACCCCGCTGTTGCAATGGCCGCATGTGTTGGCATGCCTCATCCCAAATGGGATGAGCGTCCAATCGTATGTGTTGTGAAGAAACCTGGCAGCTCATTGGAAGTGACAGATTTGCTGAAGTTTTATGAAGGCAAAACAGCCAAATGGCAAATACCCGATGACGTCGTTTTTGTCGAGGCAATTCCCTTAGGTGCGACGGGGAAAATGCTCAAAACAAAACTCAGAGAACAGCTTGCCGACTACAGGCTGCCAACAATTTGACCTGTCACCAGAGCAGCAATGACTGCTTCAGTCACTTGTGCGATACCGCCTAGGGCAAACCCCGACCGATAAAACTTACAAAACAGTTACGCTGAGCACCGTTAAGTTTTTTTCATAACAGTTGGAGCTAAATATGAAATTTGCAGTTCGTTCTATCGCAGTCGCCTCTTTGGCCATGTGTGCATTTGGTGCCTTCGCTCAAAAGGGCGAAACAGTCAAAATTGCATGGATTGACCCCTTGTCTGGCTTGATGGCGCCCGTTGGCAACAACCAACTCAAAAGTTTCCAATTCTTCGCTGAAAAATACAGCAAGCTCAACGCCGCTGGCGTTAAATTTGAAGTGGTCGGCTTCGACAACAAACTCAGCCCCGCTGAGAGCTTGAACGTTTTGAAGGCAGCCACCGACCAAGGTATTCGTTACATCACGCAGGGCAATGGCTCAGGCGTTGCAGGTGCTTTAATTGAAGCCGTTAACAAACACAATGAGCGCAACCCTGGTAAAGAAATTATTTTCTTGAATCACTCAGCTGTGGACCCCGATTTCACCAACAGCAAGTGCAGC
>JACCDK011715496.1_pt1 | contig 45153 bp, 34 predicted proteins | sample 7445871 | NCBI WGS metagenome assembly JACCDK01 (sample SAMN15323436, study PRJNA562643) | freshwater metagenome | isolation source: river surface water | place: USA:Blue River Watershed | collected 2017-08-15 | reverse complement strand
GCAAATGGGGTAGTATTGATTCGCTTGGCAAGTGTAGAAGAAGGAGTAGGCATTAATTTGCAATAGGCGGCAATGGCTGTGCCAATAAAGAAAAGGCCGGCAATCACAAAATTGATGCCCATTGACTGGGTGAAAATGGCAAAAGCAATGAATCCAATTGCAAAAAGACCAAGTAAACCTGTGATCTGCATGTGAGAAAGCCCCCTTTTCATCAACAAATGATGGATATGATTCACATCAGGATCAAAAGGGGATTGTCCCCGGTAGACCCTTATGACGGTTACCCGGAGCGTGTCCATGAGGGGGACGAACAAAGCTGAAAAGCCAATGGCTGGAGCTGCTGAAAATTGCAAGATTGTTCCAGGCAAACTTGCGGTATTGATGAACCTGATCACCAAGACTGCATTGACCAAGCCCAGCAACAATGACCCGGTATCTCCCATAAAGATTTTGGCAGGGGAATAATTGTACATCAGGAAAGCCAACAGGCTAGCTGCCATCGAAAACGAGAGAATGGCAAAAGAAAAATCCTTTTCAATGGCAAAAACCACACCAAAGAACAAAGTGGAGATCAATCCCAGGCTTCCGGCCAAGCCATCAACCCCATCAATGAGATTAAACGCATTGATTACCACGAGGATGGTTATGTATGAAAACAGCATAGAAAATACTGAGCTCAACTCAGTCAGACCCAGAAATCCATGCAGGGATGTCAGTTGAAAATGCCCTGGATAAACCAACAAAAAAGCAGCAATCAATTGACCTACAAATTTTTTCATGGGAGAAATCAAGAGGATATCATCTTTCAATCCTAGAAAAAATATGATTACAGCTGAACCAATAAAATATTGCAGGCCGGGATTTTCTGCAAAGGAAGTCGTTGAAGTAACGGATATGATCAAGGCTGCAAAAATGCCAACACCCCCCAGTGATGGAACTGGTGTATAGTGTACTTTTCGGATATTAGGGATGTCAAATAGTTTTAGACTATCTGCAATCTTAATTACAACAGGAATAGCTGTAAAAGCAATTATAAAAGAAATGATTGAGGATATGTAAATTAAACCCATTGTTACTTTTATAGTAAATAAACTTCGGGGTTAATTCAAGGATATAGAAATTATTAATATCTAAGATTAACGAAGTTAGAACATTGTAAACGATTTATTCCTTACCAAATTGTGTTTAAAATGATTTTCAATAAATAAATCATACAAACTTCATAGATTTCTGAAATGCATTAGTTTTGCGAAAATACTCATCCCATGGCTTCATTGCAGGAAACAGCCTCCCAGATCAGAAGAGATATTGTACGCATGGTTCATGGTGTGCAGAGCGGACATCCTGGTGGCTCTTTGGGATGTACTGATTTCCTGACTGCCCTGTATTTCAAGGCAATGAAACATGACCCATCCTTCAACATGGATGGAGTCGGTGAAGATCTTTTTTTCCTTTCCAATGGCCATATCTCTCCTTTGCTGTATTCATGCCTTGCACGTACTGGCTATTTTCCTGTAAGTGAACTGGGAAGCTTCAGAAAATTAAATACCAGGTTACAAGGCCATCCTACAACCCATGAACACCTGCCTGGCATCAGGATTGCCTCCGGATCACTGGGGCAAGGACTCAGTGTAGGCATTGGCGCAGCCCTTGCGAAAAAACTCAATGGAGATGATAAACTGGTCTACACCCTTCATGGAGATGGTGAGTTGCAGGAAGGTCAGATTTGGGAAGCGGTGATGTTTGCTGCCCACCACAAGGTGGACAATCTCATTGCCACCATTGACTGGAATGGACAACAAATCGACGGTCCAACTGAACAGGTTATCTCCCTGGGCAACATCAGCGAAAAATTTGAAGCCTTCGGATGGACCACCCTCAGCATGCAGGGCAATGACATGGACGATGTTGTCAAGGTGCTGGAAGAAGCCAAATCATTGACTGGCCAGGGTAAACCCATTGCCATCATGATGCATACCCTGATGGGCAAAGGCGTTGACTTCATGGAAAATGACCATGGCTGGCATGGTATTGCACCCAATGATGATCAGCTGGCAAAAGCCCTGGCACAACTACCTGAAACAATGGGTGATTATTGATTTTAACCCCTCAAGTCGACCGCAGCCAATGCAGCCCTTCTTGCGGGCATCCAGGAAGCCAGAATACCAATCAACAGCACGGTAGAGGCAACAAGGAGAAAATCTGTCAAGATCAATTTTACGGGATAATAGTCAATCAAAAAGGTGGCCCCCTCCAATGGCACCAACTTGAACCTGGTCTGTAAAAAATACAGCAGCAGTGCAACGGCCATTCCACCAGCCATGCCAATGAAAGAAAGCAACATGCCTTCTGCCAAGAATATTTTTTGGAGCAATCCTTGGTCAGCACCCATGGCCTTCAGGACCTGAATATCTTTTTTCTTTTCCAGCACCAGCATGCTCAATGCCCCCACCATGTTAAAAGCTGCTACTATCAGGATCAGTGAGAAGATTCCATAAATGGCAAGCTTCTCCAGGCGAATAGTCGTATACAACATCCTGTTCTGCTCAAACCTGTTTTCGATCTTATACCCCTTTCCCAGCAAGGATTTCAAGGCAGAAGAAACAGTTTCCATGTTGGCATTGTTGTTCGACTTGATTTCCACCCCACTGAATTCATTTGCATCCAATCCTGCGTATGATTTTACGAAATCAAGGTTGGTGATCACATACTTGTTGTCAAATTCTGTTTGGATGGCAAAGCTTCCCTGCGGGTATCCCATGGCAAGGCCAAGTGCTGCAGAAGGGTCAGCCGCTGGTATATTTTTCTTGGGCAAATAAATGAATACAGGATAAATACTCCTGTCAGAAGCCAATCCCAGCATCTGCTCAACACCAACTCCCATGACAAGTCCGGGTTTTTGACCATCTCCAGTACTGAATACGCCCCTGTACATACTGCCAGGCAATCCTGAAACGGTTTCATATTGCTTGTCTACCCCTTTGATGTTTACCACAGTTTGCAAAGATCCATTTTGCAACAAGGCCCTCTCCTCTGCTACAAGGGAGATGGCATTAACACCCTCAATGCCCCTGATCTGGTTCAGCTGTTGCGCTGTAAGCCTGATGGTTTTGCCTTGCACTGGCCCAATCCGTAGTTCAGGATAAAAAGAGGAATAAAGTGATTTTACAAGCGATTCAAATCCATTGAATGCACTGAGGATGATGATGAGAGAAGCCGTACCAAACATGATGGCCACCACACTCACCCAGGAGATGATGTTGATGGCATTGGTTGATTTTTTAGCCCTGAAATAACGCCATGAAAATTTCAGGATCATCGAAAGGTTCATTTGTTGCGTTCTTCGTTGATCTTTTTGAAGATTTCCTCCATTTTGAACACATGATCAAGGGTATCATCTTTGAAAAACCGCAACTCAGGTACTCTTCTCAATTGCTGCTTAACCCTTTCACCCAACTGTCTTCTCAACTCTCCTTTCCGGTCTTCAATTTTTTCAAGCACGGCCTCTGGATCTTTTACCTGAAACAAACTGAGGTAAAACCTGGCTTCGAGCAAATCTGGAGTAACCTTGACTGCGGCAATGGAAACCATTCCACCATTGATCATGTTCAATCCCATGCGGAGAAAAATATCGTTCATTTCCTCCTGAATCACACCGGCCACCTGTTTTTGTCTTTTGCTTTCCTCCATAACTGATCACTTGATGGATGTAAAATTAGTTACTTTTGGTGCTAATTCTGAAAAAACGTAGAGAACGCAAATGAAAAGCCTCCGAATCATCTTTTCTTATATAAAAAAGTATCCAAAATTGGTGATTGGATACTTTACACTCAACATCCTTTCCGCCCTGTTTTCCCTGATATCACTCGCGATGCTGGCTCCCTTCCTCACCCTGATTTTTGGATTACAAGGGAATGGTGGCATACAAACCTCAAGATTCAAGCTGGGAAACCTCTCAGACCTGCTGTACAATCAGCTGACTGTATTGACAGCATCAGACCAAGGAAAAATCAAGGCTTTGGGCATCATTTGCATTGTGCTGGTTACGGCCATCATGCTCAAAAACCTGTTCCTTTATTTTTCGCTGTACCTGTTGACACCCATCAGAAACAGCATCATCAACGACATGAGAACGGACATGTTCAGCAAAATTCTTGATTTGCCCGTTGGCTTTTTCAATGAGCAAAGAAAGGGTGACATCATGAGCCGCCTCACCAACGATCTCCAGGATGTTGAATTTTCCACCATCAGTTTTCTGGAAACCTTTTTCAGGGAACCCATCCTGATTGCGTTTTACCTGTTTGCCATGGTCAGCCTCAGCCCTGAACTGTCTATATTCCTGCTCCTTTTCTTGCCAATTGCTGGACTGGTGATTGGCAGAATTGGCAGATCACTGAAAAAAGTATCAACAGGTGTGCAGGAAAAACTGGGAGAGATCCTCAGCACCATAGAAGAGACCCTTGGTGGTATCCGAGTAGTAAAGGCGTTCAATGCGGAAAGCCAACAATTGAGGCGTTTCAAAAAAGAAAACCATGACCTTTTTGAAATCAAGAACAGGGCCATTCGAAGAAGGGACCTTGCTTCGCCTGTTTCGGAAACATTGGGCATCATCGCCGTTTCCTGTGTGTTGTATTATGGAGGAACCTTGGTATTGAACCATGATTTTTCACTCAACGGACCTGATTTTCTCACATTCATCGCCATCTTTACCCAAATCATCAACCCGCTGAAAGCCTTCAGTACAGCATCTTATAATATTCAAAAAGGAGCCGCTAGCATTGAACGCATTCAAAAACTGATCATGGAAGAGCAGGCTGTGATGGAGGACCCGAATCCTTTGCCCATTGCCGGCTTCAATGAAACAATCGAGCTCAGGGATGTTGTTTTTGCTTACCCGGATAAAAGCATTTTGAACAAGATCAACCTGACCATCAAGAAAGGCCAGACCATTGCACTTGTTGGATCATCGGGTGCAGGAAAATCCACGCTGGCTGACCTCATTCCCCGTTTTCATGATGCCACATCCGGAGAGGTGCTGATAGATGGCATCAACATCAAAAAATACAAGATCAAAGACCTCCGCAACCTCATGGGCATTGTAACCCAGGAGCCCATTCTTTTCAATGATACCATCAGGGCCAACATCTCATTGGGAAACGAAAAGGCTACAATTGATGAAGTGATGGCCGCCGCTAAAATTGCCAATGCACACCAGTTCATTGAAAACAAAGAGGAAGGATATGCCAGTTTGGTAGGCGACCGGGGGTCAAAATTAAGTGGCGGGGAGAGACAAAGGCTGACCATTGCAAGAGCTGTCTTGAAAAATCCACCAATTTTAATCCTGGATGAAGCAACGTCTTCATTGGATACCGAGAGTGAAAAATGGGTTCAGGATGCCATCAATAAACTGATGCAAGACCGCACAAGCATCATTATTGCACACAGGCTTTCTACCATCAAGCATGCAGATGAAATCATTGTATTGCATGAAGGGTCAATTGCCGAAAGGGGCAAACACGATGAACTTATCCATTTAAAGGGAATCTACAGCAAACTGGTATCAATGCAAGAGATGCATTGAACAATTGATTGTTATTGATTCGAAGAACTTCCAGGCTTGTTCATGTTGGTTTTGGCTTCCATGCTGAGTGTTGCATGGGGAACTGCCCTTAACCTGGCCCTGTCGATCAACTTTCCAGTAACCCTGCAAATGCCATAGGTTTTGTTTTCAATCCTCATCATTGCTTTTTCAAGCTTCTCGATGAAGTCGATTTGCCTGCTGGCCATCTGGCTAAGCTGTTCACGTTCCATGCTAAGGCTTCCATCTTCCATGGTCATGTAGCGGTTGTCTGAATCTCCGCCGCTCATAGAATCCTTTCTTGTGATCAAACCGTTCAGGTAATTGAGTTCTTGCTTTGCAGCATTGAGCTTGTTTTGTACCAATTCACGGAATTCAGCCAATTCAGCATCTGAGTAACGCTGTGTGGGTGCCATTGGAGTAACCACTTCTTTTGCATCCAACACAGATTTGGTAAACTCTGGCTCATATTTACGAGAAGATTTTGAATTGATTTTGGGCATGACAACAGCCTTTGTCTCCTTTTTGGCCTCTTTGGCCCTAAGTGCCTTGCGCACTTCTGCAGGGCTGGCTGGTGCTTTGCTGGTTTCAGCAAACCTTACTTCTGGAGAAATAGTAGGAACTTTTTTTCCTGGGGCTTTCCCAGCAGGTTTTGCAGGTGCTGCCTTCGCAGGGGCTGGCTTAGCAGGAGCAGCCTTTACTGGTGCGGCTTTCGCTGGAGCTGCTTTTGCAGGGGCTGGCTTAGCAGGAGCTGCCTTTGCTGGAGCTGCTTTTGCAGGTGCGGCTTTCGCTGGAGCTGCTTTCGCTGGAGCTGCTTTTGCAGGTGCAGCCTTCGCTGGAGCTGCCTTTGCAGGTGCAGCCTTCGCTGGAGCTGCTTTTGCAGGGGCGGCCTTCGCTGGAGCTGTTTTTGCAGGGGCAGCCTTCGCTGGAGCTGCCTTTGCAGGGGCGGCCTTCGCTGGAGCTGCCTTTGCAGGGGCAGCCTTCGCTGGAGCTGCCTTGGCAGGTATAGCCTTTGCTGGAGATGCTTTCTTAGGAGCTGCCTTGGCAGGTGCTGCTTTCTTGGGAGCTGCTTTAACAGGTGTGGCCTTGGCAGGTGCTGCTTTCTTGGGAGCTGCTTTAGCAGGTGTGGCCTTGGCAGGTGCTGCCTTTGCAGGAGCAGCTTTTTTAGGGGCTGGCGCAGCAGCCTTCTTTACAGGGGCCTTTGGAGCAGCTGCTTTTTTTACTGGTGCTGATTTCTGAACTGGTTTTGCAGCCTTTTTTGGTGCTGGTTTCTTTGTTGCCATAGTACTTACCCTTTTTTTATAACATTGATCTTCAGCGTTTTACCATTAATCTCGGTATCAAGCCCTTCAGATAATCCCGTTTTAAGCAAGACATGGTCAGCCAAAATTTCCGCGCAAATATATGGATTAAATTGTGTAAACGCATCGTCCAGCTCCGGATCAGACTGAATTTCAACAATTATTCTGTCTGTCAATTCAAGATCAAGGTCTTTTCTGATCTTCTGCACCCTATTCACCAGCTCCCTTGCATTCCCCTCCTGCTCAAGGGCAGGGCTCACCACTACATCCAATGCCACTGTCAGGGCATTCCTGGAAGCCACCATCCATCCTTCAACATCTTCACTCTGTATATCAACTTCTTCCTTCATAAGCTGAATCGCTTCTCCCTCTACCAGAATTTCAAATACCCCTGTTGATTCCAATTGCCTGATCTCTTCTTGAGACATGGCGGCAATAGCGGCAGCCGCAAGCTTCATTTTTCCACCCAAGCGCTTGCCCAAAATCACAAAATTGGCTTTTATCTTTTTGCGGATAAAATCATTGTCTGCTGGCAGGTATTCCATTTCCTTGACATTCACCTCTGCAAGAATCAGGTCTTCCACCTTCTCCAATTGCAGTTTCATGGTCTCGTCTTTGACGGGAATGAGCATCTTCTGAAGTGGCTGGCGCACCCGGATATTTACTTTTTTCCTGATGGAGAGAACAAGAGAGGAGATTTCTTTTGCCATGCCCATCCTTTCCTCTAGAGCAATATCAATCCAGGCCTCATTGGCAACCGGAAAATCAGCATGGTGTACGGAGCTGAATGCTTCTTTACCGGTGACTGCATTCAGGTTTCGGTAAATGGAATCTGTGAAGAATGGCGAAATTGGCGCAGCCAATTTCGCAACAGTCACCAGACAGTTGTAGAGTGTCTGATAGGCACTGATTTTATCCGTTCCGTATTCTCCCTTCCAGAACCGCCTTCTGGAAAGCCTTACATACCAGTTGCTGAGCAACTCATCAACGAACTCATCAATGGCCCTTCCAGCAAGGGTTGGCTCATAGTCCTCCATGTGCTGGCTAACCTGTTTGATCAGGCTCTGCAGGCTTGACAAAATCCAACGGTCAATTTCAGGCCTTTCATTGAAAGGGACATCTGGTTCACCATATGTAAATCCATCAACATTGGAATAGAGAGAAAAGAATTGATAAGTATTGTACAAGGTACCAAAGAACTTTCGCTGCACTTCTTTGATGCCTTCAATATCAAATTTGAGGTTATCCCAAGGTGAGGCATTGGTGATCAGGTACCAGCGGGTGGCATCAGCACCATAGGTTTCGATGGTACTGAAAGGATCAACAACATTGCCCAGGCGCTTGCTCATCTTGTTGCCATTCTTGTCCAATACAAGACCATTGGAAACAACGGTCTTGTAGGCAACGCTGTCAAACAAAAGGGCTCCCAAAGCATGCAAGGTATAGAACCATCCACGGGTCTGGTCTACCCCTTCAGCAATGAAATCGGCAGGAAAAGCATTTCCGCTTTCCACCAATTCACGGTTCTCAAAAGGATAATGCCATTGTGCATAGGGCATGGCCCCACTGTCAAACCAAACATCCACCAAATCCGGCACGCGTTTCATTGCCTTGCCTGATGCACTCACCAGGATCACATCATCAACAAATGGCTTGTGCAGGTCTGCCAATCCATTTTCTAAAAATTGTTTGTTGGTATCTCCGCCCAGCACTGATGCCGCTTTTTTGATTTCGGCGTTCAACTCTGCCACTGAACCAATGCAGAGTTGTTCAGCACCATCTTCAGTCCTCCAAATCGGCAAAGGGGTTCCCCAGAACCTGCTGCGGCTGAGGTTCCAGTCGACCATGTTCTCCAACCAATTTCCGAACCTGCCTTCGCCGGTTGATTTGGGTTTCCACTGGATGGTCTTGTTGAGTTCCACCATACGGTCCTTCAATGCTGTTGTTCTGATGAACCAGGCATCCAAAGGATAGTAAAGGATGGGTTTGTCTGTTCTCCAGCAATGGGGATAATTGTGCTCGTATTTTTCTACTTTGAATGCCTTGCCATCTTTCTTGAGCTGGACGCAGATATCGATATTGACATCCACATAATTTTCTTCGTTCTTGTAATTCTTAACGAAGCGGTGGCTGAATTCACCCAGGCCATCCACAAATTTACCTTCGCGGTCTACAAGGGTGAGGATGCCCAATCCATATTTCTTTCCCACCTTATAGTCATCAGCACCAAATGCAGGCGCAGTGTGTACTATACCGGTTCCATCTTCAGTCGTAACAAAATCACCAACCACCACTTTGAAAGGGTCTGCACCAGGAGTGATCTCTTGTATGACAGCCATTGCATTGGCTGCAGATGGCATCAGTTGATCGTAGTAAAGTCCTTCAAGCGTTTTTCCTTTGATTGCACCCAATATCTTCCAGGGAATCAATTTGTCTCCTGCCTTGAATTCCTCAAATGGCAATGCTGAAGCTTCCTCTTTGAAGTATTTGGAAAGAAGTGCTGTTGCACAAACTACAGTCAATGGTTCCCCGGTATAGGGATTGAAACTTGATACCAGTGAATACTCAATAGAAGGGCCCACAGTCAGGCCAAGGTTGGAAGGCAGGGTCCATGGCGTGGTCGTCCATGCCATAAAATAAACCGGACCAGCTCCCGTATTCATTTCCTTCAGAACAGAAAAAGAGGGATGAGTGGCATTGCCATTTTCAGCAAGCTTAAAAAGCGCAACAGCAGAAGTGTCTTTTACGTCCTTGTACGTTCCAGGCTGGTTGAGTTCATGGGAACTCAGTCCTGTGCCAGCCGCTGGAGAATAAGGCTGGATACTGACACTTTCATACAAATAGCCCTTCTCGTACAACCGCTTCAAACACCACCAAAGCGACTCGATATAATCATTCTCGAAGGTTACGTATGGATGCTGCAGATCAACCCAGTAGCCCATTTTGGTGGTGATCTCATCCCATTTGTCCTTATACCGCAAAACTGCCTCGCGGCATTTCTGGTTGTATGCTTCTACACTGATTGTTTTACCGATGTCTTCTTTGGTGATGCCCAATTCTTTTTCAACGCCAAGCTCAACAGGAAGACCATGGGTATCCCATCCGCCTTTTCTTTTCACCTGAAAGCCTTTCATCGTCTTATACCTGCAAACAAGGTCTTTCAGTGTGCGTGAAATCACATGGTGTATTCCCGGCATGCCATTGGCACTGGGCGGTCCTTCGTAGAAAACAAAGGGTTTTGCCCCTTCCCTGTTCCTTATGCTTCCTCCAAATGCGTCTTCCTTTTCCCAGTTTGCAAGGATTTCCTTTTCAAACGCAGGGAGGTTGAGTTGTTCGTATTCTTTATAAGTCTTTCCCATACTTTTTCCTAAGGTGGCAAAGGTAGAAAAAAGTTTAAGGGTTTTACTTGAAATTCATGGTTCCGTCAGCCTGGTAGGCAAAGCGGAAAGTGTAATAACGCTGGTTCTTCAGTTTTTCAGCATCAGAGGCAGTTGCTGAGGGAGTTACACCACCCTTGTAGTAATTGAGGATTTCAACTTTGGCATACTTCCCTTTGGCAGTTTTGAAAACCAAAACCCTGCCAGGAATGGGGGTAATGAGCATTGAAACTGGGTTGTACACATACCATCCTTTGTTGCTGGCATTGGGCACCGCATACGAGGTGGGTACATTGTCTTGCCTGAAAACCGAATCCTTTGGCACAGTATTCAAATCATCAAATGTTCCTACGTAAACAAAGGCACCACCTACTCCAGGGCCGCTGTTGCCACCATTGGTGATGATGGTTGTTCCCCTTACTGCCACATCCCACTTCACTGAATTGGAATCAGTACTGGGTACCACAGCATTCGTTTCGAAACTGAAAAAAGTATACTTACCCGCACCCACAGGTTGGCCATTGACCAGTCCTACAATGGTATCTGCAGGAATTCCTGAAACTGTTTTTTCAGTCAATGTAGAGACGACAACTGGAGTTTCATTCTTCTCACAAGCCTGAAAAACAACTAACGCTAACATTGCACTTCCGATGATCCTTGAAATTCTCATTGCTTCTTGTTTATTGAAAATTAAAAAATGAATTTAATGTCTACATATGCCGTCCTTCCTGGATTTCCGGGAAGAAACTGGATGTCTTTGTAATTGAAAAGGTTGTCTACTCCAGCCATGAATTTCCAGTGCGCATTCAATGGAAGGCCGATGCTTGTATTGACCTGTAGATATCCTTTTGCATATTCATCATCACGGTTGATCAGCCCATTACCATCCAGGTCAGCAGTACCCCACCTGCTCCTGTAGATGAGTCGGATGGTTGAAAAATATCCCTTGGCATTTTCAGCGTTCAACTTGAGGTTTGCCGTGTGTCTTGACCTGTTGGGCAATCCTCCATAGTCAGAGAGGGCCATCCTATAGGCTTGTCCGGTGGAAAGGGAACGTTGAAAAACCTCTCCTTTTTTAATGGATTGTAATACTTCCTTGTCTGCTGTGTACAAAAATTGGTATCCTGCATTCAGCTGGATCCACTGACCGATTTTTTGCTGGGCACCCAGCTCAACGCCTTGTGTGAGTGCACGCTTGAGGTTGAAATAACTGTAAATCTGACCGCCGTTTTTCTTGAACGCAATGATATCGGTAACAATCATGTTGTTCAGGTCATTCCTGAAGATGTTGGCAGTGAGCTGTGAAGTTCCATTCAGGTTGTAAACAATGCCTGCATTCAATCCCCCTGAAACCTCAGGCTTCAATGAAGACAAACTGCCAGCAAGTGCAGTGGTTTGGTCCAATAACTGGGCAGCCGACAGCCTTTTCAATTCATCTGTGGCCACTTCAGACCCAAACACGGAATATGCACCAGCAGCGAGGTTGGTGAAGTTGAGGTACAACTGCCTGAAATCGGGAGCCTTGAAACCACGTCCGTAAGAAAGATTCAATTTCAACTTGTCTGAGGGCTTGTACTGAAACGCCATTTTAGGACTCCATACAGAGGCATAGGCCTGGTTGGCATCGAAACGGAGACCTCCAATCAAGGTGAATTTTTGAGAAATTTTTTGTTCATGTTGAGCAAAGAAATAAGCGATGGTATTGGTCCTTAATGTTGATGCGGTATCATAGCGGTTTGACTTCACTGTTTCACGCACCATACCAGCGCCAACTGTGAGTGCAGCATTTGCTGTGATTTGCCAATCCGTCTGGTTTTCAACCCTTGCAAACAATTGCCTGAACCTGTCATCATACCCGCCAGTTGCATTTTTCACAGACAACTGTTGAAGCGCATTGAATCCTGTCAGGTATCCGCGCAGGGTTGACTTTATTTTCTGTTCCTTGCTGAACTGGAGGTATGGAGTGAAATTGTATTCTTCGTTTTTCTCGAACCCCTTTGAGGCAATGGTGGTTCCAAGGTTCTGTACAAAGATGGTATTGTCAATATGACTTGCATTGGCCCTGAGGGAAGCTCCAGCTTTCCATTGTTTGCCCAGTTGCTGGTGTATGCTCAGGCTTTGCGTTGAACGCCTGAATGGTTCAACTGTTTTTTGTATCGCATTGGGTTTAAGGCTGTACCCTTCAGATTGATTGTAATTCAAAGATGCAGCAAGATCTGTTTTGTTGAACCTTCTTGAAAAATTGAGGCTCCCGTCCACCGTATTGAACCTTCCATACCGCAATCCAAGGTCAGTCTTGTTCTGACCTGCACGATCGGTGATGATGTTGATGACTCCACCCATGGCTTCTGAACCATAGAGGCTGGAAGAGGGCCCCTTGACGATTTCAATTTTCCTGATATTCCTTACGGTAATTTTTGAAAGATCAAGTACACCGGCAGTTCTGCCAATCAACGGTTCTCCATCGATGAGGACAAGCGTATACTCTGATGAAAGTCCCTGCACCTGCAAGCCTTTTCCAAAATTATCAATCACCTGGATACCGGTTTGTTCAGCCAGGATATCATGCAACCGAAGCGATCCGCTCTGGTAAAGGGTTTTAGAAGAAATTACTGCTACAGGTATCGCTACATTTCCCATAGACCTTGGCGTTCTTGTGGCCGTCACCACCACTTCATCCAGGCTTGCCTTTGAAGAATCTTCTCCACGCTGTGCAAAAGCCATGGTGGAGAGCAACAAAAACGAAATATGAAAAATTATCCTCATGTCCTTGAAATCGAGTGCAAAACTGCAGCACCCTGATTCGAGATTTATCATGGGATTGTCAGATGAAACTCAAGGATGGAATTATGACAATTCAGTGACGAGGATTGAACGAAGCGATGAATTTTTGGATGAATCCTAAACAAAAAACTATCGCTTGGAATAGGTTGTTTTGTTCAACATTTCACAGGGCTTAAGACCGGTATGTTTTTTGAAGGCGGTAGAAAAATGTGAAATGGAAGAATAACCCAATTGGGCAGATACCTCTGAAACAGTAAAGCCTTTTTCATAGAGCAGGTACCTGGCGTGTTCCATCCGCTGGTCCTGGTAAAAATCAAAAATGGTGGCGCCGAACATTACCTTGAATCCTTTTTTGAGATAGCATTCATTGATGGCCGCTTTTCTGCTCAGCTCCCTGATGGTAATGGGATCGCAGATGTGCGCAAGCAGGATCTCCCTGGCTTTGATGATTTTCTCCCTTTCATCCTGATGGGCGAGAAATTTACAGGCAGGAACCTCATCTTCCCTGATGGTACTCATTGACTCCAGTGTATAGAGCAAGAGTATTTGCGTCTGGGCGTTGATGAAAATATTTTCAACGGCATCGGCATAGCGATGGTTGAGGATGGAAGAAAGGGTATGCCTGATTCTTCCAGAAATTGAAATGGGCTTGCTGAAAGTATGGTTGAACCGAAAATTGAGGATGGCGTCGGCTTCAGGATTGGTTCCTTCTGATTTGATGAGATTGCTGAGGTGAAGGGGCTCAAACCTAAACTGAAGCAAATCCATTGTTCCGGTTTGTTCGACACATTGGGCATTCCGGTTCAGCTTGCATTCCTCACAGTTGGTATTGGGTTCTTTGCAAAAGGTCTGGCCATTGACGCAGAACCGCAGTTCCAGGTAGCGGTTTTCCACCAACTCGTCATAATGGTAGACCAGGGTTCCATGGTCATCCACTCCAAGGCTGCTGCCCTGAGGATGGCGCTTAAGGGCGTATTGCCAGGATCCTGGGATTTTCTTTTCTCTTGAAAACAATACCGGAAGTCCTTCAAAATGGTTCCATTCTGACATCATCCTGAGTGGTATGGTGAGGTTTTCTGGCATCAGGCTGCAAAGATAGGCCTTCTGGCCGACCTCAGGACCGGTGCTTTGTCAAAAAACCGTAATGAATATGTGGAAATCATCTTAAAAAAGAAAGCCCGTTTTAGGGCTAAAAATGAGGTAAGCCCCCTGAATTTCAGTAGATTTGTAGACCGGGTAATCAAAATACAAAACCAGAGGTAGAAGTTAACTATGAGCATGGAAATTGATGAAAATTTAGAACAACCCAACAACAGTTATGGTGCAGACAGCATTCAGGTGCTGGAAGGATTGGAGGCGGTCAGAAAAAGACCAGCCATGTATATTGGTGATATTGGGGTGAAAGGTCTTCACCACCTTGTTTATGAGGTAGTGGACAACTCGATTGATGAGGCCCTTGCCGGGCATTGCGACAATATCATTGTCAACATTCATGAGGACAATTCCATTTCAGTAGAAGACAATGGAAGGGGTATTCCAACAGGAATGCACCACAAAGAACAACGCAGTGCCCTTGAGGTGGTCATGACCGTGCTGCATGCGGGTGGTAAATTTGACAAGAATACCTACAAGGTTTCAGGTGGTTTGCATGGTGTAGGTGTGAGTTGCGTAAACGCACTGAGCACCAAGCTGCAGGTAACGGTGAACCGAGATGGAAAAACATTCGAGCAAGAGTACGAGCGCGGTGTTCCCCAATATGCGGTAAGGGAAATTGGAAGCAGCTCAACAACTGGTACCAAGGTCCATTTCTGGCCTGATACCACAATTTTTACTGCCAGCGTTTACAACAAGGATATCCTGGAAGGAAGGCTTCGTGAACTGTCATACCTGAACAAACGCATCCGCATCACCTTGAATGATCTTCGTGAATTGGATGAGGCAGGCAATCATTACCAACAGGTATTTTACAGCGAAGGCGGCATCATTGAGTTTGTTGAGATGCTGGACAAGAACGGGAAGCGCAGCGCACTCATCCCGAACATCATCTACATGGAAGGCCATGATGCAGAATCCAATGTAGCCGTTGAAGTGGCCATCAACTATAACGATTCCTACAACGAGCACATTTTCTCTTACGTCAACAACATCAATACCATTGAAGGTGGTACCCATGTGGCTGGTTTCAGAAGGGCCATTACCAGGGTATTCCAGCAATACGGCAAGAAACTTGGACTTTTTGAAAAGTCTAAAGTGGAAGTAGAGGGTGATGATTTCAGGGAAGGTCTCTCCGCCATCATTTCTGTAAAAGTTCCTGAACCTCAGTTTGAAGGCCAGACAAAAACCAAGCTTGGAAACTCTGAGGTGATTGGTATCGTTGATGTAACCGTATCCCGCACACTTGAAGCCTACCTGGAAGAAAATCCAAGGGATGCCAAAAATATCATCAGCAAGGTCATTCTGGCTGCACAAGCCAGGGCAGCTGCAAGAAAAGCCAGGGAACTGGTCCAAAGGAAAACAGTTTTGTCCGGAGGTGGACTACCAGGAAAACTCTCTGACTGTTCTGAGCGTGACCCAACAAAAAGTGAGTTGTTCCTTGTTGAGGGTGACTCAGCAGGAGGAACGGCCAAACAGGGCAGGGACAGGAATTTTCAAGCCATCCTTCCATTGAGGGGTAAAATCCTCAACGTTGAAAAGGCAATGGAACACAGGATCTACGACAATGAGGAGATCCGGAACATGTTCACTGCCCTTGGTGTAAAAATAGGTACTGCAGAAGATCCAAAAGCGCTTGACCTTTCCAAACTCCGTTACCACAAGCTCATCATCATGACCGATGCCGACGTGGACGGTAGCCATATCGCAACGCTTATCCTTACTTTCCTTTTCCGCTACATGAAGGCAATGGTTGAGCAAGGATATGTGTACATAGCACAACCTCCCCTTTATCTCGTGAAAAAAGGAAAGGAGCAGTTCTATGCATGGAATGAAGAGCAAAGGAAAGGATACGTAGAACGCCTGGGTGCTGGAAAAGAAGACAGTGTAAACGTGCAGCGATACAAAGGTCTTGGAGAGATGAATGCTAGCCAGCTTTGGGACACCACCATGAATCCTGGTTCCAGAACACTCAAAAAGGTAAGCATTGAAAGTGCAGCAGAAGCTGACAGGGTATTCAGCATGCTCATGGGAGATGAGGTAGGGCCCAGAAGAGAATTCATTGAATCACACGCCAAATACGCAAAACTCGATATTTAATTATCTTTACTAACAATTAAAACAATCAACATGGCAAACGAAAACATGCTCACAGCCTACAATGTCAAAACAAAGGAAAAAAATGTTCCCATGCAGGATGCAGTAGTCAGCAAGACTGCAAAAGGTGGATACATTGCCAAAGGACATGATGGCAAGGGCAACAAATTGACAGCACTTCTTGGTGAAGCAAAAGCACTTGCTGCCATCAAAGCTGGAACAGCAAAGCAGGATTGGTAGTATTCAACTGCACATATTCTTCAAGACAGGCCCCTGGCCTGTCTTTTTTATTTGGTCTTGTACTGGTTTTTTTGCAGCCATCCCCTCACCTTTTCCCTGTGGTCTCCTTGTAAGATGATCTCTCCATCCTTGGCAGATCCACCCGTACCACAATGGTTTTTCAACTGCTTTCCCAAGGTAGCCATGTCGTCTTCCTTTCCCATGAACCCAGTGATCAGGGTAACCGTTTTCCCAGCACGGTGTTTGGTCTCTAAGGTAACCCTCAACAGTTGTTGCTGAGGTGGCAAGGTTTCAACCGGTGTAACGTCTTCATCGATCTTGAAATCAGGATTGGTACTGTACACCAAAAAGGATCCATGCTCTTTTTTCTTGCTCATGTTCATGCGTTTAATGGCTTAACCTGAATGGGATTGCTAATTCATGCATTTTGGCAATTATGCCAGCCCATATCCTGGATGAAGATAAAATGAAATGAAGTAATTTTGCGGGATGGAAAATAAAAAATGTATCCTCGTGATCATGGACGGTTGGGGCCTTGGTGCGGTTGAACAAAGTGATGTCATCCAACATGCGCATGTGCCATTTGTATCCTCCCTATATGCCCAGTACCCGAATGCAACATTGGTTACCTGTGGCGAGCCCGTTGGTTTGCCGGATGGTCAAATGGGAAACAGTGAGGTTGGGCACCTGAACCTGGGAGCAGGAAGGATTGTTTACCAAGAATTGCAACGTATCAATGTAGCCATTCGGACAGGGGAATTCCAACAGAATCCAGCCTTGCTGAATGCCATTCAGTACGCAAAAAAGAACAACAAAAAATTGCACCTTATAGGACTGGTCAGTGATGGTGGGGTTCATTCTCACACTTCGCACCTTAGGGCCATCACAGACCTTTGCAAGGCCGAAGGTTTGTCATCTGTATACATTCATGCCTTTACCGACGGCCGGGATACCGACCCCAAAAGTGGTCTTGGCTTTGTCTCCTCACTTGAAGAGCATTTGAAAGGCAGTGCAGGCAAGATTGCCTCAGTCATTGGAAGGTATTATGCCATGGATCGAGACAAGCGCTGGGAAAGGGTCAAGCTGGCATATGATGCCATGGTCAATGGATTGGGCACAAAGGCAACCTCCGCAATAGATGCCATCAAAAATGCCTACACAGAAAACACCACAGATGAGTTCATCCAACCCGTCATCATTACCGGCGAAGACAATCAACCTCTTGCCTCCATTGCAGAAGATGATGCTGTGGTTTGTTTCAATTTCAGAACAGACAGGTGCCGGGAGATAACAGAGGTATTGACGCAAAAAGATTTCCCTGAATTGGGCATGCACAAACTTACATTGGAGTATACAACAATGACTGAATACGACAGCACCTTCAAGCATGTGCACGTTATTTTCAGGAATGATAACCTTACCCATACCCTTGGGGAAGTATTGGAGATGCATGGCAAAACCCAGATCAGGATTGCCGAGACAGAAAAATATCCGCATGTGACTTTCTTCTTCAGCGGCGGAAGGGAACTTCCATTTGAAGGAGAGAGAAGGATCATGGCGGCCTCTCCAAAAGTGGCCACCTATGACCTTCAGCCAGAGATGAGTGCACATGAATTGACAGAAAAAATTGTACCTGAAATACAAGCAAAAAGCGCTGACTTCATCTGCCTCAACTATGCCAACGCAGACATGGTGGGACATACAGGTGTCTGGGAAGCTGCCGTCAAAGCAGTGGAAACAGTAGATGCCTGTGTCAAACAAGTAGTCGAAGCCGCTCTTGAAAATGATTACACAGTTTTTCTGACGGCAGACCATGGCAATGCAGACTTCATGAAAAATGAAGATGGAAGCCCCAACACAGCCCATACACTGAATCCTGTTCCGCTATTTGTCATTGACAGAGAGTGGAAAGGTCAATTGAGGTCTGGCAAACTTGGCGATATTGCTCCTACCATTCTTCATTTCATGGGCTTGCCCATTCCTGCAGAAATGACCGGAGAAGTGCTGGTGGACTAATGCGTCAAAGAATTTCAATAAAAACAGGAAAGATCAAAACAGCGATGCTCTTGATATGCATGGCCATGGTTGCATTTGCCCATGCACAACAAGTTATGGACAGCCTTGCTGAAAAAGAACTTGTTGAAATAGTGGTTTCAGGTAACAAGTTTGCAGAGAAAAAGAAAAACATTGTTCAGAAAATAGACATCATTTCTTCATCCTATATCAAGAAAGCCAATGCACAAAACATGGGCGACCTCTTGATGTCTACGGGCAATGTCTTTGTTCAAAAAAGCCAGCAAGGTGGAAGCAGCCCTGTGATCAGGGGTTTCGAAGCCAGCCGCGTTTTGTTTGTGGTTGATGGGGTGCGCATGAACAACCTTATTTACCGATCCGGGCATTTGCAAAACATCATCACTGTTGATCAAAACATATTGGAATCTGCAGAACTATTGCAGGGGCCCTCTTCTACCCTGTTTGGCAGTGATGCATTGGGAGGTGCTGTTCACATGATCAGCAAACAACCCATTTTATCGAAAGAGAAAGAAAAAACCAACATCAGCGCTAATGCATTCAGCCGCTTTTCATCAGCCAACAAGGAAAAAACAATCCACGCTGACTTGAGTGCAGGATGGAAAAAGATAGGATTGCTTACCAGCATTACCCACTGCAATTTTGGGGATACAAAAATAGGAAAGCAAGACATGAAAGGGTTTGAAGGATTTGGAACCAGGCCTTACTACATCCAACCTTTTAATGGCATCAGTGGAGATACCATTGTCAAAAACAGCAATGATCGGATACAAAAGTTTTCCGGATACACACAAACCGACTTCACACAAAAACTATTGTACAAGCCCAATTCCAATCTCTCACACGGATTGAATTTTCAATATTCAACCAGTTCAGATGTACCGAGGTATGATCGCCTTCAAGATACCAGGGCTGGCGTCTTAAGATATGCCTCATGGTATTATGGCCCACAACAAAGATCACTGTTTGCCTATACTTTTTCTGCCAACAACAGAACTGGCTTTTTCAATGAATACAATGCAACATTAAGCCATCAATCCATCGAAGAAAGCAGGATAACGAGGGAATACAAACGATATGACCGCTTCGACAAAAGAATTGAACAGGTGAATGTAGGCGGTCTTACAATAGACGCCAGAAAAAAATTAAAGCGAGATGAAATCACGACTGGCATTGACATACAGCTGAATGATCTGCATTCCACTGCCAGCAGAACAAATTTATTGTCGGGAGCAATGGCCCCACTCGACACCAGGTATCCAGACGGCAAAAACAGGATGAACAATTTTGCCGTTTACACCCAACACATTCACAAGTTCAATGGTCAAAAATGGATTCTGAATGAAGGCCTTAGAGTACAATACATAGCACTGAAGTCGGATATCATCAACAATTCCTTTTTCTCATTGCCTGTCACATCTATTGTTCAAAAAAATACCGCCATCACCGGAAATATAGGAATGGTCTATATGCCATCAACAAGCACCAGAATCAAGTTTAGCTACGCGTCGGGATTCAGGGCTCCCAACATTGATGATCTTGCTAAGATTTTTGAGTCCAGTACTGCCGCCAAACAAGTGGTTATTCCCAATCCCAACCTTAAGCCTGAATTCACCCATGGTGTTGATGCAGAGCTTGTAAAGGCTCTGGGAAAATCAACAGAGGTTGAAGTTGGAGCATTTTATACCGACTTTACCAACGCCATCATCAAGGCCCCATTCAGCTTGAATGGAAAGGATTCCATCAATTACAATGGCGTACAATCACAGGTGCTTGCCAGCCAAAATGTAAACCAAGCCTACATTATTGGAGGAAACGTCAGGCTTGGCATGAAACTGGGAAAAAACTGGAAATTCAACTCAACGCTTAATCTCACCAAGGGCAGGTTCCGGACCGATGCAAGTAAGCCATCATTGGTATACCAGTTACAAGCAGATGGAAAATATACATTGGTGCAATCGAAAGTGCGCAGCAAGCCCCTGGATCATATTCCACCTGCATTTGGGAAAATGAGCATCGGCTATGACAACAAAAAGTTATTTGCAGAATTGACCATGCTGTTCAATGGCTGGAAAAAACTTGACCAATACAATGCTGATGGTGAAGACAATGCACAATATGCTACTGCCAAAGGTACGCCCGCATGGCAGACCCTTAACTTGAAAACTGGGCTGCAGTTGAACCAGCGAATAGGCATTCAAGCAGGTATTGAAAATATTTTTGACCTTAATTACCGGTATTTTGCATCCGGTTTTTCAGCACCTGGCAGGAACTGGATCCTCAACCTCAGGCTAAGCTTGTAAATCCATCAATTGACAATTTCACCAAAAGAATTCACCCAAGCAGCATCTCCGATTGCAAAATTGTCTTAAATTCAGAGAACAATTGTTGATTCTCATGACAGAAGAGGTGCTGCTTCAAGGTTGTATTAAAAATGATGCTTCGGCCCAGCAGGAACTGTACCAACGCTACAGTCCTAAAATGCTTTCCGTATGCTATCGTTATGCTAAAACACGTGAAGACGCAGAGGACATGCTGCAAGAAGGATTCATCAAAGTTTTCAGTCAGATCAGCAAGTTTGAAAAACGCGGATCCCTTGAAGGCTGGATACTTCGCATCATCGTCCATACCTGCATCAACCACCTCAAGAAAAACAAGAAATTCAACGACAATGTTGACCTTGCTTATGCTGGAAATATAGTGATCAGAGAGGATTATATTCCAAGCATCATCCAGGCAAAACAAATTGTTGAGACCATCAGAACATTGCCTATCGGATACAGAACAGTGTTGAATCTCTATGCAATTGAAGGTTATTCCCACAAGGAAATCGGACAATTGCTGGACATTGAGGAAAGCACAAGCCGTTCGCAATATACCAGGGCAAAAAACATGTTGGAAGAAATCCTTGTCAACAAGAGAATCATCCAGCAACCCAAGGAAAAGAAAAAATGGTTTTCTCCAGTCAGGATCGTTTGACAGGAATAGACCAGTAGATACAGTGAACATGAGACAAGAACCAACAGATGAATTGGAAGACCTGCTGAAGGAAAGATCAGATCAATACCTGCTCTATCCCTCCGACCGTGTATGGAACAATATCCAAAAGGAATTGCATCCCAACAGGACGCTCCGGTATGGTTTGTTGGTTTTGTTCTTGTTCCTTGGAACCACCACAGCCATTGTGGTCAACAAGGAAAAAGCCTCCTATGCTAGTTCTCCACTGGGACAGGTTGCGGCAAAGTTCATTGAAAGGGATTTGATTGCAACATTGGCTAATGGAAACACCGAAACAAATGTTTCCATTACCAATATGGACAAATACAATGCCTATCAGCACAACCAGGTTCAAAAACACATGACCAGTTTTGCAGAGCTTGCTTCCCCTGAACAAAAAGACCTTACTGTTCAACTGCCGAATAACCTGGAGATACCAGCACAACAACTAAAGCAACAGGAAGATAATACTCCGGAGACCAATCTCCCCAAAGAGGATAAGAAGAATGCCATAGGCGCTGCCATTGAAACCGTCATTGAACAAGCCAAAAAAATAAAGAAAAATGCAAGTTGGCAGATTTATGCAAGCCCAAACATGGGTTACAGGAGACTGAAAGGTGAAGCATCAAGATCCATGTACCAATACAGTGTTTTTTCACTGAGCACCAATGCGGTTTTTGCAAGGAATGTAAAGGATGCTGTTTCTCACAAACCTGGGCTGGGATTTGAAATTGGAACAGCCATGTTCTATCCTCTTTCCAAAAAACTGAACTTCAAGGCCGGTCTTCAGGCCAATTACAACCATTATCAAATCGAGGCGTATAGCGCAGTTCCTGAAATTGCCAATTATGGCATGAACAACTATGCATTTGGCAGCTACCCAATCAGTGCCGTTTCGTTTTACAGGAACAACAGTGGCTATTCTCCTGCTATCCTGCGCAATGAACATTACATGATCTCCATGCCCGTTGGAATCGACTATGAGATTGCAGGAACAAAAAAACTGAATTTTTCCCTTGCCTCTACCCTCCAACCTACTTATGTTTTTGCCAATTACTCTTATCTGCTCTCTACAGATTTGAAGCATTATGCCAAGGAACCTACATTCAACAGGAGAGGGAACATGAATGCTGCGATTGAGGCCAACATCAACATGGAAAAGGGTGGCTTCAAATGGAGTATTGCGCCGCAATTCCGTTACCAGATGCTGTCCAGCTTCAAAGAAAAATATCCCATCAAGGAAAACCTGACGGATTTTGGCATCAAGGTTGGGGTCATCAAAACAATAAAATAGTTCAATCTTCAACAGCTTCGTAATTTTGTCTGATGAAGCTGATGAGAAGATTCGTTTTCCCTTTGTTGTTGCTATTTTTTATCGCTTGCAGCCAATCAACTGAAGATAAAAATCATTTTCCTATCACTGCATTTCTTGAAGAGGAGCTTGCACAAATTGATTCTCTTCCCATTGCCATTATCCTGACCAGAGAAACCAATGGATTGGCTGATACAACCGTGATGGAAAAAAAGAAATTCAGGGTCTTGGTCATGGAGTTAATGGGCATTGATTTTCAAGAAAAAAAACACAAAGACAATTACCAAGAACTTGTGTTGGAAGATGCTCAGCTGGGCAACATTTCAATTGGCTACACCACTGAAGACCCAGACCTCCCCATCAGAAAAATAGAACTCAACATTGATGCCAACTCCAATAAAATAAAAAGCATTTTTGCTGAAAGGCAGGAGAGACAAGGAGAAAAACTGCTGATCAGAAAAATCCTTTGGACAGCTGCCACAGAATTGATGGTGAATACAAGTGTTTACAAGGAAGGCCAACTGTTGAATAACCTTACTGAACGATACAACTGGGCCATAGGCAATTGAACATGGAACAATTTGACTTTACAACGATACAGAAAACACTGCCAAATGCCCCCGGTATCTACAAATACTATGGAGCCCAACAGAACCTTCTCTATATTGGAAAAGCAAAAAACATCAGAAAGCGGGTCAGTTCGTATTTCACCAAAAGCAACCATTCTTTCAAGACAAATGAACTTGTCAAGCAAATACGGCATATCGAATTTACCATCGTAAACTCTGAACATGATGCATTGTTGCTGGAGAACGCACTGATCAAGGAGTTCAAGCCGAGGTACAATATTGAACTAAAAGATGACAAGACCTATCCTTACATTGTCATTAAAAAAGAGGATTTCCCCAGGGTATTCTTGACCAGGAGAAGGATCAACGATGGATCTGAGTATATTGGACCCTTTACCTCAGCGGCCAAAGTTCGGGACCTGTTGGAGTTTATCAAACAACACATACCGCTGAGAACCTGTAGTTTGAATCTTTCAGACAACAACATCAAGAAAGGAAAATACAAAGTTTGCCTGGAATATCATTTGGGCAATTGCAAGGGACCTTGTGTTGGATTACAGCAGGCTGATGACTATGCCATGGGAGTCGATCAAATACGGCATGTCATGAAAGGCAATCTGAGTGGGATCATTGCACAATACAAAAAAGAACAGCAACTGTATGTAGATGATCTGGCCTTTGAGAAAGCAGACATGATGCAACAGAAAATCAATGCACTCCGGAATTACAGGTCTTCATCTGTTGTTGTGAGTCCTCGCCTTGGAGACCTTGATGTATTTGCCATGGCCACAGCCGATGATCAAATCATTGTGAGCTTTCTTGCCGTCAGGAATGGTACCATCACCAATTCAGGAACGAATGCGTTCAAGCTCAAGATCGAAGAGGATGAGGCAGAAATACTTTCACAAGCCATTATTTATTTTCAAGCCCTATACAGCAGTGATGCAAAAGAGCTGGTGGTTCCTGTCACCATTGAATTTGGTTTTGAAGGCTATCAATTGACCATCCCAAAATCCGGAGACAAGAAAAAACTGCTGGAGATGGCACAAAAAAATGCCGACTATCTCATTGCTGAAATCAAAAAGAAAAAAAGACTTCACCTTGCAGAGAACGAATACATAAACGACGATTTACTGCCCAAGGTGATGGAAGCCCTCTCACTCAATCAATTGCCAACACACATAGAATGCTTTGACAATTCTAATTTTCAGGGGGCCTATCCTGTTTCTGCCATGGTTTGTTTTAAAAATGGTTTGCCCAGCAAAAAAGACTATAGGCATTTCAATGTTGAAACTGTTGAAGGCATCAATGATTTTGCGACCATGAAAGAGGCCGTAGGAAGGCGCTACAAACGCCTTGTCGAAGAGAAGTCACCACTGCCTCAACTTGTAATTATTGACGGGGGTAAGGGGCAACTGGGGTCGGCCATGGCAGCCATACATGAATTGGGCTTATCAGGCAAAATGACCTTGGTAGGATTGGCCAAAAACGTTGAAGAACTTTTTTTTGTCGGTGACCAGGAATCATTGAAACTGGAGTACAACAGCGATGTATTGAAATTCATCAGAAGTATTCGAGATGAAGTACACCGTTACGGCATCACCTTTCACAGGCAGAAAAGGAGCAAGGGAACTTTTAAAAACGAGCTGGAAGGTATAAACGGTATTGGTAAAAAAACTGCCTTTGAGTTGCTGAACCGTTTCAGGTCTGTCAAGAATATTCAATCGGCTACAGTGGAAGAATTGACTGAACTTGTTGGCAGCAAGAAAGCGGTCCTGATTGCCAGGCATTTCGGAAAATAAAGATTGGATGTAAAAATCAGTAGAAGGTTCGAAGGAAATAGATGCCCATAAATCTACTTGGGTTTCAAGAAATAAAAATGGGCTGGAAATCCAGCCCATTTTTAAAAACTATTTGATTCAATTAGAAAGACCAGAGGTCCTGCTCGAAATTGAAGATTTTATTCTTGATATTTTCCCCCTCAAGCAATTTCATGATGTCGTCCTTGATGTACTGCTTGATGAACATGTCGTAAGGATTCTCAATAGAAGACTTTACAATATAGCTTGCAAAATAACGGCTCTCGAAAAGTTCTTCCCAGCTCATTCTTGCGCCAAAGTTCTTGCCATTGTATACTTCGTACACAGCCAATACAGGGCGGAGGTCTGGATAGTATACCCAAAAAATTGGAGATTCACCCAATACGTTGCCTTGGTCATCTGTGTAGGTCTTGATAGGAGCAATACCCAGGATTCTGGTAACCAATCTTGAAGATTCCTTGTCAAAAACCCACTCTTCTTTTACACGGAATTTCATGATGTCGTCAGGGTTGAATTCCTTGCAAACCAAAGAATCTTTCATGATTCCCTTTGATCCAGTAGGATCTTTTGCCCAATCAATTACCTGAACAGAATCACATCTTCCTGAAATCACCTCACCAACTTTTGCTACAGTCATCGGTGTTGTAAACCGATCATCAACATTGGGATCGAATGCTGTTACATCTCCTTTTTTTATTGCACGAAGCAGTATGCTGATGAAACGTTGATTTCCGTTATCGTCTTCGGCCTTGTAGCGAAAGGGAAGATTCATTTTTTCCCTGATGTCAATTTCTCTCCATACCCGCTCACGGTACCAGGCATCATCCTCACGGATATGCTCATACGCCAAGGGGGTGCGGCTTTTAACCAGGTTCCTGTCAACTGCAGCATCAGAACGCAAAGACATCCTTACAGAATCAAATGCAAATGGATCCTTTGGGGGTGGCGGTGGTGCAGGTTTCACCGTGTCTACCGGCATGGGCGTAACACTGGCGTCAAGCACCTGTGTATTGGCAACAGGCTTGTTAGCAGTGGGCTTGGCTGCTGTCTTTTTAGGAGCTGTGGTTGTTCTCTTTTTTGTTTGCGCATCAACACCATGGCATACCATCAATGTAGACAAACAAAACAAGAATAAACCTTTGACTGAAGATATTTTCATCGTGGACTTTTTTCTACTTTACTTAAGAATATAGGTAAGACTGGTTGGCAAGGTCCTGGATTTTCCACCTGGATCACGCACAACGATATCTGTGATGGCTACGAGAGATCCGGGCTTCAATCGACCTACCAGTCCTGCGGCATCCCCAGTCCAGCGTGACCCTTTGTTGTCAAGTTGAACGAAATCTGCGCCACTTCCTGCCGCTCCCAGTTTATAGCTCACCACTTCAAAGGGAGCATCAAATTCAGCATCTTCGAGTTTTGCGATAACACCACCCATTGCCTTGAAAGAGGCGGATGGAACGTTGCCGGGCTTAAGGTTCCCCACATAAGCAGAAGGATTTGGCAACTGCTTGACACGGAAAGTAACTTTACCAGCAGATTTGCCCTCAACCAACACTGTTACACTGTGTTCGCCGAACATTCCAGATGATGGCTTCACAATGTATTTGTTTCCACCCACTTTAGAAATGCTTCCACCACTGAACTGGGCTGAAACCTTCTCGCTTCCTGCACCGGCAGTGATGGTCACGGGGTTGTCAACACCAATATAAAGGACGTTCATTTTATCGGGAGAAACCGCAATACCCGAAGGAGAACCAACAGTGTAATCAATTTTCTTGGAAATCGTTTTGTTTTCACCTGTATTGGGATCAACAAAACTAACACTGACGTTCAAGCTCCTGGAACCTGATCCACCAACATTGAATTTTTTCTCAGCTACTCCATTGGCATTTACCTGGATGCTTGCACCGTCAATGTTTACGACAGGCTTCACATTAGAGTTGAAAGCACCAAGACCAGCTGTAACGATCATTTCCTCACCTGGCATCAGGTAGGTAGAACTTGTTCCAACCAAAGGCTCGAACTTGTCCATGATCAACTTAACTGCACCCACCTGGTTCACACAAAAAGTTGCTGCAAGGTTTTCTGAATTTTTGATATCGTTTTGAAACTTGCTGAGGATGGTCAGTGACGCAATGGTTGGCGTCATGTGGAAATAATTGTTGACCCAGTCCTTTATCTTGTCTCCGGTGGAAACATTACCAGCAGCAGATTTGGGAATTTCTAGGTTCAATGGAAGCTTTGATCCAATTTGGGCAGCCATTTCAGGATCAACTGCCAGCAATTTTTTCTTGAAGTTTTCCAGGGCTTCATACAACGGCTTACCATTTCCTTTTGTATCAAAATACCTGGTAGATGCATCAATGTTGTCTTCACGGAATGAGCCATTGGCTGGATCAAGGTCAGACTCCTCTTTCAAAGCCTGTTTGTACTTTTCCAAAATACCAAAGGCTTCATCCGCAATAGCTTTTACCTGATCAGCCTTGGGCTTCCATATGCCAGCTTTTTCAGCTGATTTTGGATCCTTGAGCATTTCTCCAAGACTGGTATAGATGCCACTGGTAGAGGTGGCCAAAACATTATTCGACTCCCTCAGGCTATTGTCTACCACCTTAAAAGCATTAAGGATTTCTGCAGACACATTCAAAGCGAGCAGTGCAGTCAACACCAAATACATGATGTTGATCATTTTCTGCCTCGGTTCTTTAGGTAGTGACATATAAATAAATGAGTTTAAAGATTAGAATTCAGGTGAACTGGCAATTAACCACGGCCTTGCATGGCTGCAAGCATGTTACCATAAACACTGTTCAGGCTGCCAAGATTTTTTGCAAGCAATGCAATCTGCTCCTGTGTTTTCATGGCATCATTCACACTACCCTGCATGGCTTGGCTGGCCTTGATCAGGTTGTCGTAGAATGTATTCATGGCCTTGATGTGGTTGCCTGAATCCTGCAATTCCAACTCATACATTTTGTTCAAAGAACCAAGGTTCTTGGTCAGTGTTTGCACCTGCTCATGGAAAGCTTTTGAACCCTCTGCAGCAGTATTGAAATGCTGAACAGATCCAGCTGCATTGGCATAAGCATCTTTCATGATGGAAAGGGCAGCGGTTGCTTCTTTGGTTTTCCCAGCAAATTCAGATGTTGCAGCGGCAACATCACCCATAGAGGCCATGCCCTGAACGGTTGAATTGAATTTTGAAAAATTACCATTCAACTTGGTAAGCTGATCGGTATCCAAATATTTTTCAATGGTCTCTTTTAACAAATCAGCGCCTGGAGTTGTACTGGCGCCACCCTTTGCAACAGCCACTTCTGGAGTAACCGGTTTTTTCACTTCCAACCATGCATATACAAGGAAAATTACAGCTTCGGTCAAGAGACCAACTGTAAGCATGATGTCAGCAAATGATTTATGAAGGATTTTTGCCCAGGCACCGAAAATTACTACTGCGGCACCTATGCTTACAAAAATGTTTACATATTTCTCGAACGTGGAGGATGAGTTGGATGATGACATAAAATGTTTTTTTGTTGAAGTAAGTAGGGAAATAAGATTTTTAGCGCTTGGTCTGCATGGGAGGAAGGTCGATCACACAGCGAAAGCCTAAATAAGACTTGGTTGTGTCTTGGTATTCGTAGTTCCTTGTTGAGTTTTGGAGGAAAAATCCGATATCCTTCCAACTGCCACCACGCACCACTTTTCTTTTCATCCTTGGAGGATCATTGTCTTTTGCATTCCACCTGATATCAGGGTTCATGTCATGCTGAAAATTATAAGCACCTTCGTAATAAAGAGAAGATGTCCACTCAGCAACATTTCCTGCCATGTTGTAGAGGCCAAAATCATTGGGCCAGTAAGCATCTGCTCTTACGGTATACATTCCACCATCTTCTGGATAGTTGCCACGGCCAGGTTTGAAGTTTGCCAACAAACAACCTTTCTTGTTGCGAAGGTATGGACCACCCCATGGGAAAGGTACTTGTGAGCGACCGCCACGAGCGGCGTATTCCCACTCTGCTTCTGTAGGAAGCCTGAAATCAGATTCAGTCATGCGTTTTGACCTTTCAAGGAATGAGTTGAGGTATTGTGTTCTCCACTCAGTGAAGGCAGTTGCCTGCTTCCAGCTTACACCAACCACAGGGTAAGCACCATAAGCTGGATGGGAGAAATATTTTTTAGCATGTGGTTCGTTGTATGAATAAGAGAAATCGCGGATCCACACCAGTGTATCAGGATAGATAGGGGTATCCTTTTTAACCACAAATGTTGACCTTGGCTTGTCAGCATTTTCTCTTTGTGCTGCTTCCTTGTAGTCCAGCCACTCGGAATGGTAGATGATTTTCTTGGCATCAATTTCCTTTCTGCCATTGATCCTGTTGTCAGGCGTTACGATCAGTGCACTCAATTGCTCCTGGATCTTTGGATCTGCCCATTTGATGGTTCTCACTTTTGCCCAGTCAATTGCACTGGATCCATCAGGTGCATTTTTCTTGAAGTTCAAAATGGTTCCAGCGATGGAATCCCTTACCCACAGTACGAACTGGCGGTATTCATCATTGGTAATCTCTGTTGCATCCATCCAGAATCCATTGATGGAAACCTGTTTGTTCCTTGCAGTAAATGCATAGCTGATGTCTTCATCAGAGGGGCCCATGTGAAAGGTTCCCGAAGGGACATAAATCATGCCAGGAGGTTTTGGCATTACATATTTTCCTCCCAAGGAAACACCATGCAACTGGCCATCACCAACTGGTCCGCCTGATTTGCCTGATTTTCCGCACCCGGTCATGATCAGTCCGAGTGAGAACAATCCCAATACATACAGAAAATTGCCTTTCATCTTTATTGCTGGTTTCGTGAGCATATCAACAAATATATATTAAAAAAGGGTACCAATTTTGAACATAACCCGTTAATAATCCAAATTTTAACAAGCCGGAAACATCCAGCCATGAACGTCAAAAACGGATATTTACCGACCATATTGCATTTCAAACACTATCTTTTTGTTAAGAGATGAGCCATGGCTTCCTCACTACTTGACAAAGGCAGGCTACAAGCATAGTTTCTACAGATGTAAATAAGGGTGCCAGTGGATGTAGACCGTCCTTCCATCAAAGGATAGCCCACTCTTGCGGCTGATGAAGCCATGAATACCTTGTTGGGGACGAATCGGGACAAAAGTTCTTGGCCAATTTGCTGGGCTTGGGGGCCAAGAACAAGGACTTCATGGGTTCCCTGGGTATACTCCAGGAGCAAATTGGACCAAATCCCATAGGATGTCGGATATTTCACTGCTCCGTCCTTGACCGTTTCCAGCATCTTTTCAGCCCTCTTCCGCCATTCCTGCTGATCAAACAACAATCCCAAACGGTGAAGATTCCAGGCCATGATTGAATTCCCGCTAGGAATGGCCCCATCGTAAAGGTCTTTTTTTCTGACAAGGATATCTGACTGGAAACCGGGGGTATAGTAAAAAAACAATTGGCTTTCATCGCTGAAATTTTCAATGGCATAAAGCATCAGTGCGCGTGCCTTTTCAAGATAATCCAGCGATCCTGTTGGTTCGTAGAGGTACAACAGCGCCTGGATCAAATAGGCAACATCGTCTAAAAATGCTGGATACTTTGATATGCCTGCTTTGTGCGTATGCAAGAGCTGACCATCTGCTTTGTTCTCAAAACTGTCCAATAAAAAATCCATGTTTTGGATGGCCAAACCGATCCATTCCTCTTCCCCAAAGGCCTGTCCAGCCTTGGATAGGGCCTGATTGAAGAGGGCATTCCACCCCAGAATAATCTTGTCATCGGTAGAAGGTCTCACCCTTTTGCTGCGGCCATCCATCAGTTTTGCCTTGGCTTCAGCCAGCAAGGCGTTTGCCTCTTCTTCTGTGAGCCTGATTTCCTCTGCCCAATCTTGAATGCTTTTTTGCATGTGCAGGATGTTCACCTCCTCCCAGTTCCCATGTTCCGTCACATCATACAATGCAGCGATGGCTGTAGCATCATCTCCCAGGATGTGCTCAAACTCCTTTTTGTCCCAGGTATAAAATTTCCCCTCTACCCCTTCGCTGTCCGCATCCAATGCGCCATAAAATCCTCCATTGGCAGCCTGCAATTCCCTTTGCATGAAACCAATGGTCTCCACCGCAACCCTTTTATATTCCTGGTCTGCAGTGAGTTGAAACGCTTCAGCCATGACCAGAAGCAGCAAGGCATTGTCATACGTCATTTTCTCAAAATGGGGTGCCAACCATTTTGAATCGGTGGAATAGCGGCAAAAACCGCCACCCAATTGGTCATAGATGCCGCCCCGCATCATTTTTTTCAGGCTCAGCGTGGCCTGGTCCAAAGCTTCCTTGTTGCCAGTGAAATGGTGATACCGCAAGAGGTACTGAATGGTATAGGTTTGTGGAAACTTGGGTGCCTGGCCAAAGCCACCTTCCACCTGATCGGCGGCACCCATGATGTTGTTGAATATTTTCTGGGTTTGCTGAGGGGTAAACATTTCCTCCTGGGCAACCTGAAAGCTGTTGTTCGCCTTGAGCTGGTTCGACTTCTGGAGATGCTCAATCAGGTTATTGGCCTGCTCTTCAATGTCTGCCCTCCTTTTCTGGTAGGCCCCATGAATCTGAACCAGCAACTCCTTCCATGAAATCCTGTTGTGCATGCTTTGGGGCGGGAAATAGGTACCTCCATAAAATGGCCTGCCATCGCTGGTCAGGAACATGTTCAAGGGCCACCCGCCATTGCCACTGGTGGCTTGCAGGGCATCCATGAAAAAATGATCCAGGTCTGGCCTTTCCTCTCTGTCTATCTTGATGCAAATGAAATATTGATTCATCAGTGAAGCCGTCTGAAGGTCTTCAAAGCTCTCTCGCTCCATGACATGGCACCAATGGCAGGCTGCATAGCCAATGCTCACAAGAATCGGTTTATCCTCTTGAAGTGCCCGCTGAAGCGCTTCATCACCCCAGGCATACCAGTCAACAGGATTATGGGCATGCTGGAGCAGATAAGGACTGGTTTCGTTGATGAGGCGGTTGGTATGTTTCATAAAAAAGAACCCCGGAATTCCGGGGCTGTATTATGTTGAAAAGATCATTTGGCTTTCTTCCGCTCAGTAAGAAACTTCTCGAGGGCTGCTACCATTGAAGGGACCTGAGGATCTGGTGCTTTGATTTGCAGGTTGAGACCGGCTTCTTCAATGGCCTTTGAAGTATTGCTCCCAAATGCCCCAATGAACGTACCGTTTTGGGTAAAGCCCGGAAAGTTTTCCAAAAGACTTTTTACTCCACTAGGGGTAAAGAAACAGATCACATCAAACTCATGTTCAGAGATACGGGACTTGATGTCACAACTGATTGTCCTGTACATGTAAGGGTTGACAAATTCACATTGATGGTTTTTCAGCCAGCCAACAATTTCATTGTCCTGCTGGTTTTCTGAACAGGGATAAATGAATTTTTCATTCTCCTTGTGCTTGTTGATGGCATCAAAAAGCCCCTTGTTTGTTCCATCCGCACTGAAAAAAACCTTGCGTTTCCTGTACAGAATAAACTTTTGAAGGTATAGGGCAACAGACTCACTGGTACAAAAATACTTGGTATCAGGTGAGACAGATACCTTCAATTCCTCACAAATGCGGAAGAAATGGTCGATGGCATTCTTGCTGGTGAGAATGACCGCTGTATAGCCAGCAATATCAATTTTTTGTTTCCTGAAATCTTTGGAGGGGATGCCTTCCAGCTGAATAAAAGGCATGAATTCCATTTCTACACTGTGCTTGGCAGCCAATTCGAAATAGGGTGATTTGATGGATTCTGGCCTGGGTTGTGTGATAAGAATCCTTTTGACAGCCTTCTTTTCACCTGCATCCGTTTTCTTTCCGTTTTTGACCATGGCTTGCGCTGATATTGTACAAAATTATATAAAATTGCCGTATTTACTTTGTAGCATTTGAATTTACCAGTAGCCCCCCAAGAAAAACTCGAAATTTCTTGAGATGAATTTCAGCGCCACAGCAGATGGGAGAATTTCTAGGGAGATGACAGCGAGCAGAAAGTTGAAAATGCTCAATCTGGCTTGTTTTGAAAAAACCAGGAATCCCCTGATGTATCGAATTAAAAAAATAATACCCAACAAAGAAAGGGACAACTTAAAGATGAGAAAACTTGAGCCCGGTTCACTGAAAGCCATCATGGATGATGCGAACAGCATCAGGATACCAGCTATCTTGTTGTTGAGAAATACAATGAAAACATACCCTTCAAAGGGTTCTCTCAAATTGAATACCCATCCCATAAACCGCAGGATCAGGTATTTTGAAGTGTAGACAATCACCAACACGAAAAGGATCAATCCCATTGACTGCCAGCGTTCTATGCCTGCAAAAAGCCGGTTAGCACCCAACCCCAAAAAAACAAACAAGGTTCCAGAGAGGACAAACAAAAGATTCATCAGAAGGGCTGCAACTGGGGCTTGTATCATTTGGTCTTTTGCTTGTCGGTACACAAAACCTTCGTTGGCAAATACACGAAAAACTTTTTGAAGATAACTGCCGTAAAATGCATTGATGACTGCTAGAAACAAAAACAGCAAAGCGAAACTGTAAAACATCCACTCCAAGCGAGAAGGATTTCTTTTTGAAATAAACTGCTGAGCGGCGGGAGCATTGGCCTTGTAAAATTCAACTTTGGCCATGTATGTTGAGACATAACTGCCATATACCCCTTTGACTTGAGCGAGTTCAATGCTGTTGAGTTCAACAGCATTAACAGGCCGGTGGTTGAGGATAAATGCTTTTCTTATCGAGTCTGCAATCAGGCTATCAACATTGGCAGAAACCAGTTCAGGAACAGCAAAATTAGACTCCTGGGCAGATGCAGGTGACATGCCCAAGAGGAAAAGGATTAACATGAGGTGTTTGAACCTGTGCATATTGTATGGCAAAATTAGTTCATTGGATCAACTAAAACAGACTAACAAATCCAAAATGAATTTTAGCCTCCCGAAAATTGAAAGGGAGGTCCTTGTTTTTCCCTGCTGCATAGGCTAAACTGAAGAGACCGGATTTGGTTTCCAATGCAAGCCCAACCCCCACTCCCGCATATTTTCCTTGCAGACTGCCTTGAATGGATTTTCGGCCAAGATGGGCCGCATCAAGAAAGGAAAACAAATAAGAGGCACTGCCAATGAGATACCGATACTCTACCGTTGCAATGGCATATTCACTGGCATAAAAACTTTCCTCGTCAAAACCCCTTAATGATTTTATCCCTCCCAGCTGAAAAAGTTCATTGAGAAAAAGTTTTTTTCCATTGATCCAGCCACCTTGCAAACCAGAACGAATGGTGGCATGTTGCCCCAAACGGAAGAACTTGTCCAGTTTAATGTTCATCCTGAACTGAGAAGTAGAAAGGGTCAAGGTATCGTAGAGCCGTGTAAAATCAAATGCATTGTTCAGCTGATCTTTTTTCAAGCTGGTGATGGAATTGTTTTTCAAAATTTTTCTGATGCCACCAGCGATTGACAGGCTAAGGTCCATGCCTTTGCTGGGATTGAAGCGGTAATCGGTTCCATTGTATTGCAGTTCTGCACCAATATTGGTGGTGCGCAAATCTAAAAATATGGGTAGTTGTTTGGTACGTTTGATGAAGTTGGTATCCACCTCAATCAGGTTGCTCGCATACTGTTGAACAAAAAGCTTTGCCACCTGCTTTTTACTGACCTCATACTGCAGCCCAAGCCTTGTGTTGATGTTGATAAAAGAGGAATCCTTTTTCAGCAAATTGAACCGAAAATCAACGCCGGCATTGCTTTTGAACATGTAGGGCTTTTGAAAGCCAATCTGCAAACGGGGTGATTTTACCTGCAGTTGTTGCCAGCTGAGGATGAAATTTTCTCCGGCACCAAAGGTATTTTTCAAGTCCAGGTCAGCCTCCCCGGTGAGCAACATTTTTCCTCCCAATTGCTGATTGGAGGGCATCAAACCAGCGAGCAGGTTGAAGCGGCTGCTCCGCTGAGGCTCCAGGTATAGATTGACTGATGCCCCCGTACCCAGCAAACTCAGGTCCCAGGGCCTTGATTCTTTTAGAAATCCGAGCGCAAGCAAACGGCCAGACAATGCATCCAGACTGCTTTTCCGGTAAATTCCTCCATCACCCAAAGCCAGGTATTGCTGTAAAAATCCTTTTTTGATGAACATCTTCCCTTCAACATGAAGGCTGTCGATTCGGTATAAGGGTCCCTTGACGGCCCTCAACCTTGCGCAGAGCTCATTACCCCGGAAATAGCTGCTGTCAAGTTGAATAGAGGCAAAGGGATATCCATTTTCTTCAAAATTTCTTAGCATGCTTTCCTTCAGCTGGGCGATGGTGGCCATGGTCAACAGCTCACCAGGCTTGGGTTGGATGGCATTGTCCTGAATGTTTTCAACAACAAGAATGGAACTGTCAATGAACAATTCGCCCCACTTGTATTGGTCTCCCAAAAAAATCCAGGCCTTTGTGAGGTTTTGTTCAAGAGCCATGCTGTCCACAGAAATGACCAGATAGCCTTTGCGTTGTAGGGCTTCAACAAGGGTTGTTTTCAAAAAAAAAGCCAGGTCATCTTTTGTGGAGAAATCAGCAGGAATGCTGACGAGTTCGGCCAAAGCTGCATTACCTTTGTCTGTACAGTTCAATTCAAGCCGATGCTTTTCCTGGGCCATTGTTGAAAAAGGGCTCAAGAAAAAAATGAGGATGAAAATTAAAATTGAACGCTGCACGTTCACAAATCTACACTGCTTCTTCTAATCAAGTTCAAATGGCCGGCATTTACATTCATATCCCTTTTTGCAGAAAAGCCTGCCATTACTGCAATTTCCATTTTTCAACTTCCCTGGGAAAGGCAGAGGCTGTGGTCAACTCCATCATCAAAGAAATCGGACTTCGTTCACCAGAAATGAAGGAAGAAGTGCAAACCATTTATTTCGGCGGCGGCACACCTTCCATCCTGGCTACTCCAACAATAGAGAACATGCTTGATGCCATTAAGACCAATTATAGCATCAGCAGCAATCCAGAGATTACACTGGAAGCCAATCCTGACGACATCACTGCTGAAAAGGCAATGGCTTGGAAACAGATGGGCATCAACCGGTTCAGTATTGGCGTGCAATCATTCGCTGATGAAAACCTGCGGTGGATGAACAGGGCACATGATGCCAGCCAATCAATTCAATGCATCCAAACCATCCGGGATGTGGGGTTTGAGAATTTCAGCATCGACCTGATCTATGGAACACCAGGACAGACCCAGGAAGGCTGGATCAAAGACCTTGAAAAAGCCATTGAACTGAAAATCCCCCACCTTTCCTGTTATGCGCTCACAGTGGAGGAAGGGACCGCCTTGCACCACTTGATTGGCAGCGGGAAAAAAGAAAAAATCAGCGCAGATGAACAGGCAGAAAGGTTTGAGGCACTGGTTCAACTCAGTTCACTTGCCGGGTACAGCCATTATGAAATATCCAATCTTGCCCTTCCGGGAAAGGAGAGCAGACACAACAGTGCCTATTGGGAAGGAAAGCCCTATCTCGGTTTCGGGCCCTCTGCCCATTCTTTTAGCGGAACAAAAAGAAGCTGGAACATTGCTGACAACCTGAAATATATTCAAGCCATCGATGCAGGAATCCCTCCTTCAGAGGAGGAAACCTTGCGTGAAACAGACCAGCTCAATGAGTACATCATGACTTCCCTTCGCTCGATCAAAGGGATGCAAAAAGAAACCATCAAAACCAGGTGGGGCATGGAAAAGCTGCAGATCATCTCTAGAGAAATTGAACCGTTCATTGATGCAGGAAAAATAATCGCAACAGAAAACACTTGGATCTTATCCGGCGAGGGGCGGTTTTTTGCAGACGGTATCGCCTCAGCGCTTTTCTTTCTGGAAGATTGATCAGGCCAATACCGCCTCAATTTTTTCAAAAGCCCTGACAGGATCTTCTCCTTCCCAGAGTATGCTGTAAATACCAGCAGCAATCGGCATGTCTGCACACGCCTTACCGTTCAATTGAGCGATGCATTTTGAGGCAGGATATCCTTCCGCAACCATTTGCATGGCCAGCTTTGTTGCTTCCACACTATAGCCTTTACCGATCATGTTTCCAAAGGAACGGTTTCTGCTGAAAAGTGAATAACAGGTCACCAAGAGATCCCCCAAGTATACTGAAGAAGAATAATTGACACAGGAAGAAGTCTCACCTGAAACCGCCTTCAAAAATCGAGACATCTCCCCTGCCGCATTGGCCACCAGTACACTCTGGAAATTATCACCATAGCCAATACCATGCGCTATTCCCGCACCCATGGCATAGATGTTCTTGAGGACTGCGGCATACTGAACACCGGTAACATCTTCACTCAGGATGGTATTGATATAGGATGTCTTGAAACAAGCTGCAATGGCTGCAGTAACCTCTGGATTGATACCAGCAAAGGTGAGGTAGGAAAGTTTTTCACCAGCCACCTCTTCCGCATGACAGGGGCCCATGATGGTAACATAATTGTTCAAGTCAAAGCCTGGAACCTTGGCGAGGCGCTCGTTCAGGAGCAGGTTCTTTGAAGGGAGCATTCCCTTGACTGCAGAAACAATTTTTACCCCATTGGTAATCTGCTGTAGATAGGGTTCGATATAGTCCTCTGCATAAGCAGAAGGAACTGCGATCACCACTGCTTCCGCCTGGGCATACACCGTTGCAGGATCAGTAGTGATGGACAATTTTTTGTTGTCAAAATAAATGGAACTGAGGTATTTGGGATTGTGGTGCCGGGTACGGATATGCTCGGCCAACTTTTCAGAACGAACGCACCAGCTGACCTGGTGGTCGTTGTCTGTCAAGATTTTCACCAAAGCTGATCCCCAGCTGCCACTGCCAATTACCCCTATTTTCATTTCAGCTTGAATTACTGTTTCTTCACTTCAAACAATTCTTCCTTCTTCACCACCTTCACTTTCATGCCAGTACGCAAGGTCTTGCTGACAACAGAATACGGTCCGACTACGACTTCATCACCTTCTTTGACGCCCTCAAGAATTTCAATGTTGTTGATGTCTTGAATAGCTGTTTTGACCTTCACCCTTTTCACTGTCCCGTCTTTCTGCAAAACAAATACCACTTCATCAAGGGCATCAAGATCTTTCACTGTCACTTCAGGACCAGCTGCATCTTGTGGAGCTTCTGATTTCTTTTCCTTTTTCACTTCTTTACCAACTGCAGCGGTATCTGACTTGTCGCGGGTGGTTACAGCATTGATGGGAACAGAAATGACATTGGCATGCGTATTGGTCTGGATATCAGCATTGGCGCTCATCCCCGGACGAAACGGAAAGCTCTTGGGCTTTGACGGATCAATCAGATCAGCATAAGAGGCAGGAATCAACCTGATCCTGACCTCATAATTCGTTACATCAGAAGATGAAGTAGAAACCGCACCGCCGGTACCACGACTGGTACTGGAAATCTGAGTTACCACTCCTTTGAATTTTCTTTTGTTGTATGCATCCACTTCAACCAGGGCCGTATCACCAATGGTTACTTTAGGAATATCATTCTCGCCAACGTCTACCCTTACTTCAATCACACGCATGTCTGCAATGCGCATCATTTCGGTACCGGCCATCATGGAATTACCCACCACACGTTCTCCTTTTTTTACATTCAGGAGTGAAACGATGCCACTCATTGGGGCAAATACGCTGGTCCTTCCAAGATCCTTGTTGGCACGTTGCAAACTGGCCCTGGCGCTGGCTACACCGGCCTGACCACTTTTGATGGATTGTGTAGCTGCACTGTAATCTGCCTTTGAGGTAAGGTAAGCGTTTTCAGCCTGCTCAAACTCCAGTTTGGAAATCACCTTCTCCTGGAACAATTGCTTCTGGCGGTTGTACTGACGCTCTGCCTGTTCCATCCTTGCCTTGAAGGATCCGAGGGAAGCGCTTGCATTTTCAACCTGTGCCATCTGCTGTGCAACACCGGCAGCAGCCTGATCGCGTTGTGTGGCATAAATATCAGCATAGACCATGGCCAACAGTTGCCCTTTGCTAACGCTGTCACCCTCTTGAACTGTGAGCTGCATGATTTCACCCGATACATCCGGGCTGATCTTCAACTCGATTTCAGGATATACTTTTCCGCTTGCGGTAACAACCTCAATGATGTCTTTGCGGGAAGCCTTTTCTACAGCCACTTTCGTGCCTTCTTCTTTTCCGATGATGCCTTTCTGTTTCAACACCAACAGTGTGATGACCACAACTGCAATTCCCGAAAGGATCCAGATCCATTTTTTGTTCATTTCTTTTTCTTTACTTGATTATAAACGAAGACCCTGGCCTTTGTAAAATTCCAGGACTTTCATTCTGAAAACATATTCATACTGCGCAACCGCCCTGTCCACTTTTGCCCTGGTCAGGTTGTTTTGGTTGTTCAGCCATTCGATGGTTTGCATGACACCCAGTTCATACCTTCTGCTGGCAAGGTCAAATGACCTTTGTGCAGTGGCCACAGATTTTTCTCTTGCAACAAATGTTTGAAAAGCACCGCTTGCACTGTAGTAAGCAGTATAAATATCTTGTTTCAGCTGCAGCTTGTCACGCTCAATGGCAAGATCACTGCGCTTGATGTCGAGCTTGGCCCTTTTCATGTTGCCACGGGCCTGACCACCATTGAAAATGGGAACATTGATGGAAAGACCAAGACCTTGTCCGAACTGGTCTTTCAATTGTTTTCCATATCCATTCCAATACTCACCGAACTTCCGGTCAACAAAATTGATATCATAGTTGGGTGCATAAACAGGCACCTGTGTAGTCCCTTGTTTGATGTAAGCGCCCGTGCTTTGCTCGCCCATGTATTTTACACCCGTACTTTTCAACAGGAACTGGTTGAAATTGCTGGCCAATTGTCCGAAGGCAGTAACAGAGGGTTTCATCTGTGCCTCTGCCACCAGCAAGCCTTTTTCAGCAGCCTTTCTCCTCAGTTCATTCAAGCGAATCTGGGGCTGAGAAGCAAGCGCTGTCTGGTAAACATCTTCGGGACGAATCTCCAGGAGATTGTCAACGGGGATCTTGTCTACAGGAGGGATCACCAGTTCGAAAGGCTGATCAGCCGGAAGGTTCAGCAATGATTTGAGCGAAAGCTTGTCCAGCTCTGCCTGCGACTTGGCTTGCACATAGGTGGCGCTGTCACGGGCAACGGTAGCTTCCAATTCAGCAGCATTGAGTTCGGGAAGGCTTCCCGCGTCTACAAGTTTGCGGGTGTTCTTGTATTGCGCATTGGTTTGCTCCAATACGATGCGGCTGATTTCAACCTGCTCATAGCTCAGCAACGCACGCAGGTAGAACTGTGCAATGTTCAGGCCAATGTCGTTGCTGGCCTTGTCTACTGCTGCTTTATCGGCTTCCAGACTGAGTTTGTTGGCAGCCTCGGTATTTTTTCTGCTGTTGAAATTGAACAACAATACGTTTGAAGAAATGGACATTTGCTCAAACATGGCAGAACGACTGGTGTAGACGTTGGTAGTCCTGTCGAGGGTACGACCAAAGGAGAAACCATGCGTCAGACCATAGGAAAGGCTGGGAAGTTTTTGCAAGGAAGATTGCTGGTAAGCAATTTCGGCCTGTTCCACCTGAATGGCCGCTTGCTTTACAGCGATATTGTTCTTCATTCCATAGTCCACACAACGCCTGAGGTCCCATTTGTTGTCTTGACCGAATGCTCCTGTGATGGCTGTGAAAAAGAAAAGACCTGTTAAAACCCTCGATATCATAGAATTGAGTTGAATCATCACTTTCCAGGAGGTGCCTGAAATTCAGTGCAAAGATTCAACTAAAAGGGGGATTATCAAAATCGTTCGTCCCTGCTAGCGACCGTTTACAACAGTCCGATGCGCCCAAAGGCCTGTTCAAGATCCCGGATCAGGAACTCAGGATCTTCCAGGCCTACATAGAGGCGAACCAGCCGGTGTGTAGGATTAGATGGGTCAAACGCTGCTTGCGGAATGCCTGCACACTTGGGGATGACCAAGGACTCATGACCACCCCAACTCACAGCCATCCTGAAATGTTGCAGGGAATTGCAGAAAGTTTCAATTTCCTGAATTTCCTGCGCTTTGATATAAAAGGAGATCAATCCACAGGCGTTTTTCATCTGGCTTTGGGCCAATGCAAATTGGGGATAGGATGGATCAAGCGGGAAGATCAATGATTCAATGCGCTCCACCGTCTTGAGGTAGGCCAGTACTTTTTGTGTGGAAGCGGTAATCCTGTCTATCCTTGCAGGAAGGGTGCGCAAACCACGCAACAACAACCAGGCATTGAAAGGCTGGATGCCATTGCCTGCGCAGAGGTATTCGCTGTTGAATATTTTCCGCATCATGGCTGCCGTACCGCAGAGTACACCACCCAGTGTATCGCTGTGGCCACCGATGTATTTGGTGGCCGTTTGCATGGCAATGTCGATGCCCAGTTCAATCGGCTTTTGGTAGAGCGGTGTGCAATAGCTGTTGTCGATCAGGGTGATGATGCCCCGGGGTTTTGCAGAAGCTGCAATGGCCCTGAGGTCTTGAATATCGAGCCACCAGGAATTGGGAGACTCCAGGTAAATCAAGGTAGTATTGTCCTGCACATGCGAGAGGAATGCTGCCGCATCTTTGCCATCAGCATAGGTAACCGTAACGCCAAACCTTGACAGGATCTGGTCAAACAAATGTACCGTCCAAGAATAGGGATGGGTAACACTCAAAACATGGTCACCTGCTTTTACGTTGGCAAGAATCCCTGCAAAGGTTGCTGCAGCTCCGTTGTTGAAGACCAGTGCATCTTCTGCCCCATCCAATGCGGCCAGTTTTTTTCTTAGGATGTCCACCGTTGGATTCAGGCCTCGGCTGTAGAGGTACCCACCCATCTCGTCTTCAAAAGCCTTGCGCATGTCTGCAACGGTTTCAAAAGCAAAATTGCTGGTTTGAACAATGGGTGGCGCGATGGCATTGAAATAGGAAGCATGGTCTTCACCAAGATGGTTGATGATGAAGGAGATGTCCTGGTTTTCGTTATGCATGGATGTTCTTCTTTTTTCTGGTCATGAAAAACAGCAAAAGAAATCCTGCCAATACTGCTGTCGCGGTCAGTGCTGTTTCAGGTTTGTCGATTGCAATATTGGTGGCAACAAAAACATAGGCTGCAATGAAGATCAAAGGCATCACCGGGAAAAAACGCATGGAATAGATCTGCGACTTGTCCAGGTGTTGCGTGCGCTTTCTGATGATGAAAATGGTAGCTGCAGAAAATGCCATGCCAATCGAATCGAGGAATATGGTGAAGCTCAGGATCTTGTCAAAAGTGTCTGCAAAGAAAAGTACTACTACACTGATCACCGCATAAACTGTGAGGCTGACAGTGAGTACGTCTCGCTTTTCATCTTTTTTGCCAAATGCTTTGGGCAAGATGCCATCTTGGCTCATGGCATACATCACACGCGGGTTGCTGAGCAACAAAACATTCACATAGGCCAGTACGGCGATGAACAATAAAATTGAAAATGCATAGCGACCGGTAGGCCCAAACATCCTTTCTGCAACAATGGCCGCGATGCCTTTTGCATTTTTCAATTCTTCAAATCCAATGACACGGTAATAGGCATAGCTGACAGAAAGGTAAAGCAGGATGATCACCATGATGCCAATGAAAATGCCGCGGGGTAAATTCTTTTGCGGATTTTTTACCTCATCGCCAAAATTGATGGTTTGCTGATAACCGCCATAGGTGAAGGAAACAGCAATCAATGCCAGACCAAAAGATTTTACATAGTCGATGAACTTGAAATCTCCTTGCGGTATCTCAATTATTGGTTGGGTATTGGCCACAGGAAAAAAAATAGCAGATACAATCAACAGAATCATGGAAATCTTGATCAACATCAGGATGTTCTGTGTGGTGGAACTCATGCGAAGCCCCAGCAAATTGATGCCATAAAACATCCCAATGGCCACCATGGCAATAAGGGCTTTCACGAAGTCTGATGGCGGCACGGCAAAAATGATCTGTGAAATGTATTCGCTGCCAATCAGTGCAACACCTGAGAGTGAAGCTGCATTGGAAATGAGGATGATACAGTTGACAGCAAAGGCGATGGATGGATGGTAACAGGTAGCGAAGATCTTGTAATATCCACCAGTGATGGGATAGCGCGATCCGATTTCTGCATAAGTGAGCGCACCACAGAGCGCGATGAATCCACCAACAATCCAACTGATGAAAAACACGTTTGGCGTGAGGGCGGCGCGCGCAGAATCTGAGGCTGTTCGGAAAATGCCCATGCCAATCACCAGTCCGATGACAATCATGGTTATGTCGAAGAGGTTGAGCTGGGGTTTGCTGGATTTGGTCATGGGTTGAAGATAATAAAAAGCCGGCATTCAGTTGAAATCCACAGGGTGTGGACATCCTCTTTGAACGACAATCCATCATGCACTTATCTTCGCTTTGCATTACGGTTGAAAATCGTGCAAACGAAATTCATTAAAAGGGAAGTCCGGTTCCATTCCGGCGCTATCCCCGTAGCTGTATAAACCTCCCCGCCCCCTGCGGGACCATTTCTTCCACAAGCCACTGCGCAAGCGGGAAGGCAGGAAATGGGGTTGAGCCAGAAGACCTGCCTGATGCATCATTTTTTAACCAGGGCTTTCGGGAGAAAAGCTGGGATGAATTTTCTGCTCAAGCAGTCAACCATTTCTGTACCATCCGAAGGTTCATAGTCAACCAACACTATGACCAAAAAATTCTTCATGGCATGCTTGCTTTTATCAGCAAGTGCAAGTGCGCAAACAGATTCAAGCAAGCAACTGAACGAAATTGTGGTAACCGCCAACAGGTTTCCACAGAAGCAGGTCAATACCGGAAAGGTGATGACCGTCATCAACAAACAAGAAATTGAACGCTCGCCTTATGCTTCTTTGGGCGAGCTGCTGGCCAGGCAATCGGGCATCACCATCATTGGTGCCAACAATGCACCGGGCACCAACAATGACCTCTATGTGCGTGGTGGAGGAACGGGGAAGACCCTCGTTTTGGTAGATGGATTTCCTGCCTATGATGGTTCCACCATCCGATCAACATTTGACCTGAACTTCCTGCCCTTGGGCGAAGTGGAAAGGATTGAAATATTGAAAGGCGGACAGTCTACCCTTTATGGTTCTGATGCCGTTGCCGGTGTGGTGAACATTATCACCAGAAAAAACGAAACAGGGAAACCCGGTGTGGGGTTGCATTTGAGCACTGGGTCTTTTGGCGCCAGATCAATGGACCTGTCTTCTTCAGGAACAGCAAAAAATATCCGGTACAAATTGCAATACAGCCGTTCAAGTTCCGATGGTTTTTCAGCAGCCCTTGACACAACTCGAAACAAAAGCTTTGACAAGGATGGCATGAAACAATCATTTCTTTTGGCACAATTCAGTTCTGCCGGCAAAAGCAAATGGTCCTGGAACACAGGGATGCAGTTGAGCCAATACAAGAACGACCTTGATGAATCTGCCTTCAAAGATGCAAAGGATTTCACGGTCGACAACCAAAACCTCCAATTCAATGCAGGCATTGCACGAAAGCTGGAGAAGGGAATCTTGCGCCTGAACTACAGCCTGAACAACAGTTCCAGGAATTACCTCGATGATTCAATTTCCCTCAATGGATTCGCCAAATTCATCCAGTCAGATTACAAGGGCCGGTCTTCCTATCTCGAAGCCCTGGGCAATATTGACCTCAACAAACAGGTCAAATTGTTGATTGGGCTTGAACACAGGTGGCAGAATACAGACCAGTATTATCTCTCATTCAGCAGCTGGGGCAAATATG